>Ga0070741_10010791_pt1 | contig 17114 bp, 14 predicted proteins | sample Coa_R1_4_FD_66440 | JGI IMG/M metagenome (GOLD analysis project Ga0070741, IMG submission 66440) | Surface soil microbial communities from Centralia Pennsylvania, which are recovering from an underground coalmine fire - Coalmine... | ecosystem: Environmental > Terrestrial > Soil > Unclassified ...
TTCTACAAGGTCGCCAAGTACTACTATTATCCGGGTTGGTGGGAAGGCGGCACGGTGCTGCACTTCTTCATCAACACCGACAAATGGCATGCCCTGCCCAAATCGTACCAGGCGATCATTACCGCAGCGGCTGGCTACGCCAACATGGATGTGCAAGCCAAATACGACGCGCGCAATCCGCAGGCTCTCAAGCGCCTGGTAGCCAACGGTGCGGTTTTGAAACCGTTCAGCTTCCAAATCATGGAGGCTTGTCTGAAGGCCTCCGATCAGGTCAATGCCGAAACCTCGGCCGCCAATGCGGATTATAAGAAAATCCTGGAATCGCAATTTGCGTTCCGCAACGACGAGAACTTGTGGTGGCAGGTTGCCGAATACACCTATGAGAACTTCATGATTCGCACGCGGCCGAAAACCTGATTGGCGTGCTTATCCGGCAATATGGCCCCGGCGCCTTGGCGCCGGGGTTTTTTGTGCCGCCTGGTGCCGGCCGTCAATGCAAGTCGAGTTGCGGCAGGTCGATCGTCGGCAGGTCGATCTGCACTTTATTTGGATCGAGCTGGGATTGGCCGGCTTTGTAGTGCATGACCATGGCCGGGAACAGGATCACAGCGACCACCATGATGACCTGGATCAAAACGAACGGCATCGCCCCCCAATAGATCTGACCTGTCGTCACCGGGGCCGTCATCTTGCCGGTGATCCGGTCGATGAAGGATTCCCGCGGCGCCACGGAGCGCAAATAGAACAAGGCGAAGCCGAACGGCGGATGCAGGAACGAGGTCTGCATGTTGACGCCGAGAATGACGCCAAACCAGATCAGATCGATGCCGAGATGATCGGCGGCAGGGCCGAGCAACGGAATGACGATGAAGGCCAGTTCGAAGAAATCGAGGAAAAACGCCAGCACGAAAACAAAGGCGTTGACGAAAAGCAAAAAGCCGATCTGCCCGCCAGGCAGCGAGGTAAGCAGGTTCTCGACCCAGATGTGGCCGCTTACCCCGTAGAACGTCAGTGAAAACACGCGCGCGCCGAGCAGGATGAAGACCACGAAAGAGGCCAATTTTGCTGTGGATTCGGTCGCCTGGCGGATCAGGCTCCAGCTCAGGCGGCGCTTGAGCGCGCCGAGGATCAGCGCGCCGGATGCGCCCATGGCGCCGCCTTCAGTCGGCGTCGCGACGCCGATGAAAATGGTGCCCAGGACCAGAAAGATCAGAAACAGCGGCGGCACCATCACGAACGTCGTCTGCTGCGCGATGTGCGACAGAAAACGCAAGCCGGTGAATCGATACAGGAGCCAGTTCACGATCGCTACGCCGAACGCGAACAGAATGCCAAAGAACATGCAAAGCACGACGAAATCGGCGCCGTGACTTTCCGAGTTGCGCATCATGAAGATGCCGAACACGGCGCTTGCGAGCGCGAGGACGAAAAGCGAAAGCAAGCCTCGTTCGTCGTCGCCTGAAACGAGGAAACGAACGAATTTCTCAAGAAAAAACAGCATAACTGCAATCAAAAGAATATCCAAAAGCAGAACGAAAAATTCGCCAGCTGCCGCAAAAATGCCCGTTGAGAGCAGATTTGGCAGCATCTGATAGGTGCCGTGCCCAGCCCACGCGATCACTGCCAAACAACACAGGATGAGGGGAACCGCATTGATCCGGGTGAGCACCTGGCGGGAGCGAGGTTCGGGCTCCTTGAAACCGATCGTGGCTTCCGGCAGGCCAGGCGTTGCCTTCGGGAACAGCATGGAAATGATGAACGTATAGACCGCATACAGTCCAGCCAGCGCGATGCCAGGAATGAAAGCGCCCTCGTACATGTCGCCCACCGATTTACCGAGTTGATCGGCCATGACGATGAGCACCAGCGACGGGGGAATGATTTGCGCCAGCGTTCCCGATGCGGCGATCACGCCGGTCGCAAAACGGCGGTCATAGCCGTAGCGCAGCATGATCGGTAGTGAGATGAGACCCATGGAAATGACCGACGCTGCGACTACGCCGGTAGTGGCGGCAAGCAGCGCGCCGACAAAAACGACGGCGTAAGCCAAACCGCCGCGCAACGTGCCGAACAGTTGACCGATGGTATCCAGGAGGTCTTCAGCCATCCCGGAGCGTTCGAGCACCAGCCCCATGAAGGTAAAGAACGGGATGGCGAGCAGCGTGTCGTTGCTCATCACGCCATAGATGCGGTCCGGCAGCGCCTGCAGGAAATCCGGCTGAAACAGGCCAAGCCAAATACCGACCAGAGCATAGAACAGGCCGACGAACGCCAGCGAGAATGCCGCTGGATAACCAAGCAGCAATACGACGACCAGGGAGCCGAACATGATCGGCGCCATGTATTGAATAAGAAAAGCTTCCATTCCGCGTCCCTCGGTCCCCGTATGCGTGGCGCTCAGCGCTTATCGATGGCCTCGACGATCTGCTCGACTTCGGCTTCCAGGGCATGAACTTGCGTCGCGTGCGGATCGGCGATGAGGCCGCGCATGATGGCGATGCGTTTGATCAGTTCGGATACGGCCTGCGCCAGCAATAGTGCGAAGCCGATCATGATCAAGGCTTTGGCCGGCCATTGCGGCAGTCCGCCGGCATTTCCCGACTGCTCGTTGATTTTGAACGACAGGATGAAGAATGGAACGCCGGTCAGGACCAGGATGATGGTCAACGGGAGCAGGAAAAACGCATGACCGATAAGCTCGATGGTGTTGTGCAGCCAGCGCGGCATGAGGTTATTCACGATATCGATGCGGATATGCTCATTGTCTTGCAAGGTCCACGATGCGCAGAGGAGAAAAACAGCACTGAACAGCACCCATTGCAGTTCGAGCCAGGCATTCGACGATATATCGAAGATTTTGCGCACGGTGGCGTTTGCCGCGGAGACCGCGACGGCGAGCAGGATCAACCAGGCGCACCAACGTCCGATCCACCTGTTGGTCGCGTCGATGACGCTGCAGAGCTTCAGGAGTGTAGCCACCTTGTTCTCCCTCGGATCAAAAGGCGGCTTCTTGCCGCCGATGGCGATCCGTCGTGCGCTTTATACCGGCTTTGGCTGCCAGCATAGCAGGGTTGCGGCGTTTGCCGTCAAGTTGAGGGACAATGCGAGCACACGCGACGCTTATCGGCAGCATGGCCCCATTCAGGCCGATGCGCCTCTATTCCTAGACTAGCCGCCAGCCGCGGAGTGCGATTTGGCCGACCGCGAGCGCCATAGCCAGCCGGCGATAAGGACCAGCACAGCTCCCGCCGCACAAACCGCCCACTGCACCTTCTGAGCGGAGGCCGCGCCGAAGGCGGCCACGACTGCCGACGCGATGGCCTTATCGGTGACGACGGCCGCGCCGGCGACATCACATTGCCCTGCGCCGCGGTCGCGACCGCGATAATATTGTCCAGACTCATGATGATGTCGGCGACGACGACGATGCGCACCGCCCGCCAAAAGTGGGCTTCGGCCTGTATGTCGGTCTCGTCCGGCGCCTCGGGCAGGAGCAGCTTGACGGCGATGTAGAGCAGGGCGAGGCCGCCGGCGGCCTCGAGGTAAGGCAGCTCCATCAGCCGCGCCACCACGCCAGTAAAAACGATGAGCAGAACGACGGCAACGCCAGAGCCGCTGGCGAGACGGCAGGTCGCGGCAAGCCAGCGCGATGACCACCGCGTTGTCGCCGGACAGCAGAATGTTGATCGCCATGATGCGCAGTGCCGCGATCCAGAATGCCGCCTGGGTCAGCGACGCATCGAATCCCGGAGCGGCCGCATCCATGAATCACCGCTCGACGTAGATGCCGGTCTCGCGGATAATCTGGGCGTAGGTCGCGGTGTCGGCGCGGATCGCCGCCGCAAAGGCAGCGGCGCCGAGGTGTATTGGCGTCATACCGAGATCGTTCATGCGCTTGCGGACCGTCGCATCCTGCACGGCTTGCGCCAAGGCGGCGTCGATGCGGGTCACGATCTCGTCAGGCGTGCTGGGCGGCGCGAATACGCCGAGCCAATTGGTGGAATCGACCGGCACGCCGCTCTCGATCAGCGTCGGCCATGACGCCGGTAAAAACGATGGCCGGTTCTTGCCGGTCAGCGCCAGGACCTTGACCTTGCCGGCATTGATCAGCGCCGGGTAAACGACAGGCGGTGAAAAGATCCCAAGCGGTACAAAGCCGCCGGCAACGCCGTTACCGGCCTCCGCCCCGCCGTTAAAGGGAACGTGCAACAGCTTGATGTGCGCGGCGGTCGCGATCCATTCGCCAACGACGTGGTTTTCGGTGCCGGGACCGGGCGTTGCGTATTCGAGCGCGCGCGGGCTCGTTCGCGCCGCATCCAGCATCTCTGAGATGCTGTTGAACGGCGCCTTGGCGTTGGCGACGACGACCAGCGGATTGCTGGAGATCATCGCGATGGGCCGCAATTGCGCGCCGGGATCGAAATCCATGTGCGGCTTGAGCGCGGCGAGCGTGATCAGGTCGCCTGGGCAGAGAAACAGCGTATGCCCGTCCGGGGTGGCTTTCACCACCATGCCGGCGGCGAGGGTCCCGCTGGCGCCCGGCCGGTTCTCGATCACGATCGGCTGGCCGAGTAAGTCGCCGAGCTTGTCGCCGACGATGCGGGCGGCGGCATCGACCACGCCGCCGGGCGGAAACCCGACGATCATGCGAATCGGTCGGTTCGGATGGATTTGGGCTTGCAAAAAACTTACCGCAGCGAGCAGGGCCACGAGGGCCAGCCCGAACGACATCGCGGCTTTTCTCATTCCACACTCGATTGCTGATTTTTCCGCCACGCAATCGTCCCCGGTAGGCCTGCGCACCAGGGAGCGAAGCGCGCGGCATTGCGTCCGGCGATTTGGCCGCCGACCAAACACTCCGAGAAGTTGCCGCCCGAAATGTACAAGTGGCCGAATACGCTGCCAAGCTCGCCCGCCACGTAGAGCCGCGGGATCGGCGCGCCAAACGCATCGAGGACCCGCTGCTCCGCGTCGTGCGGCAATCCGCCCTGGGTATTGGATACGATCGGCCACACATGTGCGGCTGAGAACGGCGGCTCCGCGATCGGCATCAGGCTCGCCGGCGGCCGGCCGAAGGCGCGGTCGATGCCGGCCGCGCATGCGGCATTCCAGTCGTCGATCGTCGCGCGGAATGCTGCGCGGTCGAGAGCAAACGCATCGGCGATCTCGACGAGACTCGATCGCGTCGTCAGCACCAGATCGTCGAGCTCATGCACGCTTTGTCTATTGAAGCGCGCCGCTATGGCCGCGTCGTTGTAGCTCGGTTCGCAAAGCGTATAGAGCGCGCGTCCTCTGGCATCGACAACGAGCAGCGCCGGGATGCGCGGAAAGCACTGTGTCGCCGGATCGTAGTGCGACAGCGGCCGGTGATTGGTGTCCTGCATGTACGGGTCGTATTCGTTCATGAAGCGGTGGCCGCGCCGATCGACGATGATCCAGCTCATCGGGATCGTGCGATTGGCTGGGCTTCCCGGTATCCAGTTGTGCTGCCGGCGGATGCGGATGCCGAGCTTGTAGGCGGCATCGGGATGATGAAAACCGTACACGCCGTGGGAATGCCACATGTGCCAGAGGCCGGCTCCGGCCGCCTGCGCCATGCGAATGCCGTCGCCCGTATTGGCCAACGTCGCGGCCGAGCGCATCGGCGCCGGCCAGAACTGTCGCTGCAGGTCATCGGCAGCTTCGAAGCCGCCGCAGGCCAGCACCACGGCGCGTCGTGCTGCGATGGCCGCGTCACCGCAACGCACGCCTTTGATCTCGCCGCCGTCGCGCCACAGCCGGTCGACCGCCGTCCCCAGCCGCAGCGCGATGCCTCTTCGCAGCACGTGCCTGTGCACAAGCGCAAACATCGTGATGCCCTTGGCAGCGCCTTCGGCGCGAACGTGGGGGTAGGCGGCGGCCGGATCCAAGCCGGGAATGCTGTCGACCTCGATGAAGCGCCATGTCTCGTAACCCGGCAGCGGGTAATTGCCTTTGACCGGCACGGTTGAAATCGTCGCGCCAAAGGGCTCGGCGAGGCTGTTCATGTAGCGCGGAAGCTCGACCATGCCTTTGGCCAGTGCGCGCAGCACCGGCTCCGGGGTGGTTTGAGCGGACGATGCTTCCAGATATGCGATCGCCTGATCGACGTCCTCGGCGATTCGTGCACCACCGCCGGCACAGATGGAAAGGCCGCCAGGCACAGTCTGCTTCTCGATGATGACGACACTCGCGCCCCGATCATGGGCTTCGACCGCCGCTATGGCGCCGGCAAGGCCAAATCCGACCACGACGACGTCGAATATCTCCGTCATCAAAGAAACCTCGCGGTTTCAGCAGGGTATGGGAAGAAGGCGGCTTAAGTCGGTGTTCAAACAATTGGTGCGGCGCAATCGATATTTCCCCGCTCGATTGCAGGATGGGGCTGTATCACGTCTGAGAGTTGTGGCACGATGAACTCCGCGCTCCCCAGCCTGAGCCACCAAGGACCATGTGGCGTCGCTGATGCCCCGACAATACGGACATAGCACGATCCCGACGGAGCTGTTGCGTTCTTTCATTGTCATCAGCGAACACGGCAGCTTCACCAAGGCCGCCGAGGAACTCAACCTGACGCAGCCGGCGATCAGCGCGCAGATGAAGCGGCTGCAACAGATGCTGGGCGGCGATCTGCTGGTGAAAAAAGGCCAGGGAATCGGCTTAACTGAATTGGGCTCGATCGTCGAAAGTTATGCCCGCCGGGTGTTGGCGCTCAACGATCAGATCGTCGCGATAGCCGGGCGCGTGCCCAAAGGCGAAACGCTGTACATCGGCATTCAAAGCATCTTTGTCCGTTCGGTCTTGTCCGACGTCGTGCGGATGCTGCCGGGAGCTGACAAGGGCGGCTATCGGTTCATTTCCGGCAATGCGAACTTTCTCGCCGAAAACCTCCGCTCGGGCTATCTCGATCTGGTCTTCATGTTGGTCCAGGCGGGATCGCGGCGCGGACTGGTCGCAGAGTGGACGGAAAAGATGGTCTGGGTCCACGCCCCGCACTTTGTCGTGCCCGACGACGCGCCGGTTCCGTATCTCAGTCGTCACGAGGGCTATATGGACCGTAAGGTGCTTGATCTGTTCGACGAGAGCAACGTGCCTTACCGGATCGCCTTCAGCGCGGTCGATTTGTGGAATCTTGCCGCGGCGGCCGAGGCGGGCGTGGGGGTTCTCGCGACGCTCGATCGGGTCAAATCGGAACTGTCGCGTTCGCTGGCGCTCGCCAAAGACGGAATTCTGCCCAGGCTTCCCGAGCTGCGCGCCGGCGTTTTTTTCAAAGAAGGTTTTGATGTCAATCGCAATCAGGCAATCCTGCAGGCGTTCTTGGCGGCGGTGCGGCCGCGATCACCGCGACAATAGGAGGAGGTGGGGTTGCGTACGCGTTCAGGATTCCGGCTCTCGCAGCGGCCGGCCTGAACGACGGCTCATATCAGCCGCCGGTGACGCTCATATGCCGCGACAAGGCCGGCCGCTTGTGACGGCGGTCGATAATGAAATCGTGGCCCTTGGGTTTGCGCGAAATCGCCTCGTCAATCGCCGAAAGCAAGAGATCGTCGCCCTCGGAGGCGCGCAGCGGCTTGCGCAAGTCGGCGGCGTCCTCCTGGCCCAGACACATATAAAGCGTGCCGGTGCAGGTGACCCGCACGCGGTTGCAGGATTCGCAGAAATTATGGGTCATCGGCGTGATGAAGCCGAGCCGGCCGCCGGTCTCGGCGACGCGCACGTAACGCGCCGGTCCGCCGCTGCGGTAGTCGAGCTCCCCGAGCTGATAGCGCTGGGCGAGCCGCGCCCGCACCATGGAGAGCGGCAGATATTGCTCGAGCCGGCCCTCGCCGATCTCGCCGAGCGGCATGACTTCGATCAAGGTCAAATCCATGCCGCGGCCGTGCGCCCATTCGATCAGCTTGGGAAACTCGTCGTCGTTGACGCCCTTGAGCGCCACCGCGTTGATCTTGATTTGCAGCCCCGCAGCCTGCGCGGCGTCGATGCCGTCGAGCACCTTGTCGAGCGAGCCCCAACGGGTGATGGCGCGGAATTTGTCCGGATCGAGCGTATCGAGCGAGACGTTGATGCGCTCAACACCATACGCTTTGATCTCCTCGGCGTATTTGGCGAGCTGCGAGCCGTTGGTGGTCAGCGTCAGCTCGTCGAGGCGGCCGGCGCGCAGCTGGCGCGACAGCGAAGCAAACAAGGTCATGATGCCGCGGCGTACCAGCGGCTCGCCGCCGGTCAGGCGCAGCTTGCGCACGCCGCGTGCGATGAAGGCCGAGCACAGCCGGTCGAGTTCCTCGAGCGTGAGCACGTCGGCCTTCGGCAGGAAGGTCATGTTTTCCGACATGCAATAGACGCAGCGGAAATCGCAGCGGTCGGTTACCGACACGCGCAAATAGGTGATGGCGCGGCCGAACGGATCGATCAACGCCGGCACATCTGCCGCTCCGGCGAAGGTCGCCGGAGCGCGCTCAAGATCGAAACTTTCCGTTCGTGGGCGGTCCATCAGCAAAGATTCCAGGATGCGTGTGGGCGCCGGCGGCAGGCCGTCACGTCCCAACCTCCAGATAAGCAATCATAGTGCCGAATACAGCCCCGGCCGTCCAGCGGCGGCCGATTGTTCCGACGGGCGTGTTCGGAACTGACGGGCGTGTTCAGAGCTTCAGCCCGCGCGCGGCGCTACTGTCCGCTCGGTGCCGGCGGGAACGGCGAAGGCGCCGCCTGTTGTTGCTGCACCGGCGGCGGTGCCGGGAATGGGCCTCCCGCTTGCGCGGGCGCCGGCGTCACCTTGGCGGCGGTGTGCGTGCGCTCCGCGGTTTTGCGGTGCGGCGGCCGCGGCTTGCGTACCGGCTTGGGCGGCGCCAGCGGCTGCAGCGCCACCTGTACCGGGTTCGGAACGAGGGTGGGAGGCGGGCTTTCCCAGAACGAGTGCTCGGGCGGCGGCCCGACGCTGACCTGAATGGTCTGGGCCACAAAACCGGCTTTGGTGATGGTGATCGGCTGGTTCTCCGACGGCACCGCCAGCGCGCAGGGGGTAAAGCAGGTCTGGCCCTGAATCGTGCGGACGTCGGCGCCGGGCGGGTCGGATTCGAAGCGCAGCGTCTGCAGCTGCGGTGCCGACGAACTCGACGAGAACAAATCCGGCATGGATGGCGATGGCATCCAATCGGGCATGCTCGAGCACCCCGCTAGCCCAACGCCCATCACGGCCACCGTAGCGGCGGCGACGACGAGTCCGACGCGTGACATGACCCCTCTCCGTCCCGAATGCCGGACCGTAGGCCGCCTGAGGCTGTTGGTAAAGCCCGCCGTGGCCCAAATCGGCAGTCTGATGGCGGCCCAGGACGCGGCCAAGTTCCCCACGGGGCCGACTATGTGGCCGGTAACTTGCGCAATTGTTAAGGCCTACGAAAGGGTTAATGAACGCTTGCCGGCGACCGGCGGTTGCGGTTTGCCGGCCAGGGCGGCGATAGCCCGGGGCAGGTCGGCGAACGAGCTGATAATGCCGTCGGGCTTGAGGCTTGCGATGGGCACATCGCTGTAGCCGAAATCGACCGCCACGATCGGCACCTGCGCGGCGCGGGCGGTGTACAGGTCGGTTTTGGAATCGCCAACCATGACGGCGGCGTCGAGATTGCCGCCGGCGCGCAGCACGGTGCGGCGCAACACTTCGGGGTCCGGCTTCTGTATGCCGAACGTGTCCTGGCCGCAGATCGCGGCAAAGCGCGGCGCGAGCTTGAGCATGGTGAGGAGCCGGATGGAGAGCCATTCGAGCTTGTTGGTGCAGACCGCAAGCCGATGACCGGCGGCGGCAAGCCGGTCGAGCGCGCTTTCCAGATTCGGAAACGGCCGCGACCGATCGGCGAGGTGGTCGGCGTAACGGGCGACGAACGCCGCATAAAGCCGGTCGACGTCGGCCGGCGCGCAGGTCCGTCCTTCGGCGGCGAGCGCCCGCTCGATCATGCCCCGAGCACCGCCGCCGATCAGATTGCGCGCGGTGTCGAACGGCACCGCCGCAAGCCCCTCCCGCGTGAGAGTGAAGTTGAGCGTGTCGATGAGGTCCGGCGCGGTGTCGATCAGGGTGCCGTCGAGATCGAAGACGATGGTCAGCATGCCGACCGCCTAGCCGGCAACGCATGGCTGTGCAAGCACGGCGGCTGCGGCGCCTTTTTCCTGGGCGGCCCGGCGGAACGGCGCTAGATACGGCGCGGGCGATCGCCGCGTCGAAGGGGTTTTTGCGGGTGACGATGGACGTCGAGACGCAGAAGCGCGCCGCTGCCGAGCGCGCGCTGGATTTCGTACGGCCGGGGATGCGGCTGGGGCTCGGCACCGGCTCGACCGCGGCGCACTTCGTCAATCTGCTTGGCGAGCGCGTCCGGGCCGGGCTCAAGATCGTGGCGGTGCCGACCTCGGAAGCGACGCGCGCCCAGGCCGAGCGCCTCGGCATTGCGCTGACCACGCTGGACGAGGCGCCACAGCTCGACCTTACGGTCGACGGCGCCGATGAGATCGCGCCGGATCTGAGTTTGATCAAGGGCGGTGGCGGCGCGTTGCTGCGGGAAAAGATCGTGGCCAGCGCGTCGGAGCGCATGGTTGTAATCGCCGATCAATCGAAATGGGTCGAGGTGTTGGGGCGTTTTCCGCTCCCCGTCGAAATCGTGCCGTTCGGCGCCACGGTGACGCAGCGCAGGGTCGAGGCGGCCGCCGCGGCGGCCGGGTGCGCGGGGCCGGCGCCGTTGCGCAAAACCGCCTCCGGCCATCCTTTCGTCACGGACGGCGGGCACTGGCTGATCGACGCTCAGTTGCAACGCATCGGCAATCCACAAGAGCTTGCGGCCCGTCTGGCGCCCATCCCCGGCGTCGTGGAACACGGCTTGTTCATTGGGCTGGCGGCGGCTGCTATTGTGGCTGGTCCGATCGGTGTGCGTGTCGTCGAGAGGCCGTAAGTTTGCAAGCTTCACAAGGGAGTGCGTCCATGATCGCCCGTCCGTTTACGCGCCGCAGCGCGCGCCAGCGCCAGTTTCATCCGCTGCTGGCGGCCCTGGTCGCGCTCGCCTTGATCGGCCTCGCCCGGCCGGCTGCGGCGCAAACTCCGGCACAGCCGCCGTCGCCCGCCGCGATCCTGGTCGCCAAGCAGATCGTCGAGCTCAAGGGCGCCCGGCAGCTGTTTACACCGCTCGTGCGCGGCGTGGTCGAGAAGGTCAAAGACCAGTTCATGCAGACCAACTTCATGTGGGCCAAAGACCTCAACGAGGTCGCCGCCAGCTTGGAAAAGGGCTACGCCCCGCGCGTCGATGAACTGGTCGACATGGCCGCCCGCATCTACGCGAGCCACTTCACCGAAGCTGAGCTGAAGCAGCTTCTCGCCTTCTATCAGACGCCGGTCGGCCGCAAGGCGATCACCGAGGAGCCGAAGGCGCTCGACGAGAGCATGGCAAGCGGCGGCAACTGGGGCGACGCTCTCGCCGACGAGGTCGTCGTCAAGATTCGTGACGAGATGAAAAAACGCGGACACGACCTCTAGGATGGCCGATCACGACGTCGATCTGTTCGTCATCGGCGGCGGCTCAGGCGGCGTGCGCGCCGCACGGATTGCCGCGCAGCATGGCGCGCGCGTCATGCTGGCCGAAGAATATCGGCTCGGCGGCACCTGCGTGATCCGCGGCTGCGTGCCGAAGAAGCTTCTGGTCTACGCCTCGCGGTTTCATGCCGAGTTCGAGGATGCCGCCGGCTTCGGCTGGACCTTGCCGCAACCGAGCTTCGACTGGCCGACACTGATCGCCAATAAAGATCGCGAGATTGCACGGCTCGAAGCGGCCTATACGGCGACCTTGCAGAAGGCCGGCGTCACCGTGGTCAAAAACCGCGCCGTGCTGGCGGATGCGCATACCGTCGCTTTGGCTGACGGCAAGCGGGTCCGGGCCGCACACATTCTGATCTCGACCGGCGGCACGCCGAGCTACGGCGATAAAATCCCCGGCCTCGAGCACGCCATCTCCTCGAACGAAGCGTTTCATCTGCCGAAATTGCCGCATCGCGTGGTCATTCAGGGCGGCGGCTATATCGCGGTGGAATTTGCCGGCATTTTTGCCGGGCTCGGCTCGCACGTCACACTGGTCTATCGCGGCGAGAACATTCTGCGCGGCTTCGACGACGACGTGCGCCACCATGTGCGCACCGAGATGGAGAAGCACGGCATCCGGGTGATCACCGGCTGCAAGGTGGCGGCGATCGAGCGCAGCGGTGCGCATTTGTCGGCCCAGCTTTCCGGCGGCAATCACGTTACCGCCGATTGCGTGATGTTCGCGGTCGGCCGGGCGCCGCACATTGCCAAGCTCGGCTTGCATGAGGCCGGCGTTGCGCTGGCGGCGAACGGCGGCATCGCGGTCGATGAGTTCTCGCGCACCAGCGTTGGCAATATCTATGCGGTCGGCGACGTCACCAACCGCGTCAATCTCACACCGGTCGCCATTCGCGAGGGCCACGCCTTTGCCGATACGGTGTTCGGCGGCAAGCCGACCTCGGTCGACCACACCAACGTGCCGACCGCGGTGTTTTCCGACCCCGAGGTCGGCGTCGTCGGGCTCACGGAGGCGCAAGCGCGGGCGCGGTGCGCCCGCACCGACATCTACAAGGCGAGCTTCAAGCCGCTCAAGGCCACTTTGTCCGGGCGCGACACCACCGTTCTGCTCAAGCTCGTGGTCGACGGCACAACCGACCGCGTGCTCGGCTGCCACGTGGTCGGCGAAGGCGCTGCCGAGATGATCCAGCTCGCCGCAGTGGCCGTGAAGATGCACGCCACCAAGGCAGACTTCGATGCCACGGTAGCGCTGCATCCGACCTCGGCCGAGGAGCTGGTCACGATGCGGACCAAAAGCGGAAGTTACGTCCGCGAGGCGGCCGAATAGGCCGAAAACGGCGAGATCGCCGGGCTGTCGCTATATCCAGCGGGACTGTATAAGACCGGCGAAACCTATAGTCCTCATCCTGAGGCTCTCGCCCGCGGGGCGAGCCGCGAAGGATGCCGCCGAAACGCCGAGGTCATGCCCTTGGGACGGCCCCGGGTGCGGAATTGGAGAAGACTGCAATGTCCATGCGGCCGAACGCGGCGAAATGGAGCCCGGATTCCTGGCGCTCCAAGCCGGCGCTGCAGATGCCCGACTACCCCGATCCCGCGGCACTGGCCGAGGTCGAGGCGCAGCTCGGCACGTTCCCGCCGCTGGTGTTCGCCGGCGAGGCGCGCAATCTCAAGCGCGCGCTGGCGCAAGTCGCCGCCGGCGAAGCTTTTTTGCTCCAGGGCGGCGACTGCGCCGAAAGCTTCGCCGAGCACGGCGCCAACAATATCCGCGATTTCTTCCGCCTGTTCCTGCAGATGGCGGTGGTGCTGACCTACGCGGCGGCCTCGCCGGTGGTGAAAATCGGCCGCATCGCCGGCCAGTTCGCCAAGCCGCGCACCTCGCCGACCGAGAAGCGCGGCAATGTCGAGCTGCCCGTCTATCGCGGCGACATCGTCAACGGCACCGATTTCAGCGCCGAAGCGCGGGTGCCCGATCCGCGCCGCCAATTGGAGGCGTACCGGCAGTCCGCGGCGACGCTCAATCTCCTGCGCGCCTTTGCCAACGGCGGTTACGCCAACCTGTCGAACGCGCACCAATGGATGCTGTCGTTCGTCAAGGACTCGCCGCAGTCGAAACGCTACGCCGAGCTCGCCAATCACATCACCGAGGCGCTCGGCTTCATGCGCGCCTGCGGCGTCGATCCGCAATCGCACAACGAGCTGCGCACCACCGACTTCTTCACCAGTCACGAGGCGCTGCTGCTCGGCTACGAGCAGGCCTTTACGCGCGTCGATTCCACGACCGGCGACTGGTACTGCACCAGCGGCCACATGGTGTGGATCGGCGACCGCACGCGCCAGCCGGACCACGCCCATGTCGAATATTGCCGCGGCATCAAGAACCCGCTCGGGCTCAAGACCGGGCCGTCGCAAAAACCCGAGGAGCTCCTTCGCCTCATCGACATTCTCGATCCCGACAATGAGCCCGGCCGGCTGACGCTGGTCTGCCGGGTCGGCGCCGACAAGGCGCTCGATCTGTTGCCGGGGCTCATTCGCGCGGTCAAACGCGAGGGCCGCAACGTCGTGTGGTCGTGCGATCCGATGCACGGCAACACCATCACCTCGGTGTCCGGCTACAAGACCCGGCCGTTCGATCAGATCCTCAAAGAGACGCGGGCGTTTTTTCAAGTTCATGCCGCCGAAGGCACCATCGCCGGCGGCGTGCATCTGGAAATGACCGGCCAGAACGTCACCGAATGCACCGGCGGCGCCCGCGCCATCAGCGACGAGGATCTCAACGACCGCTATCACACGGTCTGCGATCCGCGGCTCAACGCCGAACAGTCGCTCGATCTGGCGTTTTTGTTGGCCGATCTCCTGAAGGCCGAGCGTCAGGGCAAGGCGCGGCCGCTGCCGGCTGTCGCGGCGCTGTAAGGAAAATCAGACGGATCGGCCGAAACTGTTCGCAGCCAGTCTGTCTGTTTGATCTTTAAACCGGTCAGAGAAAGCCGTCGATCGCAACGGCCAGCAACAATCCTGGCTGCTATTGCGCCCGACGGCGTGCCGCGATCGGCCGCTATCAATCACTTGTAAAGCGTATTGACCATACTTCATTTACAAACGAGTTACCCAAACGCGGCGCCGTTTACGAAGCGCTCATGCTGAGCGTAACGCGCTGCGTCGATAAAGGAATGCGCAAACAATTTGAATAAAACTGTCCCCGTTAAACAAGAACGAGAACAACAGAGACGGGGGGCGCGGTGTCAAAACGACGATGCATAGCGGGCGTGTTCGCAATCGCATGGATGGCGGCCACGCCCGCCATCGCGGCGGATCTGCCGGTCCTGCCGTGGCTCAATGGCAACGAGGGGCCGGCGCCGACGTTCGCGCCGTTCGAAAGCGCGAAGTTCACGGACTGGCGCGGCTTCTATGTCGGCGGCCTGTTCAGCTACAGCGACGTCAGCGCCGATTTCAGCAAAGCCACGCAGGCGCCGGTCGCATTCAGTCTGCGGCAAACCGAGCTCCAGAATCAGTTTGCCCCGTCCGGTTGGCAGGTGCTGGGGACGTCGTCCCACGGCGACATCGGGTTTGGCGGCTTTGCCGGCTACAATACCGAATATGTGACCCCGCACGGACGCGTGGTGCTGGGCTTCGAGGGCAATTACGAGCACACCACGCTGTCGCTGGTGGCGCCGAACGCGCCGATCAGCCGCGTTGTGACGCTGAATTCAGGAACGACCGATGCGGTCACGGTCAGCGGCGGCGGACAGCTGAGCAACCTCGACTTTGCCACGGTGCGCGGCAGGGCAGGGTGGGACTTCAACGGAATTCTGCCCTACGTGTTCGCCGGTCTCGCCGTTGGTCGCGCCGATCTCAACATCACGCAAACCACCACGGTGGTGCAGACCCCGAAGGGCCAGCTGCCGGAAACCTTCGTGTTCACCGGCACCGCCGGCAAGAGTTCGGAGTGGCTGTGGGGCTATGCGGTCGGCGCCGGGCTCGACGTCGCGCTCACCAATCACTTCTTCCTGCGCGGCGAATACGAATACGTGCAGTTCGAGCCGGTGGCGAACACGTCGATCAACATCAATACCGTCAGGGTCGGCGCCGCTATCAAGTTCTGAGCAACTCAGGCTGCTTCGCGGATGCGGGCACCCCTTCGTGCTGCGCCGCGCCCCGGAAGCGCAACTTTCTCTAACCCATTGCCGGATCGGCCGGTCCGGCGCTAGACCTGCGCCATGAACGAGCGCTCCGCCGATCGCCTGGCCATCGCCGTGGCGCAACTCAATCCGATCGTCGGCGATATTGCCGGCAACCTCCAGCGTGCCCGGACCGCGCGCGCGGCCGCGGCCCGCGACGGCGCCGATCTGGTTGCCTTTTCCGAACTGTTCATCGCCGGTTACCCGCCCGAGGACTTGGTGCTCAAGCCGGCGTTTCAGGCCGCCTGCCGCACCGCCATCGAGACCCTGGCGCGCGAAACCAGCGACGGCGGCCCGGCGGTACTGATCGGGACGCCGTGGGTCGACGACAACAAGCTGCACAACGCCTATGCGCTGCTCGCCGACGGCCGCATCAGCGCCATCCGCTTCAAGGTCAATCTTCCGAACTACGGGGTGTTCGACGAGAAGCGCGTGTTTGCCAGCGGTCCGCTACCCGGCCCGGTCAACTTTCGCGACGTGCGGCTTGGGCTGCCGATCTGCGAGGACACCTGGACCGATTGGGGCGACTACGAGAACGTCGTCGAGTGTTTGGCCGAAACCGGTGCCGAGCTTCTGCTGGTGCCGAACGGCTCGCCCTATTGGCGCGGCAAGCCCGACATCCGGCTCAACGTTTCGGTCGCGCGCGTCACCGAGGCGGAATTGCCGTTGATTTACGTCAACCAGGTCGGCGGCCAGGACGAACTGGTGTTCGACGGCGCTTCGTTCGGGCTCAACGCCGACCGTTCCATCGCGTTTCAGCTGCCGGCCTTTTCAGAATGCGTAGTGACCACACGCTGGTCGCGGACCAACGAGGGCTGGCGCTGCGCGCAAGGGCCGATTGCTGCGGCCGAGGAATCCGACCAATTCGATTACACCGCCTGCATGCTCGGCCTGCGCGACTATGTCGACAAGAACGGCTTTGCCGGCGTCGTCCTCGGCCTGTCGGGCGGCATCGATTCGGCGCTGTGCGCCGCGCTCGCCACCGACGCGCTCGGTGCCGAACGTGTGCGCTGCGTCATGCTGCCGTTCCGCTACACCGCGCAGCAATCGCTCGACGACGCGGCCGCGATCGCACGCGCACTCGGCGTGCGCTACGACGTGGTGCCTATCGAGAGCGCGGTGAAGGGCCTTGAAGCCACGCTTTCAGAAGTCTTTGCCGGCAAGGCGCGCGACGTCACCGAGGAAAACTTGCAGGCGCGCGCCCGCGGCACCGTGCTGATGGCGATCTCTAACAAGTTCGGCCTCATGGTGGTGACGACCGGCAACAAGTCGGAAATGTCGGTCGGCTACGCCACGCTCTACGGCGACATGAACGGCGGCTTCAATCCGATCAAGGATCTCTACAAGACCGAGGT
>Ga0070741_10010792_pt1 | contig 17113 bp, 15 predicted proteins | sample Coa_R1_4_FD_66440 | JGI IMG/M metagenome (GOLD analysis project Ga0070741, IMG submission 66440) | Surface soil microbial communities from Centralia Pennsylvania, which are recovering from an underground coalmine fire - Coalmine... | ecosystem: Environmental > Terrestrial > Soil > Unclassified ...
GGGCGATCCAGGAGGCCAAGTCATGATCCCTGCGCAGTTCGAATACGAGATGGCGGGCTCGGTTCAGGAGGCAATCGACCTGCTGGGTTCGCGCGAGGACGCGAAGCTGCTCGCGGGCGGGCACTCGCTGATCCCGGCGATGAAGCTCCGCATCGCGCGGCCGGGGACGCTGGTCGACATCGGCCGCATCGGCGAGCTCAGCTACATCCGCGAGGACGGCGACGCGATCGCGATCGGTTCGCTCACGCGGCACCACGACGTGGCGACGAGCGACGTGCTGCGCGACCGCTGCGGGATCATGTCCTTCGCGGCCGGGGAGATCGGGGACCCGCAGGTGCGGCATCGCGGCACGATCGGCGGCTCCGTCGCGCACGGCGACCCGGCGTCGGACATGCCGGGCGTGCTGCTGACGCTCGACGCCGAGTTCGTGGTCGTCGGGCCGGGAGGCGAGCGGCGGATCCCGGCCGCCGACTTCTTCACCGGCGTCTTCGAGACCGCGCTCGGCGAGCAGGACGTGCTGACGGAGATCCGCGTCAAGCCGCTGAGCGGCGGCTGGGCGTACCTCAAGTTCGCACGTCGCAAGCAGGACTGGGCGACGGTCGGCGTGGCCGCGGTCGTGTCGAACGGCGGCGCGAACGTCGGTCTCGTGAGCATGGGCGGGACGCCGCTGCGCGCGAAGGCGGTCGAGGAAGCGCTCGCCGGAGGAGCCGACCCGGCCACCGCTGCGGAGAAAGCGGACGACGGCACCGAGCCCTCGAGCGACGTGGCGGGAAGCGCCGACTACCGCCGCCACCTCGCCCGCGTGCTCACCCGGCGCGCGCTCGAGGAGGCGCTAGGCGGGTAGTTCCGCGAGCCGGTCGCGCACGCGCGCGGCCATGGTGAGGTTCCGCTTGCGCTCGTAGCGGTCGAGCGCCTGCCCGAAGGCCGCTTGGGCCTCGAGCTGCTTGCCGGCGGCGGCGAGCACCTCCGCCAGGTCGCAAAAGGTGTCCCCTTGCCGGTTGATGGAGTCCGACTGCTCGGCGATCTGCACTGCCTCTCTGGCGAGTCGCTCCGCTTCGGCGTTCTCGCGGCGGCTTGCGTGAACGCGGGCCTGCACCCTCCGCCACAGCGTTTGCGTGAAGACGTCCTGCTCGACGCCGAGGTCGCGGCCCTGCCGTGCAGTCTCCTCTGCCTCGTCGTAGCGGCCGAGCGCGCACAGCTCGAGTCCGAGCCGCGGCGCGTACGAGGAGAGGAAGCCAGGCTGTCCGGTCGCCTCGAGCCAGTCACAAACCGCTGTCAGATGGCGGCTCGCCTTCTCGTGGTCGCCGGCGAGGCTGGCGATCTCGGCCATGGCCCAATCGCCGATCCAGCTCCGACTCTGCTCATGGAACCGGGCGTACGATTCGTCGGCCAGCGACCATGCCTCGTCCAGGCGCCCGAGCATCGCCAGCAACCACGCACGACACAGGCACGGCCAGGGTGAAAGTCGGTGCTCGCCCTCGAGCGCCTCCAGCGCCTCGTCCGCGGGCAACGAGCCGTAGATGAGCGGCACCTCGGGATAGTTCGATGCCTGCAGGCCGGCGAGGCGGGCGTGCCGAGCCGACTCGTCGTTTGCCCGCACCCAGTCGTCGAACCGGCCGCGCGAGTTCGCGACGCCGAAACCGATGACCCACCACAGATGAGCAAGTCCGGCGTGATCGTCGGCTTGCTCGAGCAGCGGCAAGGCCTCGAGGGCAAGCGACTCGAGCTCGTTGGGCGGCCGCGGGTCGAGCTGGTCGCGGTAGAGGGCGGTGACGGCGCGGGCAAGCGCCTCGCCGGCGATGTGACCTGCTGCCACGGCCCTTTCCGCTGCCTGCTCGGCGATTGCGATGGCCTCGCGCGGATCGGGGAGATGGCAAGCCGCGAGGTCGAGTTCCAGGTTGACGTCGAGCCGAAAACCGCGCGTGAGCTCGAGCGCTCGTGTGAGCAGCCTGGCGGCAGCGCGCTCGTCGCCGTGCCACGAGGCCCTTCGGCCCGCAGCGGCCAGACGCTCGGCGGCCCGCAGCGAGAGAGCCGGGTCTGGCCGACCGAGCTCCGCGTGATAGCGCGCTGCCTGCTCGAGGTGGTACCCGACGATCTCGTCGAGCTCGACCAGGTTGTGGCCGCGATCCTCGAGCCAGTTTGCGAACCGGGCGTGCAGGTCGGCGCGCACCGACTTGGGGAGCGCGTCGTAGGCGGCATCACGGATCAGCAGGTGCCGGAAGCGGAAGCCGTCGTCGCCGGGGAGCACTGCCCGGTCGGGGCGGATCAGCTGCTTGCGCGTCAGCGCTGCGAGCCGCGGCGTGATCTGGTGCTCCTCGGGAGCGAGCGCCTGCACGGCGCCGCGGTGGAAGATCTCTCCCTCGACCGCCCCTCGCTCGAGCACGCGCCGCTCGGCGATGTCGAGCTGGTCGAGACGCGCCGCGAGCAGCGCGCGGAGGCTCGGCGGTACCTCGATCTCCTCGGCCCCGGACGCCATCGCCAGCATCTCCGTCACGAACAGCGGATTGCCGCCCGCAGCGGCCGCGATCCGCTTTCTCAGCCCCTCCTGAACCTGCTCGCCGATCAGCTCGTCCACAGCCTCGGCCGGCAGCGGATCCAGACGCAACGTGACCGGCCAGCCGGGACGTCGTTCGACGAGCTCCGGTCGCGCCATGCAGACGATCAGCAGCGGCGCTTCCGCCGACATCAGCGCGACGCCTTCGATCAGATCGAGAAAGGTCTCCTCGCCCCACTGGACGTCGTCGAACAGGACCACCAGCGGCGCCTGCTCCTCGAGCAGCTTGCGGAACGCCCACGCGATTTCCTCCGCGGACGTCGCTTGATCCGACTCGCGAAGCAGCGATCGGATCGAGGCGGCGGCCGCCGGATCCGTCGGCAGTGTCCGCAGCTGCTTGACGACCTCCACAACGGGCCAGTACGTGATCCCGTCCCCGTAGGGCAGGCAGCGGCCCCGAACGACCGTGGCCTCGATCGCCTGCAGGGCTTCGGCGAGCAGCCTGGACTTCCCGACACCGGCCTCGCCGACGACCGTCACCAGCTCGCAGCGGAGCTCCAGGCTCGCCCTGACCCAGGCCGCCGTAACCTGGTCGAGCTCCCGCTCCCGGCCGACGAAACGCGACCGGTGCTCGCGCTCGGGAGCCGACAGCACGGACACGAGGCGGCTGGCCGGCACAGGCTCGCTCTTTCCCTTCAGCTCGAGCGGCTCGACGGGCTCCGTCTCGACTGCGCTCTCGACGAGCCGCATCGTCTCGGCGCCGAGCAGCACCTCGCCGGGATCTGCGGCCTGCTCGAGGCGCGCAGCGACGTTGACCGCGTCGCCGGTTGCGAGCCGCTCCTCCGTGCCCGTGACGACCTCGCCCGTGTTGACGCCGATCCGCGCCCGAATCCCGAGCTCCGGCAGCGCGTCGCGCATCTCCGCCGCAGCGCGCACTGCCCGCAGCGCGTCGTCCTCGTGCGCGACTGGCACGCCGAAGACCGCCATCACCGCGTCGCCGATGAACTTCTCGACTGTGCCGCCGTGCGACTCGACGATCGCGCTCATCCGCTCGAAGTAGCGGGCGAGCAGGTCGCGCAGCGCTTCCGGGTCGGTCGACTCGCCGAGCGAGGTCGAGCCGGTGACGTCGCAGAAGAGAACGGTGACGACCTTCCGGGTGAGCGCCAAGCGGCAAGTCTTGCACCGCGCGATCGGGGGCGCAGCTAGCCTCCCGAACGTGACGGCTCGCGTGCTCGCCTTCGTGGCACTCGCGCTGACGATCCCGGCGATCGCGGCCGCCGGCATCTTCGTCCCTGGCAAGAACAAGCCGGCGCCGGCGCTCGCGGGCGTCGACGCGATCGGAGGCAAGCGAGTCAGCCTCGCCCGCTGGAAGGGCAAGCCGGTGCTCGTCAACCTCTGGGGCTCGTGGTGCATCCCGTGCCGGAAAGAGGCCAAGGAGCTCCGAGCGTTCCTGGCGAAGCACCCCGGCTCGGTGCTCGGGATCGACGTGGAGGACTCAAAGGCCGGAGCGAAGGGCTTCCAGCGGCACTACGACGTCCATTTTCCGAGCATCTACGACCCCCACGACGTGCTCGTCTTCCGCCTCAACGCGCCCGGCACCCCGTCGACGTACTTCCTCGATCGGAAGCACCGGATCGTCGCCACGCTCTTCGGCGCGGGCACGCTGAAGCTCTTCGAGCGCGGCTGGACGCTCGCGACGGGCTAGCGCGACACGTACGCGATCAGCGCGATCGTCGCGGCGAGGACGCCCGTGAGGAACGTCGCGTAGCTGAGCGTGAGGTACCGGTACTTCGCCTTCAGCAGGTAGATGCTCTGGTTGTGGAGGTTCGAGACGAGCGCCTGGTAGGCCGTGCCGTCGTGCGCGAGCACGCGCGCCATCTCCGCGACGTACTTGCCCTTCGGCATCGCTGCGACGTCGTTGAAGAACAGCAGGTCGGGCTCGCTCGTCTCCGCCTGCCTCCGGCGCTGGCCCGGGAACGGGAACTTCGGCAGCACCGAGAGGAGCGCGAACACGAGCGCGAGGAGCAGGAAGCCGGAGAAGACGATCGCGCTCCACCGAAGCCGCCCCGAGTCGAGGTGCGTGAGGCTCAGGCTGAGGAGGATCGACGTGACGGTGATCATGATGTTCGCCTTCAGATCCGCCTGCGAGCTGAGCGCGACGAGCTGCTGGTGGACGTTCCGGAGGACGTAGTCCACGACGTGGCTGCCGCGGATGTCCGCGAAGGGCTCGGGCGTCTGCTCGGCCATCCGGACGAGTATCCCAGGGCGGCAGACGCCCTCTGGTGACGTTCTCGTGTCGATGTGGTGACGGAAGGGGGCGGATGGGTACTCACCTGTTCACCAAGTCGTAGCCACCTGTCTTCCGGCACCGCTGACATGATCGGATCGGGATGAAACTCGCAGTCATCGACGTCGGATCGAACACGATCCGCCTCCTCGTCGCGTCCGTCCACGGCGGCAAGGTCGACGCTGCGCACGAGCAGCGGGCGTGGGTGAGGCTCGGCGCGGACGTGGCCTCGACCGGGGCGATCTCCCCGCTGCGGCTCGAGGCGGCAGCCCGGGCCGTGTCCGACTTCGCCACCGAGGCGCGCAAGCTCGGCGCCGTCCACGTCGAGACGCTCGTCGCCTCGCCGGGACGCCAGGCGGAGAACGGCGGCGAGCTGCTGCGGCGGCTCGAGCTCGTCTCGCACACGCCGGTCCGGCTGCTGCGCCGAGACGAGGAGGCGCGCCTCGCCTACGACGGCGCCGTCTCCGCGGCCGGCATCGAGCGCGAGAGCGTCGCCGTCTGCGACGTCGGCGGCGGCTCGACGCAGCTTGCGATCGGCACCTCCGACCTCGGACCTGTCTGGCTGCGCTCCCTCGACGTCGGCTCGCTGCGTCTGACGCAGCAGGTGTTCGACCACGATCCGCCCGGCAAGAGCTGCATCGCGGCCGGCCGGCGCGCCGTCAAGGAGCATTGCCGGGGCCTCGTCTTCCCGCTGCCGAAGCTGGCGCTCGCGGTCGGCGGCAGCGCGCGCGGGCTGAAGCGGCTCACGGGGACCCGCACGCTCGGCGAGGAAGAGCTGGCCGCGGCGGTGAAGCTGCTGCGGAAGCGCGCGTCGGCGGAGATCGCCGAGGAGCACGGAATCGACCCGGCCCGGGCACGCACGCTCGCCGCCGGCGCGGTGATCCTCTCGGAGATGCAGCGGCGCCTGGCCGTGCCGTTCGTCGTCGGCCGCGGCGGCGTCCGCGAGGGCGCGCTCCTGGCGCTCGCGGCCGAGCGCGCTGTCGCGTAGCTACGCGGCGATCAGGCGCTTGCGGCGCTCGGCGAGCAGCCGCTCGTAGCGGGCGAAGCGCAGACGCCCCGGCGCGTACGCCGCAACCGTCAGCTCCTCTTCGAGCTCGTCCCGGGTCAACTCGGCAGGCTCGCGCGGCGCCGCATGCTCGGCGGCGATGCTCCTGTCGCGGCTCTCCCTCCGCTCCATCCCGACCACCCTTGCGGACCGCATGGAGTACGGGCGGTTGAGGTCCGGCGTCGAAGTGGTGAACGAAGGAACGGAATCCGCTGTCACCAGTTCGTCACAGAAAAGACACCCCGGAGGGGACGAACGACGGCTAGCGTTGCCAGCCCGCTCTCGACGCCCGCCCCCGCCACGTGCCCCGAACAGAGACGACGCCCGAAGCCGAGCCGCAGGTCGACGTCTCTCCGCGCTATCTCAACCGCGAGCTCTCGAGGCTCGACTTCATGCACCGGGTGCTGTCGCTCGCGGCGGACAAGACCCAGCCGCTGCTCGAGCGCGTCCGCTTCCTCGCGATCTTCACGCACCACCTCGACGAGTTCTTCCAGATCCGCGTCGCCGGCCTGAAGGAACAGGCCGCCGCCGACCTCGTCGCGACCTCGGCCGACGGGCTCGGGCCCCGCGAGCAGCTCGCCGCCATCCGCGCCCGCGTCCACGAGCTGACCGCGGAGGCGAGCGCGGTCATGCGCGACCTGCGCGGGCGGTTGGCCGCTTCGGGCATCCGGATCGTCGACTGGGAGGAGCTCAAGCCCGGCCACCAGGAAGAGCTGCGCGACGTGTTCGAGGCGCGGATCTTCCCGGTGCTGACGCCGCTCGCCGTCGACCCGGCGCATCCCTTCCCGTACATCTCGGACCTCTCCCTGAACCTCGCCGTGATCGCGCGCGACCCGCTCACGCGCGAGCCGCGCTTCGCCCGTGTCAAGGTGCCGCCGCTCCTGCCGCGCTTCCTCAAGGTCTCCGGCGGCCGGCGCTTCGTCCCCATCGAGCAAGTGATCGCCGCACACCTCGACCTGCTCTTCCCGGGGATGAAGATCGAGTCGTTCCACGTCTTCCGGGTGACGCGCGACGCCGACCTCGAGATCGAGATCGACGAGGCGGAGGACCTGCTCTCTGCGCTGACGACGGAGCTCCTGCGGCGGCGCCGCTCGCCGGAGGTCGTCCGGCTCGAGGTGAACCCGAGCATGCCGAAGGAGATCCGCTCGCTCCTGCAGCGGGAGCTCCGGCTGAAGAGCTCGGACGTCTACGCCGTCGAGGGCTTGCTCGGCCTCGGCGACCTGTGGCCGCTGGCGGAGATCCGGCGCCCGTCGCTGAAGCGCAAGCCGTGGCTGGGCGTGACGCAGCCGCGCCTGCTCGCGGCGAAGGGCAGCCCGACCGACGTCTTCGCCGTCCTCCGCGCAGGCGACGTGCTCGTCCAGCACCCGTACGACGCGTTCTCGACGTCGGTCGAGGAGTTCGTCCGCCAGGCCGCCGACGACCCCAACGTCCTCGCGATCAAGCAGACGCTCTACCGGACGTCGGACGAGGAGAGCCCGATCGTGCAGTCGCTCGCCCGGGCCGCGGAATCCGGCAAGCAGGTGGTCGCGCTCGTCGAGCTCACCGCTCGCGGCGACGAGGAGGCGAACATCGGCTGGGCGCAGAGGCTCGAGACCGCCGGAGTCCACGTCGTCTACGGCGTGGTCGGGCTGAAGACGCACGCCAAGACGGTGCTCGTGGTCCGCGACGAGGGCGCGGCGATCCGCCGCTACTGCCACGTGGGCACCGGGAACTACAACCCGGTCACGGCCCGCGGCTACGAGGACGTCGGCCTCTTGTCCGCGGACGACGAGCTCACCGCCGACGTCGCCGACCTCTTCAACTACCTGACCGGCTACTCGAACCAGCGGCGGTTCCGGAAGGCGCTGGTCGCCCCGGCGGGTCTTCGCGCGCGGCTGATCGAGCTGATCCGCGAGGAGGGCGAGGCGCCGGACGGCCGCATCGTGATCAAGGTCAACAACCTGATCGACCCGGAGACGATCGACGCGTTGTGCGAGGCCTCGCGGGCCGGCGCGCAGATCGACCTGATCGTCCGGTCGATGTGCTGCCTGCGGCCCGGCGTGCCGGAGCTGTCGGAGAACATCCGCGTGCGCTCGCTCGTCGGCCGTTACCTCGAGCACTCGCGGATCTTCCGGTTCGGGAGCGACGAGCGCGGGCCGCGCTACTACATCGGCTCGGCCGACCTGATGCAGCGGAATCTCGACCGGCGGGTCGAGTGCGTCGCGCCCGTCACCGCCCCGGCGCTGACCGCACGGCTCGAGGAGATCCTCGCCGTCGCGCTCGCCGACGACGTGCTCGCCTGGGAGCTCGGCCCGGACGGCTGGCGCAAGGTGGCGACGGAGGCGGGCTTCGACAGCCAGTCGCGGCTCGAAGAGCTGGCCGAGGAGAGGGCAAGGTCCGGCCTGTGAAGTCGGGTCGGGAGCGGGAGCTGAAGCTTTCGGCGCCGCCCTCGCTCCGGCTTCCGCCTCTCGGCGGCATCGCGGACGGGATCTCGGCGGTGGCGCGCGACCCGATCCGGCTGCTCGCGACGTATCTCGACACGGACGACTTACGGCTCGCGCGTGCGGGCGTGTCTTTGCGGCACCGGACGGGCGAGGGGTGGACGGTGAAGCTCCCTGCCGGCTCGGACGGTGAGCTGCTCGTGCGGACCGAGCTCGTCTTTCCCGGCGACGTGCGGCGGCCGGCGCCCGAAGCGGTCGACCTCGTCCGTGCCTACGCGCGCTCGGCCGCGCTTGCGCCGCAAGCGCGACTGCGGACCGTCCGGCGTGTCGTCGAGCTCCGCGACGGCGAGGGCGCCGTCGTCGCAGAGGTGAGCGACGACGAGGTCTCGATCCTCGACGGGCGGCGGGTAGCAGGACGGTTCCGCGAGCTCGAGGTCGAGCTGGGCGCGACGGTGCCCAGCGGGCTCGCGGCCGTCGTCGGCTCGGCGCTGCAGGAGGCCGGAGCGGGCGCGCCGGAAGGGATGCCCAAGGTCGTCCGCGCGCTCGGCGCCAGAGCGCTCGAGGCGCCCGACATCCCGGCGGAGCCGTGCGCGGGCGAGACGGCGGGAGTGGTCGTTCGAAACGCGGTGGCCCGGTCGGTCGGGCGGCTCGTGGCGCACGATCCCGTCGTGCGGCTCGATCTGGAGGCCGAGGGGGTGCACCAGATGCGAGTGGCGACGCGGCGGCTTCGATCCGACCTCACGACATTCGGGCCGTTCGTCGACGCGGAGTGGTCCCGCGAGCTGCGCGCGGAGCTCGGGTGGCTGGCGGGCCTTCTCGGCGAGGTCCGGGACGCGGACGTCCTGCTCGCGCGCTTTCGGTCTCGTGACGTCCCCGGCGCCGGCAGCGTCCTCGGGTCGCTCGAGGCGCAGCGGGCCGAAGCGTTTGCGCGCCTGATCGACGCGCTGCGCGGAGAGCGGTACGTCCGGCTTCTCGACCGGCTCGTCGACGCAGCCCGGGAGCCGGCGCTGACGGAGGCTGCGGGTGCGCGGGGAAGGGAGGTGCTCCCGCAGCAGGCCCGCTCGCGCTGGTCGTCGCTGGCGAAAGCGGCGCGGAAAGCGGGTGGTTCCCCGGAGGATCTCCACGACGTGCGGATTCGCGTCAAGCGGTGCCGCTACGCGGTCGAGGCCGTCGAACCCACGCTGGGAAAGGGCGCCGCCGCGTTCGCCCGCGAGCTCGCGCGGTTGCAGGACCGGCTCGGCGAGCTGAACGACGCGTTCGTCGCGGAGGCATGGCTACGGGAGTGGGGGAGGGACCGGCGCGGGGCTGCGGCGTTCGCGGCCGGCGAGCTCGCCGGGCTCGAGCTCGCCGACGCGGAGGCGGCGCGGCGCCGCTGGCGCAAGGCGTGGAAGTCGGCGGCGGCCGCGGTGCCCGCGAAGCTGCGGTGAGGGTCGAGGCGGCGGGCGGCGTCGTCGTCCGGAACGGCTGCGTGGCGCTCGTCCATCGCCCCGCCTACGACGACTGGACGCTTCCCAAGGGGAAGCTCGAGCCGGGGGAGGACCTGCTCCGGGCCGCGGTCCGCGAAGTGGCGGAGGAGACGGGGCTTCGCAGCCTGCTCGGGCCGGCGCTCGGCACCGTCGACTACGTGGACGGGCTAGGCCGCGACAAGACGGTGCACTACTGGGCGATGACCGCTACAGCCGGCGCCCTGGCACCGACGAAGGAGATCGACGAAGCGCGCTGGGTGCCGGTCGCGGACGCCGCTTCCCACCTCACGTACGAGCGCGACCGCGAGGTGCTCGCCCGCGCTTCGGCGCATTTGGCCTCCACGCCTGTCTCCGTCTACCTCGTCCGGCACGCCAAGGCGGGCAACCGCGACAAGTGGGACGCGCCGGACGAGCTACGCCCGCTCACTCGCCCCGGCCGCGAGCAAGCGGACGGGCTGGTCGCGCTGCTGGCGGACGCACGGCCCGCGGTGCTCGTCTCGAGCCCGTACGTCCGTTGCGTCGAGACGCTCGAGCCGCTGGCCCGAGCATGCGAGTTGCCGGTCCAGCACGCCGAGGAACTCGCCGAGGGAGCCGCGACCGACGACGCGCTCGACCTGCTTCGCGCGGCCGCGACGTTCGGGCCCGCCGTCGCGTGCACGCACGGCGACGTCCAGCACGCGGTGGTCGACGCGTTGCAGCAGGCGGGCGCCGCCGTCTCGTCGCCGCTGCGGTTCGCGAAGGGCTCCACCTGGGAGCTGACGCTCGAGCGCGGCCGCTTCACCGCCGGCCGCTACGAACCGCCGCCGACCTAACCGGTTCGCCAGGCGGGCGGCAGCAGCTGACCCGCGACGGTCACCCGCATCGCGTTCTGTCCGAAGTCCTCGCGGGAGAGCGCGCGCACGATGCCGTGCGCGGCCTCGGCGGAGTCGATCTCCGGAACACCCGGCGAGAGGAGCCGGACCGGCGTCAGGTCGCCGTGGAGATACGCGCCGTTCGTCCCGAGGGTCACGTGCAGGATGCCGCTCGCGCCGAGCATGCCGCCGATCCCGAGCGTGCCGTCGCCGAGGAAGTTCCCGAGGCTGTACGCGACCAGCCGGCCGTGGTACCACTCCATCCCGCGCAGCACGTGCGGGCCCGAGCCGACGACGAGGTCGGCGCCGGCGTCGACCACGAGGTGCGCGAACCCCTCGGCGTCTCCGCGGTTCTCGCCGAGGAACCATTCCGTCCCGGGCTTCACGTGCTGCCGGTCTGCGCCCTCGGCGCCGGCGTGCATGACGACGACGACGAGGTTCGCCTCCTGCTTCGCCCGGCGCACGATCCGCTGCGCCGCGGGCAGGTCGGTGAGGCTCTGGGCCCAGCTGTAGGGCGCGAATCCGATCACGGCGACACGGATTCCGTGCACGCGGACGACGGTGATCAGCCCGCGCGGCCCACTCCAGCGGAGGCCGGTCGAGCGAAGCGCCGCGAGCGTCTCCCTCTGCCCCTCCGCTCCGTAGTCCCAGGCGTGGTTGTTTGCGACGTTCATCAGCGTGAAGCCCGCCTGCCGGAGCAGTCGGGCGTACGCGGGCGGCGCCCGGAAGGCGAAGCAGTTCGTGCTCGTCGGCCCGCATTTCGAGGAGCCGCCGACGGCCAACGTCCCCTCGAGGTTGCCGATTGCGACGTCGTTTCGCAGCTTCTGCCGGATCGCGGGCGAAAAGAACGAGGCGCCGCCGTCGGACGAGGCGACCATGGCGATGTCGCCGACCCATGTGATCGAGACCGATCGCGGAGTCGCGCCGGCGCCGCCCGGCACGGCGACGGCGACCGCGCACAGCGCGGCCAGCCCGACGACAGCTGTTAACCGAGAGGCCACCAGGTGGTTACGTCATTCCTACGAGTACGACACCCACGCTCCTGCACGCCGCTCCTAGCGTCGAGCGCGTCCAGATCAATCCGAACAGGAGAAGGGGGAACTGTGGGTCGAATTGCACAGAAGCGAAGGCTGGGATCCTGGGCGCTCGCATCGTGCCTGATCGCGCTGGCGGTTGCCGCGTGGCTGGCCGCGAGCGCAGGCAGCGCGGCGTCGGCGTCGGGTGACACGACGACGCCGATCAAGCACCTCGTCGTGATCTTCCAGGAGAACGTCTCCTTCGACCACTACTTCGCGACCTATCCGAACGCGGCGAACACGGACGGCTCGCCGTTCACCGCAGATCCGTCGACGCCGTCCGTCAACGGGCTCGGGCCGTCGCTGCTCGCGCCGAACAACCCGAACTCGGCTCAGCCGTTCCGCCTCTCGCACTCACAGGCGGAGACGTGCGACCAGGATCACAGCTACACCGACGAGCAGAAGGCGTTCGACCACGGCCTGATGGACAAGTTCGTCGAGACGGTCGGCCGCGGTGCCGGCACCTGCGTCGACTACGGCCACGGCAAGGGCCTCGTGATGGGCTACTACGACGGCAACACCGTCACGGCGCTGTGGAACTACGCGCAGGCGTTCGCGATGAGCGACAACTCGTACTCGACCGGCTTCGGGCCGTCGGCGCCCGGAGCGCTGAACCTGATCTCGGGGCAGACCCACGGCTTCGCGACGACCAGCTCGGCCGTCACTCCGAACGGAACGGTGATCGGCGACCCGCAGCCCGCGGGGGACAAGTGCGACACGCGCGACACGACCACGGCCACCGACCCGAACGACGAGAACGTCGGCGACCTGCTGAACGCGCAGGGAATCACGTGGGGCTGGTTCCAGGGCGGCTTCGACAACTGCAGCGCCAGCCACACGAACGTCGGCGGGCAGACGAGCAAGGACTACATCCCGCACCACGAGCCGTTCCAGTTCTTCCCCTCGACGGCGAACCCGCAGCACCTGCCACCGAGCTCGACGGCGACGATCGGTCACACCGACCAGGCGAACCACCAGTACGACCTGACCGACTTCTGGACGGCCGTCGACGCCAAGAACATGCCTGCGGTGAGCTTCCTCAAGGCACCGGCGTACCAGGACGGCCATGCCGGCTACTCGGACCCGCTCGACGAGCAGCAGTTCCTCGTCGACACGATCAACCGGCTCGAGAAGACCGACTACTGGCACGACACGGCGGTCGTGATCCTCTACGACGACTCCGACGGGTGGTACGACCATCAGATGGGGCCGATCGTGAACCAGTCGAGCGACCCGTCCGTGGATGCGCTCACGGGGACCACGTGCGGATCGGTGGCGGCCGACGTCTTCGGCGGCTACCAGGACCGCTGCGGCTACGGGCCTCGCCAGCCGCTGCTCGTGATCTCGCACTGGGCGAAGTCGAACTTCGTCGACGACACGGTCACCGACCAGACGTCGGTGCTGCGGTTCATCGAGGACAACTGGCAGCTCGGCCGGATCGGCAACTTCTCGCTCGACGTGAAGGCCGGCCCGCTCGACAACCTCTTCGACTTCAAGCACCCGGGCAAGACCGACAAGCTCTTCCTCGACCCGGTCACGGGCGAGAAGAAGTAGTCCGCGCACGCGGCGAGGGCCCGGTCAGCCGGGCCCTCCGCCGCGGCCACGAACTTCGGCGCCCGATCTATGTGCAACGCTGCGCCGCCACACTTCTCGCCAAGACCGTTCGGTCATCCGAAGCGAGGAGAACGGTGAGCACCGCGAATCCGGACGGGCTCCCCAGTAGTCGTCGATCTGAGCGCGTTGACCTTCATCGACTCGTCCAGGCCCGAACGTCGGGCCCGTGCTCGACATCGTCGACGTCGAGAGTTCGCTGCCCGTCTGCGACGACGTCGCCGAGGCGGTTGAACGCGTCGGCTCCTGACGAGCCGAGGCGCGCTAGGACAGCGAGCTTTCGGGCCGAGAGGCGTCCGTGAACTCGCGGAACTCGCCGGAGACGAGGTACGCGGTCTGCTCGCCGATGTCGACGGCGTGGTCGCCGATCCGCTCCAGGCAGCGCGAGACCAGGAGCATGCGCAGGCCCCACTCGTGCGCGACCGGGTCGCCGGCCAGCTCCAGGATCCGGTTGACGGCGCGGCGGTTGACGCGGTCGATCAGCTCGTCGAGCTCGACGAGGGACGTGGCCGCCTCGATGTCCCGCTCGGCAAACGACCGCAGCGCGACGCGGATCATCTCCTCGCATCGGTCGCCCATCTCCTCGAGCCCGTCGATGAGCGGCGTCTGCCCGGGCATCCCTTCGGAGAGCTTGATCAGCTTCGCGATGGTGACGCAGTAGTCGCCCATCCGCTCGAGGTGGAGGTTGATGTGCAGCATCGCGAGGACCAGGCGGAGGTCGACGGCGACGGGCGTCTGCCGCGCGAGCAGCGACTCGATGCCGCGCTCGATCTCCGAGTAGCGCTGGTCGACCTCGTCGTCGAACCGGATCACCTCGTCGGCCAGTTCGACGTCGTGGACGGCCAGGGCGTTCAGCGCCGCCCGCAGCGAGCGGAGGACGAGCTCGCCCTCTTCCTGGATAGCCGCGCTGAGGGAGTCGAGCTCTTCGTGGAACGTGACTCTCATCCGAACCGCCCGGTGACGTAGTCCTCCGTCCGCTTGTCGGCCGGATGGGTGAAGATCGTGCCGGTGTCCGCGTATTCGACGAGGACGCCGGTGCGCCTGCCCTCGGAGACGTCGAGGCTGAAGAAGGCCGTCATGTCCGCCACGCGCGCGGCCTGCTGCATGTTGTGCGTGACGATGACGAGCGTGTAGTCGCGCTTGAGGTCGCTCATCAGGTCCTCGATCGCCTGCGTCGAGATCGGGTCGAGCGCGGACGCGGGCTCGTCGAGGAGGATCACGTCGGGCTCGACGGCCAGGGCGCGCGCGATGCAGAGTCTCTGCTGCTGCCCGCCGGACATGGCCAGAGCTGACGTCTTCATCCGGTCCTTGACCTCGTCCCAGAGCGCGGCGCCGCGGAGCGCCTTCTCGACGCGCTCGTCGATGCCGGACTTCATGCCCAGCGCCTTCGGCGCGAATGCGACGTTGTCGTAGATCGACTTCGGGAAGGGGTTCGGGCGCTGGAAGACCATGCCGATGCGGCGTCGCACCTCGATCGAGTCGACGCCGTCGCCGTAGATGTCCTCGCCGTGGTAAAGGATCTTCCCGTCGACCCTGGCGCCGGGCACGAGGTCGTTCATGCGGTTCAGGCACCGGATGAACGTGCTCTTGCCGCATCCGGACGGGCCGATGACGGCGGTGATCTGGTTCTTGAAGATGTCCAGCGTCACGCCGCTGAAGGCGGTCGTGCTGCCGTACCGGACCGCGAGGTCGTCGATGTCGAAGACCACCTCTCGCGAAGCGAGCGGCTGCTCCTCGGGCACGCGAGTGACCTCGACCGACTGCATGACGGTCATCGTGCGGTCAGTGTCGCGGCCTCTCCCGAGCCTGAGGGTCGAGAGCTTGTGAACATCTGGTGACGAAGCGGTGACGGAGGTAGCGGTTTCCGCCCTGCGGCGCGATCCTGCCGGGCGTGGAGGCTTCGTCACTCCCCGCGCCCGAGCGCGCGCTCGACACGCGCCGGCGACGCGACCGTTACGGTGACGTCGCGCTGAAGTGGATCACCGGTCTTGCCGCGGCCGGCTCAGTCGGGCTGATCGGGCTGATCATCTACAAGGTCGTCGACGGCGCGCGGCCGGCGCTCAGCCACATCGGCATCTCGTTCCTCTGGGGCCGCACCTGGGACGCCGTCTCGAACCACTTCGGGGCGCTCGACTTCATCTTCGGGACGCTCTACACGACCTTCTGGGCGGTCCTGATCGGCGGACCGATCTCGATCGCCATCGGCCTGTTCCTGAGCGAGCTCGCGCCGAGGGGCGTGCGCGGTGTGATCGGCTCGCTCGTCGAGATGCTGGCCGCGATTCCGAGCGTCGTCCTCGGCCTCTGGGGGATCCTCGTGCTCGGCCCGGTCGTGCACGACCAGTTCGGGCCCTGGCTGAACACGATCTTCGGCTGGACGCCGTTCTTCTCTTCGAAGCCGATCTCGGGGAGCTCGGTGTTCACGGCCATCCTCGTGCTGACCATCATGATGACCCCGATCACTGCCTCGATCAGCCGTGACCTCTTCGCGCAGGTGCCGGCGGACATCAAGGAGGGCGCCTACGGGCTGGGGCTCACGCGCTGGGAGATGATGCGCGGCGTCCTGCTGCCGTACACCCGCGGCGGCCTGATCTCTGCAGTGCTCCTGGGGGGCGGGCGCGCCGTCGGCGAGGCGATCGCCGTCACTCAGGTGATCGGGGCGACGACGCACGGGCTCGCGCTGAACACGTTCCTCACCGGCGACACGCTCGCCAGCCGGATCGCCGAGCAGTACCAGGGCGCGACGTCCTTCCTCCAGGTCGGGTCGCTGTTCTTCCTCGGCGTGATCCTGCTCGTGATGTCGCTCGTCGTGAACTTCACCGCACAGATCATCGTCCGCCGCTACGCGATCGAGAGGGCGCACTGATGGAGGCTGCGAGCATGCGTCCGTCGCTGAAGGCGACGGGCCGCGCTCGCCGACGGCTCCTCACGAACCGCGCGTCGGAACTGACCGCGGCGCTCGCCGCGTTCGGCGCGGTCGCCGTGCTCGCGATCGTCGTGATCGACGTGATCCAGAAGGCCGTCCCGGCGCTGAACATCGACCTGTTCACGCAGGTGCAGGCGACCTTCGGCGAGTCGGGCGGCGGCATCGAGAACGCCATCGTCGGCTCGGCGATCGTCGTCGGCGTCGCGGCCGCCGCTGCGATCCCGATCGGCGTGATGGTCGCGATCTACGTGTCCGAGTTCGCGCACGAGCAGGTGCGGCGCTACGTCCGCCTCGCGCTCGACGTCCTCAACGGCGTCCCTTCGATCGTGATCGGCATCTTCGCCTACGGCCTGCTCGTCACCGGCTCCGGCCAGGCGGCCTGGAAGGGGTCGTTCGCGCTCGCCGTGATCATGCTGCCGATCGTCGCCCGCACGACGATCGAGATCCTCGGCCTCGTTCCGAACGCGCTGCGCGAGGCGAGCGTGGCCCTCGGAGTCGCCAAGTGGAGGACGGTGCTGTTCGTCATCCTGCCGACCGTCCGCGGAGGGATCCTCACGGGCTCGACGCTGGCCGTCGCGCGCGCAGCCGGCGAGACGGCGCCGCTCCTGTTCACCACGTCGATCTTCCTCAACTCGGTCGTCACGGACCCGCGCCAGGCCGTGGACACGCTGCCGTTCACGATCTTCGTCTACTCCGAGGCTGCGGACACGAACCTGAACCAGCAGGCCTGGGCCGCCGCGTTCATCCTCATGGCCTTCGTGCTCGTCACCAGCCTGAGCGCCCGCTTCCTGCTCTTCCGGAGCGAGCGGAAGATCCGCGGCCGTTAACCGGCTCGTTACCACTCCGTCACCCCAAGTCAGCCCACTCGAAAAGTCCGGCTCGTCAAGCTGAGAGCGACCCAGGAAGGCAACGGGAAAGGGAGAGAGTACGCATGAAGAAA
>Ga0070741_10010793_pt1 | contig 17109 bp, 13 predicted proteins | sample Coa_R1_4_FD_66440 | JGI IMG/M metagenome (GOLD analysis project Ga0070741, IMG submission 66440) | Surface soil microbial communities from Centralia Pennsylvania, which are recovering from an underground coalmine fire - Coalmine... | ecosystem: Environmental > Terrestrial > Soil > Unclassified ...
TTCCGCCCGACCAGATGCCCGCCATTTTCAATGCGATCGAGATTCGCCGTGACCTCAGCGCTTTCGGCGGTGCGAGTGCCGGTGGCGTCTCCGCGCGCGTGGCCGAAGGACCGCCGGCGGCCGGCCAGCATACCGATGGCGCGGCTGCGGCCGCAAGCCCCAATGGGTCGTCGCGCTGGCAGGAGCTGAGCCGGCTCTCGGAGCGCCTGGTGCTGGAGGTCGAGCAGCACATCGGCAACAACTGGGTGCGCTGCGTGGCCATGGATACCACCGACGGCATCCGCCGCGGCATGGAGGCCATCGACACCGGCGCGCCGATCTCGGTGCCAGTGGGGCGTGAGACGCTTGGCCGGCTGTTCAACGTGCTGGGCGAGCCGGCCGACGAGCGCGAGCCGGTCAAGACGGAGAAGCGGTATCCCATCCACCGGCCGGCGCCGCGCTTCGAGGATCAGTCGACGACGACCCAGATGTTCGAGACGGGGATCAAGGTGATCGACCTGATTGCGCCCTTTACCAGGGGGGGCAAGGTCGGCATCTTCGGCGGCGCCGGTGTGGGCAAGACGGTGACGATCATGGAGCTGATCAACAACGTCGCCCGAGCCCACGGCGGCTTCTCCGTCTTCTGCGGCGTGGGGGAGCGCTCGCGCGAGGGCACCGACCTCTACAACGACTTCAAGAACTCGGGTGTGCTCGATAAGGCGGTACTCGTCTACGGCCAGATGAACGAGCCGCCGGGCGCGCGGCTGCGCGTTGGCCTCACCGGCCTGACCATGGCCGAATACTTCCGCGATGAGGAGGAGCAGGATCTTCTGCTCTTCATCGATAACATCTTCCGCTTCACCCAGGCTGGTGCCGAGGTCTCGGCGCTCCTTGGGCGGATGCCTTCCGCCGTGGGCTATCAGCCGACGCTCGCCACCGAGATGGGCCAGCTCCAGGAGCGCATCACCTCCACCAAGCGCGGGTCGATCACCTCGGTGCAGGCGATCTATGTGCCGGCCGATGACTACTCCGATCCCGCGCCGGTGACGACCTTCACCCACCTGGACGCGACGATCGCGCTGGAGCGCTCGATCTTCGAGCGGGCAATCTATCCCGCGGTCGATCCGCTGGCCTCGACCTCGCGCATCCTCGATCCGCGCGTGGTGGGCGAGGAGCACTACAACGTGGCGCGCGGCGTCCAGCGCCTGCTGCAGCGCTACAAGGACCTGCAGGATATCATCGCCATTCTGGGCATGGAGGAGCTATCGGAGGAGGATAAGCTCATCGTCAGCCGCGCGCGTCGGGTGGAGCAGTTCCTCTCGCAGCCGATGTTCGTGGCCGAGGTCTTTACCAACGTGCCCGGGGCGTACGTGCCGGTGCAGGAGACGGTGCGCGGCTTCAAGGAGATCCTGGAAGGCAAGCATGATCACCTGCCGGAGCAGGCGTTCTACCTCGTCGGCACGATCGACGACGCGGTGGAGAAGGCGCGCCAGCTTGGCGCTGCCTGATGCCCTTTGTGACTTCTGATGCGCACCAAGGGCGGGTGGAGCTACAACGGGGCCACTATCCAGAGCGGCGCCAAGCAGGTAGCGACTGATGATGCGCACCAAGTGCAGGTGGAGCTGGGCCAGCTGCCGGATGGCAGATCGCGCTGGCAAGCCACCACCTGCGCGCTCGAGCTTGTAGGAAGCTGGTGATGCCGATTCGCGTAGAAGTCGTTGCCGCCGAGCGGCAGATCTTGGACGAGGAGTTCGACGAGGTACTGGCGCGCACGCCGGGTGGCCAGATCGGCATTCTCCCACGGCATGCGCCGCTGCTGACCACGCTGGTACCGGGCGAGGTGGTGCTACGGCGCGGCGGCGAGGATGCGATCCTGGCGGTGGGGGGCGGCTTCATGGAGGTGGATCATAACCACGTGGTGATCCTTGCCGACTCGGCGGAGCGCGCCGAGGAGATCGACGTCGCGCGCGCCGAGGAGGCGCGCCGGCGCGCGCTGGAGCGTCTCGCCTCCCGCGCGCCGGAGATCGATCAGGAGCGGGCGCAGGCCGCGCTGGCGCGGGCGCTGGCCCGCCTGCGCGCGGTGGAGCGACTGCACCGCTCCGGTCGGCGGCCGCAGCGGCCGCTCCCGGCCGGCGTGAGCGAGTCCGGCCTCCCACCTCAGGCGCCCTAACGGCCGGGTCGGCGATCGCCTCTGGCACCGGCCGCGAGCGGGCGCGCGGTTCAGCCATGGCCGGTCGGATTGGGAGTCGCAGCCTTCCCCTGCACCCCCTCTTCGCGGTACGATTCGCGCGACGCAAAGGCGGTAATGCGGGCGGCACACGTGCGAAACGTTGGCGCGGATCTTGCGTTGGGCCATGTGAGCCATGATGGAGAGGTGCCATGGTTGCGATTGGCGCGCCGCTGCCCCCTGTACCGCATCAAGAGCCCCCGCGCCCGGTCCGCGGCGCGGCTGATCCACCTGCTGCCGGCCGGGCCGGCGTGGCGGTGACGACGGTGCTACCAGGATTTTCGTCCTCGACGTTGCTTGTGCCCCAGACGCCCGTCGTCCTCCCCGAGGCGCCGGCGCGGAAGATGGTGGTGCGGGGCGGCGCGCGGCTGAAAGGCGAGATCGCCACCAATGGCGCGAAGAACGCGGCCACCAAGATGATGGCTTCGGCGCTGCTCACCCGCGAGCCGGTGGTGCTGGAGAACGTGCCCAATATCGAAGCCATTCGCACGCAGGCGGAGCTCCTGCGCGCGCTGGGGGCCACCGTCGAGTTCGATGCCGCCGCCCATCGCCTGACGGTCGTGGCCGACCGACTGGCGAGCTGCACCATTGTGCCGGAGCTGGCGGAGAAGGAGCGGTCGGCCTTCGTGCTGGTGGGGCCGCTCCTGGCACGCCACGGCACGGTCGAGACACCCAAGCCGGGCGGCTGCAAGATTGGCGAGCGCCCGGTCGACGTGGCAATGCGCGGCTTCCGCCTGATGGGCGCGGAGGTGGTGCATGAGAACGGCGAGTATCTGCTGCAGACTACCGGCCTGCGCGGCGCGCGGATCTACCTGGATTATCCAAGCCATACCGGCACCGAAAACCTGATGATGGCCGCCTGCCTGGCCAACGGCACCACCGTGATCCTCAATGCCTCGTGCGAGCCGGAGGTCGTGGCGCTGGCCGAGCACCTGACCCGCATGGGCGCGATGATCCGGGGCGCGGGCACCTCGAAGATCGAGGTGGTGGGCGTGCCGGTGCTGCGGGGGGCGCGCACGTGGGTCATGCCCGATCGCATCGAGGCGGGAAGCTTTGCCATTGCCGCGGCCGCTACCGGCGGCGATCTGGTCATCCGGCGAGTGGTGTCGGAGCACCTCGAGCCGCTGACGTACAAGCTGAAGGAGTGCGGCGCGGAGGTCTACCTGAGCGACGACGCGATGCTGGTACGGCGCACCAAGCCCCTCTCCGCGGTGGAGGTGCAGGCGCTGCCTTACCCGGGCTTCCCCACCGATCTGCAGACACCGATGTGCGTCCTGCTCACCCAGGCCCAGGGGACGAGCATCATTCATGAGCGCGTCTTCCCCGATCGCTTTCGCTATGTCGAGGAGCTACGTGCACTCGGCGCGCGGATCGATACCGATCGCGAGGAGAGCAGCGTGGTGAACGCCACCAAGGTCTACGTCCATGGGCCTGCCGCTCTTCGGGGCGCGCGGGTGCGTGCGCTAGACCTCCGATCCGGCATGGCCTTGATCATCGCCGGCCTGGTGGCCGAGGGCTCGACGGAGATCGCCGACTTCCACCATGCCGACCGAGGCTACGAAGACCTGAGCGCGCGGTTACGGGCGATTGGCGCCGATCTCTCCGAAATCTAGCTACAATTCTGGTTGTGCCATTCTCGCGCCAGATTGGAATCGACCTCGGCACGGCCAACGTGCTCGTCTTTGTGCGCGGCAAAGGGATCGTGATCAACGAGCCCTCTGTCGTGGCCATCTCCACGATCGATAACCGCATCGAGGCCGTCGGCGATGCGGCCAGCCAGATGCTCGGGCGCACGCCGGGCAGCATCCAGGTGATCCGGCCGATGCGCAACGGGGTGATCGCCGACTACGTCGTCACCGAGGCGATGCTGCGCTACTTCATCCACAAGGTCTGTGGCCGGTTTCCCCTCTGGAAGCCGGAGGTCATGGTCTCGGTGCCCTGCGGCGTGACCAGCGTGGAGCGCCGGGCCGTCACCGATGCGGCGCTGCAGGCCGGCGCGCGTGAGGTCTACCTGATCCAGGAGCCGCTGGCGGCGGCGATTGGCGCCAATGTGCCGATCTCCTATCCGAGCGGCAATATGATCGTCAATATCGGCGGCGGCACGACCGAGATTGCCGTCATCTCGCTCAACGGCATCGTCGTCTCTCAGTCGGAGCGTGTCGGCGGCAACCGCATCGACGACGCGATTGCTGCCTACATCAAGCGGAAGTACAACCTGATCATCGGCGATCACATGGCGGAGGAGATCAAGATCGAGGTGGGGAGCGCGCTGCCGCTCGAGAAGCCGCTGCAGGTCGACGTGCGCGGCCGCGATCAGGTGGCCGGCCTACCCAAGACCGTTACCGTCACCTCCGATGAGATCACCGAGGCCATCACCGAACCGCTGGAGCAGATTATCAGCGCCGTGAAGCAGGTGCTGGAGCGGACGCCGCCAGAGCTCGCCTCGGACATCATCGATAAGGGGATGGTCATGACCGGCGGTACATCGCTGCTGCGCAATCTCGATCGCCTGCTGACCCAGGTCACTGGTATTCCCTGCCATGTGGCGGAGCGGCCGCTCGACTGCGTGGCGCTGGGCACCGGGCTGGCGCTGGAGAACCTCGACATCCTCAAGAAGTCGCTCGCGCGGCCGTATTGAGCGTTATTGAGCGTATGGCGGAGGCTGCTGGATGCCGAAGTGCGAAGCCGGCTTCGGGCGCTCATGACCACGATCGCTGAGGCGCTCGGGCTGCCCAAGTGGCAGCCGCCGCGCTGGGAGGGAACGGATCCGGCCGAGCGAAAGGTCTGGGAGGAGGCGATTCCGGCCCCCGACCCGGCCTACGTTGCCGGCCAGACGCAGCTCATGATGGCCGAGCACCTCGGCCTGCGCTGGCGGCTGGGATTTGGCTGCTTCGGCATCTACGGCTCGCCGGGTACCGGCAAGAATGCCCTGCTGCGCGAGGCCGCGGCGGCCCTGCGTATCCCGCTCTTTGCGGTGGATCTCTCCGCCGGCCTTGACCTGGTAGAGCTGGTGGGCGGCACGGCGCTCGTCGCCGGCTCGACGGTCGAGCGCGTGGGCAAGCTCACATGGTGGGCGCAGCGCGGCGCGCTCTTGGTGCTCAACGAGATTCAGGCCGTCGAGCCGACGATGCAGACGCTGCTGCACGATCTGGTGGCCGAGCGGCGCGTGGTGATCCCCAGCCTGGAAGGCCCGCCGCAGGCGATCCGGCTGCACCCGGGAACGTTCGTCGCCGTGACCTGGAACCCCTTCCAGGGACGCATGCCCGAGCCGGCCCTGCTCTCGCGGCTCGGCGCGGTCGAGTTCCCGCAGCCCAGCCAGGCGGATGAAGCCAAGATCCTCGCCTCGCGTCTGGCCGCGGCCGATCCTGAGCTGGCGCGGCCGGCATCCGACCTGCTGCGCGACGTGGCGCTCTTTGCCGACCTGCGCCAGCTCTACGAGCAGCAGGAGCTGGCAGTCTTTCCCGATATGCGCTTCGCGCTCAACTTCGTGGCCCACCGCCTGGCCTCCGGCCTGCCGGCGGCGGTGCGGACGCTCGGCGCGCTGGCCCTCCCTGGCGTGGGCGAGCGCCAGCGCAGCCTGCGCCAGCTGGAGCGCGTGCTCGCGGCGCATTATCCGCAGGCTCGGGGCCTGCTCACCGGCTGAGCCTCCGGCGATACCACTGGAGAGCTGACTCGGGTGCCGGCCAAGGAGCTGCTGCCGGGAACGGTTAGACCTTCGTCGTTCGACGTTCGACCTTCGTCCTTCACCCGCAGTCCTTGGCCGACGCTCTGGCGGACTTGACCAGGCGGCCACAAAGGCGCATGCTGGTAGTGTGCGGGCGGTGGACACTCCCCGGGCCACAGCGAACCGGTGCTGGTATCCTGGACAGCTACCGCCGCCGCACGTCGGACGAGTATGAGCGTGCTCTGGCGCCAGCTGCAGAAGCTCCATCCGCCGCGCCTGCTGCACCTGGCCTGGCACCGCACCCCGGCGAGCGGCCGCGACCACGGGCATGCGCCCTACGCCGCCTGGGAAGCAGAGCTGACGGCCTATGCCCGCTGGCGCACGGGGATGGCGCTCACGGTGACCTTCGCCCTGGCTACCGAGGCCGGCTGGGATGAGTCGATCCATCTGGCTCGCGCACCGGCTCACGCCGACCCGGTAGAGGCATTTGCTGCGGCTGAGCTCGAGCTGGAGCATCTCCTGGTGCACCACCGGCAGGGGGAGCGCGAGGCGGCGCTCCTGTGGCACGCCTGGGCCCGCCCATCCGAGTCGATCACGCTGCCCTGGCCGCCGTGGGACCACGTGGCGCTGCCGGCGGCCGTGGTGCGGGAGGCACTGGCGCTGGCCGTCCCCGGGCTGGCGCTGCCAAAGGACGCTGGGGCGTGGCCCGCCCGGCGCCGCGAGGCAGCGCGGTGGCTTGCCGCCGCGCTGGCCGACCATGCGCATCGTGTGCCGGAGATCGAGGCGCGGCCGGGGCTGGCCGAGCGGTTGCCATTGCCCGAGCGTTCAGCCGCGCCGAGCCGCGGCGTGCCGCCGTGGGAAGCGGTACTGGTAGCGCTGGCCCGCGGCACACCTGCCGGGGAAGGCGTGCCCGATCGGCTGCGGCCGCTCGTGGCGTGCCTGCTGGAGGCACGCGAAGCGGCGCCGGCGGCCTACGTGGCGGCGGTGCTGGCGCTGGCCGGGGAGCTCGCGCGCCTGGGCCTCTTGCCACCGGCGCATCAGCAACGGCCGCGCTGGCTGCGCCCGATGTGGGGACGCTGGCGGCACGCGGCCGCACTCCAGGCGGCCCTGGGCAGCCTGGCGCGCTCGCCGACCAGCCCGCTCATCGCCGCGGCCACGGCCGCCGGGCGGCTCGGTGCCGGGCGGCCGGTATCCACCACCGGCGGGATGGGCGGTGCGCCTGGGGCCGAGCGCGGGGCCGTCTCCGGCCAGGTCTCCTCCGCCAACGGGCCCGTGCGCGCGCGCGATCCTGAGGCGTGGGGCCTGCAGGAGCCACCGCCGAGCGACGGCCGCCAGCCCCCGAGCGGGATGACGCCAGCGCCGGCCGGGACCCAGGAAGGGCACGGCCGGCCCACCGCTGGGGGAGCCGGGGCAGTAGGAGCCGGCGCCGGCGCACTCGGTGCGCTGCGCATCGTCGTCCCGCAGGCCGAGGATCGAGCGGCGTACTGGCAGCTGCGCGCGGCGCTGGCGCCCGAGATCGAGCGTCTGGCAGAGCGCCTGCGAGAGGCAGCCGGCCAGCACCATTCGACGGCGCCCCGCCGCTTTCAGCGTGCCGGGCGGCTCGATCGCGCGCGCCTGCCCGCTGCCGTGGCCGGCCGCGAGGCCGTCTTCGTGCGCTTCGTGGAGGAGCCTGAGCCCGAGCACGCGCTGTGCCTCCTGCTCGATTGCTCCGCGTCGATGACGCCCTATGCCACCTACCTGCGAGACCTGGCAATTCTGGTCGAGGCGGCGGCGTCGATCGTTGGCGCGCGGGTGACGGCCTTCTCGTTCGGCGCGACGTGGGAGCGGATGGAGCCGGCGGCCAAGGGGGCACCGTTGCTCGGGCTGGGACGAGAGCTCCGCCCGCACGGGGGCACGCCGTTTGGCCCGGCGGTGCAGGCTGCGGCCGAATGGCTTGGCCACCAGCCCTACCGGCGCAAGCGGCTGTGGGTCTTCTCCGATGGCCGCTGGAGCGCGCGCGATCGAGCCGGAATCACATGGCAGGCGCCGTACCTGCGCGAGGTGGTGGTGTGGGTACTGGCCGAGCCGCCCCCGGCGCCGCCGGCGCCGCCGATGCGGGTCATCGCCGCGCCAACCCTGGAGGCTTTGATCGAGCAGGCGCCGCGCTACTTCTGGCCGCCCGAGGAGCAGTACATCGCCTGATGCGCTGCCGGCCGATGCCTGATGCCCTCGCCCGGTGTCTTCGTACCTCAGGCGGGGCGATGCGCCGCCCGGCGAGCTGCCGCCCGTGGCACGCTATGGGCGACGACGCGCGCGGGCGGCCAGGACGAGGTGCAGTGCCAGGAAGAGGCCGTGGCCAGCGGCGGCGCCGAAGCCGGCCAGCGCCACCACCGGCGGCACCGGCTTGCCGGCCAGGAGGAGCAGCCCCAGCAATCCGGCCACGAAGAGCCACACCACGATCGCTGAGAGGTGCAGCCAGACGATCCCCTTGTGCGCCGCCTGCGCCTGCTGCGGCGCGAGGGCCGGCCGCACGGGTGCGGTGGCCTGCGTCCGGCGCTTTGCTTCAGCGGACAAGGCGGGCGTCAATCCCCAGGTACTGGACACGATATAGCTTCCTTGCAACTTGGCGACTTGCTGACTGGCGGTGTTGCGAGACCAACCCTTGCGCCGGAGGGTGAGCCAGCGGGTGCATACAGGGTGCGTTTCTGGGCCGGCCGGGGCTCGCCTGCCATCTTGCTTGCGCATTAGCGGGCGAGCGCGCGGCCGGTGCGACCAGCGGCCGAAAGCGCCACCGGCCGTCGTGGAGCCTCGAATGGAGCCTGGGCGCTGCGCCGGCCAAGCCACGTGCTCCAGAGCAGCGTGGCGAGCGCCAGGCCGGCCAGGGAGAGCCCGATGCCGAGCTTGGCGACGCCAAGCGGGATGATGCAGGCGGCGGCGGTGGCCGCGCTCATCAGCACGGGGATGTGGCCCAGGCCCACCCAGGCGTGCGAGCGGCTGCCGCGGGCAGCGGTATCGGTGACCATCGCCGCCACCGCCCAGGAGACAAAGGCGGCGCCGGTGGCAATGGCCGCTCGGGGTAGGTCCGATTGAGCGACGAGCGTGGCCAGCAGTGCGCCGGCGAGCGGAGCCAGCGACTGGCTCAGGCGGCGCACCTGGGGGGCAAAGCGGATGAACTTTCCAAGCACGAAGTCGATGGGCATGGCGATGCCGGCGGCGATCGTGGCCAGCGCCAGGATCGCGCTGGGGACGATGCCGGCCAGCTCGCTTTGCGGCACCCGGGTGGTGAAGGCCAGCAGGCCGGCCAGCACAAAGGTGCCGACATACGGGTTCAAGCCAATAGCCACCGCTGCAACGAATTCCAAGGCGCGCTCCCTTCAGCTCTCCTCAGCTCTCCTCAGCTCTCCAGAGGTCTCGAGCTCGTCTTGCCACCTGGGGGCGCCGCCCGCCGGCTTCCCCCACCGCCGAGCTTCCACGCCGCCAGCCATGCCGGCCGACTTTGTGAAATCTCGTACAAAGTAGGATAGCAGCTTGTGAAAACTTTCGCAATCCCTATCGCGTGCCGGCCGGTTGCATTCCGGTTGCGGCGGCTTCCCCCGGCAGCGACCGGGCGTGCTATACTGGCGCTCGATACATGGCATCGAGGTGATGGGCCAGGCAGCAGGACAGCAGGCGCTCCAGTGGGGCGCGCTCGCAGGCGGCGCGGCGGGCCGGCGGTGGCCGGCGTCTCTGCGCTGGCCGGAGCACACCGGCTCCGGCAAAGAGCGGCCGTCGGCCGAAGAGTTCGGTCTTTGCCGGACGACGTGAGGACCGTCATAGGGACCACCATGTGCGTCTTCGGCAGCCGCCCTATGGGGAGCCGAGAGAGCTCGAGCCCGGCAGCGGTGGCCGGAGCCATCTGGGGGAGTACCGAAAGAGTCAGGAGCAAACAGCAAGATGGCCAGCGTTACCTTGGAGCACGTGACCAAGCGCTTCGGCGAAGTGACCGCCGTACGTGACCTCAATATCGACGTGAAGGACAAGGAGTTCCTCGTCCTCGTCGGACCCTCGGGCTGCGGCAAGTCGACCACGCTACGCATGATTGCCGGACTGGAGGAGATCACCGAGGGCAACATCTTTATCGGCGATCGTCTGGTAAACGACGTCGCGCCGAAGGATCGCGATATCGCCATGGTCTTCCAGTCGTACGCGCTCTATCCGCACATGAGCGTGTACGATAACCTCGCCTTCGGCCTCAAGCTGCGCCGCACCCCCAAGAAGGAGATCGAGCGTCGCGTGCACGACGCCGCCGAGCTCCTGGGGCTCTCCGACATGCTCGCCCGCAAGCCGAAGCAGCTCTCCGGTGGCCAGCGGCAGCGCGTCGCCCTCGGCCGGGCCATCGTGCGCGAGCCGAAGGTCTTCCTGATGGATGAGCCGCTCTCCAACCTCGATGCGAAGCTACGCGTCTCGATGCGCGCCGAGCTGATCCGCCTCCATCAGCGCCTGCAGACGACGGTGATCTACGTCACGCACGACCAGGTGGAGGCGATGACGATGGGCACGCGCATCGCGGTGCTGCGCGATGGCATGCTGCAGCAGATCGATGCGCCGCAGGTGCTCTACGATCACCCGGTCAATATGTTCGTCGCCGGCTTCATCGGCAGCCCGTCGATGAACTTCGTCGATGCCAGGCTCGAAGGCACGCCGGACGAGATGTGGGTCAACGCCGGCAGCTTCCGTGTTCCGGTGCCGGCGGCCATTGCGCCGAAGCTGACCCCCGTGCTCGGCAAGGAGTGCTTCTTCGGTATCCGCCCCGAGGATATGTACGAGCCGAAGTACGCGCCGCCCGAGGTCGAGCACAGCGCCCGCATCCAGGCCCGTGTCGACGTGACCGAGCCGCTGGGGGCGGAGATCTATCTCTACCTGCTGGCCGGCGAGAAGCAGCTCATCGCACGCGTCGATCCTCGTACACGGGCCGACGTGGGCGATGAGGTGGAGATGGTGCTCGACATGGCGAAGATGCACATCTTCGATCGCCAGACCCAGGAGGCCTACGTCTAAGGCGTGGGCGATGGAAGGGCGCTGCGCCTGGGGTGATGAGGGAAGATACCTTTTCTCTCCCCGACCAGCGCCAGCGCCCTTCCCGACGCGCACGTGGCGGCTTAGCGGTGCATCCGGTAAGTCCGTGCTCCTCCCTGCCAGACCGATTCCGAGCGAACAGCTTGGCGGATGCGCCACTTAGCGCCGGCGCACGAGCAGCCGCAGCAGCGTGCTCATCAGGGCCAGGCCGGCGCCGAACGCGAATGCTCCCCTGGCATCGAACAGACAGCGCACCTGCCCTTCCACCTTGCCGGCCAGGACGGCCAGCGCTACCACCTGTTTAGCCTGCACGAGGCCACCGACGAGCCACTGCGCGCCGGCCTGCTGTGCGGCTAGCTTGGCGCCGGCCACGATGGCGCCGCCGGCCTGCACCAGCTGCACGTCGCGGCCCAGCACCAGCGCGGCGCCGCTCTGCCGCAAGCGAACCGTATCGCCGCTGACCCAGCGCGCGCGGCTCCGCTCGAGGGTAACCGATGTCGCGCGTACCTCGCTCACCGGCTCACTTCGCGCGGCCAAGGGGGGCATCTCGGCCGCACGCGGGTAGGTGGACCTGGGAGTAGCGATGGCGCTCTCACCGTGCTTGCGTTGCTCCGGCATGGTTCTTTCCCGCGGGCTAGCGCTTGGTCTAGTAGCGCCGGCATCGGGCTCACGTTGCTCCAGCATGCTCTGCTGCCTCCCTGGCGGTCTTGATGGGGCCAGAAGTCCTTTGATCCTTCCCTTTCCGTAGCTGGGCTCATCCCTTCTGGCCGCGCCATTTGCCCGCGCCGGCCGGGGGTCCGACAGCCACTGGTTTTCGTTAGCATAGCGAGGATGAGGGCGCTGTGCCGCTGGTAACAGCTTTTGACAACCATCTGGTATGCGGCCCTCCTGGCGCCAGGCGCGCTGGAGCGTCGGGTCGGCTGGTAACAGCTTTTGACAACCATCTGGTATGCAGGTATAGTCGAGGCAGCTGGAGGGCGGTGGAGCACGGGCATGATTGACCTGGAGGTCGGAGGCAAGCGCGAGCGCATCCGGCCCGGGCTGCACATCTGCCAGTTCTATAACCAGGCGAACGAGCTGATCCAGACTGGCGCCCCTTTTCTGCGCGACGGCCTGCGTGGGCAAGACAAATGCTATTATGCCGGCCCCGGGCAGCGGCACAGCGAGCTCCGCAAGCTATTGCAGGCGGCCCACGTTGAGGTGGAGGAGCTCATCGCCCGTGGCCAGCTGGTGCTCGTCGATCAGCGCGAGGAGCTTTTAGCCAACGGGCGATTTGATCCGTATTTTCTGATCGCCAGCCATCAGGCATTGATCCAGAAGGCCATTCGCGAAGGCTGGCAGCTGGTGCGCGCCATCATCGATATGGGCTGGCTCTGCCAGGGGGTGGCATCGCCTGAGCAGATTCTCAAGTACGAGGCGGCGGCCGATGCCGTCTTCACCTTCCAGAACCGGCCGATTGTTGCGCTGCTGCAATACAACTACTCGGAGCTCCCCGGCGAGCTGGTGGTCGAGCTGCTCAAGCTGCACCCGATGGCCATCGTCGGACGCTTCATCAAGCGCAACCCGTACTACGTCAACGCCGAAGAGTACATGGTGAAGATCATTCGCCGCACGCAGCAGCGCCGGCGCTCACCGGCGATGACGTAAACACGGTTCGCTGTACCTACGCCGCGGTGGCCGGCTGGATTCCCGATGGCATTACACCTGCGGTGGGTGGGGCGGAGCGCGCCGGTGCCAGCACGCCGTGGTGGCCGACGGGATTCCTAGTGGCATTACACGGCTGGTTCGCGAGTACGCGGTGGCAATCCCAGCGGTATCTCCCCGGTGGTCATCTGGCGGTGCGCGCTACCATGCCGCGCCGCCGCGGCTTCGAGCGCCGCCTCGTAGATGCGACGGAGGGGAACGCCGTGCGTGAGGGCGAGGCGCCGGCAATCTTCGTACTCCGGCGCGATACTGCGCACCGCGTCGCCGGCTAGGGCCAGCTTGACGCGCACGGCGCCATAGGGTGTCTCCACCGGCTCCAGCCGCCGGTCGAGGATCCGCCGGCGCACGGGCTCCAGGCGCACGCCGAGAGTCGTCGTCTCGGCGAAGAGGATCGCCAGCAGCGCCTCGCCGGCCTCCGGCGCCGCCAGCACGGTGACGAGCGTGCCCGGCCGCCCTTTCTTCATCTGCACCGGCGTCAGCCAGACGTCGAGCGCGCCGCCAGCCAGGAGCCGGTCGATGAGGTGGCCGTACCACTGGGGGTTCATGTCGTCGATCGTGGTCTCCAGCCGGATGACCTGATCTTCTTTCCCAATCATGCTGCCCACGCCGGCCCCGGGCGCCCAGGCGGCGGGCGGATGCCAGCCGGCCGCCAGCTCGCCGATGGAGACCCGCACGACGTTGGGAATGGCAAAGTCCTTCTGCCCGGCGCCGTAGCCCACGCGCTCAAGGCGCAGCGGCGGCAGGGGGCCAAAGCCATCGGCGAGCGTGGCCAGGATCAGTGCTCCCGTGGGCGTGAGCAGCTCCGGCCCGTATTCGGAGGCATAGATGGGGGCATGGTGCCGGCGCAGGAGCTCCAGCGCCGCCGGGCCGGGTACCGGCAGGATGCCGTCGCGAGTGGGAACGATCCCGCCGCCGACGTTGATCGGCGAGACGTAGAGCCGTTCGATGGCCAGCGCGTGCAGGCCGGCGCAGGCGCCGACGATATCCAGGATCGAGTCGACGGCGCCGACCTCATGGAAGTGCACCGTCTCCGGCGGCTGGTCGTGCTCCGCGCCCTCCACCTCAGCCAGCTCGCGGAACAGCGCCAGCGCGCGCGCCTTCACCGCGGGATCGAGCGTGCTCGCCTCGATGATAGGGGCAATGTCGCCCAGGTCTCGCTCCGGCTGCGGCTCGGTGACGTCGATGCGGACCTGCGTCGCGCGCACGGCTCCCTTTTTCACCTGCCTCACCTGGAGCGTCCAGCCGTGGAGCGGCACGCGCTCGAGCGCTGCGCGCAGCTCGGCCTCCGGCCAGCCGGCATCGACGAGCGCACCGAGGAGCATGTCGCCACTCGCGCCCGAGAAGCATTCGAAGTAGGCTGCGCGGGGCATCGTCGTTCTCTTCGCTCGTTAATCCTGATGATTCCTGCTGTCTCCCAGCGGCTCTCGCCGGTGGCAGGAGCTTGCAGCATTCCTGGTGGAGGATTGTCGCCGATGACCCCTGCTGTCTCCCAGCGGCTCTCGCCGGGGCTCAACGCCTGGCTGTCTCAGCCGCCTCCGCTGGCTCAGCGGTCGTCTCCGGCTGCCGGGGTGGCAAGCTTCCGCGGGCAAGGCGGGCAATCATCGCCGCGGCGTAGCCGGCGCCGAAGCCGTTGTCGATGTTGACCACCGTCGTTCCCGGGGCGCACGAGTTGAGCATGCCAAGGAGCGCGGCCAGGCCGCCGAAGGCGGCGCCGTAGCCAATGCTCGTCGGCACGGCGATCACTGGCCGGTCGACCATGCCGCCAATCACGCTGGCCAGGGCACCCTCCATCCCGGCTACGGCGATGATCACATCGGCGGCAAAGAGACGATCGCGATTGGCCAGCAGGCGATGGATGCCGGCCACGCCCACGTCCCACAGCCGGTCGACGCGGCAGCCTGCTAGCTCGGCGGTGATCGCCGCCTCTTCGGCCACTGGAATGTCGCTCGTGCCACCGGTGGCAATCACGATCTGGCCCAGCGGCCCGGCGGCGGTTGTCCCATCGGCTTGAGCGACGTGATGCGCCGGCGGCGTGATGCTGATGCAGCGTGCTACACTGTGGTAGACCGCACCGGGGAGGCGCGCCTGAACGGCGGCGAACACATCGGGGCCGCACCGCGTGGCCAGCGCTGGCTGCCCGGCGGCCACGAGACGCTCGGCGATCAGCGCTACCTGCTCGGGCGTCTTTCCCGGGCCGTAGATGACCTCCGGGAAGCCGAGCCGCAGCAGGCGATGGCGGTCGAGCCGGGCAAAACCCAGGTCTTCGACCTCGAGCCGCTTGAGCCGCCGCGTGGCCTCGGCGGCCGATAGCTGCCCGGCGGCTACTCCTTCCAGGAGTGCTCTGGTTGCTGCTTCATCCATGGCCAAGACCTCGCAGATGATGCCTTGCGGCCACTATAGCAGCTTGGACCCCTCTGCCGGGGTCTGCCGGGGTGGCGAATGGTGGCCCGGGCTGATGGCTGGGAGACCAGCCCAGAGCCACCCGGCGGGCAGCGCGACCACACGGGGAGCGGGCAGGCGGTGCCTCGGCCCGAATGGAGGCCGAGCCATGGCCGGCGCAACCGGGCGGCACGGATTTTGCCATGAACTGGCGACGCTGGCGCAGTGATCGACCCTTCTCTCGCCCGCTTTCGCCGGCCGGCGGCGGTACCCGCCGGCACCGTGATGCACCGCGCCGCACTCGTGCTGGGTGACGAAGCGAATACGGCGGAAGGCGCGGGTGCGGTCTAAGGGTGTAGACGCTCGTCGTGTGGTGTGCTGCTCGGCGGGCGGCCGGTCTTGCCGGTGCACTCCCGCACGCTGCGGGAGCGGCCGGCAGCACTCGAGAGGGCAGGCTTGCAGGGCTGAGCGCCGAGGCGAGGCATGGGCCTTGCCGGGGGCTCGACCACAGGCATGCCGTGCTGCGGTGTGGTACACGGACGGCGTGGGATGGCGCGGATGAGACGGATGAAAGGATAGGTAAACGTTGGGATCCGGCCAATGCCGGCTAGCCGGCACGCTGTGGGGATGAGACGAACGAAAGGATAGGTAAACGTTGGGATGGCGATGACGACGAGGCGACGACCGCCGCTGCTCTGTTTCTCGCACCTGCGCTGGGACTTCGTCTGGCAGCGGCCGCAGCATCTGATGTCGCGCTTCGCGCGCGATCGCGAGGTGTATTTCATCGAGGAGCCGCTCTTCGATCCGCAGGCCGGCGAGCCGCCGGACGGCGCGCGGTTCGCGCTGCACCTGGACCATGGGGTGGTGGTGGCGCAGCCGATCTGTCGCGATCCCGGTCCGGGCCAGGGAGCACGGCTCGATGAGATGTATGCGCGGCTGACTCGCCGGCTCGTCGAGGAGCGCGAGCTGGGGGAGTACGTAGTCTGGTTCTATACGCCGATGCTGCTCCCGGCCATCCGCGAGCTCGAGCCATCGCTGATCGTCTATGACGCGATGGATGAGCTGTCGCTCTTCAAGGGGGCGCCCCCCGAGCTGATGCCGCGCGAGCGGCAGCTCCTGCAGCTGGCCGATATCGTCTTTACCGGCGGAGTTAGCCTGGGCAAAGCGAAGGCAGCGCTGCATCCTAACGTCCGTGCCTTTCCCAGCGGCGTGGAGGTTGAGCACTACCGCCGGGCACTCGATCCGGCCACGGTGGTGCCACCGGACCTGGAAGCACTGCCGCGGCCGCGGATTGGCTTCTTCGGCGTCATCGATGAGCGCGCTGATCTGGAGCTGCTCGCTGCCGTCGCTCGCCTCCGCCCGCAGTGGAGCTGGGTACTGATTGGCCCGGTGGTCAAGATCGATCCGGCCGAGCTCCCCTGCCTGCCCAATATTCACTACCTCGGGCAGAAGCCCTACCGGGATCTGCCGGCGTACGTGAAGGGCTTCGACGTCTGCATGATGCCCTTTGCGCTGAACGATGCCACGCGGTTCATCAGCCCCACCAAGACGCTGGAGTACATGGCGGCGCAGAAGCCCATTGTCTCCACGCCGGTGGCAGACGTCGTCGGGTCGTACGGCCAGGTGGTACGCATTGCCGGCGATGCCGCCGCGTTCGTGGCGCAGGTGGAAGCGGCGCTGGCTGAGACGCCCGAAGACCGCGCGGCGCGGATCGCTCGCGAGCGCGAGATCCTGGTGCGCAGCAGCTGGGATGCCATCGCCGCGCAGATGGATGAGCTGATGGAGGAGGCGGCGGCGCGCCATGCCACGCGCCGTGCGCCACCGCGGGCAGCTGCCGGAGTGGTCTAAACCAGAGCCAAGGAGAAAGCCCGTATCGGGGCCAGGATTGGAGTTATGAGGTTCCCAGCTTGGCTGCGGTAGAGAAACGAGAGGTGAGCCGTGAGTGTCCATGTACGAACGACGTTCGACTACCTGATCGTGGGAGCCGGCTTCGCCGGGTGCGTGCTGGCAGAGCGACTGGCCAGCCAGGCCGGCAAGCGCGTGCTGCTCTGCGATCGGCGCCCGCACATCGGCGGCAACGCCTACGACCACTACGACGATGCCGGCATCCTCGTCCACCGGT
>Ga0070741_10010794_pt1 | contig 17108 bp, 16 predicted proteins | sample Coa_R1_4_FD_66440 | JGI IMG/M metagenome (GOLD analysis project Ga0070741, IMG submission 66440) | Surface soil microbial communities from Centralia Pennsylvania, which are recovering from an underground coalmine fire - Coalmine... | ecosystem: Environmental > Terrestrial > Soil > Unclassified ...
GAGTCCTTCTACTGGCACTGCTTCGAGCGGGGGATCGACGGCATCCTGGTCGCCTCCTGCGGGACCGACAGCCCGTACGAAGGCTCGTACGAGCGCCTCGCCGCAAGGATCAACCGCGTGTACGGGCAGATGAAGGAGCGAGGGCTCGACATCCGGCGGCTGAAGCTCACGGCGATCTGCTCGGTGTGCACGAAGGCCTTCGTGAAGGAGATCGGAGATCTGGCCGGGGTCGTCGAGGAGCTCGGTCCCATCACCGTAGAGCCGGCGCGCAAGCCCGAGCCCGTGGGGAGGGAGGCCTCGTGAGCGCGTCGACGCTTGCTCGCCGGATCGACACGGACGTGCTCGTCGTCGGCGCGGGCATCGCCGGCCTCCAGGCGTCGCTCGACCTCGGCGACCAGGGGTACCGGGTGCTGCTCGTCGAGCGCGAGGCAAGCATCGGCGGCCACATGATCGGGCTCTCGAAGGTCTTCCCGACCATGGACTGCGCGAGCTGCATCACCACGCCGAAGATGTCGGCCGCCGCGCACCACGACCTCGTGACGACGTTCACCTACGCCGATGTCGAATCGATCACGCCGGTACCGGGAGGGTTCGAGGCTCGGATCGTGAAGCGGCCCCGCTTCGTGAACGAGGACGCGTGCACCGGGTGTCGCCTGTGCGAGTACGCGTGCCCGGTCGACGTTCCGCACGAGTTCGACGGCGGACTCGGCGCGCGGCGGGCGATCGCCGTCCCGTTCGGAACGGCGATCCCGCAGAAGGCCGTGCTCGACCTGGCGAACTGCATCCTGTGCGGCAAGTGCGAGAAGGCCTGCCCGGCCGACGCCATCGACCTCCTGCAGGAGCCCGAGACCGTCGAGGTGCGCACGCGGGCGGTCGTCCTCACCACCGGCTACCGACCCACCCCGACCGATGCCAAGCGCGAGTACGCGGCCGGGCGGACCGGGAACGTGATCAGCGGTTTGGACATGGAGCGCCTGCTCGCCCCGAACGGGCCCTACGGTCGGGTGCTTCGCCCCTCGGACGGCAAGATCCCCGAGCGCATCGCCTACGTCCAGTGCGCGGGCTCTCGCGACGAGACCCTGGGCGTTCCCTATTGCTCGCGCGTGTGCTGCATGTACGCGATCAAGCAGGCGATGCTGCTGTCGGGAGCGCTTCCGCTTGCCGACATCACCATCTACTACATGGACATCCGCACGTTCGGCAAGGGATACGAGGAGTTCTACCAGACCGCCCGATCGATGGGCATCAACTTCGTGAAGGCAAAGGTGGCGAGGATCACGCCGCGTCCCGACGGCGACGTGGATCTGCGAATCGAGCGTCAGGAGGAAGACGGTCGGGTCGAGGACGTGAGCCACGACCTGGTGGTGCTCTCGGTTGGACTCGAGCCGGGGGACGACGTGCGTCGCTTCGCGCCGATCGGGACCGATCGGTTCGGGTTCATCCGCTCCGCCGATGCGGCGCTCGACGTCACCGAGACCGAGGTGCCCGGTCTGTTCGCCGCGGGCACGGCGCTCGCGCCGAAGGACATCGTCGACACGGTGGCCGAGGCGAGCGCGGTGGCGATGCGGGTTGCCGGGTACCTGCGGCGCTCGACCGAGACCGCAGGCGAGCTGGTGGAGGTGGGCCGTGGCCGATGACGGAGCCGCCTCCCGGCGCATCGGCGTCTACGTCTGCCACTGCGGCGGCAACATCAGCGACGTCGTCGACGTCGAGGCGGTCGCCGACCGGGTCGGCGCCGAGGAACGCGTGGTCGTCGCGCGGCACCTCCCGTTCATGTGCTCGGACGAGGGCCAGAGCACGATCGAGCGGGACATCCGGGAGCTCGGCCTGGATCGGGTGGTGGTGGCGGCTTGCACGCCGAGCCTGCACGAGACGACGTTCCGTCGGGCCGTCGCGCGGGCCGGGCTGAACCCCTACCGCTATCAGCACGCGAACATCCGCGAGCAGGTGAGCTGGGCTCACGTCCACGACCGGGCCGCGGCCACCGAGAAGGCCGCCCGGCTCGTCGAGGCGGCGGTCGCCAAGGCGGCCTCGCTGCGCGAGCTCGACAAGGTGCGCGTGGACGCCGTTCACCGTGTGCTGGTCGTCGGAGGAGGGGTGGCGGGCCTGCGCGCGGCGCTCGATCTGGCGCGATGGGGGATGCACGTGGTGCTCGTGGAGCGCTCGAGCGTCCTCGGCGGAAACGCGCTGCGGCTGGCCCGCACGTATCCGACCGACGAGCCCGGAAGCGTCCTCGTCGAGCGCCTCCTGTCGCAGGTGCGCGACGAGCCCTTGGTGGAGGTTCGGGCGTCGACCGAGGTCTGCCGGGTCTCCGGCTACGTCGGTGACTTTCACGTCGGCCTCCGAACGGTTCGCCGGGAGAGCAACGGACATCCCTGCGACGAGGAGGTCGAGGTCGGGGCGATCGTGCTCGCCACGGGGTTTCGCGATCACGAGCCCGCACCCGGTCAGTACGGGTTCGGTCATCCCCGCGTGGTGACGCTGAGCGAGTACCAGCGACGGCTGTACGCGGCCGGGCGCGACGCCGATCCGGCGAGCGCGCTGGGCGTCGACGGGCCCGTGCGCGCGATCGCGTTCCTGCACTGCGTCGGAAGCCGTCAGGTCGAGGGCGTGGACGAGCCCGGCCCGAGCGGACGGCTGAACGCCTACTGCTCGCGGGTGTGCTGCACCGCGACCGTGCGCGCAGCGGCCGAGACGCGGCGGCGATTCCCGAACGTGCGGGTCGTGGACGTGTACCGGGACATCCGCACCTACGCGAGGGACCAGGAGCACGCGTACCGGGAGGCAGGCGAGGCCGGCGTTGTGTTCGTTCGTGTGCCGACCGACGAGCGGGCGAGGGTGGAGCCCACGACGGGCGAGGATCCCTATCCGTTGCTCGTGCGGACCCGCGACACCCTCACGTTCGGAGCCGAGCTCGAGGTACCCGTCGATCTCGTGGTCCTGGCAACGGCGATGGAGCCCGGACCCGTCGAGGATCTCGTTGCCATGACGAAGGCGCCGACCGGAGCCGACGGGTTCCTGCTCGAGGTCCACCCGAAGCTTCGACCGGTCGAGAGCGCGATCCCCGGGATCCTGCTCGCCGGGACCGCGCGCGGCCCGATGGACATCGCGGAGAGCACGACCTCGGCCTCCGCCGCGGCGGCGAAGGTCGCGACGCTGCTCGCGCGCGACCAGGTCGAGATGGAGCCGTTCGTGGCCCGCGTCGATCCCTCGCGGTGCCGGGGCTCCGGCGAGTGCGTGGCCACGTGTCCGTACCCGGGCGCCGTCGGGCTCCAGGACGTGGAGATCGACGACGGCGTCGTGACGCGCCGTGCTTACGTGAACCCGGTGGCCTGCAAGGGATGCGGAGCGTGCGTGGCCGCCTGTCCGAACGGCGCGATCGACGTCCAGGGGTGGGAGATCGGCCAGTACGTCGCGATGGTCGACGCGATCACGCGGGAGGCGACGCCGTGACGTCGGAACGAGTCGCGAAGAAGGCCGGGACGATCGCCGCATACAAGGCGCGTTTCGGCCAGGCCCCGGCCGACCTCCTCGAGCGCGTGCGGGAGCAGAACCGCGTCAAGGCGGCCGTCCGGCGGGCCCTCGCCGACGGACCGCTCACCCCTCCGCAGGTCGCGGAGGCGGTGGGGATCTCGGCGCGCGAGGCGCTCTGGATGCTCATCGCGCTGCGGAAGTACGGCGTGGTTGCGGAGGCGGGCGAGGACGGCGCCTACCCCCGGTACGCCCTGACGCGAGAGGACCCCCGAGCATGAACGCGACGATGCAGGAGACGCGTCCGGCGCCGATGCGTGTGGAGCGCAGCCTGATCCCCGAGCTGGAGCGGTTCGGCGCGGCCGACGTCGCGGCGTGCTTCAACTGCGGCACCTGCACGGCAGTCTGTCCGATCGGGACCGAGGACGGGGCGTTCCCCCGCCGGCTCATCCGGTACGCGCAGCTCGGTCGACGGGATCTGCTGATCGCGAGTCCCGAGATCTGGTCGTGCTACGCGTGCGGGGAGTGCACGCAGACGTGCCCTCGCGACGCCGACCCCGCGGGGTTCATGGCCGCCGCCCGCCGCTACGCGACGGCGAGCCACGATCGCACCGGCCTCGCGAGACGGCTCGCAACCTCCGCCCCGTTCGCGGCGTCGTTCATCACGCTGCTCGTTGCGGCGCTCGCGGCGTTCATGTACACGGCGCACCGGCCGGTGCCGGGGCAGGAGATCGCGTTGTTCGAGTACCTGCCGGCGACGTTCGTCCACAACCTCGGCATCGCGATCCTGGCGGTCTTCGCGACCGCGGCGGTCGCCGGCATCGTGAGCTGTTGCCGGACCCTCTCCCGCGTTCGGCCGGTCGAGGGCGCACGGCACTCGCCGCGCGAGGTGGGCGAAGCGGTCTGGTATGCGGTCGGGCGCGAGTCGATCGCGCAGGAGCGGATGCGGCGCGAGTGCCCCGACGACCCCGACGCGGAAGGTCGCCCGTGGTACCTGCGCCGGTGGTTCGTCCACGCGGCCACGATGTGGGGTTTCCTCGGCCTGCTCGCGGCGACGATCCTCGACTACCTGCTGGATCTCACCGGTGTGAAGGAAACCGGAGAGCGGGTTCCGATCTGGTACCCGGTGCGGCTGCTCGGAACGATCGCCGGCATCCTGCTCGTGTACGGGGCCTCCGTCTCGATCGTGCGCCGGATCCGCAGGCGAGAACGGTCGGTGGCACGCTCGTCGATCTCGGACTGGTGGTTCTTGTGGCTGCTCTGGCTCGCGGGGGTGACGGGCTTCGGTCTCGAGCTCGCCCTGTACCTGCCGGGGGCGCCCGGATGGAGCTACCCGCTGCTCCTCGGGCACGTGGCGATCTCGATGACGCTCGTGGTGCTCGCGCCCTTCGGCACGTTCGCTCACGCGATCTACCGGCCGATCGCGCTCGGCGTCCTTCGGGTGCGGAGCCGTGGGGGAGGCGAGCCCTCGTGAGCCGGGGCGGCGCGCCCTCGGGCGCGACCCGGGCCGAGGGGATGCCGGTCCGGGTCGTCGAGATCGCCTCGGCCCGGGACCAGGAGGGTAGGCCGCTGCATCACGGGTGGTCGGCGTGCGGCGGCCGCCGGAGGTGGATGGCGCCGTTCATCCTCGTGCTTCTCACCGAGGGACCGGTTCACGGGTACGCCCTGATCCGGCTCCTCCAGGAGATGGGGGTGGCGGAGGGGAAGCTCGACGTCGGGCAGGTCTACAAGACGCTCCGGTGCCTCGAGTCGCTCGGTCACGTGAGCTCGCGGTGGTCGGATGATCCGACCGGCCCCCGCCGGCGCGAGTACGAGCTCACGAACAGGGGCCGAGATGCCTTGGACGAGTGGGCGGCCGTGATGGAGGAGCGCGAGCGGCTGATCGGCGAGTTCGCGACGCGCTACCGATCGTGGAGAGGGCGGTGAGGACCATGAGACCGGGAGCACGAACGACACAACAGGAGCACGCGCTCATTCGCGCGGAGCTCGAGAAGCTGCGCGAGCTCGCCGACCAGATCGAGGAGCGGCCTTCCGAGGAGGTGCTGGCCCGCGCGGCCGCCGTCCACGAGTTCCTCGCGCATACCGTGATGCCCCACGCCGTGGCCGAGGGCAGGGTGCTCATGCCGCTCGTTCGCGACCGGACGGGTGAGCCCACCATCGGCGTTCGCATGACCCAGTGTCACGTGCAGGTCGGACGCCTGGTCGACGAGCTCGATCGCCAGCTCGGGAAGCTTCGGGCGGGCTCGGCGCGGGCGGAGCGCGAGCTCCGGCGCATCCTCTACAGCCTCCACGCCCTGCTGACCGCCCACCTGGACGAGGCCGACGAGGAGGTCGAGCCGCTGCTCGAGGCGGAGCTCCCCGAGGACCAGCGACAGGAGCTGTTCGACGCGATCGAGCGCTGCGCGAGGGAGGTCGCCGATCTGTACGAGTGAGGGGCGGGGTCGTCGTACCAGGTCCCCTCGGGCCCGCTGCGGGCTGCCTATCGCTTGATAGGTTGGCCCGGTTCGGTGTATGCTCCGCGGTGCGCCCCGGGCGGGCTCGTCCCGCCGGGGCGCACCCATCGCCCGCGGAGGCCGAGATGCCGGACGAACCGAACACACCCGCGGGGGCGGTCGGCCCCGTCGACGCGCTTCGCGTCCCGCGGTACGCGGAGCCCTCCACCTTCGCCCGGCTTCCCCGCCGGGATCAGATCGAACGCTGCGACGTGGCGATCGTCGGGGTCCCGTTCGACTCCGGCGTGACGTACCGTCCGGGCGCGAGGTTCGGGCCGCACCACGTGCGGACGGCCTCCCGCCTGCTTCGCGCCTACCATCCGGCGCTCGACGTCGAGCCGTTCGGCGAGCAGCAGGTGGCGGACGCGGGCGATCTGCCCTGCAACCCGTTCGACATCCAGGAGGCGATTCGCTCCATCGAGACGGGAGCCGAGGAGGTGCTGTCGGGCGCGAGCCGTCTCCTGGCGATCGGCGGCGACCATACGATCGCGCTTCCTCTGCTGCGCGTGGCGCGCCGTGCCGCGGGACCGGTCGCGCTCCTGCACTTCGACGCGCACCTGGATACCTGGGACACGTACTTCGGCGCCCCGTACACGCACGGGACCCCGTTCCGGCGCGCGTGGGAGGAAGGGCTGCTGCTCGAAGACCGTTCGATCCACGTCGGGATCCGGGGCCCGATCTACTCGCGTGCCGACCTCGCCGACGACGCGCGGTTCGGGTTCCGGATCGTGCCGGCGATGGAGCTCGAGACCTCCGGCGTTGCGGGAGTCGTCGAACGGATCCGCGACCGGCTCGGCGATGCGCCGGTCTACGTCTCGATCGACGTCGATGTGCTCGACCCCGCCCACGCGCCGGGGACCGGGACGCCGGAGGCCGGCGGGCTCACCTCGCGCGAGCTCCTCGGGATCCTGCGCGGACTGGCCGGTCTGCACGTCGTGGGCGCCGACATCGTCGAGGTCTCGCCGCCCTACGACCACGCGGAGCTGACCGGCATCGCGGCCGCCCACGCCGCCTACGAGCTGCTGGGCGTGTTCGCCACCCGCCCCAGGTAGCCGTCCCGCTGCGGTCGCGCGCTCGGCGGCGGCCGTCGCGATGGATCAGAGCTCGAAGGGTTCGTACCCCTCGGCCGCGCGAGGCCAGGGGCGTGCGCGCTCCCACGCCTCGGCAAGGTCGAGCAGCAGGTCGTCCCGGAACCGCGGGGCCGTGACCTGGAGCCCGAACGGCACGCCGTTCGGCGACCGCCCGGCCGGAAGCGAGATCGCGGGATGGCCGGTGATGTTCTGGACGGCGGTGTTGTAGACCTCCGCCGGCACGCCGAGCTCGTCGGCCCCCGGCATCCTCCCCTCGGCGAGCCACCCCTCCGAGGCCAGCGTCGGCGTGGCGATGACCGCGTCCTGACCGAGAAGCTCGTCGAGCTCGCGCACGTAGTCGAACCGCCGCCGCCGGGCCGCGAGGTACTCCTCGATCGTGGTCCGGAGCCCCTCGCGCATGAAGGACTGGGTGGTGGGGTGCATGCGACCCAGGTTGCGCTCGACGATCTCGCGGCCGAGCAGTGCGACGTGCTCGGTCGGGCACAGGACGAACCAGTCCGTGTCCGGGTTGCCGGCGCGGAAGATCGATTCCGGCTCGATGGGCTCGACCGGGAGCCCGAGCTCGCGCTCGACGTCCTCGAGGGCCCGCTCGAACAGCTCGCGAACGGGTTCCGGGAGCGGCCCCCATGCGGTGAACCGGGGGGCCGCGATCACCCGGCTCGGCATGCCTCCCGGGCCCGGCCCCCACGACAAAAGGGCGGTCGGATCGCCGGGCTCGGGCCCGGCCTCGATCTCGAGCAGCAGCCGCAGATCTTCGACCGCCGTCGCGAGCGGCCCGTCGGTGGACAGGTCGATCCACGGCGGGATCGGGTCTCGCGGGATCACGCCGTTCGTCGGCTTGATGCCGACCAGGCCGCAGAAGGCCGAGGGGATGCGGATCGAGCCGCCGCCGTCGGTCGCCGTCCCGATGGGCGCGAGGCCGGCGGCGACCGCCGCGGCGGAGCCGCCCGAGGAGCCGCCCGGCGACCACTCGGGAGCCCAGGGGTTCCGGGTCGTGCCGAACAGGAGGTTCGAGGTGAACCCCTCGGTGGCGAACTCGGGCGCGTTCGTCTTGCCGATCGGGATCGCTCCAGCCGACCGGAGCCGCCTGGGCACGAGCCCGTCGCGGGTGGCCGGCGGCGCGTCTTCGAGCAGGAGCGAGCCCCACGTCGTGGGCATCCCCGAGAGGTCCTCGACGTCCTTGACGAGGAACGGGATGCCTGCGAGCGGCCCCGGGTCCTCGCCGGCCGCCACCCGCTCGTCGAGCGCGGCGGCCTCGGCGAGCGCCTCCTCCGCCCGGAGCGCGACCACCGAGCCGAGCCCCCCGTCCAGCCGCTCGATCCGCGCCAGGGCGAGCGCGACCAGCTCACGGGAGGCGACGCGTCGAGCACGGACGGCGCGGGCGAGCTCGGCAAGCACGCGCGCTACCATAGCGGGCCTTCCGGTCGTCCGGAAGCCGGGAGGTGGGGGATGCGCGCGCCGTCACGGACCTCGTCGTTCACCGAGTCGGTCATCCGCGAGATGACCCGGCTCGCGATGGAGCACGACGCGATCAACCTCGCGCAGGGATTCCCCGACTTCCCGGCACCCGACGAGGTGAAGGAGGCGGCGCGCCGAGCGATCGACCTCGACCTCAACCAGTATCCGATCACCTGGGGTGAGCTCGAGCTGCGAGAGGCGATCGCCGCCTCGTACGCGCGGCACTACGGCATGCGGGTCGATCCCGAGCGGAACGTGTGCGTCACCTGCGGCTCGACCGAGGCGATGATCGCCTCGATGCTCGGCCTGCTCGATCCCGGCGACGAGGTCGTGATCTTCGAGCCGTTCTACGAGAACTACGGGCCGGATACGATCCTGTCGGGCGCGGTTCCGCGATTCGTGCCGCTCCGCCCCCCGGACTGGACCTTCGACGAGAGCGAGCTCCGCGCCGCCTTCTCCCGCCGGACCCGGGCGATTGTGATCAACACGCCGAACAACCCCACCGGCAAGGTGTTCGGCCGAGAGGAGCTCGAGCGGATCGCCGAGCTCTGCGTCCGCCACGACGCGCTCGCTCTCACGGACGAGATCTACGAGCACATGACGTACGACGGCGCGGAGCACGTCCCGATGGCGACGATCCCCGGCATGGAGGATCGAACCGTCACGATCAGCGCGCTCTCGAAGACCTACGCGGTGACGGGATGGCGGGTCGGCTGGGCGATCGCCGCGCCGTCGATGATCGACGGCATCCGCAAGGTTCACGACTTCCTCACGGTCGGTGCCCCGACGCCGCTCCAGCACGCCGGGGTGACCGCCCTGTCGTTGCCGGACGAGTACTACCGCGCGATCCGGCGCGAGTACGGCGAGCGCCGCTCGCTGATGATGGCCATCCTCGCCGAGCACGGCTTCGAGGCCCGACCGCCGACGGGCGCCTACTACGTGATGGCCGACATCGGGCATCTCGGGTTCGCCGACGACACCGAGCTCGCCCGCCACCTGGTCGAGAAGGTCGGGGTCGCCGTGGTGCCTGGCTCGTCCTTCTTCTCCCGACCCGAGCTCGGGCGCCGGCTCGTCCGGTTCGCGTTCTGCAAGCGGCTGGAGACCCTGCGCCGGGCGGGCGAAAGGCTCGCAGCGCTGGCGGGGGAGCGTAGGCTCGCGGAGTGAGCCGGGAGCTCGTGGTCGCGATCACCGTCGCGGCGGCCGTCTGGTTGGTCGCCGTCCTCCTCCTCGTGCTGGCAGGCAGGCGCTCCAGGGCCCGCGAGCTCGTCGCGCTCGTCCCCAACCTGCTCACCCTGTTTCGGGGGCTGATCCGTGATCGGCGCGTTCCGCGCAGCTCCAAGCTCTGGCTGCTCTTGGGGCTCGTGTGGATCCTGTCGCCGGTCGACCTCATCCCCGAGTTCATCCCGATCGCGGGCCCGCTCGACGACGCGATCGTCGCAGGCCTCGTGCTGCGGCACGTGCTGAGGCGCTCCGGCCGATCCGTGATCGCCGATCACTGGAAGGGCGACCCGGCGACGCTGAACGCTGTGATCAGGCTCGCGGGTATGTGAGGCGCCGGCCGTCCGGCTCGTCGGCCGCCGAGGACCCAGAGGAGATCGGCGCGTACGACGCCGAGGACCCAGAGGAGATCGGCGCGTACGACGCCGAGGTTGCCCGACGGGCGTCCCTTGACAACGGGGGGGCGCCTTCCTACTGTCTATCGCTCGATAGGCAAGCCGGCCGGATGGCGGGATGTGGAGAGCGGCCGGTTGGGGAGGAGGTCGCGTATGAGCGGCGGGCGCATCTCCCGTCGGCAGTTCATCAAGAGCGCGGGCGGAACGGCGGTCGGCGGACTCGCCCTCGGCTCGCTCGGAGGGCTGCTCGCTGCGTGCTCGAGCGGGACGTCGGCGGGGAGCAAGCATCGGACGGGGCAGGCCGGGCCGCTCAACCGCGATCCGAAGACGCTCGTCGTCGCGGTGGACGCGTTCCTGCCCGACTTCGATCCGGCCTCGTACTTCCTGCTCTCGGGCATCGTGACGAACTACGGGATCTACGAAGGCCTGCTCAGGATGAAGGGCAGCAGCGCGACGGAGGTCGAGCCGGTGCTCGCCGAGCGCTACCGGACGAACTCGGACGCCAGCGTGTGGACCTTCTCGCTGCGCTCGGGCGTGAAGTTCAGCGACGGGACGCCGTTCGACGGCAACGCCCTCAAGGCCGCCTACACCCGCACGATCACGGCAGGGCTCGGCGCCGGGTCGACGCTCTCCACCTACATCACCGACCCGGGCACCCAGATCGTGGTGAAGGACCCCGGCACGGTCGTGTTCGACCTGGGCCTCCCGGTGCCGCGGTTCGACCTCCTGCTCGCCTCCCAGTACGGCACCGGGGTCGTGAACCCGAACGTCGAGAGCCGCGGCAAGAACCACGGGCACGACTACCTGACGTCGCACTCCGCGGGGACCGGCGCCTACATGGTCGAGTCGGTGTCGCCCAACGATCAGGTCGTGTTGGTCCAGAACCCCTACTACTGGCGGGGATGGGGCTCCCAGTTCGAGAAGATCATCATCCGGCAGGTCGAGGAGGACTCGAGCCGCCGGCAGGGGATGGAGGCCGGGGACTTCGACATCGCCTTCCCGGGCACGCCGCAGGGCACGGCGGCTCTGCGGACCACGCCGGGGATCGTGGTCGGCGACCAGAAGGTCATGGGGATGGAGTACGTCGTCCTCGGCGAGTACGGGCCCCTCGCGAGCCCCGAGGCCCGGCGGGCCATGAACCTGCTCTTCCCGCACGATGAGTTCCTCTCCTCCGTGATGGAGGGGACGCTCGAGCCTCCGAACAGCGTGATCCCGGACCTCATCTTGTACTCGGACCCCGGCTCCTACCCGCGCACCACGGACGTCGACCAGGCGCGGCAGCTCCTCCAGCAGGCCGGCGTCCCGCAGGGCACCGAGCTCACGTACGAGTACTACCCGGGGCGGCGGAAGGAGCCGGGGCTCGTGCTGCAGCAACAGCTCCAGCAGGTGGGGATGTCACTGAAGCTCGTCGAGAAGGCCTATCCCGCGTTCGTCGCCGACATGTCGACCGACCGGCCGGCGTCCGAGCGCGCGAGCATGTACTACTGGTTCTGGTGGCCCGAGTACAACTCGCCCTCGGACTACCTGTACCCGATCCTGTCCGAGGACGCGACGCCGAAGGCGGCACTGTTCAACAGCGGCTACTACATGAACGACACGGTGAACAAGGCGATCAACGACGGGTACACGGTCTCGGACGATCAGAAGCTCACGGCGATGTGGAAGCGCGCGCAGGAAATCATGGGCCGGGAGGATCCGCCCTGGATCCCGATCGGGCAGATCGTCGACACCTCCTACCTGCGCGGCGACATCAAGGGCTACGTGGCGAACCCGCTCTACGTCCTTACCTACGATTACTACGCCCTGTCGCGCGCATCCTAGGCCGCGCGCGCGGGTCGAAGGGGAGGGGCGATGGGCCGGCTGATCGCGAGGCGGCTCGCGTTCATGGTGTTCGTGGTCTGGGGGGTCACCCTCGTCACCTTCTTCCTGTCTCGAGTGGTGCCGGGGGATCCGGCCAAGCTGCTTGCCGGCCCGAAGGCGAGCCCGGCCGAGGTCGCGCACATTCGAAGGATCTACGGCCTCGACGATCCGCTTTGGACCCAGTACGTCCGCTACATGGCCGACCTCGCGCACGGCAACCTCGGCGTCTCGTTCGTGACGAGGCGCGAGGTCACCACCGACGTTCGAACGTTTCTGCCGGCGACGCTCGAGCTCGCGGGCTACTCGTTGCTGCTCGGGTTCCTCGCCGCCCTGATCGTCGGCTCGGTTGCCGGCTACCGGCGCGGGTCCGCCTTCGACGCCGGTGGGCGCCTCATGGCGATCGCCGGGCTGTCGGTCCCGGCGTTCTGGCTCGCGCTGCTTCTCCAGCTTCTGCTGCACACGCACCTCGGGTGGTTCCCGCTCGGGGGTCGACTGGACGCGGGGGTGGCTCCACCGCCGAGGATCACGGGGATCCTGACGCTTGACAGCCTGCTCACCTTTCATCTCCACGCCTTCGCCAACGCGCTCTGGCATCTGGCCCTTCCGGTGCTCACGCTGGCGGCGGGGGTGTTCGGGCTCATGACCCGGATCGTGCGGACCTCGATTCTCGAGGTCGTCGGCGAGGACTACGTTCGGACCGCCGAGGCGAAGGGGCTCACCCGGTGGCGAGTGCTCCGGCGGCACGTGCTGCGGAACGCGATGCTCCCGGCGGTGACGGTGCTGGGGCTCGAGTTCGGCCTGCTGGCGTCCGGGGTGTTCGTGGTGGAGGCCGTGTTCCAGTGGCCGGGCCTCGGCAACTACGCCTTCCAGGCGATCCAAGCCTCGGACTACAATGCCACGCTCGGCGCGACCCTCGTCATCGCCATCGCGTACGTGATCACGAACCTGATCGTGGACCTGGCGTATCTCTACCTGGACCCCAGGATCCGCTACACATGAGGGCCGTCGTGGAAGCGCCGGGCGGGGCCGTCGTCCGCCGCCGGATCCGCGAGGCGGACCAGTGATCGCCGAGGCGGTTCGCGACGGCGCCCCTCCGCACCGGTGGCGGCACGCCGTGCGCGAGGTCGGCCGGTTCCTTCGGGCGTCGTGGCTGAACGCGCTCGGCGCCGGGATCGTCGGGTTGGTGGTGCTCCTGGCGGCGTTCGGGCGGGCGCTCGCGCCGCACGACCCGAACCATCTCGATCTGCTCGCCGCGCTCAAGCCGCCTTCGGCGGCGCACTGGTTCGGGACCGACAACCTCGGGCGGGACCTCTTCAGCCGCGTGCTCGCCGGCGCGCGGATCTCGGTGGAGGTCGCCGTGATCATCCTGGGCCTGTCGGTCGTCTTCGGCACGCTGCTCGGGATCGTCGCGGGGCTCGTCGGCGGACTCGTCGAGGAGCTCATCATGCGGGTGACCGACCTGTTCCTGGCGTTCCCGGCGTTCATCCTGGCGGCGGCGATCGCGGCCACGCTCGGCCCGAGCCTGAACCACACGGTCCTCGCGCTCGCCGTCGTGTTCTGGCCCTGGTACACGCGACTCGCCCGGGGGCAGGTGCTCTCGCTCCGCGAACGCGAGTTCGTGCTGGCGGCCCGCGTCGCAGGGGCCGGCACGACGTGGATCGTGTTTCGTCACCTCGTGCGCAACGTGCTGCCGGTCGTCATCGTGCAGGTCTCGCTCGACGTCGGATACGCGATGCTCGCGACGTCGGCGCTCTCGTTTCTCGGACTCGGCGCCCAGCCACCGACGCCCGAGTGGGGTGCGATCATCACCGACGGCCGGAGCTTCATCCAGACCGCGTGGTGGTGGCCGACGTTCCCGGGGATCGCGCTCGCCGTGACCGTGCTCGGGTTCAACCTGCTGGGCGACGGGCTTCGGGACTGGATCGATCCCCGGCTTCGAGGAAGCCTCGGAGGCGTTCAGGAGTGACCGAGCCCGTGCTGTCGGTCCGCGACCTCGTCGTCCGGCTCTCGACCGGCCGCGGGGTCGTCCACGCGGTGAACGGCGTCAGCCTGGACGTCGAGCCCGGCGGAGCGCTCGGCCTGGTCGGTGAGTCGGGGTCGGGCAAGAGCGTGATGAGCCTCGCGATCTTGCGGCTGCTGCCGCGAGGCGGCCGGATCGCGTCCGGGCAGGTGTGGTTCGGCGGGCGCGATCTCACCGGGCTCTCGCCGGCCGAGATGCGGACCGTTCGGGGCCGGGAGATCGCGATGATCCTGCAGGACCCGCAGTCGAGCCTGAACCCCGTGCTTCCGGTCGGCGAGCAGATCGAGGAGGCGATCCACGCACACGAGCGCGTGACCCGGCGCGCCGCGCGGGCCCGGGCGGTCGAGCTCCTCGGAGCGGTCGGGATCGCCCGGCCCGAGGAGCAGCTCGGACGATTCCCGCACCAGTTCAGCGGCGGGATGCGACAGCGGGTGATGATCGCGATCGCGCTCGCCCTCCGACCGCGGCTGCTGATCGCCGACGAGCCCACGACCGCGCTCGACGTCACGGTGCAGGCGCAGGTCCTCGAGTTGCTGAAAGAGCTCACGGACGAGGTGGGTGCGGCGGTCGTGCTGATCAGCCACGATCTGGGGATCATGGCGCGGATGACGCAGCGGATCGCGGTCATGTACGCGGGGCTGGTGGTGGAGTCCGCGCCGACGCGGGAACTGTTCGCGCGCCCCCGCCATCCGTACACGGTCGGGCTGCTCCGCTCGATCCCGAGGATCGCAGGCGCGAGGGGGGCGCTCGTGCCGATCGACGGCTCGCCGCCCGATCTGGAGCGGCTGCCCGAGGGATGTCCGTTCGCGCCGCGCTGCGCGTGGCGGATCGATGCCTGCTGGAGCGCGAACCCTGCTCTCGCGGTCGACGCGCCGGAGCATCTGGTGGCCTGTCACAACCCGGCGGAGCCGGCCGAGACGGCGGTGGGTCGCCCGATCCGCCCGGGCTTCGCCCCCTCGCCTCCACCGGCCCGGCGAGAGGGGGTGGCGTGAGAGAGCGCCTTCTCGACGTGGAGGACCTCCGGGTGCACTTCCCGGTGACGCGTGGGGTGGTCCTGCGGCGGACGACGGGGGTCGTCCGGGCGGTCGACGGGGTCACGCTGGATGTGCGGGAGGGCGAGACCCTCGGGCTCGTCGGCGAGTCCGGGAGCGGCAAGACCACTCTGGGGCGGGCCATCGTCGGGCTCGTGCCGCCGACCGCGGGCTCGATTCGGCTCCGGGGGGTCGAGGTGTCCGTCCTGAGGGGTCGACGGGCCAGGCGCGCCAGGTCGGAGCTCCAGATGGTGTTCCAGGACCCGTTCGCCTCGCTCGATCCGCGGTGGCCGATCGCAAGGAGCGTGGAGGAGCCGCTTCGGCTCCACCGGGCGGGCGGCCGGCGCGAGCGGCGCGACCGCGTCCTCGATCTCCTCGAGGTGGTCGGGCTTTCGCGCCGTATGGCCGACCGCTACCCGCACGAGCTTTCGGGCGGCCAGCGTCAGCGGGTGGGGCTCGCCCGCGCGCTCGCGCTCCGGCCGGCCCTCGTCGTCGCCGACGAGGCGGTGAGCGCGCTCGACGTCTCGATCCAGGCGCAGATCCTGAACCTGCTCCAGAGGCTCCAGGGCGAGCTCGGCCTCGCGTACCTGTTCATCGCGCACGATCTGGCGGTCGTGCACCAGATCAGCGACAGGGTCGCGGTCATGTATCTCGGCCGGATCGTGGAGCTCGCGCCGGCCGTCGACCTGTACCGCGAACCGATGCACCCGTACACGATCTCCCTGTTGTCGGCCAACCCGGTCCCCGACCCCTTGGTCGAGGCCGCGCGCGAGCGGATCGTGCTGCCGGGCGAGCCGCCGAGCGCGGCGGCTCCTCCCCCCGGTTGCCGATTCCACACACGCTGCTGGCTTCGCGAGCGCCTGGGCGACCCCGAGATCTGCCGGACGCGCGAGCCGGCGCTCCGGGAGACGGGGCCGGGGCGGTCGGTCGCCTGTCACTTCGCCGACGAGGCCGCCGCGTCCCCCGTGGCGCGACGCGCGGTCGACCTCGCGGGAGGTCGGACGTGAGCCCCGAGGACGCTTCTGGCGCCCGCGGGCAGCGCGAGCGCGGGGGGAACGCCGAACGCTCGACCCGTGAGCGCATCCTGTACGAGGCCTCGAACCTGTTCGCGCGTCAGGGGTTCCACGGCACCACGACGCGCGAGATCGCAACGGCGGTGGGGGTCCGGCAGCCGTCGCTCTTCTACCACTTCCCGTCGAAGGGCGCGATCATGCAGGCGCTGCTCGCCTCCGACCTGGACGAGGCCCTCCCGTTCGTGTTGGCGCTTGCGCGCGGGCGAGGCCCCGCCTCGGTGCGTCTCTACCGGTACCTTCGCCGCGACGTCGATCACCTCGCGGGCTCGCCCTACAACTTGAGCGGCCTGTACACCGAGGAGGTCATGGGCGACCCGGAGTTCGCGCCGTGGGCGCGCAAGCGCGCGCGCCTCCACGCCGCGGTCGAGGGGATGGTTCGCGAGGGCGTCACCTCGGGCGAGTTCGTTCCCGTCACGCCCGCGCTCGTCCGCGAGGCGATCGCGGGCATCCTCGTCCGGACGCTGGTGCTCTACAGCGGGCGGCCGGGAGCGCCGACGAAGCTCGGTGAGGAGGTCGCTGCCTTCGTGCTGCGTGCGCTGCTGTCCGAGCCTGAGCGCCTGCCGGAGATCCGGCGCCGGGCGCTCGCCTCCGACGCGTGAGTCGCGCGTGGGCTCCGTCGCGCGAGGCCTATTCGCCGATCGGGAACGTGTAGCTCGCGGGGATCGGATCGGGCGCCTCGGCAGACGTCCCGTAGACGACCGCGATCTCCTCGTGGGCGGTGAGCTCGATGCGGCGGGGATCCCCCGTGGCGAGGTGGCCGTTGACATAGACCCGGAGCGTTCGGTCGCCCGACGTGCAGTAGCCCCCGATACAGGAGCGGGTGAAGCGGACCCCCCACACGTCGAAGAACTCACCGAGCGTGAACTTCGTGACCACGGGCGACTCGACGTGGATCACTCCACTCGTGTCGTGGGTGTGAATCGGCGAGAGGAACCCGGCCGAGGCATCGATCCCGATGTCCGCGGGCACCGGCACGCGCCGTCCGTTCACGAACAGGTC
>Ga0070741_10010795_pt1 | contig 17107 bp, 18 predicted proteins | sample Coa_R1_4_FD_66440 | JGI IMG/M metagenome (GOLD analysis project Ga0070741, IMG submission 66440) | Surface soil microbial communities from Centralia Pennsylvania, which are recovering from an underground coalmine fire - Coalmine... | ecosystem: Environmental > Terrestrial > Soil > Unclassified ...
AAGAAGGGTTCACCCTCGGGGAGGAGGTCGACGAGCTCCTGACGCAGCTCGCCGACGCCGTCGCCGGTCTTGGCGCTGACCGGGTGCAGGGCAGCGAAGTCGCCGAGGCCGGCGGCGATCTGCATCTGCGAGGCGATGTGACCGGGCTTCAGCCGGTCGACCTTGTTCAAGGCGATCACGACCGGCACGCCGATCGAGAACACCCGTGACGCCACGAAGCGGTCGCCCGCGCCGATGCGGGCGCGGCAGTCGAGCACGAGCAGGACGGCGTCGACGTCCTCGAACGAGCGTTCGACGGTGCGCTGCAGGTGCTCGGTGAGCAGGTCGCGCGGCCGCTGGAAGCCGGGCAGGTCGACGAGCACGAGCTGGTGGCCCTCGCCGTTCGCGATCCCGAACAGGCGCCGTCGGGTCGTCTGCGGCTTGTCCGAGACGATGGCGACCTTGCTGCCGCAGAGGGCGTTGACGAGGGTCGACTTGCCGACATTCGGCCGGCCGGCGACCGCGACGAAGCCGGACTTCACCGCACCCCCGCCGGTCCGCCCGGCAGGCCCCTCCGCCACCGTCCAGTCGCACCTCGCGGGCACGCGGCCACGCGCCGGTCGCCGTGCGGTCGGCGCGGCTCGGCGAGCCCGACTCGAGGGCCGCACGCCATTCGCTTGACACGTGTGACGGGGGCCCCGCTGCCCCCTCCTGGGGGTGACGGTACCGGCGTCGGGCGCACGCGTGTGTGGCGCCTGTGCGCCGGAACCGTCACGGGCCTGTCGCCCGGGCGCATCACAGCTCGAACGTGTCCGGCAGGAGCTCTGCCGGCGCGGCGGTCACCACCTCGCCGCCAGCCCGCGCGTAGACGACGCGCTCGACCCCGAGCTCGTGCAACCACTGCCGGCAGCCGCCGCACGGGGACGCCGTGACCGCGACCGCCTCCAGGTCGCCCGGCCGGCACCCGTCCGCCACCGCCCGCGCCAGCGCGCTCCTCTCGGCGCAGAGCCCGAGCGGGTAGGCGGCGTTCTCGACGTTGACGCCGAGGAACACGCGGCCGTCGCGCGCGCGCGCCGCGGCGCCGACGTGGAAGCGCGAGTACGGGGCGTAGGCGCGGCTCGCGACTGCGACCGCCTGGTCGTAGAGAGCCCGGTCTCGAGCGTCCACGTCAGAAGAAGAGCTGGAAGACGGCGAGCGTGACGAGCGCTCCGAGCAGGCCGCCGTAGACGACCTCGAGCGTCGAGTGCACCCCCGCCTCGACGCGGGTTTGGGCGACGAGGAGCGCCATGACGAACATGATCGTGGAGACGAGGAAGCGGTGCTCCCGCGGCCCGACGATGTAGGTGACAGCCATCCAGCCGGCGAACGCGACCGCGGCGTGGCCCGACGGGAGGCCGCCGCGCAGCGGGGTGCCGCGGCCGAGGAAGGCCTTCGTCGCGATGACGACGAGGACGGTCAGCACGAGCGCGATCAGCGTCACCTCGGTCGGCAGGTCGCGCAGCCGCTCGATCAGGTCGGCCGCCGACGAGCCGATCGCGTGCGAGAAGACGAGGTAGCCGACGGCGACGGCGTTGACAGCGGCGATCAGCACGGCGCCCGCGGCGATGTCCTTCGCCAGCTTCGCCAGCGGGTCGAACGAGGTCGTGGCCACGTCGATCGCCTGCTCGATCGCCGAGTTGATCATCTCGGCGATGAGCACGAAGGCAATCGCCAGGAGCAGCGCGATCAGCTCGAAGCGGGTGACGCCCGTCCACACCGCTGCCACGAGCACGGCGATCGCGACCGCGAAGTGGATGCGCATGTTCCGGTGGGTGCGCAGGACGTGGACGAGGCCTTCAATGGCGTAGTTGAAGCTGTCGATCAGCGACAGCGAGCGGCGGCGGCTCACTCGCCGTGCACCTCCTCCCTGGCCCGCATGGCGGCGCCGTGGTCGTACCCGAGCAGGTGGAGCAGACCGTGCACGAGCGCGCCCCGCCAGGCCTCCCCCGTCACCTGGGGGCAGAGGACGGCATCGCCGAGCTGGCGCGGTACGCCGGCCGGGAGCTCGTCGCGGGCGTCGATGGGGAAAGCGAGCACGTCGGTCTCCTCGTCGACGCCGAGATGCTCCCGCTTGAGGCGGCGGATCTCGTCCGGGCCGACGAAGGCGATGCCGAGCTCGCCCTCGCCCACCCCCTCGCGTGCGAGCACGGCTCGTGCCAGCTCGGCCGCGGCCGCCTCGTCGACCTCGACGCCACTCCGGTTGGCGACCTCGATCTCGACCATGGTCAGCGTCCGCGCTGCAAGCCGGTCGCCTCGGCGTGCTGCCGGTACGCCTCGACGATGCGCTGCACGAGCTTGTGACGGACGACGTCCTCGTGCCCGAACGTGACGAAGGCGATCCCGTCGATGGCGCCGAGGATGCTCTGGACGGAGACGAGGCCGGAAGCCTGGTCGCGCGGCAGGTCGATCTGGGTCACGTCGCCGGTCACCACGACCTTGGAGCCGAAGCCGAGACGGGTCAGGAACATCTGCATCTGCTCCGGGCTCGTGTTCTGGGCCTCGTCCAGGATGATGAAGGAGTCGTTCAGCGTCCGGCCGCGCATGAACGCAAGCGGCGCCACCTCGATCGCGCCCTTCTCCATGTACGAGGTCAGCCGGTCGGCGTCGAGCATGTCGTAGAGCGCGTCGAAGAGCGGCCGTAGGTACGGGTCGACCTTGGCGAGGATGTCGCCTGGGAGGAAGCCGAGGCGCTCGCCCGCCTCGACGGCCGGGCGCGTGAGGATGATCCGCCCCACCTCGCGCTCGGCGAGCGCCCGTACGGCGAGCGCCATGGCCAGGTACGTCTTGCCGGTGCCGGCCGGGCCGATGGCGAAGGTCATCGTGTGGCTGCGGATCGCGTCCACGTAGCGCTTCTGGTTCACCGTCTTCGGCGCGATCTTCTTGCCGCGGTGACGCCAGATCACGTCGTCGAAGATCTCGCGCACGTCGTGCGACTGGTCGAGGGCGCCGAGCACCGCGTCGACCGTGCCCGGGCCGATCTCGTGGCCACCCTCGACCAGCTCGACGAGCTCGCCGACGACGGCGCGCGCCTCGGTCACCCGCTCCGACTCGCCCTCGATCGTCAGCTGGTTGCCGCGCAGCCGGATCGTGCAGTGCAGCCGGTCGCGGAGCGCGCGCAGGACCCCGTCCCCGACCGCGGCAAGCTCGGCGGCGACGTCGTTCGAGACGGAGAGCACGTCCTGCACCGAGCTCAGTGTAGGCCGGAGGCTGGCGGAGGGCGGCGTGGGCATGGCGCCCCGGAACGGGGTCCGCCGGTCGCCCCGGAATGGACGCCGGCGCCTGCAGGGCGCGAGCGTTCGGCACGCTCTCGTGACAGTCTCGTCACGCCCGCGTCAACCGATCGCCGCTACGATCGCAGCGGGGAGGAGGCCGGGAGCACCTCCAGGCCGTCGCCGCCAGCCCCGGCCGGAGGGGACAGGGTCCCGCAGGCCCGGGCGAGAGAAGCAGGCGAGAGAAGCAGGTTTCGGCGAGCGCCCGGGCAGGTTCCGAGAGCATCCAGGCAGGTTCCGGGAGCACCTATTGCAGGTTCCGGCGAGCGCCCCGGCGAGGCTCAGGCGAGCTTCTCGCGGACGATCTGGCTCACGTACGAGCCGTCGGCGCGCCCGGCGACCTGCGGCATGACGTCGGCCATCACCCGCCCCAGGTCGCGCAGGCTCGTCGCCCCGTTCTCGGCGATCGCGTCGTCCACGATCTGCTCCAGCTCCTCGTCCGACAGCGGCGCCGGCATGAACCGCTCGAGCACCTCGAGCTCGTCCTCCTCCCGCGCCGCCTGCTCGTCGCGGCCGGCGGCGCGGTAGGCCTCGATCGCCTCCAGCCGGCGCTTGCGCTCCCGCTGCAGCACCTGCAGCTCCTCCTCCTCGTGCAGCTCCCGCTGGATCTCCTTCTCGGCCGAGCGGAGCGCGTTCAGGATCAGACGCAGCGCGTCGCGCCGCGGGGCGTCGCGCTCCTTCATCGCCTCCTTCAGCTCCGCCTCGATGCGGACGATCAGCGTCATGCCGGCAGCCCCCGCAGCCCACCGCCGAGCACGTGCCAGTGGAGATGGAAGACCGTCTGGCCAGCGCCCGCGCCGACGAACACCATCACCCGGTACTCGTCGAGCCCGGCCGCCTTCGCCGTCTCGGCGACGAAGTCAACCATTCGTTTCGTCTCCTGCGCATCCATCAGTGAGACGTCGCGAAACGTGTCCAGATGGCGTTCGGGGATGACGAGCACGTGCACGTCCGCGCGCGGGTTGATGTCCTCGATCGCCACGAACCCGTCCGTCCGGGCCACGACCGTCGCCGGCAGCTCGCCGCGAACGATGCGGCAGAAGACGCACTCCTCAGGCAGCGAGGATCCCCTCCTCCGTCACACCGACGCCCCGCACGCCGACGAGCTCGCCGACGGGCGCGTCGACGAGCCAGGGCGAGTAGTCGTCGCCGTAGCCGAGCCCCGGTCGGTCGACGAGCACGAGGTCGCGGCAGCCGATCTTCGTGCGCCAGCGCGCGAGCGTGCGCTCGCGGGAGAGGGCGCGCAGGCGCTCGCCCCGCTCCTTCTTCACCGCCACCGCCACCGCCTCGGCGGCCGCCGTGCGCGTGCCCGGGCGCGGCGAGTAGGGAAAGACGTGCACCTTGGTGATCCCCGCCTCGGCCACCGTCCGCAGCGTCGCCTCGAACGCGCGCTCGTCCTCGGCCGGGAAGCCGACGATCACGTCCGTCGTCAGGTTGAAGTCGGGGACGAGCGCGACCCGGCGCAGGTAGCCGGCGACGGTGTAGCGCCTGCCCATCGCCCGCAGCACCCGGTCGTCTCCCGACTGCAGCGGCACGTGCAGGTGGCGCGCGACCGTGGGCGTCTCGCGGAGCGCGCCGACCAGCTCCGGACGGAGGTGGTTCACCTCCACCGACGAGAGCCGCAGCCGCGCGAGGCCGGGCGTCGCGCCGACCTCGCGCACGAGACGCGGCAGGTCGAAGCCGGCGGCCCGGTCCCGGTAGCAGCCGAGGTTGATGCCGGTGAGGACGACCTCCTTGTGGCCCTGCTCGACCCGGCGGCGCACCTCCCCCAGCACCGCCGCCGCCGGGCGGCTGCGCGAGCGGCCGCGGACGAGCGGGACGACGCAGAAGGCGCACGAGAAGCTGCACCCGTCCTGCACCTTGACGAACGCGCGCACCCGGTCGAGGCGCGCCTCGGCGCGCGTGCAGCCGATCGCTCCCACGTCCGCGGCCACGTACCCGGGGGTGTCCTCGCTCCGGCGCGAGACGACGACGACGTTCGCCGGCAGGCCGGCGAAGGCGTCCGCGAGGTTGGCGGCGCACCCGGTCACGTACACCCGCCGGTGCCCGCGGGCGAGCCTCGAGGCGGCCTTGCGCGACTTCGAGACGGCCTCGTGCGTGACGCAGCACGTGTTCAGCACGGCCACGTCCGCATCCCCGTCGGGAGCGACCTCGTCGTGGCCGGCCGCGACCAGCCGCTCCCGGATCGCGTGCGCGTCCGCGTGCGAGACCTTGCAGCCGAGGAACGTGACCGAGAAGGAGGCCATCGCGCGGCCTGGACCTTACTCGCTCGCAGCCTCCCACAGATCGGCCGCCCACCCCTCCTCCTGCACCCTTCGCACCGGCCGGAAGCCGACGAGCCGCGGCGCGCTCGACACGAGGTACCCGGAGGTGACGAGCCGCCGGCAGTCGAGACGCAGAGCGAGCCTGCGCACGGCGTCGAGCGTGACGTTCGCGACCGCCGTCTCCGCGGCCGGAAGCGGCGCCGACAGGGCGTCGAGGAGCGAGACGGCGACGCGCACGCCGTTCGCGGCCGCGTTCCGCTCGGCCGCCTCGACGGCGGCCGGGTCGTCGTCGACCGCGTGTACGGGCGCGAAGCCGAGCTTCGCGGCGGCGATCGCGAGCACGCCCGAGCCGCAGCCGACGTCGAGCAGCGAGCCGCGCGGCAGCGCCGACACGAGCTCGACGCACAGCCGCGTGGTCGCGTGCGCGCCGGTGCCGAAGGCGCGGCCGGGGTCGACGACGACGGCGGTGATGCCAACGGGTGGCTCCTCCCACGGCGGGCCGATCCACAGGCCGCCGGCGCGCACGGGCCGGTGGAACGCACGCCAGCGCTCCTCCCAGCCAGCGTCCACGTCCGCTCCGCGCGCCCCGCCGAACACGTGCCAGAGCCGCTCCTCGCCCGACGGATCCGTGTAGGCGACGAGCTCGAGCCCGCTCGGGGTGTCGAGCTCCTCGAAACCCTCGGGGAAGAGCTCGAGCATCCTGGCGCGGGCCTCCTCGGCGCGCCGGGGCGGAACCGTCACCGACACGCGCCGGAGCGCACGCGCGGGCGTCACCGGAACGCGCTCTTCAGCCGCTGGAAGAAGCCTTCGCCGGCGGCGTACGTCTCCTCGCTCGCCTGGGCGGCGAACTCCTCGAGCAGCCGGCGCTGCTCCTCGGTCAGGCGCCGCGGCACGGTCACGTTGACGAGGATCCGGTGGTCGCCCCGGCCGGAGCCGTGCAGCACCGGCATGCCGCGACCGGCGAGCACGAGCACCTCGCCGGGCTGCGTCCCCGGCTCGAACTCGAGCTCGAGGTCGCCGTCGAGCGTGGGGACGGTGACGCGGGCGCCGAGCGCCGCCTCGGTCATCGTCAGATCGACGGTCGAGAAGAGGTCGTTCCCCTCCCGGACGAACCGGTCGTCGGGCTTGACGTGCACGCGGACGTAGACGTCGCCCGCCTCGCCTCCGGGAGCGCCCGCATGCCCCTCGCCCGAGATGCGGATCCGCTGGCCGTCGTGGATCCCGGGCGGCACCTCGACGTCCAGCACCCGCTCGTCGATCACCCGGCCGGCGCCGCCGCAACGCCGGCAGGGCGTCTCGACGACGCGCCCCGTCCCGTCGCAGCGCGGGCAGCCCTGCGTGCGGATGAACTCGCCGAACACGCTCCGCGTGATCTGCTGGAGCCGCCCGGAGCCGCCGCACGCCGGGCAGCTCGTCGGGGACGTCCCCGGCTCGGCGCCGCTGCCGCGGCAGGCGCCGCAGGGAGCAGCCACCTCGAGCGGCACCTGGCGCACGACGCCGTGGGCGGCCTCCACGAGCTCGATCTCGATCTCGGCGACCACGTCGGCCCCTCGCCTGGCGCGGCGCGCGCCGACGCCGAACAGGTCGTCGCCGAAGAAGGCGGAGAACAGGTCGCCGATGTTGCCGAGGTCGAAGCTGGGGACGTAGCCGCCGCTGCGCAGCCCCTCGTGGCCGTAGCGGTCGTACAGCTCGCGGCGCTCGGCGTTCGACAGCACCTCGTAGGCCTCGACGACCTCCTTGAAGCGCTCCTCGGCGTCGGGCGCGTCGGACACGTCCGGGTGGAGCTCGCGCGCGAGCGAGCGGAACGCCCGTTTGATCTCCGCCTCGGTCGCCGTGCGCGAGACGCCGAGCACCTGGTAGTAGTCGCGCCGCGTCGCCGCCACCGGCTAGTAATCCTCCCCGAACAGCTCCTCGGCGAACCGGGACAGCTCCGACGCCGCCGCCCGTACCGAGCGGATCGCCTTCTCGTAGTCCATGCGCGTCGGCCCGAGCAGGCCGACGGCGCCGAGCGTCCGGTTGGAGAGGCCGTAGGCCGCGCCGACGAGCGCGAGCGCGTGCAGCGCCGGGTGGCTCAGCTCCTCGCCCACGCGCACGAACGGCCGGCGCGGGTCGAGCGCCTCGGCGAGGACGTCGAGGAGCGCGCGGCGGCGCTCGAGCAGCTCGAGGAGGCCGCGGTAGGCGCCCACCTCCTCGTCGCGCACCTCGTCGAGCAGGCTAGCGGCGCCGCCGATGAACAGGCGCTGCTCCTCCTCCTCCGCGAGGTCGGTGAACTGCGGACGCAGCCGGTCGACGAACGCCCGCTCGACGGGCGTCAAGCCCGGGTCCTCGAGCCGCCGTCGCACGAGCCGCGTGCCGAGCTGGACGCCGACCAGCTGCTCGTTCAGGTACTGCTTCGCCCAGCTCGCGAGACCAACGTCGACCGGCTCCTCGAAGGCCACGAGCCGCTTCGTCACGCCGCCTGCCGAGGTGATCACGACGACCATCACGATCTCGGGCTGCAGCAGCAGCACCTCCACGTGCCGGACGGTCTCCCCGCCGAGCGGCGGCGCCGACACGAGCGCGAGCAGGCGCGTCGCCTCCGACAGCATCTCCGTCGTCAGTTGCAGCGCGGCCTCGACCTCGCTGCGCGTCTCGGACAGGTCGAGCGGGAAGGCGCTCGGGCGGGTGTCTCCGCGCTCGAGCAGCTGCTGCGCGTAGAAGCGGTAGCCGAGGTCGGTGGGGATCCGCCCCGCCGAGGTGTGCGGGTGCGTGAGCAGCCCGAGCTGCTCGAGCTCGGCGAGCTCGCTGCGCACCGTCGAGGGCGACACCCCGAGCCCCGACCGCTCGACCAGGCTCTTGGAGCCGACCGGCTGCCCCGTCGCCACGTACTCCTCGACCACGCGGAGCACGATCGCCTGCTGCCGCTCGGTCAGGTCGATACCCATCTTTGCAGGCATTTTAGGCGAGGAGCTCGGCGGTCACGGCGCCGCCCAGGAAGCGCCCTCGGGTCGTCAGGCGGACGGACCGTCCGCCGTCGCGCTCGGCCAGGCCGAGCCGTTCCAGCCGCGCGAGCGCCCGCTGGTCGACGGCCGACTCGAGCCCGGCGAGGGCGAGCGGCTCGTCGAGGCGGAGGCCGAGCATGACCCGCTCGCGCGCCCTCACTTCGGCGCTCAGCGGCTCGAGCTCGCGCGGCGGCGAATCACCGCGGCCGAGCGCGTGGAGGTAGGCGGCGAGCCCCGGCCGGTTCCGCCGGCGGACACCGTCGACCGTGGAGACGGCGCCCACCCCGAGCCCCAGGTAGTCGCGCCCGAGCCAGTAGGCGAGGTTGTGCCGCGAGCGCAGGTCGCGCCCACCGGCACGCTCGGGCGCGAGGCAGAAGCTCGCCGTCTCGTACCAGCGGTAGCCCGCGCCGACGAGCGTCCCGACCACGCGCTCGAAGAAGTCCTCCATCGCCTCCTGCTGCTCGGCGAGCGCGGCGCCGAAGGCGTGCGCGAAGCGCGTGCCGGGCTTCGCCTCGAGCTCGTAGCAGGACAGGTGCTCGGGCGCGAGCGTGAGCGCCTGCTCGAGGTCGCGGGCGAGATCGTCCGCGCCCTGGCCGGGAATGCCGTACAGGAGGTCGAGGGAGAGGTTGTCGAAGCCCGCCTCGCGCAGCTCCCGGACCGCGTGCCGGGCGTCCTCCGGGCCTGCCCGCCGCTCGAGCACCCGCAGCGCCCGCCCGTCGAAGGTCTGCACCCCGAGCGAGACGCGGCCCACGCCGGAGCGGGCGAGCAGCCGGGCGAGCGCCGGCGTCACCGTCTCCGGGTTCGCCTCGACCGTCACCTCCCCGGCGGCCGGCAGCGACGCGAGCAGCCGCTCGAGCTCCTCGGCGACGAGGAAGGTCGGCGTGCCGCCCCCGAGGTAGACGGTCTCGAGCCGCGGCGCGAGCACGGCGCGCTCGAGCTCGAGCTCGGCGAGGAGCGCGTCGACGTACGCGGCGTGCCCGGCCGCCTGCCCGACGACCGTGACGAAGTCGCAGTACCCGCACCGGTGCGCACAGAAGGGGACGTGCACGTACAGGTGCCGGACGCGGCCGGCACCCGCCTCCCGCGCACCGGCCCAGCTGCGCGGCGTCGCCCGCTCGAGCACCGTCGCCTTCCCCCTCACTTCCTCGCCCCGTCGAGGTTGAGCACGGCGAGGAACGCCTCCTGCGGCACCTCCACCCCGCCCACCTGCTTCATCCGCTTCTTGCCCTTCTTCTGCTTCTCGAGGAGCTTGCGCTTGCGGGTGATGTCGCCGCCGTAGCACTTGGCGAGCACGTCCTTGCGCTTCGCCTTCACCGTCTCGCGCGCGATCACGCGCGAGCCGATCGCCGCCTGGATGGCGACGTCGAACATCTGGCGGGGGATCTCCTCGCGGAGCCGCTCGACGAGCTGGCGCCCGCGCTCGTAGGCTGCGTCCCGGTGCACGATCAGCGAGAGCGCGTCCACCTGCTCGCCGGCGACGAGGATGTCGACGCGCGACAGGTTCCCCTCGCGGAAGCCGACGACGTCGTAGTCGAAGCTCGCGTAGCCGCGCGTCCGCGACTTGAGCTGGTCGTAGAAGTCGAGCACGATCTCGCCGAGCGGCACCTCGTACACGAGCAGGACGCGCTCCTCGGACAGGTACTCCAGGTGGTCGAAGCGCCCGCGCCGCTCGTTGCACAGCCCCATGACGTCGCCGACGTACGCCTTGGGGACGATCACCTGCGCCTTCACGTACGGCTCCTCGACGCGCTCCAGCTCGCGCGGCATCTCGGCCGGGTTGCGCACCTCGACGAGCTCGCCACCGGGGCGCGTGACCCGGTAGGCGACGTTCGGCGCCGTCACGAGCAGGTCGAGGTCGAACTCGCGCTCGAGCCGCTCGCGGACGATCTCCATGTGCAGCAGGCCGAGGAAGCCGCAGCGGAAGCCGAAGCCGAGCGCCTGCGACGTCTCGGGCTCGTAGAAGAGCGAGGCGTCGTTCAACTTCAGCCGCTGGAGCGCGTCGCGCAGCGCCGGGTAGTCGTCCGAGTCGGTGGGGAAGAGCCCGGCGAACACCATCGGCTTGACGTCCTGGTAGCCGGGGAGCGGCGCCTGCGCGGGCCGCCGCACCGACGTGACCGTGTCGCCCACCCGCAGGCGGCTCACGTCCTTCAGGCCGGTGATCAGGTAGCCGACCTCACCCGCCCCGAGCGACTCGCAGGCGGTCATCGCCGGAGTCAGAAAGCCGAGCTCCTCCGCCTCGAACTCCGTGCCCTGTGCCATCGCGCGCAGCCGCTCGCCCCGGCGGAAGGCACCGTCGACAACCCGCACGAAGGCGACGACGCCGCGGTACTGGTCGTACGAGGAGTCGAAGATGAGCGCTCGCGCGGGAGCGTCCGCGGAGCCCGCGGGCGCCGGGATCCGCTCGACGACCGCGTCGAGCACCTCCTCGACGCCGGCGCCGGTCTTCGCCGAGATGCGCAGCACGCGCTCCGGCTCCTCGCCGACGAGATCGGCCACCTCGGCCGCGATCTCGTCCGGACGGGCCTGGGGCAGGTCGATCTTGTTCACCGCGGGCACGATCTCGAGGTCGTGCTCGATCGCCAGGTAGGCGTTGGCGAGCGTCTGCGCCTCGATCCCCTGCGAGGCGTCGACGAGGAGCAGCGCCCCCTCGCACGCGGCCAGCGAGCGCGACACCTCGTAGGTGAAGTCGACGTGGCCGGGGGTGTCGATCAGGTTCAGCTGGTGGCCCTTCCAGGCGACCCGCACCGCCCGGGCCTTGATCGTGATCCCCCGCTCGCGCTCCAGCTCCATCGAGTCGAGCAGCTGGTCGCGCATCTCCCGGCCGGGGACCGTCTCGGTCAGCTCCAGGATGCGGTCGGCGAGCGTCGACTTGCCGTGGTCGATGTGGGCGATGATCGAGAAGTTGCGGATGCGAGCCTGGTCCATGGCTTCCCGGCGATCGTAGCGGCCGTTCGGCGTGCGTCCGCCCGCGGCAGGATCCTCGCGCGCGGCCGCCCCCTCAGCCCTCGCGGGAGGCGAGCGCGCGCAGCGGGCGCAGCTCGCGCACGCCGAGCAGGAGGCACGCGACGAGGAAGGCAGCTCCGCCGACGGCGAGGCCGAGCGCGAGCGAGACGACCTGGCCGCCGAACGAGCGACCGAGCAGGGCGTCCGACCCCGCCCACACCTCGTGCGCCATGACGGCGAGGCCCCCCGAGGCGACGAGCACGAGCGCCGTCGAGCGCAGCGTCTCGGTCAGCTCGACACGGCCGATCTTCCGTCGCAGCAGGTGGAGGAGCGCGATCGTGCCGGCGATGTTGACGAGCGAGGTCGACAGCGGGATGCCCCACGTGCCGACCGGGTAGAAGGCGGCGTCGAGCGCGGCGTTCAGGCCGAGGTTGCCGAGCGCGACCGCCGTCGGGATCCACGGCGACTGCAGGCTGAAGAAGGAGCGGTTGAGCATGAGCATGGCCCCGTTGAAGGCGAGCCCGAGCGAGAACGCCGCCAGGCACTGGGCGACGATGTCGGTCTGGTCGGCGGTGAAGGCGCCCCGCTGGTAGACGAGCCGGACGATCGGCTCGGCGAGGGCGGCGCTGGCGGCGCTCGCCGGGATGAGCAGGAAGCCGATCTGGCGCAGGCCGACCGCGGACGTGCGCCGGAAGCCGTCGACGTCGCCGCGCGCCGCGAGCCGCGCGAGCGACGGGAAGAGCACGGTCGCGACCGCGACGGAGAACATGCCCTGCGGGAGCATGTAGATGCGGAACGCCTTGTCGATCGCGGTCGGAGCGAGCGTCGGGTCGATCAGCCGCGAGGCGAAGATCGAGTCGACGACGGCGTTGAAGTTGATCAGCCCGAGCCCGAGCGTGACCGGGATCATGAGCGTGAACACACGCCGGACGGCAGGGTCGCGCCAGTCGAGCACGACCCGCAGCCGCCCGTCGAGCCCGCGCAGCCACGGCACCGGCAGCAGCACCTGGATGACGGTGCCGATCAGGATCGAGAGCGCGTAGACGTACAGCTTCGCGCTCTCCGAGCCTGCCTGCGGCACCCCGACGGCGAGCCCGGCGATGATGGCGAGGTTCCAGGCGACCGGCGTCAGCGCGGGCACGCTGAACTGCTCGTAGCTGTTGAGGATGCCGACGATCACGCCGGAGGCGCCGAGCAGGGCGACGATCGGGAACATCACGCGCGACAGCCCGATCGCGAGCGCGCGGTCGCCGCCCGGATCTCCGAACGGCGCGATCGCGAACGGCGCGAGCAGCGTGAACAGCGCCGTCAGGCCGCCAAGCCCGAGCAGCATCAGCCAGAACACGCTGGCGGCCACCTGCCATGCCCGCCGCCGCTCGCCCTTCTCGAGCAGCTCGGTGAACACGGGCACGAACGCCGACGAGAGCGCCGCGTCGGCGACGAGCGCACGCACCAGGTTCGGCACCTGGAAGGCGACGGTGAAGGCGTTGACCTTGCCGGCCGCGCCGAAGTAGTAGGCGGCGACGATCTCGCGCACGAGACCGAGGACGCGCGACAGCCCGGTCGCGGCGGCGAAGACCGCGGTCGAGCGGACGAGCCGCCGCCGCTGCGCGCCGCCTCCCTCCGTCGGGGTGCCGTCCGCGCCGTGGGAGGCGCCCGATGTCACCACGGAGGCATCACCGCGCGAGAGCATAGGGGGACGCCCTGCGAGCGCGAACGCGCGAGGGGCCCTGCGAGCGCGAACGCGCGAGGGGGTTTGCTAGCATCGCCTCTGCCCGCGGCTCGAGCGGGCGTTTTCACGGAATGCCGAACATCCGCCAGCAGAAGAAGCGTGTCCGCAGCGCCGCACGGCAGCGGCTCGAGAACCTGCGCTACCGCTCGACGGTGAAGACGCTGACACGGCGGCTGCGGTCGGCCGTCGAGGAAGGCGACGCCGAGCTCGTCGCCCGCGAGCACGCCGACCTCGTGCGCTGGATCGACAAGGCGGCGAGTCGGGGCGCGCTCCACCGCAACACGGCCGCGCGCAAGAAGGCGCAGGCGGCGCGTCTCGTCTCCGGCGCCTCCGGCGCGGGCGAGTCGTAGCGAGCCGCTACGGCCGGGCAGGCCGGCGGCCGCCGCTCCGCGGCGGCGGAGTCCGCGGGCGCGTGATGTCGACGAGCGTCCGCTCGAGCTCGAGCTCGTTCGGAAGCCGCGAGCCGCCCTTCGTGGCGCGGTCGAGCTCCGCCAGGCGGACGACCGCATCCTCGAGCTCGGCTCGGGAGAAGTTCCTCGCCTGCGCCAGTGCCTTCTCCGCCGCGAACGGGTGCATCTTGAGCCGGGCCGCCGCGTCCCTCGGCGTGACTCCCTCCTCGTCGAGGGCACGGCAGGCCTGGACGCGCGCCACGTGCGCGTACAGGCGGCCGACGAGGGCCGCTAGCGACGCCCTGCCCCGCCCGTCGCCGCGCTCGAGCACGGCCTCGCAGGCGGCGAGCACGGCGCCGGCGTCGCGCCGGCCCCAGGCGTCGGTGAGCGCGAACGGCGGCGACGCCGCTCGTGCCGCGACCAGCCGCTCGACGTCCGCCTGCGTGATCTCGTCCCCGTCCGCCCAGGTCGCCAGCTTGTCCACCTCCGTCGCGAGCTCGACGAGGTCGTCCCCGACGAGCTGGACGAGCACCCGGCAGGCGTCCGTGTCCGCTCGGGCGCCGAGACGTGCGAGCTGCTCCGCCACCCAGCTCGCCACCCCGCGCCGCGCCACGTCGTAGACGAGCACGTCGCCGACCTTGGTGCACGCCTTCGCGAGCGGGGAGTCCTTCTTCATCTCGGCGCCGACGAGGGCGAGAACGGTCTGCGGCGCCGGGGAGGCGAGGTACGCCGCGATCGCCTCCGCGTCGGCCGCCTTCCAGCGCTCGACGCCCTCCACGAGGACGAGCCTGCCGTCGCCGCCGAAGAGCCCGAGCGCGTTGCACGCCGCCACGGCGTCGCTGCCGCTCGCCTCGGCGGCCGACAACCGCTCGAGCGCATCCCCGCCGAAGTGGCTGCGCAGGCGCTCCACCGCCCGCTCCACCTTCGGCCGGTCGCTGCCGGCGAGCAGGTAGACGGGCTTCAGGTCGGCGGGTGCCATCGCCGCCAAGCATAGGTACACCCGCCGGCCAGGCTGCACGCGAGCGCGGCCGCCGCCCAGCCCGAGCGAACCTGCGCGAACGGCAACCCCCCGACGGCGCGCGCGCACAGCGCCAGGTACGCGGCGCACCAGCCCGCCAGCCAGGCGAGCACGGCCGCCACGCTCGGCGCGAGCGGATGCAGCGCGGCGGCCGCGAGCGCCAGGCCGAGCAGCGGCGGCATCGCCGGGGCGGCGAGGGCGTTCGCCGGGACGGCGAGGAGCGGCACGGCGTGGAACTGCACCCACAGCACCGGCGCGGTCGCGAGGCCGCACGCGGTGGACACGGCCAGGAACCCGCCCACCTTGCGCGGTACAGGGTAGCCCTCGAGCGCGCGGGCGATGCGCGGGGCGAGCGTGAAGATCGCCGCCACCGCCGCGAACGAGAGCTGGAAGCCGGCGTCGAGCAGGGTGTACGGGTTCCAGGCAAGGAGCGCGGCGGCACCGACGAGGAGGAACCACCAGCGGTCACGCTCCCGGGCGAGCAGCCAGGAGAGCGAGCCGAGCGCGCCGGCGATGCCGGCCCGGACGACGGACGGCTGGGCGCCGACCGCGAGCACGTACGCACAGATGGCGGCGAGCGCGCCGAGCTCGCCCACGAGTCGCGGGATGCCGGCGAGCCAGGCGACGGCGAGCGCGCCGCCTGCCACGAGCGCGACGTTCTGGCCCGAGACGGCGAGCAGGTGGTACAGGCCGGCCGCGCGGAAACGGTCGCGCAGGCCCTGCGAGAGCCCCTCGTCTGCGCCGAGGGCGACCCCCAGGAGCACCGCCTTCCGCTCCCCTCCCGCGCCTGCCGCGACGCCGCCGGCGATCCAGCGCCGAAGCGCGTCGGCGAGGCCGCCGACGCCGCCGCGCCGGCCGACAACACGCCAACCGTCGACGCGGAGGACGACGTGGACGCCGTGCCTGCGCAGCCAGGTGCGCTCGTCGAAGCCCCCGTCGGGCCCCTTCGGCGGCGCAGCCACGGCCAGCACGTCGAGGACCTGCCCCTGCTCGGGCGCCCGCCCGTCGGCGAGCTGGAGCTCGACCGGCTCGTGGATGCGCACGCGTCCGAACCGCTCCAGCTCGGCGCCGACCCGGAGCGCGTACCGGGATCGTCGCGCCGGGCCCGTGACGACGACGCGGGCGCGCTCCGAGGTGCCGACGAACGCCGCCAGCGGGCTGCGGTCGAGCGCGGCGAGCCTCGCGCCTCCCCACCACCAGCCGGCGAGCACGAGCGCGGCGAGCAGCAGGACGAGCCGCGGCGCCCCGTCGACGAGCGCGGCGAGCGCCGACCCCGCCAGCGCGAGCCAGGCGGGCGCGGCGCCCGGCAGCCGGACGGCGGTCGCGGCCGCGATGCCCAGGCACAGCGCCGCCAGCAGCACGTGCGGCCAGGGGAGCGGCACGGCTCCAGTCAGGGCACGACGAGCGGCCGCAGCTGCTCCAGGCGTGCCGGCCCGATGCCGGGAATCGCGTCCAGCTCGTCCACCGACCGGAAGGCTCCGTGCCGCGCGCGGTAGTCGAGGATCTTCTGCGCCGTGACCGGGCCGACGCCCGGGAGCGCGTCGAGCTCATCCGCCGTCGCGGTGCTGAGACTGACGGGAGCGGACGGCGCCGGCGTCCCGCTCGCGCGGGTGGAGGCCGCGCCCGGCGACGCCGTCCTGCGCGGGACGACGACCTGCTCGCCGTCCGCGACCGGCGCCGCGAGGTTCACGCCCTCGAGGTCCGCCTTCGCGCTCGCCCCGCCGGCGCGCGCGACGGCGTCGGCGACCCGCGAGCGGGCCGGCAGGCGGTAGAGGCCCGGACGGCGCACCGCTCCTGCCACGTCGACGACGACGAGCGCCGCCCTCGGCGCTCGCGCAGGCGCGGTCGAGACGGGAAGCGTCGGCGCGGCGGCCCTCGGCGCTCCCGCCGGGAGCAGCACCTTCGCGGCGAGGAAGAGCGTGACGGCGAGCACCCCGGTCACGACGAGTGCCTGGCGGCGCGTGAGGGGGAAGGAGGCCATGCCGTCAATCCTGGCGATGAAGGCGTCACGTGCGCGTGACGCATGCGTGGCAAGATTGGAACGTGCGCCGGCTCGCCCGCGTGCCGCCGCTCCTCGCGGCCGCCCTGCTGGCGGCGGCCCTGCTCGCAGCCGTGGTCGCGACGGCCCCGGCCGCTCCCTCGAGGAGCGGCCTGTACGGCACCGTCAGGAAGGGCCCCGTCCGCCCCGTCTGCCGCGCCGGCGAGCCGTGCACCGTGCCGGTCGAGGTCACGCTCGTCTTCTCGCGCCAGGGCCGCGAGGTCGCCCGCCTGCGCTCGAACCGCCAAGGTCGCTACCGCGTCGCCCTCCCTCCCGGCTACTACCAGATCAGCACCGTCGAGCGGATCGGCATCCGCCGTCTCCCCAGGCCACACGCCGTGCACGTGCGCGCCGGCCACTGGGACCGCATCGACCTCTTCCTCGACACCGGCATCCGCTGACCCAGCTGAGCAGACCTCGCAACGGCACGGCCGCGGCCGGCCGAGCCCGGGTCG
>Ga0070741_10010796_pt1 | contig 17104 bp, 14 predicted proteins | sample Coa_R1_4_FD_66440 | JGI IMG/M metagenome (GOLD analysis project Ga0070741, IMG submission 66440) | Surface soil microbial communities from Centralia Pennsylvania, which are recovering from an underground coalmine fire - Coalmine... | ecosystem: Environmental > Terrestrial > Soil > Unclassified ...
CAGGTTTCGACCAAGCCTGGCCACTCGGTGATCGGACGCCGCGTCCGCCGCAGGCCGAACGCATGCCCGCCCTGGGCGTAGAGATGCATCTCGGCCGGCACGCCCGCTTTTTTCAGCGCCGCGTAGTACACGAGCGATTCCTCCACCGCATCCACGGGGTCGTCTTCCGCTTGCACCAAGAACGTCGGCGGCGTCTCGCGAGTCACCGGGACGTTGGGATTCAATGCATCGTCCTTGGTCACGAGATGACCCGGGTAGACCGCGACAGCGAAATCCGGCCGGCTGCTTTCCCGGTCGGCCGCGTCGATGGGCGCGTATACCTGACGTTTGAACTGCGTGCTGATTTCGGCAACGAGAAAGCCGCCTGCGGAGAACCCGATCACGCCGATCCGGTGCGGGTCGATATGCCACTCGGCCGCGCGCGAGCGCACCAGTCTCAGAGCCCGTTGTGCGTCCTGCAGCGCCGGCACCGGCACTTCGAGATTGTCCGGGCGACATTTGCAGCGCCAGTCGTAGGGTTTGCTCGGAACGCGATACTTCAGCAGCACGCAGGTGACGCCCGCCGACGTCAGCCAATCGCAGATTTCGGTGCCTTCGAGATCCATGGCGAGTATCTGGAACCCGCCGCCCGGAAACACGACGACCGCGGCCCCCGTATTGTTTTGCGTGGGCGCGTAGACGGTCAGCGTGGGCCGCGCCACGTTCGTCACCACGCTGACCGCCTTGCCGGCCACCGGATGCGTCGTATCGATGGTCAGGGTTTCCGGTCCGGGCATGGGCTGCTCGTCGGGCGCTATGCCGGGCCAGAGCGGAATTTGCGTGTGGCCTGCCGCCGGTGCCCACACGGCCTCGTCGGCCGGTGCCGCATCGCATACGAGCAACAATACCAGGGCGACTGCCCATGATTTCATGACGCTCTCCGCATGGATTAAATCGAGGGTTCAACGCAGGCATTCGATTGAAATGCCTTCGGCGAGTTTGCGTGCCGCTTGCGGCCGAAATCGGCAGATCTCGAGGAGTTTTGCGGGCAAGGCCGACGACGCGCTTGCCGCCGCCGGTCGCCGTCACAGCCAACGCGTGACGAGGAATAGCAGGGCCTGGGCGAAGAAAGCCGCGACCGCGCATCCGAGCGTCAGCCAATTCGCCGCTATGCGCGGCTGTCGAAGTGACGCAGCGCCCGCGAGGGCGATCGCCACGATCGGCGCCACCAGGACGGCCGCCAATGCAGTGAGCATGATCGTGCCGATGCCGGGAATCACCCGGATGTCGAACGGCGTGAAACGCAGGAGGAGAAATACGAACCAGATCGCCGCCCAAACGCCGAGGCAGCACAGCGATGCATTTCGTAGCGTCACTCTGGCCATGCTCACGGTCGACGTTCGACGTCCGAGCTGAGCGGCTGTCGCCGGGAATGCGGCCGATGTTACGCCAAGTCGCCGCCAATCGCCCCGCCGAAGCATGCAAGCGGCCCGACTTTACATCGAGAGGCGCGACCATGGGGCTTCGCACCGTTTATCATCGCGGATTCCGTATTCTTGGTTTCCGACCGCACATGAAAACTGCGATTGCGATTCTCGCCTTTGTGTTTGCAGCCTCTGGATACGCCCAGTCGGCGAATCAGGGCGACGCTCCGGCACCGGCGCTGACGCCCGAGCAAGCGTTGCAACAGAAAATCGAAAAACGCCGCGAGGAGATGCGCGCGGAAGCGGAACGGATAAGGAAAAAGAACGAGGAGGAACAGAACGCGCCGCCACCTCCGCTGCCTGCCGCCGAACCGCCGAAGCCCTGCCTCAGACCCGTGTCGAAAAGCCGGGCGCCGCTGCATCTCTCGCGCGGATCGTTGAGCAACGGCGGATGGACCATCGTGCTGAGCTCGGACGTGGACGTGGCGACGGTCGAGGCGCGGCCGCTCGGACACACGATCTGGACGCCCGCGCGCGACTACGGCAGCAATACTTTCGGCGCGGCATTCGCCGAGTTGCCGGCCTGCGCGGACCTCGAAGTGCGCGCCGAAACCGCCGACGGCAAGACGCTCGGGCCGTTCAAGATCCGCTTCGACGCGATCGCCTCATTGGGCGAGCAGTCGATGGAATCCTTGCGCACCTCGCCTGCCGGATGGGTGTCTCTGCGCCGCTATCCCGACGAGAACCACACGATAGTATATTTCTCTGCGTTGTATACGAACCGCTGCGGCTTGCGCGAAGTGCGCTACAGCATCGACAGCGAAGCGCTCGACAAGCGCTGGCCGGTGCCGCCGTGCTCGCTCGACGAGCCGTTCACGGCCCCTGCCGACAGCCGGTACGATACGATCCGCCTGCCGGAGAAACACGATTACGTCGCCGTTCAGTTGGTGTACGCCGACGGGACGGTCTCGGATGTGGTGGTCAAACGGCCGGGGCGGTGAGCGCGAGACGATTGGAGAGGGTTAGGATGCCGCCCGCGTCGGCATCTGTCAGCGCATTCAGCGGTTTGGCCGAATCGCGAGCCACCGCGAACGTACGGGCGTCTGTACGGCCATCGCCTTGTGAGGGGGATGGTGATGCCCGCGATTGCCGCCGCGGCGCACGGGATAGTACGGAATCCAGCCGCCGTCGTAGTCGGGCTCTTCGCGTCGTTGCTCCTGCGCGTCTTCCTGCGCCTGCGCATAGCCCGCCTGATACGCAGCCTGCGCCTGGGCAGCGCTCGGTGCGGCGCTGACTTGCGGTTCGAACGTCGGTTTGCTGTATTCGGGCACCGGCGCATCGGGCACCGGCGTGTAGCTCGCGACGCGCTCCGCCTTGCTGCCGGCGGCACAGGCCATGTTCGTGAACATCACGTCGCCGTTCGGCCCGACGCAGCGGAAGATGTCGTTCGCGTACGCCGTGCTGCCGAACGCGGCAAGAAGAACGAAAGCGAAGCTCGCGGTGCGCATGGCTCGTGACCTGACATCGCCCGGCAACTGCGAGCCGGGCGAGCGAACACTTTAGCGCGGTTCGGGCGCGGTGTCGCGTGCCGTTCCGCCGGCTTCTAGCGAGCTCGAGGGCTGCCTTTCTTGCGGGCCGATTCGATCTGCTCGCGCAGCCACGGGCGCGCGGATTCGACATCGGCGAAGACGGCGAACGGCACATCGATCGGATCATAGATTCGATGCCATTGGGCGACGGCAATCGACATGCCGACATGATGAAGGTCCGGGATCACGAAAGAGACCGCGACCATGCCGCGCTGCGCGCGCCGTTTCGCTGTTTGCTTGAGCGATGCTTCCACGTCGGGCCCAATGATGGGCGGCGACTCGAACCGCGTCATCACGCCGAAAACCGACGTCATGCCTTCGATGACCGCCTCCATCGCCGCGGCATATTCCTGTGCGACTTGCAAATTGAATTCAGGCGACACCCACAGGTTGACCACGTCGCCGTCGACGGAAATCTCGAACTCACCGATATTGCGGAACTTGGAAGTCACGTCGAAGCATCCGCAGATCGCAAGCCTCCCGACCATCATACGCCGACCGGACAGACGTAGCCCGCATGGAGCAGCGAGGCGTGAAATCCGGGATTGCTACACCGGATCGGAACGAACTCGCCCGAGACCGTCGCTACAGCGCGGCCTCGATCATCCTCGCCAACTGCGCCTTCGACGCCATGCCCACGTGCGTCGCCTGCACGGCGCCGTTCTTGAACACGAGCAGCGTCGGCGCCGCACACACACGCGGAACGCCGTCGCGGTCTTGGGATTTTTATCCATTTCCACTTTTACGACCTTCGCCCGGCCCGCATAGTCCGCCGCGACCTGCTCCAGCGCCGGGACCATGGCCTTGCACGGGCCGCACCATTCGCCCCAGAAATCGACGAGCACGGGCAGCGAGGATTGCAGGACGTCGGTGGGGAAGCTGGAGTCGTTGGATGAGGTGGTGAGTGCGATCATGAGAGATGTGCTCGTGAATGAATTCAAACTCGCTCATTCCCTAGCTAACGCTCTCGACGAGCTCGATATTGCACTTGAGCGATTTGGTCCACAAGGCCGCCGATATCCGCCCCCTTGGACAGGCGCGCTATGCAAAAGTCCTGTACTTTCCTGACGAGATAGACCGGCGTGGAAGGATGGGGACGAGAGAATTTTTCTCCTTCGGAAAATCGTGTTCGCACTTCATGGCGTATCTTAGTATCGCTCTCGTTCGCCGCGCGTTGCGAGTTCCTCCTCGAAAAGGGTCCGCGCCGTTTGAGCGGATAAGACATGCCATCCCTGCTGCCCGGAAGCAGCCCGTAAGGCGTTCCATGCTGTATCCAAATTCTTTGTACGGATTAGCTGGTAGTAGAAAGCAGCGTAACCAACTAGCGCTTCGCCCCACGTCGGCTCGAAATCTGGCCCAAGAAGAACATTAAAAGCGCGAGGATCTGTCTGCTCGTGGGCCATTGCCATGGTAATCGCATGGAATCCTTTACAACTTGAGAACACGACATCTAAATTCCCATCGAGTTCTCTGTTGATTGGCGCTAGCAAGTTCGCGAGCTCGCTCCAGCTAACGAGCGATCCATCTGTCAACGCTATTCCTTTCTCATTTCCGTGCGCGCTTATGTGAAGAACGGGTAATAGTTCTCCTTGCGCCACTGTTTTTGCTAACGCGAGGTATTCCTGCAGACCCCGTGCTAACGTCTCATTTGAAGAAACCACGCGAACCTTAGCGCCGATTTGGGCTACACGAAGCGTACGAACAAGAGCAAACCCTTCGGTTCGCTCCTCAAACAAATCAATGTCACTTGGAATCTCTAAGACGAAGACCCAAATTTTCATAGATTGGATGCATCAACGATCTAGCCAACCTAACTGACTATACTAATGAAGAGTGGGCCTCTCACCCGCACTTCGAATACCCACAATTCAAACAAGTCGCACACCCGTCAAGGATAACGACGGCACTCGTATTGCATTTGTGGCACATCGTCGCCCCGGGCGGGAAGGCGGCGGCTTCTTCGGGTTCGCGGCGGTTGGATTCGCCGAGGGCGCCGGCGAGATCGTCGGAGATCTCGCGGTTCGGGTCGGCGCTCGGTGCGGGGCTTACGTCAGAGTTTTTTTTTGAGCCGGTGCGCGCCTCGTAGGCGGCGCGCTTCTCGGCGATGAGCTTGCGTTGTTCGGGGCTCATCTCAGGGTCGTGGATGAGGCCGATGGATTTCAGGTGCTGCTCGACGATGGCGCCGAGCTCGGCGACGATCGAGGGCATGTAGACGCCGCCGGCCTTGAAGTAGCCGCCGCGCGGGTCGAAGACGGCCTTGAGCTCTTCGACGAGGAAGGTCACGTCGCCGCCCTTGCGGAACACGGCGGACATGATGCGCGTCAGCGCCACGATCCACTGGAAGTGGTCCATGTTCTTCGAGTTGATGAAGATCTCGAAGGGCCGGCGCAGCTCGAATTCGGTGTCGGCGTTGAGCACGATGTCGTTGATCGTGACGTAGAGCGCGTGCTCGAACAGCGGCGACTTGATCTTGTAGGTGGCGCCGATCAGGGTATCGGGCCGCTCGACCTTCTCGTGCATCTGGATCACTTCGGCCTTCGGCACGGTGATGGCGTCGTGCGGATCGGGGCCGAGCGTGGGCACGGGGGCTGCGACGTCCTCGGGTTTGGCGACGCTGTAGCCCTTGATCTTCTTCGTGATCTTGATCGTCATTGCTGTTCTTACCGTCTGGAAATGAATGCCCGACGGAGCCGCACCCCGCGGCTCCGTCAAGCGGTGTCGCTCAACGTCCTGCCTTCCGGCGTCCGCCTTTGCGGGCGGCTTTCTTGGCGGGGCGGCGAGCGGATTTCTTCGCGACCTTGCGCGCGCCTTTCTTGGCCGCCTTGGCAACCTTCTTCGCGGCCTTCTTGGCGCCCTTCTTCGCTGCGCCGGCCTTCTTGGCCGCCTTCTTCGCCGCTTTCTTGGCGGGTTTCTTGGCCGCCTTCTTCGCCGCCTTCTTCGCGGACTTTTTGGCGCCGCCACGGGCGCCCGAGACGGCCTTCACGGCGGCCTTGACGCGCTTCGCCGCGGCCTTCTTCACGGCCTTGGCCCGCTTGACGACCACGTCCTTGACCTCGGTGGCCTTCTGCACCGCCGCGTCCTTGACGGCCACGGCCTTCTCGACGACGGCCTGGCCGACTTCCTGCGCCTTGTCGGCGACGGCCTGGCCCATTTCCTGCGCTTTTTCCACCACCGCGTCCACCGTGTTCGCGGCGCCTTCGCCCATGGGCGTGTGTTCGTGCTGCATATTCCCTCCGACGACCAGTGTGCTGTGACAAAAACGAATTCCGGCTTTGCGGTGTATACTTTGCTGCAAAGTTCAGAATTTACCGTAGTAGCCTTCTTTCAGGGCATCGAACAGGTTGGCGGCAGTGTGGGTTTCGCCGTCGTACTCGATCTGCTCGTTGCCCCTGGCTTCGATAACGGTACCGTCTTCCAGCTCGAAACGGTAGAGGGTGTTCTCGAGATCGGCTTCCTTGACCAGCACGCCCTGGAAAGCGGCCGGATTGAAGCGGAACGTGGTGCAGCCCTTGAGCCCCTGCCGATAGGCGTAGCGGTAGATGTCCTTGAAGTCTTCGTAGGGGTAGTCGGTGGGTACGTTGGCCGTCTTGGAGATCGACGAATCCACCCAGCGCTGGGCCGCGGCCTGGATGTCCACGTGCTCCTTCGGGGTGATGTCGTCGGCCGCCACGAAGTAGTCGGGCAGCTTCTGCTCGGGCTCTTCGCTGAACGGCATGGCCTCGGCGTTGATGAGTTCCCGGTACGCCAGGAGCTCGTAGCTGAACACCTCGACCTTCTCCTTGGTCTTGCGGCCTTCGCGGATCACGTTGCGGCTGTAGTGATGCGCGAAGGAAGGCTCGATGCCGTTGCTCGCGTTGTTGGCGAGCGACAGCGAAATCGTGCCGGTCGGCGCGATCGAGGAGTGGTGCGTGAAGCGCGCGCCGGTTTCGGCGAGCCGGCCGACGAGCTCCGGCGCCACCTCGGCCACGCGCTGCATGTAGCGGCTGTACTTGGCGTGCAGCACGCGGCCCGGCACCTGGTCGCCGACCCGGTAGCCGTCGTCGGCCATCTCGGGGCGTTTGCGCAGCATCTCGGCCGTGACCTCGAAGCTCTCGTCCATGATCGGCGCCGGGCCTTTCTCCTCGGCGAGGCTCAGGGCCACTTCCCAGCCGGCGAGGGCCATGTCGCGGGCGATGCGCTCGGTGAACTCGCAGGATTCCTTCGAGCCGTATTTCATCTTGAGCATCGTGATCGTCGAACCCAGGCCCAGAAAACCCATGCCGTGCCGGCGCTTGCGCAGGATTTCGCCGCGCTGCTGTGCGAGCGGCAGGCCGTTGATTTCGACCACGTTGTCGAGCATGCGTGTGAACACGCGCACGACTTCCTTGTACTCCTCCCAGTCGAAGCGCGCCTTCGGGCCGAACGGATCGCGCACGAACATGGTCAGGTTCACCGAGCCCAGCAGGCACGAGCCGTAGGGCGGCAGCGGCTGCTCGCCGCAGGGGTTGGTCGCGCGGATGTTCTCGCACCACCAGTTGTTGTTCATCTCGTTGACGCGATCGATGAGGATGAAACCGGGCTCGGCGTAGTCGTACGTCGAGGTCATGATCATGTCCCAGAGATGCTTGGCGCGGATGTGGCCGTAGATCTTGCAGGCCACGAGACCGTCGTCGCGCGTCACGTAGTTCTTGTGCGTCGGCCACTCGCGCCAGACGACCTTGTCCGGATCGGCGAGGTCGATCTCGTCCTTTTCCTTGAGGTTCACGGGGAACACGAGCGGCCAGTCGGCGTCGCTCTCGACGGCCTGCATGAAGCCGTCGGTGATCAGCAGCGACAGATTGAACTGCCGCAGGCGCCCGTCTTCGCGCTTGGCGCGGATGAAATCCTTGACGTCGGGATGCGAGACGTCGAACGTGCCCATCTGCGCACCGCGGCGGCCGCCCGCCGAGCTCACGGTGAAACACATCTTGTCGTAGATGTCCATGAACGACATCGGGCCCGACGTGTAGGCGCCGGCGCCCGACACATAGGCGCCGCGCGGGCGCAGCGTCGAGAATTCGTAGCCGATGCCGCAGCCGGCCTTGAGCGTGAGGCCGGCTTCGTGGACCTTCTCGAGGATGCCGTCCATCGAATCCTCGATCGTGCCCGACACCGTGCAGTTGATCGTCGAGGTCGCCGGCTTGTGCTCGAGCGCGCCGGCGTTGGAGGTAACGCGGCCGGCGGGGATCGCCCCGTGGCGCAGCGCCCACACGAAGCGCTCGTACCAGTAGCCGCGCTTCTCGTCGGTGTGCTCCGCATCGGCGAGCGCGCGCGCCACGCGCTGGTAGGTGTGGTCGATGGTCGCGTCGATGGCCTCGCCCTGCTTGGTCTTGAGGCGGTATTTCTTGTCCCAGATGTCGTACGAGGCCGGCTGCAGCGGGATCTCCGCGGCGCCGCGATTGAGGGCTTCGATGCGCACCGTGCTCATATCGTTGTGGACCTCCCTAGCTAAGTTCTGCATGCGTGCAAGATTTCAAGACCGTTTACCGCTTCTAGTTTTCTTCCGCCCGGATGCTTTCCGTGCCCCCGCACGGGAAAAAAGCACCCCGTCAGCGCCGCCGTCCGCGAGCCCGCAGGACAGTTAGCGCCGATGTCACGAATTTTCGCCGTTAATGCCGCCTCCGACGCCCGGACCGGACTGGCCGGACGTTCTCCCTACTGTGACCGAACCCACAAGTTGTGGGTTTGTACCGTGAGGGCAAGCACAAGATGTTGTGATTGCGACGGACGGCAAAACTACGCCATGGGAAAGGCAATGTCAAAAGGTTTTTTTTACGCTTGCCGATCAGTTGTTTGGCGATGGTAGTTCGCGTAGTGGTCGAAATTTGACCAAGCGGCGGTTGCGCTCGTTTGCAGGCGCCGCTTGCGCGCGTTTTTCGGAAACCGAAAGGCGCCATTCGCTGTCTCAAGCGCCATTCCGCAACCCTTCACGTCAAGAGGAAACCCATGCCGGCCACCACCCCCGGTTCCTTGTCGCGATCCACGCTCGCCGCCGTGTTCGCCCTTTCCGCCGCGTTCTTCGCCGCGCCTTCGCCGAACGTCCACGCCGGCGCGCTGCCGGCCGCCGTCGACGGCCAGCCGCTGCCCTCGCTCGCGCCGATGCTCGAGCGCGTCGTGCCGGCCGTCGTCAACATCAATTCGAAGACGCGCGTGCGCGTGCGCAATCCGCTGCTCGACGATCCGTTCTTCCGCCAGTTCTTCGGCATGCAGAACGCACCGCGCGAGCGCATCGAGCAGTCGCTCGGCTCGGGCGTCATCGTCGACGCCGCCAAGGGCTACGTGCTGACCAACAATCACGTCGTCGAAGGGGCCGACGACATCTCGGTGACCCTGCACGATGGCCGCACGCTCAAGGCCAAGCTCGTCGGCACAGACCCGGACACCGATATCGCCGTGGTGCAGATCTCGGCCGAGAACCTCACGGCCCTGCCGCTCGCCGACGTCAGCAAGCTGCGCATGGGCGATTTCGTCGTCGCGGTCGGCGATCCGTTCGGCATCGGCCAGAGCGCGAGCGCGGGCATCGTCTCGGGTCTCGGGCGCACCGCGATCGGCGGCAGCGGCATCCAGAACTTCATCCAGACCGACGCGCCGATCAACCCGGGCAACTCGGGCGGCGCGCTCGTCAACCTGCGCGGCGAACTCGTCGGCATCAACTCGGCGATCATCTCGCCCTCGGGCGCGAGCGCCGGGATCGGCTTCGCGATTCCGGTCGATCTCGCCAACGATGTCATGCGCCAGCTCGTTGCGACGGGCACGGTGAAGCACGGCTCGCTTGGCCTCGAAACACAGGATTTGACGCCCGAGATCGCGAGCGCGTTCGACGCCAAGCCCGGCGACGGCGCCGTCGTGACGCGCGTGCGCGTCGACACCCCCGCGGCCGAGGCCGGCATCAGGGCCGGCGACGTGATCGTGCAAGTCAACGGTCATCCGATCCACAGCGACAACGAGCTCCACAACGCCGAGGGCCTGCTGCCGATCGGCTCGGCGATCGAATTGAAATTGCTGCGCGAAGGCAAGCCGCTCACGGTCAGCGTGCGGCTCGTCGCCGAGCAGTTGAGCACGGCCGACGGTGCGGGTCTCGATCCGCGCCTGACGGGCGCCGAGCTTTCCGACACGGGCGAGCGGCTGCGCCGCGAAGGCCTGAACGGCGTGACCGTCAATCGCGTCGCTGCCGGCAGCCGTGCCGCAGCGGCGGGTCTCAAAGCAGGCGACCTCATCATTGGCGTGAACCAGGCCGAGATCGCCGGCATCAAGGACTTGAAGCTCGCGTTCGCGCGCCATCCGCGGCAAGCCGTGCTGTCGATCGTGCGCGGGCGCAATGCATTTTTCCTCGGCTTAGAGTGACGCGGAGCACGCGACGCGGCGCGGCGAAAGCGCGATAATGCAGCGGTTGCACACCCCAGGAAACCGCTCGTGAATTACGCGTTTTTGCTTCGCTGCGCCGCCCTCGGCCTGGCGCTCTCGACCGGCGCCGCGTTGGCGCAGACCGCTCCCGCCGCCGAAAAACCCGCGACACCCCACAAGAAAACCGCCGCACCCGCCAAGCCCGCGACGCCGCCCGCCGAGACGATCGTCTGGCGCGGCGACCACTGCACGGCGCGCGTGGTGCGGGATCTCGTCAAGCAGTACGAAGCCGGCAAGCAGGGCAAGGTCACGCTGCAGCCGTTCAGCACGATCTCGGGGCTCGACGCCGTCAGTTCCGGCACGGCCGATCTGGCCGGAAGCGCGCGGCCGGCGATGCTCGATCGCCCCGAAGAAAAAAGTATAAATTTCCACCCGGTGGCCTGGGACGCGCTCGTGCCGATCGTCTCGGCGAAGAATCCGGTCAGCAACATCACGCTGAAGCAGCTCCACGACCTCTATCTCGGCCGCCTCACCGACTGGCAGGAACTCGGCGGTCCGCCCGGCGAGATCAATCTCTACGCTGTGGCCGGTCCGCTCGACGGCATCGAGTACTCCACGCGCCTCTTGCTGTTCCATGCCGGCGACCAGGACGTTTCCGTGCCGCGCCTCTACGTCAACACCGAGAAGCTCGAGGAAGGCATCGCCATCGACCCGCACGGACTCGGCATGAGCACGCTGTCGGGCGTGGCCGGCAATCCGGCGATCAAGATGCTGAGCGTGGAAGGCGTGGCGCCGTCGACGGCGAGCGTCGCGGACGGCACGTACCCGCTCTACAGCGCGCTCTATTTCGCCGCGCGCGACGACGATCCGCACCACGACGCGGTCGACAAGTTCATTCGCTACATCGAGAGCGATCAGGCCAAGACCGTGCTGCGCAAGCACGCGCTCGTGCCGTATTCCGATGCGCCGGGCCTCATCGAAAAGCAGGATCAGCGCGTCGCCTTCATCGACGCTCACGTGCGGCCCGAAGCCGTTGCGGCGGCAGCGAGCGCACCTGCCGGTGGCACGCCGGTGTCGGCGCCGAATGCGACCGCGCAGGCGCTCGAGCGCGTGGCGCCGACGTCGGAGCTCACCGCCGCGGCCAAGGAGCGCGCGGCCCGCGCCGCCGCCGAGAAGGCGGCCAAGACCCAGACGCCCGACGCCGCCACGCACTGAAGATGCGCATCCTTGCGATCAGCCTCGATCTCGACGACACGCTATGGCCGATCGCACCGGCCATGGCGCGGGCGGAGCAGCGCCTGCACGACTGGCTCGAAGCGAACTGTCCGCACGCCGCACGCGCCTATCCGATTCCGGAAATGCGCGCGCTGCGCGACCGCGTCGCCGGCGAGAATCCGCATCTCGCGCACGACTTCAGCGCACAGCGGCGGCTGTCGCTGCGCGCCGCGCTGAGCCCGCACGGCTACGGCGACGAGCACGTCGAAGCCGCCTTCGCAGCTTTCTACGCCGCACGCAACGAGGTCGAGTGCTACGACGACGCGCTGCCCGCGCTCGCACGGCTGGCGGCGCGCTTCCCCCTCGTGAGCTTGACCAACGGCAATGCCGACCTGGCCCGCATCGGCCTCGCGCGCTTTTTCCAATTTTCCATTTGTGCACGCGACTTCGGCGTGGCCAAGCCGGCGCCCGAGATCTTCCACGCCGCCTGCGAGCGGCTCGGCCTGCCGCCCGGATCGGTGCTGCACGTCGGCGACGACGCGGTGCTCGATGTCGCGGGCGCGCGCGCTGCGGGACTGCGCACGGCGTGGATCAACCGCACGGGCGCTGCGTGGCTCGATGCCGAAATACCGGATGTCGTGGCGACGGATCTCGGCGAGCTTGCCGACACGCTTGAAGCGTTTGTGGTCAACGCGACGCCTGCGAACGCGTTGGCATAGAGTCTGCTAGGTTCAATGTGCCGCCGTAACAAATCGGCCTAAAGCACTGAACTGCCAGCGCTATCCGGGAGCAGCCATGCACGGATTGACCGAAGCTTCGCGCGCCAAGAACGCCACTGCGGTAATCGCCGTCGACAGCACCAGCCTCGCGCGCGTGCTGCGCGCGCTCGGCGCTTCGGCCGCACGCTGGGCCGAAACGAACGGCTTTCGCGCCGAAGCCGGGCAGGTCTGCCTCGTGCCTGACGCACAAGGTCAGGCTCGGTGCGTTCTGGTCGGAATTTCACGCGCGGACGACATCTATGCGCTCGCTGCGCTGCCGCAGAAGCTGCCGCCCGGCAAGTATCGTCTCGACTCCGCAGGCGTCGCGCTCGACGCCGAGCGCGCCGCGCTCGGCTGGGGGCTCGGCGCGTATCGTTATGCGCGCTACCGCAAGCGCCGCGAGCTCGCCGAGCTTGCCGTCGACAAGACGACGGAGCGCGCCGTGGCGCCGCGCCTCGAAGCCGCGTATCGCGTGCGCGATCTTGTCAACACGCCGACCGAAGACATGGGTCCGGCGCACCTCGCCGACGAAATCCGCGCGCTCGCAAGGGATCACGGCGCGAAATGCCGCGATATCGTCGGCGACGCCCTGCTCAAGGCGAATTTTCCGACGATCCACGCGGTCGGACGCGCCAGCCACCGCCCGCCGCGCCTCGTCGAACTGACCTGGGGCAAACCTGGCGGGAAGCATCTCGTGCTCGTCGGCAAAGGCGTGTGCTTCGACACGGGCGGTCTCGATCTCAAGACCGCCGACGGCATGCGCTGGATGAAGAAGGACATGGGCGGCGCCGCGCATGCGATCGCGCTCGCGGGGCTCGTCATGCAGGCGAAATTGCCCGTACGCCTGACCCTGCTCGTGCCGGCCGTCGAGAACGCCGTCGCGGCGAACGCGTATCGTCCGGGCGAAGTGATCCGCACGCGCGCCGGCATCACCGTGGAAATCGACAACACCGACGCCGAAGGACGCCTCGTGCTCTGCGATGCGCTTGCCTACGCCGCGGAGCAAAAGCCCGATCTGATTCTCGACTTCGCTACGCTGACGGGCGCCGCGCGCGTCGCGCTCGGGCCGGAATTGCCGGCGCTCTTCGCCAATCGCGACGACCTCGCCGCCGACCTGCTCAAAAGCGCTGCGGCCGAACAGGATCCTCTCTGGCGCATGCCGCTCTGGAAGCCTTACCTCGGCATGCTCGATTCGCGCATCGCCGACATCGGCAACGCCGGCAGCTCGCGCCTCGCGGGCGCGATTACGGCCGCACTGTTCCTCGAGCGCTTCGTGCCCGAGGCGCTGCCGTGGATGCACGTCGACGTCTATGCCTGGAACGATAGCGACCGGCCGGGACGCCCGGCCGGCGGCGAAGCGCAGGGCCTGCGCGCGTTCTTTGCGTGGCTCAGCGCGCGCTACGCGCGATAGGGACCGTCGCGCCGACCGCGGGGCTGCCAACCGCCGCGAGTTCTAGCCCCTCGCGACGGTTGGTGCTTGAGCTTCAATCGACCGGGTTCTTCTCGAAGGCTTGATGCGGCAGCACGCGCGCGGCGAGCTTCGTGTCGCCGTGGATCAGGTCCACTTCGTCGGCGAGGATGTGCGAGGCCTCGCCGAGCACCACGTCCTTCTCGCTCTTGCGCGCTTTCTCCTGCGCGAGATCGGTCTTCAGGCTGCGCTCGTCGGCTTGCAAACCATCGTCCTCGCGCAGATCTCCCGCGTTCGCCTTACCGTCCGCATTGGCCTGCGATTTCGCATCCGGCTTCGTTCCGGTCGTAGCAGGTTTGGCGGCGTCGCCCGCTTGCGCGAGGTCCGGATGGCGCTCTTTGTGTTTGGCTTCTTCCTGGTCGCGCTCGGTGCGGCGCGACTGCTCGTTGAGCGAAATCGTCGTGTCCTTGCGCAGCTTGCGCAGATCGGCGATATCCGCCTGATAGGCTTTCCACTCGCGGTCGGTCGCGGCGCGCGCGTCGTGGCGCGTCTCGAGCATCGGCACGATTGTCTTCAGGTCCGAAGTCGGTTCGTACGTCGCCGCCGTGATCTGCGTCCACGGCAAGGCGTTGTCGAAGGCTTGTTCGCCGTTCTGGTCGAAATCCGCCGTGATCGGGAAGCTGATGTCGGGCGTCACGCCGTGCAACTGCGTCGAGCCGCCGTTGATGCGGAAGAACTGCTGGATCGTCATCTTGAGCTCGCCGAAGCTCGGCTTCTCGTTCTGCGACATCTGATCGAGGTCGACGAGGTTCTGCACCGTGCCCTTGCCGTAGGTCGGCTCGCCGACGATGAGCCCGCGGCCGTAGTCCTGGATCGCGGCGGCGAAGATCTCCGATGCCGACGCCGAATTGCGGTTGACGAGCACTTCGAGCGGACCGTCCCAGACCATGTTCGTCTGGATGTTGCGCCCTTGCTCGACGCGACCGTTCGCGTTGCGCACCTGGACGACGGGACCTTTGCCGACGAACAGGCCGGTCATGTCGATGGCCTCGGAAAGGGAACCGCCGCCGTTGTTGCGCAGGTCGACCAGGATGCCGTCGACGTTCTGCTTCTTGAGGTCGACGATGAGCTTCTCGACGTCGTGCGTGGCGCTCTTGTAGTCCTTGTCGCCGCGGCGGCGCGCTTCGAAATCTTCGTAGAACGTGGGCAGCGAGATCACGCCGATGCGGTGCATCGTGTCGCCGTTCTTGACCTCGATGATCGAGCTCTTCGCGGCCTGCTCCTCGATGTTGACCTTCTTGCGCACGAGCGAGATGAGCTCGTGCTTGCCGTCCGGCCCGGCATCGACGGGCAGCACTTCGAGGCGCACGGTCGTGTCCTTCGCGCCGCGGATCAGGTCCACGACGTCGTCGAGCCGCCAGCCGATCACGTCCGTGATCTGGCCGGAGTCGCCCTGGCCCACGCCGACGATGCGATCGCCGACCTTGAACTTGCCCGACAGCGCGGCCGGGCCGCCCGGCACGATCTCGCGGATCGCCGTGTAGTCGTCGTCGCGCTGGAGCACTGCGCCGATGCCTTCGAGCGAGAGCTTCATCGCGATGTCGAAATTCTCGCTTGCACGCGGGCCCAAGTAGTTCGTGTGCGGTTCGATGGCCATCGCATACGCGTTCATGAACGTCTGGAAGACGTCCTCGGCGTTGAGCTGGCGGATGCGATCGAGGTAGTTTCCGTAGCGCTTGTCGAGCGTCTGGCGGATGTCGGCGTCCTTCTTGCCGGCGAGCTTGAGGCGCAGCCAGTCGTTCTTGACGCGCTTGCGCCAGACGTCGTTGAGCTCGTCTTCGCTCTTCGGCCACGGGGCCTTGACGCGATCGTAGTTGTAGGTCTCGTCTTTCGTGAAATCGAAGCCTTTCTTGAGCTCATCGCGTGCGAACGCGGTGCGCTCGGCGACGCGCTGCTCGTAGAGATTGAAGATGGCGAACGGGACCGAGAGATCCTGGTTGTAGATGTCGTCGCCGAGCTTCTCGCGCTGCGCGGAGAAGCGGTCGATGTCGGCTTTCACGAAGAACAGGCGGTCGGAATCGAGCGCGTCGAAATAGCGGTCGAAGATCTGCGCCGACATCTTCGCGTCGAGCGGCTCGGCCTTGTAGTGGAAGCGTGTCAGGAAGCGCGTCGCCAGCAGCGCCGCCTGCGCCTGCTCGGCCGTCGGCTTCAGCAGCACGCTGCTGGCGTCAGGAGCCGGCTTCGCGCAGACGGTGCCCGCGACGGCGAGGGCGATCAAGGCGAGGTAGTTACGCATGTGTTTCTCCGCTCATGTACTTGGTGCGCCCGCGCGGGGCGCGTATATCGCTTGCAGTCCCCGCCCGGCGGGAGCGGCATCCTCGCCGCACTGTAAGTTTCTCTCCTGCAATGGCCGCTGACCGCGGCGCTCAGGCCACTTCCACGTAGCCGGCCTCATGCGCCATGCGATCCGCGTGATACGACGAACGTACCAGCGGACCCGCGGCGACGTGTTCGAAACCGAGCTTGTGGCCGTAATCGGCCAGATCGTCGAATTCCTGCGGCGTCCAGTACCGCAACACCGGGTGGTGATGCGGCGTGGGCTGCAGGTATTGGCCGATGGTCACCATATCGACAGCGTGCGAGCGCAAATCGTTCAATGCGCCGTGCACTTGCTCGAGCGTTTCGCCGAGCCCGAGCATGATGCCGGACTTGGTCGGCACGTCCGGATGCTCGGTCTTGAAGCGCCGCAGCAGCTCGAGCGACCAGTCGTAGTCCGCGCCGGGCCGCACGTTCGGGTAGAGCTCGCGCACGGTCTCGAGGTTGTGGTTGAAGACGTCGGGTGGCGCTGCCGCGAGCGCCTCGAGCGCTCGTTCCATGCGACCCTTGCCGCGGAAATCGGGGGTAAGGATCTCGATCTTGATATCGGGCTTGGCAGCGCGCACTTCGCGGATGCATGCGGCGAAATGTCCCGCGCCGCCGTCGCGCAGGTCGTCGCGGTCGACCGAGGTGATCACGACGTAGCGCAGGCCCATGTCGCGGATCGTTTCGGCCAAATGCCGGGGCTCCTCGGCATCGGGCGGCTTGGGCCGGCCGTGGGCGACGTCGCAGAACGAGCAGCGCCGCGTGCAGACCTCGCCCAGGATCATGAACGTGGCCGTGCCCTTGCCGAAACATTCGTGGATATTCGGGCACGACGCCTCTTCGCACACCGTCACGAGACGGTTCGCACGCAGTTTGGCCTTGAGCTTGGCCACGGCATTGCCGGGCGGGATGCGCACGCGGATCCAGCTCGGCTTGCGCAGCACGGGGACGTTCGCGTCGAAGCCGGCGCGGTTGCGTGCGATCTTGTCCTCGCCGAGCTGCTTGGCG
>Ga0070741_10010797_pt1 | contig 17100 bp, 20 predicted proteins | sample Coa_R1_4_FD_66440 | JGI IMG/M metagenome (GOLD analysis project Ga0070741, IMG submission 66440) | Surface soil microbial communities from Centralia Pennsylvania, which are recovering from an underground coalmine fire - Coalmine... | ecosystem: Environmental > Terrestrial > Soil > Unclassified ...
GAGCGGGTAGGCGGTCGAGCGGTCCTGCCAGCTGCGCCCGATCCGGCACGCCTCCCGCAGCACCCAGTTGCCGAGGGGCACGATGACGCCGGCCTCTTCGGCGAGGGGGATGAACACGTCGGGCTTGAGCAGGCCCCGGTTGGGATGGTCCCAGCGGACGAGCGCCTCGGCCCCCTCGATGGCGCCCGTCTCCAGCTGGACCGTCGGCTGGTACACCACCGACAACTCGCCCCGCTCCACCGCCCGCTGCAACGACGCCTGCAGCTCGAGGCGTTTCACCGCGGCCTCGTGCATGCGGGGCTCGAACACCTGGAACCGGCCCTTGCCCGCGCCCTTGGCCGCGTACATGGCCAGGTCGGCGTTGCGCAGCAGCTCGTCGGCGCCGTCGGCATAGAGCGAGGTGAAGGCGATGCCGATGCTGCTGTCCACGAACACGTCCTGGCCCAGCACCCGGAACGGCTCCCGGATCTGCTCCAACGCCCGCTCGGCCACTTCGATGGCGAGGGCATCGTCGCCCCACTCGTCCAGGAGGACGGCGAACTCGTCGCCGCCGAAGCGGGCCACGGTGTCGCCCGGTCGCACGCAGCTCCGCAAGCGGTCGGCCGCCTCGCACAGCAGCATGTCGCCGGCCACGTGGCCCAGGCTGTCGTTCACCGTCTTGAAGCCGTCGAGGTCGAGGAACAGCACCGCCAGCGGGCGGCCGTCACGGCGGGCCCGGCTCACCGCGTGCTCCAGGCGGTCCTGGAACAGGGCCCGGTTGGCCAAGCCGGTGAGCGAGTCGTGGAAGGCCTGGTCGATGAGCTCGACCTCCAGGGCCTTGCGCTCGGTGATGTCCCGGGTGTTCCAGACGAAGCCCTCGATGAAGGGGTCGTCGATGAGGTTGCTCACCGTGGTCTCCATCTGCACCCACGAGCCGTCGACGTGGGCCAGGCGGCATTCGAAGGTAACCGCCTGACCCGGCCGGTCCCGCAGGGCATGCAACGCCTTCCGCACCAAGGCGATGTCCTGCGGGTGCACCAACGTGCTCACCGGCCGGGCCACGACGTCGCTGGGTCGATGCCCCAACATTCGTTCCACCGACGGGCTCTGGTACAGCACCACGTCATCCCCCGTGGTCACGGTGATGAGGTCGGACGAGTGGTGGACGAGGGAACGGAAGCGGGCGGCCGAGCGGTCCCGTTCCCCCTTGCGAACCTGCATGCCCAGGGCCACGGCGGCACCCAGGGCGAGGAGGCCGAGCAGGGCTTCGAGCTTGGCCAGATGGAGGAGCGAATCCTCGGCATCCTTGGTCATCTCGCCCACCGCGTCGCGAGTGACGCTGCTCAGCTGGGCCACGAGGATCTGCAGCTCGCGCAGCTCGGCCGGGTGGTCGACGGCGTTGCGCGCGCCGCTGGCCAGCACGCCGTCGCCGGTCGCCACGAGCTGGCGGGTGAGGTTGCGCACCTGCTCGAGCTTGCGCCGGGCCCGCCACGACAGGCGGGGGTGGATGGAGATGAGCTTGTCGTTGCCCTGGACGGCGAGGACGTCGCCCCCGTCGAGCAGGGCGTTGGCCGTGTTGGTCAGGCGCTGGGCCGAGAGGGCGGGATCGGCGGGGAGCCCGTCCAGGCGCAGCACCACGGCGTTGGCGTACTCCTCGACCCGCACCTGCTGGCGAGCGGCCACGTTGACGGCCACGGTGTTGGCCCGCTCCCGCTGGGTGGCGAACACGTTGTACGACAGCACGCCGGCCAGGATCACGAGGAACACGGCCGCCGACAGCTGCGCCCTCCGGGGCTGCAGCACCTGGTTGGCGCGGCGCCGGGCCCGGGTCACGCCTGCACCTCGAACGACGTGAACATGCGGCCCGGGTAGTGGCCCTCCATGTTGCAGTAGAAGACGTAGCGGCCCGGCGTCAGGTGGAGCCGCAGGGTCCGGTGGTCGCCGATGTCGAGGCCCTCGGCCTCGGCCACGTGGTGGATGGCGGGCGACGCGTCGTCCACCGTCAGGCCGTCGGCTCGCAGGGGCAAGGCATTGGCCGGGTGGTCGGTGCGCACGACGTTCAGCTCGTGCGTGGTGGGCCCGTGGTTGGTGAGCCGGATGACGACGTCACGGCTGGTGGTGGACGGCTGCCCGATGTCGACCGTGAAGTCGTGCAGGATGACCGGGATCACGGGCGTCGCGCTCGTACCGGTGGCGGGAGAGGCGGAGCGACAGCCACCGATCGCCACGAGGGCGACCGCGACCGGCACCACGCGGACCAAGCGGGGGCACGTCCACGGCATTGCCTGGACACCATCGCACCCCGACCTTTTGAAAACCTTTTGAGAAACGGACCCAGGGCCCTCGCTTTTCAAAAGGTTGCCCGATCCGCCTTTGAGAAACCTTTGGCGCCGCCCTCCCCCGACGGTTCTCGTTGCGTCAGCGCTCGAACACCGGACGAAAACGCAACGAGAACGGCAAAGTGGGTCAGGGTTGGGTGGTCGGCGGGGCCTGGCCGGCAGCTTGGAGCGCGGCCTGGAGCTCGCCCTGCACCAGCGTTGCCATGTCCTGGGGAGCATTGCTGGCCAAAAAGGCGCGGAACTCGGGGATGGCACCGAGCGCGTCCTGCTTGTCCCGCAGCAGGATCTCGCCCTTGAAGAAGTGAGCGTCCGGATAGGACGGATCCGCGGCAACTGCCCGGTTCACGTACTCGAGGCCCCGATCGATCAGCGTCGTGTCGTTGCTGGCCTTGCCCGTGAGCCGCACCAGCCAGCCCCGGTAGGCCAGGGCCTCGGCGTTCTTGGGGTCCTCGGCGATGACCTTGTCGTACAGCTTGATGGCGTCCAGCACCTTGCGCTGGCCCACCAGGACCCGTGCCTGGGCCAGCTGGTCGGAGGGGCCGGTGGAGGTGATGCTGCCGGCCGCGGCCTGGCCCGGCACCCGCTCCCCCGCCGTGTGGGCGACCAGCAACCCGGCCACCGTGGCCAGGCCGGCGACCAGCACCGTCCACGCCGCCGGCTTCAGCCACCGCCGCTGGGGCCGTTGGGGGGCTCGCCGGGTGGTTCGGATGGGCCCCGGGGCCGGAGCAGGCGGTTGCAGCAGGGCCACGGCCCGGGCCGTGTAGTCGTCCTGCAGCTCGGCGTAGTCGTGCTCGTCGATGTCGCCCGCGGCCCGCTCCCGGTCCAGGTCGGTGAGCGAGGCCTTGAGGAACGCCAGCTCCTCGGTCGATGGCTCGGCTGCGGCCACCAGGGCCCGCTCCTCGTCGGTCACCCGGCGGGTGGGCCGCTTGCGCCACCTCCGGAAGGCGAACACCAACCCGGCCAGGGCGCCCACGCCGCCGACCACGGGCAGGCCCCAGGCAATGAGACCCACGCCCTTGGCCTCGGGCTTGAGCAGGATGTCGCGCCCGTAGCGGTCCACGAGGAAGGCGCGGATCTGGCCGTCCGTCTGGCCCGCCTGCACCTTGTCCCGGATGACGTTGCGGATGGCCTCCGACGCCGGTGCGTCGGACTCGTCGGCCGACAGGCCCTGGCACGTTGGGCAGCGCACCTCCTTGGCGATGTGGTGCACGCGCTGCGTCACCGTGGGCGGCTTGCCGCTGTGCGTCGAGCCGACGGCCAGGGCCAACACGAGCACGGCGGCCAGCGCCAGCGCCGGAAGGGCGCGTCTCACGTCGTCACGATCCTTGGCGGAACTGCTTGGCCTGGGCCAGCAGTTGCTCCAGCGACGCGTCCCGCACCCCGCCCACGATGCGGGTGAGCACCACGCCGTCGGGATCGACCAGGAACGACTCGGGCACGCCTCGCACGCCCCAGTCCACCTTCGACCCCTCGTTCTGGATCACCGGCCAGCCCCCGCCCCGCTCCTTGAAGAATTGGCGCACGTCGGACAGCCGGTCCTGGTAGATGATCGACACGATGGTGGCGTCGCCGGCGGCGCCATGGCGCTGCTGGAAGCGGACCAGCTCGGGCTGCTCGTCCACGCACGGGATGCACCAGGTGGCGAAGAAGTTGACGAGCACGTACTGGCCCTTGAACTGCGACAGCTGCACCTGGGTGCCGTTGAGGTCGGGGCCGGCCGTGTCCGGCGCGGGGCGACCCTGCAGCGTGGACGGGGCGATGCGCTGGTCGGCAGGCTTACGGGTGGCCAGGACGCCCACGAACAGAGCGACCACCAGCCCGACGATCCCAGCGGCGATGAGGGCCGTGCGCCCGCGACCGCGCGCCGGCGCCGGCGCCGCTTCTTCGACAGCCGTCATGCCGACGCGGGCTCCAGGGTGTGCTCGGCCTCCGGTTCGGGGGCGGACACCGGCTCGGTGGGCCGGCGCCGCCGGCCGGGCACGGCCGCCAGCAGCGTGCCCAGGGCCATGATGCCGCCGCCCACCCACAGCCAACCGATGAGGGGCTGCACGACCACGCCGATCACCGCGCTGTCCCCCGGGTTCTGGGGCGCGGCCACCAGCGTGAGGTAGACGTCGTCGATCGGGCCCGTGCGCACCGACGGCGTGCCGATGGCCTGGGTGGCGAAGGGGAACTGGTTGAGGGCAGGTCGGAAGATGCGGCCGCCGTCCACCCGCACGTCGGCGGCGATGCCCGACTTGTTGGAGTCCTTGAAGTCGTGCGAGCCGAGGTAGGTGATGCGGTGCCCGGCCAGGTGGGCCGACTCACCGGGTTTCAGGCGGAACTCCTGGCGGTGCCCGTACGAGTGGCTGGCGGCGAAGGCCACGGCGATGACGACCACGCCCAGGTGCACGAGCATGCCGCCGTTGGCTCGGCCCAGCAGGCCGTGTACGCCCTGGCGCCGGGTGGCCAGCACCAGCTGGCGCACGGCCGCCCCGGCCGCGAAGGCGCCCAGCCCGAAGGCCAGGAGCGGCGCCAACCCGCGCAGGCCGAAGGCGACGCACAGCACGAGGGTGAGGGCGGCGGCCCACGCCGGCCACTGCAGCCGCGTGCGCAGCAGCTCGCCCGACGCCTTGCGCCAGGGAAGCACGGGGGCGATGGCCATCAGGAACAGCAACACGAAGCCCACCGGCATCGTCATCTTGTTGAAGTAAGGCGCGCCCACCGACAGGCGGTCACCGCTCACCGCCTCGGCGATGAGGGGGAACACCGTGCCCAGGAGGACGATGAAGGCGAAGGCGCCGAACAGCACGTTGTTGGCGAGGAAGGCGCCCTCGCGCGACACGGGCGAATCGATGCTTCCCGGCGATCGCAGCTGGTCGCCCCGCCACCCGATGAGCACGACGCCAACGGCCACGATGACCGCGAAGAAGGCGAGGATGGCCGGGCCGATGGGCGACTCGGTGAACGCATGCACGGAATCGAGCACGCCCGAGCGGGTGAGGAACGTGCCCAGGATGGTCAGGCTGAACGTCGACAGCAGGAGCGACAGGTTCCAGACGCGGAGCATCCCCCGGCGCTCCTGGACCATGACCGAGTGCAGGAAGGCGGTGCCCGTCAACCACGGGAGGAACGAGGCGTTCTCCACCGGGTCCCACGCCCAGTAGCCGCCCCAGCCGAGCACCTCGTAGGACCACCACGCACCGAGCACGATGCCAACGGTGAGGAAGCCCCACGCGAACAGTGTCCAGCGCCGGGTCTCGACCAGCCAGCCCTCGCCCACGCGACCGGTGACGAGCGCGGCCACGGCGAAGGCGAAGGGCACGGTGAAGCCGACGTAGCCGAGGTACAGCATGGGCGGATGGAAGGCCACCAGCGGGTGGTTCTGGAGCAGGGGGTTGGGGCCGGGGCCGTCGCGGGGGACGATGCCGGCCACCTCGCGGAAGGGGTTGGCGGGGCCGAGCATGAGGCCGAAGAAGAACACGACCACGACGAACATGGTGAGCAGGGCCCATCCCACCAGTGGGTCGGTCTCCCGGTGGCGGAAGCGGTGGGCCACGGCGGCCAGGTAGCCGGCCAGCACCAGCGCCCACAACAGGATCGAGCCCTCCAGCGCCGACCACATGCCCGTGATGCAGAACAGGAGCGGCGTGCCCCGGCTGTTGTTGGCGGCCACGTACTTCAAGGTGAAGTCGTGCGTGATGAGCGCCCGCTCCATGGCGAAGGCGGCGACGACGGCCGCGCCCAGCACCAGCCACACGTGGATGCGGCCGTTGCGCAGGAGGGTCGGGCGGTTGCGCACCAGTCCCACGCCCAGGGTACCGACGCCCGTGAGGGCGGCGAGGAACCCGAGGAGTACGGCGCTCTGGCCGATCAGCGCGTTCATCAGGAGCCGACCGGGTAGTCCTTGACGCGCTGCGGGTTCTTCACCCGGTACGACTCGCTGTGCTTCACCATGATGCGGTCGCTGGCGTAGTGGTCGCCGTCCCACTTTCCTTCGAGCACCACGGGGATGTTGGGCTTGAACAGTTCAGGCGGATCACCGACGTGGACGACGGGCACGCGCACGCCGTTGTTCTCGATGGCGAAGTTCACGTCGTTGCCCGCCTGCTGCACGGTGCCGGGCACGACCACGCCTTCGATGCGGAACCGGTGGGTGCCCAGCTTGGCCTTCTCGGCCACGGCCTCGTCGGCCGTGCGGAAGAACACGGTGGCGTTGCCCAGTCCCTTGAAGACCAGGAACCCCAGGGCGACGACGATGACGGCGCCGGCGATGTACAAACGCTTGCGGCTGGTGCCGGGATGAGCGGAGGGCGCCGGGGGGACAGCCGTCATCTCGAACCCCGTCGCAACGAGCGAGCCCGCGTCACGACCCGCACCGCGTACCCGGCGATCACCACCAGGCTGATCCCGTATCCCGCGCCGACGTACCTCATCGGACTCCCGCTCCCGCTCCGGCTTCCGCTCGGCGTTCGGCCAGGGCGTTCTGCAGGCCCTGATCGCCCACCTCGTCCTCCAGTTCCTCGACCCAGTACCGCTGCAGGGTGAGCCAGGCGTACACCAGCGTCATGGCCAGGAAGCCGAGCAGCATCACGGCGATGTAGTTGCCGTCGAGGTTCTTCTGCGGCGTCATGGTGAGCGACTGGCCCTGGTGCAGCGTGCGCCACCACTGGACGGCGAAGTGGTCGATGGGCACCACCAGCACGGCGAGGATGGCGGCCACGGCCGAGCGCCGGGCCCGGGTGTCGGGGTCGCCCGCCACCCGCCGCAGGGCGAGGTACCCGAGAAAGAGGAAGAGCATCAAGGCGGTGAGGGTGAGGCGCGCGTCCCAGACCCACCACACGCCCCACGTGGGCCGGCCCCAGATGGACCCGGTGACCAGAGTGAGGGCGGTGAACACCACGCCCACCTCGGCCGACGCGCCGGCGATGTGGTCCCATCGGCGGTGCCGGGTCCGGGGGACGAGGTAGAGGATGCTGGCCACGGCGGTGACGCCGAAGGACAGGTAGGCGGCCCACGCCAGGGGCGGGTGGATGGCGATGAACTTCACGTACTGGCCCTGCTCGACGGTGGGCGGCAGGCCCAGGCCGAGCACGACCGTCGTGACCAACGAGATCAAGGCGGCGCCGCCCAGCAGGCGCGATGTGGCGTTCATGGCTATGCCTCTTCCAGCAGCGGACCGAAGGCCAGGATGCCAAAGGTCACGTAGATAACTGCGAACACGCCGAGCAGGCGCACCCACGGCCACGCCTCGCTGCCCGCCCCGTCGAGGGCGGACTCGCTGGCCCGGGTGGCGGCCAGGAGCACCGGGGCCACCACCGGCAAGAGGAGCAGCGGCAGCAGCGTCTCTCGCACCCGCAACCCGGCAGCCAGCACGCCGTACAGGGTGCCCGATGCGGCCATCCCCGCGGTCGCGGCCACGCACGTGATGATGAGGATGGCCGGCCCGTGCAGGTGGCGCCCGTACATGAGGGTCACGAAGCCGGCCAGGATGACCTCGAGGGCGAGCATCTGCACGACGATGGCGCCTGCCTTTCCCAGGAAGATGCCGGCGGGGTCCAGCCCCGACAGGCGCAAGCCGTCCCTGGCGTTGTCGGCCGACTCCAGGGAGAAGCTGCGCTGCACGGCCAGCAGGCCGGAGAAGAGGACGGCCACCCAGAACAGCCCGGGCGCGGTGCGCGCGAGCACGCCCCGGTCGGGGTCGAGGGCGAAGGCGAACAGCAGCAGGACCAGCACGGCAAAGGGCGCCACCTGGTTGGAGGCCACCCGGGACCGGGCCTCGATGCGCAGGTCCTTGCCCGCCACCAACGCCGCGTCACGAAGCACTGACGGGTTCCCGTGCCTCGGGTTGCGGCGCGTGCACCTGCCCGCCGGCCATCACCAAGATGCGGTCGGCCAGGCCGGTGGCCCGCTCGATCTCGTGCGAGGCCAGCAGCACGGCGGCGCCCCGCCCGGCCGCCTCCCGAACCAAGTCGTCCACCAGGTCGCGGGCGTTGGCGTCCAAGCCGGCGTGGGGCTCGTCCAAGAGCCACAGGTCGGGCTGGCGGGCGAGGACCACGGCGACGGCCACCCGCCGGCGCTGGCCCGTCGACAGTCGCCCCACGTGGACGGTGCGGAGGCGGCCGTCCAACCCCAGCTTGGCCAAGGCAGGCGCCACCGTCGACACCGGCCGGCCCGCGGCCCGCACCGCGAAGGTGACGCTGTCCTCGACGGTCAGGTCGTCGTACAAGAAGGTGGCGTGGCCCAGGAGGCCGACTCGCCGGCGCAGGCCCCGGCGGTTGCGCCGCAGGTCGTGGCCCAGGACCACCGCCTCACCCGACGTGACGGGCAGCAGCCCGGCGCACACTCGCAGCAGGCTGGTCTTGCCCGCGCCATTGGCCCCCTGGAGCAGCACGATCTCCCCCGGCGCCACGTCGAGGTCGACGCCGGCGAGGGCGGGAAAGCGGCCGAGGAGGGCCACGGCGGCGCGAAGGTGGACGGCGGCGTCCGGGGAATTCGGGTTCATGAGCGAGGAGCCAATGGTACGGGGGGTCCCGTGCACGGTCCACGCAGCCACTCACCGCTACCGTTGACCGGTGGATTGGCGCCGGGCAGTGAGTGGGCTGGGTCGCACCCTCATCGCCGTCGGCGTCCTCATCCTCCTGTTTGTCGCCTATCAGCTGTGGGGCACGGGCATAGCCGAGGCCCGCAGCCAGGCGGCGTTGCGCAACTCGTTCAAACACCTCGAGCGTCTGACCCCGACGACCACCACGGCCAAGGCGGGCGCCAGCACCACCACCACAGCGCCCGGCGCCACCACCACGACCACGTTCCCCGACGCCCCCGCCCCAGCGCCCACGGGCGAGGCGGTGGCCATCATCCGCATCCCCAAGATCAGCGTGGACAAGGCCGTGGTCCAGGGCGTGGCCCTCCCCGACCTCAAGAAGGGTCCCGGCCACTACCCCAACACGCCCATGCCCGGCCAGCCCGGCAACGCCGCCATCGCCGGCCACCGCACGACGTACGGAGCGCCCTTCTTCAACATCAACGAGCTCAACCCCGGCGACCACATCTTCGTGACGACGGCCCAGGGCGCCTTCGAGTACCGGGTGCGGGAGACCAAGGTGGTGCGGCCCAGCGAGGTGTCGGTGCTCGACCCGACGACCGACAACCGGCTCACCCTCACCACCTGCAACCCCCGGTTCAGCGCGTCGGAGCGGTTGGTGGTGGTGTCCGACCTGGTCGGTCCGGCCGCCCCCGCCCCGCCCTCGTCCGCCGAGCCCACCCCGGCCCCGGGCGCCAGCTCGGGCACGCCCGACCGGGGCGGGAGCGTCACCATCGACGAGGACGCGGGCGCCAACCTTTCCGGCAAGCGCTCGGCCGCCTGGCCCACCCTGTGGTGGGGGCTCCTCGCCGGCGCCATCTGGCTGGCCGCGTGGGTCCTGTCCAAGCGCTGGCGCAAGTGGCCGGCCTACGTGGTGGCCGCCCCGTTCTTCTTCGTCGTCCTGTTCGTGTTCTACGAGAACGTGGGCCGCCTGCTCCCCGCCGACTTCTAGCCCTCAGAGGCGGCGGTCAGATGCGGGCCAGCCGGTCCAGGCCGATGCGCTCCATCCAGTGGAGCATGGCCGTGGAGATGCGAGTCACGTTGTTGGTCAGCAGCAGCAGGCCGAAGCCGATCAGCAGCAGGCCGGACACCAGGTTGATGATCCGGTAGTGGCGCTTGACCCACGCGAACGCAGTGGCCAGCCGTCCGAAGGCCACGCCCGTGAGCACGAAGGGCACGCCCAGGCCCAGTGAGTAGAACAGCAGCAGCAGCACGCCTTGGGTAAGGGTGCCCTTGGCGGCGGCGAAGGCGAGGATGGGCCCGAGCACCGACCCGATGCACGGCGACCACCCGAAGGCGAACGCCATGCCCATCACCGGCGGCGCCCACGAGCCCAGGCCCGACGGCGACACGTGGATGCGCCGCTCGGTCTGCAGCACCCGGGGCGAGATGAAGCCGGCCAGGAACAGGCCCATGACGACGATGACGACCCCGGCCAGCCGGCTGAGTCCGATCTGGTGGTCGGCCAGGGCCTGACCCACGGCGCTGGCGGCGGCGCCCAGGGCGACGAACACCAACGTGAACCCGACGACGAACAACAACGTGCTGCGCACGATCTGGCGGGTGTCGGCCTTGGTGGCGACGGCCAGTTGGCTGGAGCTCACGCCCGACATGAGCGACAGGTAGCCGGGCACCAACGGCAGCACGCACGGGGAGAGGAACGAGAGCATCCCCGCCCCGAAGGCGACGACCCACCCGGCCGGCCCCGTCGACACCGCCAGCACCATCACGCCCGCACCACCCCCCCAACCGTTCTCGTAACGCTCAGGCCGCCATAGTGGGCGCCGGCGTTACGAGAACGCGAGAGGGCGGGCATCAGGCGCCCCGGAACTCCGGCGGGCGGCGTTCCCGGAACGACGCCATGCCCTCGGCGAGGTCGTCGCTCGACCACGCCCGGGCCACGGCGGCACCCACGTCGGGGTCGTCGGCCGGGGCGTCCAGCCGGTTCAGGGCCAGCTTGTGCCCACCGATGGTCAGCGGGGCCAGCGACGCCACCCGCTCGGCCCACGCCAGCGCCTCGTCGAGCCCGCCCTCCCGCTGCACCAGGCCGAGCCGCAGCGCACCGGCCCCGTCGACCTCCTCGGCCGCCAGCAACATGGCCTGGGCGGGCCCGAAGCCGGCCAGGCGGGCCAGCCGCTGCACCGTCCAGTGGTCGACCATGAGGCCCAGCTTGGCCGCGGGGATGCCGAACCGGGCGTCGGCCGTGGCGACCCGCAGGTCGCACGCCACGGCCAGCTGCGTGCCCGCGCCCAGGGCCGCGCCCGCCACGGCGGCGATGACGGGCACGGGCACGGCCACCAGCGCGTCGAGCAGCGAGCGCAACGACCGCCGGAACCCGTCGTCCTCCACGCCCTTCAGGTCGGCCCCGGCGCAGAAGTGCCCGCCCGCGCCCGTGAGCACGACCGCCCTCGCCCCGCCGGCGACGAACGACCGGAGCCCGTCCTCCAGCGCCGCGCACGACTCGGCGTCCACCGCATTGCGCCGGTCTTGGCGGTCGATGGTGAGCAGCCCGACGCGCCCGCCGGCCCGGAACTCGCGACCGATCACTCGACCACGGCGATGACGTCGCCCTCCTGCACCTGGTCGTCGGGCTTGACCCTGACCTCCGTGACCGTGCCGGCCACGGGCGACTCCACAGGGATCTCCATCTTCATGGACTCGAGGATGGCAATGGTGTCGCCTTCCGCCACCTGCTGGCCGGGCTCGGCCGGGACCTGCCACACGTTGGCGGTGATCTCTGCGCGGATCTCTGTCACGGCGGGGCAGGATACCGGCGTGATCCTCTTCCTCATCTCCCTCGTGATCGGCGGGCTGGTCATCGGCGCCCTCGGCCGCCTGATGATCCCCGGCCCCAATCCCATGAGCATCGGCATGACGATCCTCGTCGGTATCGGGGGTTCGTTCATCGGGGGCCTGGTGGCCTACTTCCTGCTCGGCCGCCCGGGGGGCATCATCTTCTCTGTCATCGGCGCCGGCCTGCTGGTATGGCTGATCCAGCGCAACCGCCCCGCCGTCCGCCGATGACCGGGACCGCTCGCTAGCGCCGCTCCCGCTCGACCAGGGCCAGGTCAGCGTCGACCATGCGCGCGACCAGCTCCGGGAAGCTCACCTCGGGTTTCCACCCCAGCACCGTTTGGGCCTTGCCGGCGTCGCCCACCAGGAGGTCGACCTCGGCCGGGCGGAAGAAGCGCTCGTCGATCACCACGTGGTCTTCCCAATTGAGGCCGGCGTGGCCGAAGGCGATCTCGCAGAACTCCCGCACCGCGTGGGTCTCGCCCGTGGACACCACGTAGTCGCCGGGCTCGGCCTGCTGGAGCATGAGCCACATGGCTCGCACGTAGTCGCCGGCGAAGCCCCAGTCCCGTTGGGCATCGAGGTTGCCCAGCGCCAGCTTGGACTCCAGGCCGTGCTTGATGAGCGCCACCGCGTGGGTGATCTTGCGGGTGACGAACTCGAGCCCCCGGCGGGGGGACTCGTGGTTGAAGAGGATGCCGCTCGAAGCGTGCAGCCCGTAGGACTCCCGGTAGTTCACGGTGATCCAGTGGCCGTAGACCTTGGCCACGCCATAGGGGCTGCGGGGGTAGAAGGGCGTGCTCTCCTTCTGGGGGACTTCCACCACCTTGCCGAACATCTCGCTGGAGGACGCCTGGTAGAAGCGGATCTCGGGGTCGACGATGCGGACGGCATCGAGCACGCGGGTGACGCCCAGCGCCGTCGTCTCGCCCGTGAGCACGGGCTGGCTGAACGACGTCTGCACGAACGACTGGGCGGCCAGGTTGTAGACCTCGTCGGGCCGGTGCTCGCGCAGGATGTTGATCATGGAGACCTCGTCCAACAGGTCCCCGGCGACCAGGGTGATGCGGTCCTGGATGTGGGCGATGCGCTCGAAGTTGACGGTGCTGCTGCGGCGGAGCATGCCCACCACCTCGTAGCCCTTGTCGAGCAGGAGCTCGGCCAGGTAGGAGCCGTCCTGGCCGGTGATGCCGGTGATGAGGGCGCGGGTCATCCCTCCGTTCTACCTGGCCCACCCAGCCCGTGTCTGCTAATCCAGTTGGCACATGCACGACTCCCTGGGCCGCCGCATCGCCCGCCTGCGGGCCGACCTGGGCTGGACCCAGCAGGACCTGGCCGACCGCCTGGGCATCTCCCGGGTGGCCGTGTCGCACCTGGAGGCGGAGCTGAGCGTGCCCGGCGAGCGCACGGTCACGCTGCTGGCCGGCGTGTTCAAGCTGGAGCCCCACGAACTGGTGGCGGACACGTCCTACCCCCGGGCCAAGGCCGAGCGCCTGCCCGTGGTGGCGTGCCGCTACACCGAGGTCGAGCTCCAGCTGCGGCTCCTGGAGCGGGACCTCGACACGGGCCAGCGCCTCGACGAGTGGCCAAGTCGGCTGACCGCCCTGGTCGAGTTCGCCCACGACCGCCGGGAGCGAGACGCCCTCGCCCAGGCGCTGGCCGACATCCGGACCCGCCTCACCCACCCCACACCGTTCTCGTAACGTCCACGCCGTCATAGCCGGCGCCAGCGTTACGAGAACGCCCGGCCGGCCCGGTCAGTCGGGAACGGGTAGCCCGCTGACCAGCTCGGCCACGTCGACCTCCAGGGCCCGGGCCAGCTTGAGGATGGTGCTCAGCCGGACGTCCCGCTCGCCCCGCTCGATGTGGCCCACCTGGGTGGCGTGCAGGCCGGCATGCTCACCCAGGCGTTCCTGAGTGAGCAGCCGGGCCTCCCGTATGCCACGGGCCCGGGCGCCAAACTCCACGGCGAATGCTCCCCGGGTCCGCGACATCCCAGAAGGCATCCAATAGGACGAACGGCATTTGATACATAGACGATGCGTAGTGTTCGCCCGAAGATCAGACAGGAAGCACGCCGTGCTTGCGCCACGGGCGCTGCACCTGCTTGGTCTTGGATGCCTGCAAACCCCGCCAGATGGCCAGCCGGGTTTCGGCCGGATCGATCACATCGTCCACCTGGGCATGGCCGGCAGCGATGTAGGGGTCGATGTTCTTGCGCAACTGATCGGCCATCTCGATTCGGGCCTGGTCCCGCTCCCTGCCCTCGGGGATGGCATCCAACTGCTTGCGCATGATGATGTTGACCATGCCGTCCGGGCCCATGACCGCGATCTCGGCGGTGGGCCAGGCCACGATGTAGTCGGCTTCGTAGGCGGTGCCGTTCATCACGAAGTACCCGGCGCCGTACGCCTTGCGCAGCACCACCGTCACCTTGGGCACGGTGGCCTCGGACACGGCGAAGAGCATCTTGGCTCCGTGGCGGATGATTCCCTGCTTCTCCACGGCCGATCCCACAATGAATCCGGGCACGTCCTGCAGGAACACCAGCGGGATGTTGAAGGCGTCGCACAACCACACGAATCGGGCCGCCTTGTCGGCCGAGTTCACGTCGAGGGTGCCGCCCAGGACCTTGGGCTGCGAAGCCACGATGCCCACGGGCTGTCCGCCCACGCGGGCGAAGGCGGTGATGACGTTCTTGGCCCATTCCGGCTTCATGGCGAGGTAGTCGCCGTCGTCCACCACAGCCTCGATGACCTTGTACATGTCGTAGGCCCGGCGGGGCGCGGTGGGCACGATGTCGTACAGCTCTTCACACCGGCGGTCCACCGGGTCGGCGGACGTCACGACGGGCGGGCGCTCGGCGTTGTTGGACGGGAAGAACGAGAGGTACTTGCGCACGACGGCGAGGCACGACGCGTCGTCCTCCACCTCGAGGTCGGCGACGCCGCTCACCTTTGTGTGGACGGCCGACCCGCCCATCTCCTCCTCGGTCACGTCCTCGCCCGTGGCCGCCTTCACCAGGTGCCGGCCGCCCAGGGCCATGGACGACACGCCCTTCACCATGGGGATGAAGTCGGCCAGGGCAGGGATGTAGGCGGTGCCCGCCGCACAGTGGCCGAGCATGGCCGCCACCTGCGGCACCACGCCCGACAGCGTGACCTGCTCGCGGAACAGCGCGCCGGCCGCTGCGAACGTGGAGCCCGTGGACTGGTGGATACGGGCGCCGGCCGAGTCGAGCAGCCACACGATGGGGATGCGCTGGCGCTCGGCCAGCTCCCGCAGACGAGCGGTCTTGTGCTCGCCGACGGCGCCCATGGATCCGGCCAGGACCGTGAAGTCGTAGGCCATGACGGCGACGCGCCGGCCGTCGATCTCGCCGATACCCGCCACCATCCCGTCCGCCGCCAGGTACCCCTTGGACTCCCGCAACTGCGGGTCCATGGAGTCGGCCAGCAGGCCGTACTCGACGAACGTGCCCTCGTCGACCAGCTCGTCGATGCGCTCCCGCACCGGCCACTTGCCCAAGGATCGCTGGCGCGCCACCAACTCCGGCCCGCCCATGGCGTAGGCCCGATCCCGCCTCCCCCGCAGGTCCTCGACGAGGGGCTTCCAGTTGTGCAGCTCGGGATCGTCGGCCATCAGCGTCCCCTCCACTTCGGCTCGCGCTTCTCGGCGAAGGCGGCGATGCCCTCGCGGGCGTCGTCGGTCTGGGCGGTGATGGTGAGCAGCGAGTGCAGGAGCGGCAGGGCGTCTCGGGCCGGCTCGTCCAGCACCGCGTAGAACGAGTCCCGGCCCAACCGCATGATGGCGGGCGACTTGGCCGCCAACCCCGCCGCGACCGTGTCGACGGTGACGTCCAGCTCGGTAGCGGGGACCACCTGGTTGACGAAGCCGATGCGCTCGGCCTCGGCGGCGTCGACCCGCCGGCCGGTCATCATCAGCTCGAGCGCCTTCTTGGGCGGCATCGACCGCACCATGGGCACGGTGATCATGTACGGCCACAGGCCCACGTTGATCTCGGGCACCCCGAACTGCGAGTCGTCCGAGGCGATCACGAGGTCGTGGGCCAGAGCCAGGCCGAAGCCACCGGCCAGCGCGTACCCCCGGACCTTGGCGATGGTGGGCTTGCCCAGTGCCCACATGTCGAGGAACAGCCGGGCCAGCTCGCCCCGCCCCTCGTGGAGCTCCAGGAACCCCGCCCCCTCGGCCATGCCGGTGAGGTCGGCGCCGGCCGAGAAGGCCTTGTCGCCCGCGCCCGTGGTGACGATCACGCGCACGTCGGGATCGTCTTTGGCGGCGGCGAAGATCTCCCGCAACCGGGTCAGCACGTCCCACGACAGTGAGTTGCGCTTCTCCGGACGGTTGATGGTGATGCGGCCGATGCCGCCACCGACCTCCCAGAGAACCTCGGAAGACATAGGCCCGGACGGTAGCCTCAATACGCGATGCGCTTCACGACGGTGGCCCTGTTCACGGGCGTGGCGATCGGGCTGCTCACCGGCGGGAAGCTCGGCAACCTGGGTCGGCGACGCTTCCGCGCCTGGCCCCTCCTCGCCGCCGGCGCCGCCCTCCAGTTCGTCCCCGCCGGCGCCGCCCTCCTGCTCTCCTACCTCTGCCTCCTCGCCTTCGCCCTGGCCAACATCACCGTGGTGGGAATGGGCGTGCTCACCGTGGGCCTGGGCCTGAACGCGCTGGTGGTATCGATCAACGGGGGCATGCCCGTACGCCGGGCCGCCCTCGACGCCGCCCGGTTGGCCCGCCCGGGCGAGGCCGTCGTCTACAGCGGCAAGCGCCACCTCGAACAACCCGGCGACCGCCTCCCCTTCCTGGGCGACATCGTCCCCGTCCCCGCCTTACGAGAGGTGCTGTCCTTCGGCGATCTGGTGATGGCCGTGGGACTGGCGGCGGCACTGGCCTGGCTGGCCCGCAACCCGCCCGACGGCAGGCATGCGGCCGAGGACCCCGCTCAACTAGCGGGAGAGAGGGCCGGCAACCGCGACAGGTAGCGATTGAGGGCGTGGAGCGTGGCTCGGGCCGCAGCTTCCTCGATTGTCGTGCCCCGGGCCACGCCGTAGCGCGTCCCGATCTCGTCTTCGGGCTCCAGGATCACGATGACCGCGTGGGCGGCACCGGCGACGGGAGCGGCAGCCGCCTCCACCCGGAACGGCAGGGCGGCTCCGAGGTCGGTCAGCGCCTTCAGAGTGGCATCCACCGCCCCTTCGGGTGACCCGGCCGGGGCCCGGCCCACGGTGTGCACCCCGCGGTGGGACAGGTGGACCTCCATCTCCTGCGAGAAGTGTTCGACCCGCACGGACACGAGCTGCACCCGGCCCCGATCGGCGGGGGGCGGCTCGCCCGCATCCCGCACGTCCACGGCCAGCGTGCGGTCGACCAGGGCTCGGGCCTGCTGCACGACCTGGTGCC
>Ga0070741_10010798_pt1 | contig 17099 bp, 21 predicted proteins | sample Coa_R1_4_FD_66440 | JGI IMG/M metagenome (GOLD analysis project Ga0070741, IMG submission 66440) | Surface soil microbial communities from Centralia Pennsylvania, which are recovering from an underground coalmine fire - Coalmine... | ecosystem: Environmental > Terrestrial > Soil > Unclassified ...
CACGTTGGAGTGCAAGTATCCGTATCCGATCCTCGGACCGCCGGAGGGCGCCGAAGGCAAAGACACCGCCAAGGACCAGTGGGGCATTCAGCCGGTGCCGAAATATCACCGGATCGGCTTCCGTGAACTAGTGCGAATTCACGACGAGCGCGTGGCGCGCCAACAGGCGGCCGAACAGCACGCCGCGCAGCATCCGTAGCGGAAGCTAGGATTTCGAGCGTGTTGGGTCACTCGCCACGATTTTGGGCCAGCCTCAACAATTCGGGCAAAGCGTCGAGGTCTTTCGGCCGTCCCGCGGTGTTTTGGACTTGATCAGGTCATCCAGCCCGCGACTCCGATCGCGATGCCGTCAATCGTTCGCGTCTCCGCACCGTGGATGAGACCCTCGTAGCCGTTCGGAAAGCCGGCCGGCACGAAGGTCAGATCGAGATCGCCTGTCGGCGTGCGCAAGTTGAGCATTTGGATTCCGCGTAATGACTCAGCGGAGCAGTTGAAGGGCAGTCCCTGCGGCTGGTCGTCCACGCGGATTCCGGCGCCGAGTTCGCGCAGCGCCGCAGAGACACGCGTTAGGTTCTCTCTTGTCGTCGTCGGTGTGATGTCAATGTCATACGTCGGTCGCCGGGCACCGTACAGCTGAGCAGCGTATCCGCCGACGAGCACGTACTGCGGCGCTTCGCCCGCTGCGCAGGTGTCAATCCCTTATCGAGAGAGTCCAATACGTCGTCGTGTGGGTCGTACGCCTCCAAGGTGATCCGCGGCTGCAGGTCCACGGCCGCGAGGATTTTTGCGAGCAGCGGTAACGAAGGTTGGCGGGCACCTGATTCGATCCGCGCGATCGTCGACTGTGCGACTCCGGCGGCGGCGGCCAGCTGCCTCTGTGAGATTCCCACCTGGACGCGCGCGATCCGCAATAGATTTCCTGCCATCCGGTTCACATGATCGGCCGTGGTGAGACCCATAATCGCCATACCGCCATGATAGCCGATCCGGCATCACCATGCCTCCACTCCGACGGCTACGCGATCGCTAGCTCCAGCCGGTCAAGGCGGCGGACGAGGATGCTCGGCAACCAGCAGCCGACGTCGGCTGCCTCGATCCACTTGGTCCGGTCCAGCAGCAGGCGCAAGACGATCTGCGCTTCCAGACGCGCCAGCGCGGCGCCGACGCAAAAGTGCACACCACGCCCGAATGTCAAATGGCCCTTGGCGTTTGCGCGGTCGAGCCGAAATTCGTGCGGAGCGTCGAAGTGAGCCGGATCGCGATTCGCCGCACCCCACATCAAAAGTAGCCGCGAACCGGCGGGCAGCTGCACGCCTCCCAAGGACGTGTCGACGCGCACATGGCGGTAGTGCCCCCGGAACGGTGGTTCGTACCGCAACGCTTCTTCAATGAACGGACCCAGCAAGTCGGGATTGTCTCGCAGCTGCCGCTGGATCTCTGGGTGCGTCGCCAAGATCCACGCCGCGCTACCGAGCAGCGATGCAGTGGATTCCCCGCCGGCGCTGAACAAGGTGATCATTATGGCGTGAGCGGTGATTTCGCTGAGTTCACCCGAGGCGCGTGCCATCGCGAGATCGCCGAGCAAGTTGTCTTTCGGATCGGCGGTCGCCTCCTCGAAGCGTTCGGCGAGGTACACGGCAAGCTCCATTGCAGCCATCCCTGCGGCGGCGAGTTGGCCCTCGGAGACGAGCCCGTCGAGCAACTGCGGGGCGCGGTACGCCCATTGTGCAAGTTGGTCGACGTCCGCCTCGGGCACGCCGATCAGGCGGGTCACGACCATCATCGGCAGCCGATTGGCCATGGCCGTCATCCACTCGACGCGGTGGTCGTTGACCGCCTCCCCCCACAGACCCTCAGCGGTCTGCGCGACGAACACCTCGAGAGCACGAATCTTCCTTCCCGCCAACTGCGGTACCAACAACTTGCGGTGTACTGCGTGCGCGGGATCGTCGGCGGTGGCGAGGACCTGCGAAGGTCCGTCGAGCGCATCCATCTCGAACGGCGTCACAGTGCCGTCGGCTTGGTACACCATCGTCGCGGTCAGATTCGACGAGAAGTCCTCCACCCGCTCGATGGCTTCGACCACCGCGTCCCAGCTGCACACCACATAGAACGGGGAGTCAGCCACTCGGTGGACCGGCGCCTCGGCGCGCAGACGGTCGTAGAGCGGGTAGGGATCTTGCATCGGTTCCGCACCGAAGAACTCGACCGGATCCGCCAAGAGTGTCATTCCGCTAGAGTGGCCGCGAAAATCGATGAGCGTCAATAGGTCTGACGGAAGTCGGTATCCCGGACCATGCCGAAGCCGGCCTCCGTCGTCTCAGCACAACCGTCGGACCTGGGATTCCGCCTGAGATATTTGTCTACATTTGTCTCAGCCATGAGATAAATTGGATTGACGGTTTCGCACCGAAAGGCCGACTTGTGGCACGTGACGACTGGTTGTTCGACGGTGCCCGCAGCGCCGTTGCCACCGAACGCATCTACAGCGCGGCCACTGAACTCATTCTCCGCGACGGGCTGGACGCATTCAGCATCGATTCGCTCGCCGCGATGACCCACTGCTCGCGTGCCACGATCTACCGCTACGTCGGTGGAAAGAAGGAGATTCGCGACGCCGTGCTGGCGCGGGCCGCCGCCCGGATCGTCGAAACGGTGCGTCGAAACGTCGAGGGCCGCAGTGGTGCAGAACGGGTCCTGGCCGCAATCGAAGTCGCAGTCGCAGAAATCCGCGCCGATCCTATGGGCGAGCTGTTCATCGATTCAGCGCGATCCGGCCGATGGACCTGGCTCACGGTGTCGCCGGTCGTGGCTAACTTCGCGACTGAACTCACCGGAGTCGCCCACAATGACGCTCGTGCTGCGCAGTGGATCGTCCGACTGGTTCTGTCATTGCTGTTCTGGCCGGAAGCGAATCCACGCGCCGAACACAGGTTGCTACAACGGTTTGTCGCGCCGGCGTTTTCCGAACGTGGTTAAGTGCTCTTCGTCAACCGCTGCATTTGCCCGTACGCGTCGATCGGGCTGTGCTGAGCCAAGCCACCGTCGGCAAAGAGCGTTTGTCCAGTGACCCAAGGCATTTCAAGTACCGCGACAACCGCCTGCGCAACGTCATCGGCTTCGCCCAGCCTGCCGAGCGGGGTCCGCTCGGTCAAGGTATCGACCCATCCCGGCAGCTGCTGCGCCTGCGACAGCATCGGCGTGCGGGTCACGCCCGGACCAACCGCGTTGACGCGAATGCCACGGCTCCCCCATTCGCACGCCGCGACGCGCACGAGCATGTCGATCCCGGCTTTCGACACGCAGTAGGCACCCATGTCACGGTCGGCGATCGTTCCGCTGATGCTCGACACCGCGACGATCGACCCAGCCACGCCAGCGTCGATCATGGCGTGTGCGACTGCCCGCATGGTCAGCCAGGTCCCGGTCAGGTTGACGTCGATGACGCGCTGCCAGTCGGCGGGACTCTGCTCCAGCAGCAGACCCGATGCCCCGATCCCTGCGCACGCGACAAGCCGGTCCGGCGCGCCGTGATCGCTCACGGTCTTCTCGATTGCCTCGGCTACCGCGTCGGGATCACTGATGTCGCAATCTATTTCACCGCCGCGGAGATCCCACACCACGACGTCCTGGCCGACGTCGCGAAGCCGGTCGACGACGGCGGCGCCGATGCCGGACGCACCGCCGGTGACCACCGCGGTCATGCGGCTGGCCCGATCAGTTCGACGCGGACGTCGTCGGGCGCAGTGATCACAGCCATGGCTACCGTCTTTCCTCCTGGCGCCGGCATCGAGATGCGGCGCACTCCTTCGTCGAAACCGAGTTCGGCCAGACCGGCCAGCGTGGCATCGACGTCACGTTCCAGTGACAAGAGAAAGAATCCGAATGCCGGTCCGTCGGTTGGGTTGGACGCCACGGAGGCACCGTCGAACGTAACCAATTCGACGATGCCGCTGTCGGGTCTGGCCGGGTCGCCGAGAAAGATCGAGCGCAGGCGATCGGTTTGTGCGCCGAACAAGGTGGGCCAGTCGCCGGTGAACGTCTGGTCGAACAACTCGGTGAGGCCTATGCCGTCTCGCCAGAACCGCATCGAGCGTTCGACGTCCGAAGTCACTATCGCGATGTGGTGGACTCCAGGCATGCCTTCTCTCCGGCCTTCGGCGATGTGTGGAAGTGATCGAGCTGAACCTGGGTGAGGCGCTGGACGAATGTAGTTCCACTGTATGGGAATTGGGTTACAACCTTACCGTTCGGATGGCGAAAGTAGTTGTTGCAGTTCGCCATCCACACGGTGTTGGTCATGGCGCGTTGGATTTCGTCGTTGTAGGCATCGTGGACCTCACGTCTGACGTCGATTGCCTGCAGCTGGTCTCGGACCATGATATCGAGGGTGCGGCGGACGAACTCGGTCTGTGCTTCGAGGATGTAGATGATAGATGTAACGCCGTTGGTGTTCGGGCCGTAGAGCGTAAAGAGGTTGGGATAGCCGGGGATTACGGTTCCCAGATATGCCTCGGCGCCGTCGTGCCAGTCGTCGCGAAGTCGCCGTCCCCTGGCGCCGTAGATGTCGACGCTGCTGAGATAATCAGCGGCCTTGAAGCCAGTGCCGTAGACGACGGTGTCCACCTCATGCTCGATACCGCCGGCGGTGCGCAAACCGCGCGGCGTGAATTCGACTATCGGTGACGTTTCCAGAGTCACGTTCGGCAGCGCGAACGTCGGGAACCAGTCACGTGATTGTAGTGGTCGTTTGCATCCGAGCGGATAGTCGGGAGTCAGCTTGGCGCGCAGCTCGGGGTCTTTCACCTTGCGCATCAGATAACTGTGTGCGACCGCGGTCAGCTCTTTGGTCATGTCAGAGTCGACGAGGAAGTTGGCCGACTCGTACTGCTGGAAAGCGGCATCGCGGACCTTGAGCGCTTCGGCGAGGTCGCGTTCGAACAGTTCCTGCTGTTCGGCAGTGAAAGGCTCGTCGAAGCGCGGGCTCACCCAGATAGGTGTCCGCTGAAAGACGGTCAGGTGGGCGGTATCGGCCGCGATCGCAGGGACGTACTGGATGGCGCTGGCTCCAGTGCCGATCGACGCAACTCGTTCTCCCGCAGTCGATTTGGAGTGGTCCCAGTTCGACGAATGGAATGTGCGGCCGTTGTAGCGTTCGGCGCCGGGGATGTCGGGGATGTTCGGAACGTCAAGCATGCCAACGGCGCTGACCACGATGTCGAACTCGCGTGTCCAGCCGTCGGCTGTCACCAGTGTCCAACGCCCGTCGACGTCGGACCACTGCAGCGCCGTGACTCGGGTCCGCGGGATGAGGAAGCGAGCGAGTTCGTAGTCTGCGGCAACCTTTTCGAGGTAAGCAAGGATCTCTGGCTGGTTGGCAAAAGTCTTGGACCACCGCGGATTCAGCGCGAAGGAGTACGAATAGAAGTGTGACGGCACATCACACGCAGCCCCGGGATAGGTGTTGTTCAGCCAGGTGCCGCCGAAGCCGTCGTTGCGGTCGAAGATCGTGAAGTCATAACCGCCCCTGGCCAGTTGGATGCCCATAGCGATGCCGCCGGGACCCGCGCCGATCACAGCGACTGTTGGCCTCTTCGTCACCGCGGTACATCCTCACGTGGGCTACAGGCCGCTACTTTACAAGTCGTAGCCGGTATGTAAATAGCCCGCGCGCCGCGGGGTCAGCCGTCGTTGTCCTTTTCCTCGTCCTCGTCGTCGTCCCTGTCGGGGCGGTCCTTGTCCTTGTCCTTGTTCTTGTCCTTGTTCTCGTCTTTTTCCTCGTCTTTGTCCTCGTCGTCCTCGGACTCGCGCTTTCTCTTGTCCTTCTTGTCGTCGGACTTGTCTTTGTCCTTGTCCTCGTCTTCGGATTTGTCGTCTTTGTCCTTACCTTGGGCCACCTCGATGGTGGCCCAGTGGCTGGGCGAGACGAGAACTGTCCATTTGCCGGCCTCGCGGCCCATCTTGAGGACACCGTCGTCGACTTCCCACGCGGTGTTGTCGTCGTAGTCGTCCGCTTGACCGTCGGTGTACGTGAGTTTGAACGCCATGATGCAGCCTGCCCCGAACAGGGCTGCGATAAACCAATGCCCAGGCGACGCGGGACTCGTCCGAAAGTGCGCGAGGGGGGAGTCGAACCCCCACGTCCGAAGACAATGGAACCTAAATCCATCGCGTCTGCCATTCCGCCACTCGCGCGGGCGCCCCGAAAGCGTACCGCCGTGGGCGTTGAGAAATTTGTCGGTGATGCTGAATAGCGTGCAGTGTTAACAGAGATGAGCGGCTCCGGAGCAGACTTCTGACATCCCCGAGGAATACCGGTACACGCCACCAAAACGCGCTCCATCCGTAAAGCGCCCCCGAAAACAAGCTCGGCCGCCCACCGAGCCTCGGCGCTACGCGGATCCGTTCTGAGCGCCTGCTAGCGGTACCGTCGATGCGTGTCCACTACACGGCGTCGGAGGCCCGCGCTGATCGCGCTGGTGATCGTCGCCGCCGCGGCCTGCCTCGCCCTCGGCTGGTGGCAGTGGGACCGCTACGAGTCGGCCTCCGGGACCGCCCAGAACCTCGGCTACGCACTTCAGTGGCCACTCTTTGCCGGCTTCGTCGTCTACGCCTACCGCAAGTTCGTTCGCTACGAAGAAGAGCCGCCGCAGTTCCACAAGCCCGGTGAGGTCACCGAGATCCCTGCCGGTCTGCTGCCCGAACGCCCGAAGCCGACGGCCCCCGACGAGCCCGCCGATCCCGCACTCGCCGAATACAACGCTTACCTCGCCGAGCTCGCTCAGTCAGATAAGAAACACGACAGGACGAACAGATGACATCCGAAACCTCAACACAGACAAGCAAGATCCGCGTTGCTCTGACGGCCTACCGCGTGATGGCCTGGGCCACCGGCCTCTGGCTTATCGCGCTCTGCGTCGAGGTCGTGTTGCATTACGTGTTGCACAACGGAATCCAGTGGGTCGGCGTCGTGCACGGCTGGGTCTACTTCGTCTACCTGCTTGCCACCCTCAACCTCGCAGTTAAGGTCCGCTGGCCACTGCTCAAAACACTCGGCACGCTGCTTGCCGGCACCATTCCCTTGCTCGGCATCATCCTCGAGCACTTCCGCACCAAGCAGGTAAAGGAGCAGTTCGGGCTGTAATCCCCGACTGCTCATCGAGCGTGGGGCTATGGACGAACAGCGCGTGAATTGCGTCCATACGGCCCACGCTCGGCGCTCAAAGAGTCAGCAGTGCCGGCACCAGCTGCCTCAATGCCCGGCCCCGATGTGACATCGAGTCTTTCTCCGCTGCGCTGAGTTGTGCTGCGGTGCAGTCGAGTCCGTCTGGAATGAATAGTGGGTCATAGCCAAACCCACTGTCGCCCACCGGCTCTCGCGCGATCCGGCCGGGCCACCGTCCCCGCACGACCACCTCGCCCCCGCTGAAAACCAACGCGCTCGCCGACACGAACGCCGCGTCGCGCCGCGCGTCTGGCACATCACGCAACTGCGCGAGCAATAAAGCGTTGTTCGCCGCGTCGTCGCCATGCACCCCGGCCCAGCGCGCCGACAACACCCCCGGCATCCGGTTCAACGCTTCGACCTCGAGTCCCGAATCATCCGCCACCGCAGGCAATCCGGACGCGTCGAACGCGTCCCGCGCCTTCGCCAACGCATTCTCCTCGAACGTCGCACCGGTCTCGGGAGCTTCGTCGAACGGTGGAACGTCGTCAAGCGACAACAACTCGAAAGCCAGCCCGGCCGCGTCGAGCACCCGCCGCATCTCGGCCAGCTTCTTGCGGTTGCGGCTCGCCACCAACAAACGGGTCAGCTGCCGAACGCCTTCTTCGCCGGCGGGCCCTCGGGCAGCTCGCCGGGATACGGCAGCTCCAACGCTGCCCGCTGGATCTCGAACAGCTGGTCACACGCCGCGAGCGCCGCGTCCACCAGCTTGTCCAACGTCGAGCGCGGGAACGTCGCCCCTTCGCCCGTGCCTTGGATCTCCACCAAGGTTCCGGTGTCGGTGGCGACGACGTTCATGTCTACCTCAGCGCGCGAATCCTCCTCGTACGGCAGGTCGACGCGGACGCGGCCGTCGACGACGCCGACGCTGACCGCCGCGATCATGCACGACAGCGGCCGCGGATCGCTCAACCGGCCCGCCGCCGACAAATACGTGACTGCATCGGCTAAGGCAACGTAGGCCCCCGTGATCGCGGCCGTGCGAGTTCCGCCGTCGGCCTGCAACACATCGCAGTCGATCGCAATTGTGTTCTCGCCCAACGCCGCAAGATCGATGCACGCCCGCAGCGACCGTCCCACCAGCCGGCTGATCTCCTGCGTTCGGCCGCCGAGCCGACCCTTCACCGACTCGCGGTCCGAGCGCGTGTGCGTTGCCGCGGGCAGCATCGCGTACTCGGCGGTCAGCCAACCCTCACCGCTGCCCTTGCGCCACCGCGGCACGCCCTCGGTCACGCTGGCCGTGCACATCACCCGGGTCTCTCCGAACTCCACCAGCACCGAGCCCGCCGGGTGCGACGTGAATCCGCGTGTGATCGTCACGGGCCGCAACTCCTCGTCGAGGCGGCCATCGGATCGGCTGGTCATCTAATGCGTGACCTCGAATGACTCCTGGCACACGACTGCACGCACCGGCCCCTGGAATTCGGCCTTCGCTTCGGTGATGACGTCTTCGCGCGACGTCCACGGCGGGATGTGCGTCAACAGCAACTCCCCCACACCCGCACGCGCCGCGATCTGGCCTGCCTCGGTGCCCGACAGGTGCAGGTGCTCCGGGCGTTCGCCCGGCGCGTGGGTCCACGATGCTTCGCACAAGAACACGTCGGCGTCACGCGCAAGGTCGACGATCGCATCGCACACTCCGGTGTCGCCGCTGAACGTGAACACCGCCCCCGACGCGTCGGTGATTCGCAATCCGTAGGCCTCGGTCGGGTGCGCGACCGCCCGCGGCAGCACCCGCAGCGTGCCGAACTCGACCTCCTCGCCGTCGGTCCAGTGTCGTACGTCGAAGATGTCCGAAAAGTCGTCGACCTCTCCGCCGAAAGGCGAGGAGGCCTGCGCGAGCCTCGACCACGTGTCGCTCGGCCCGTACATCAACGCCTTGCCCACAGCGGGTATCGGATGGTAGCGCCGCCACACGAACAGCGACGGCAAGTCGATGCAGTGATCGGCATGCAAATGCGAGAGAAGAATGTGCACCGAGTTCGGATCAGCGTGGCGCTGCAACGAACCCAGCACTCCGTTGCCGAAATCGAGGACCAGCGGCGGCGCGCCCGGCGCGGTCAGCAGGTAGCCCGACGCGGGTGAGTCAGGTCCTGTAACGCTGCCCGAACAGCCGAGCACGGTGACTCGCACAGCCCTAGCTTGCCACGCCGGATGTGCTGCCGACGACAACATGGCAGCAAAACGGGACGAGTCTCATGTTGAGACGCCAACGTGACGCCGGACAGGTCGTACCCCGTCTAGCGCCGGCCCCAGGAATCGGGACGCGAGCCGGGCGAACGCCTCCGGTTCGCCCGTCGCTTCGAACACCCTCGTGGCCTTCGGCGCGTCGTGCGGGCGGAGCAGATCAAGCTCGGTCAGCACTCGAACCAGATCCTTCGCGGTCTCCTCTGCGCTGGACACCAACGTCACGGCGTCGCCCATCGCGAGCTGGATCAGCCCGGACAGCAGCGGATAGTGCGTGCAGCCGAGCACCAGCGTGTCGACGCCCGCACGCTGCAGCGGCTCCAGGTAGCCCTCGGCCAGGCCCAGCACCTGGCGCCCGCTGGTGACTCCGCGCTCGACGAAATCGACGAAGCGCGGGCACGCCACACCGGTGATCTCGGTGTCGCGGGCAGCGGCAAACGCGTCCTGATAGGCGCCCGACGCGATCGTCGCCTCGGTGCCGATGACGCCGATGCGGCCGCTGCGGGTGGCGGCGACGGCCCGGCGCACAGCCGGCAGGATCACCTCGACGACGGGCACGCCGTACCGCTCGCGCGCGTCGCGTAAGCAGGCCGCAGACGCCGTGTTGCAGGCGATCACCAGGGCCTTGACACCGCGTGCGACCAAGTCGTCGCCGATCGCGAGCGCGTGCTTTCGAACATCCGGGATTGTCAGCGGACCGTACGGACCGTTCGCGGTGTCGCCGACGTAAACGATGTCTTCGTCCGGGAGCTGGTCGATGATCGCGCGCGCAACGGTCAGGCCGCCGACGCCGGAGTCGAAGATCCCGACTGGCGCGAGCGCGCCGGGGGGCGACTCGGTCACGACTTCAGCGATGGCGGTAGCGATTTCCGGTGCCGCGATTCGCGTGCTTTCCGTTCGGGTCCCGACAACAAATACGCCGCCACTACGCCCGCGATCGCTCCGCACAGGTGGCCCTGCCAGGACACACCGGGGGTTCCGGGCACCAGGCCCAGCAGGACGCCACCGTATGCGAGCAGCACCAAGATCCCGACGATGATCTGCCAGGCATGCCGGGTGAAAAAGCCGAACACGATCAGGAAGGCCAGCCAGCCGAAGATCAGGCCGGACGCGCCAATGTGATTGGTTTCGATGCCTTGGGGCGCGCCGATATTTCCGATCAGCCAGGTGCCGACGCCGCCGAGGATCCAGACAATCACCGTGGCGAAGACGAACCGCGACAACCCCATCAGCGTCAGCAGGAACCCGAGCACCAGCGCGGGCACCGTGTTGGCGATCAAATGCGCCCAATTGGCGTGCAGCAGCGGCGCCCAGATGATGCCCCAGAGACCGTCGGTCTCCAGCGGCCGGATGCCGTCGACGTCGAGGCGTTGGTCGTCGAGATAGTTGATGGCCTCTACGACGTAGAGCAGACCGACGAACGTGACGATCGTGATGCCGCCGGTCATCCACACCGGCCGCCGCTGCGGTTTGGCTACCGGCTCGATCATGCCCACAGTTGCCCTTCCAACGCGTCCTCGGCCTCGTCCAGGCTACCGGCGTACGCACCCGTCGACAGGTACTTCCATCCGGCGTCGGCGACGACGAACGCGATGTCCGCGCGCTGGCCGGAATTGATCGCTTTGGCGGCCATCCCCAATGCGGCGTGCAACACGGCTCCGGTGGAGATGCCCGCGAAAATGCCCTCGGCAGAGATCAATTCGCGGGTGCGACGGACCGCGTCAGCGGAACCGACCGAATAGCGCGTAGTGAGAACGTCGGGGTCGTAGAGCTCCGGGATGAAGCCTTCGTCGATGTTGCGCAGTGCGTACACACCTTCGCCGTAGCGAGGTTCGGCGGCGACGATCGCGACGCCGGGGACGTGCTCGCGCAGGTAGCGTCCGGTGCCCATCAGCGTGCCGGTGGTGCCCAGGCCCGCGACGAAGTGGGTGATCTCTGGTAGGTCGGCGAGCAGTTCGGGCCCGGTGCCGTCGTAGTGCGCGGCGGTGTTCGACGGGTTTCCGTACTGATAGAGCATCACCCAGGTCGGGTTCTCGGCAGCCAACTCCTTCGCGCGCGCCACTGCGGTGTTCGAGCCCCCCTCGGCCGGTGAGTCGATGATCTGCGCACCGTAGAGCTCGAGCAGCTGTCGGCGCTCGATCGACGTGTTCTCCGGCATCACGCAAATCAGGTTGTAGCCCTTGATCTTTGCGGCCATCGCCAGCGAGATTCCGGTGTTGCCGCTCGTCGGCTCGAGGATCGTCGCGTCGGGCGAAAGCAGTCCGTCGCGCTCGGCGTCTTCGATCATTCGCAGCGCGGGACGGTCCTTGATCGAGCCGGTGGGGTTGCGGTCCTCGAGCTTGGCCCAAAGCCGGACGTGATCGTCGCCATCCCAGCGTGGCGAGAGCCGCTGCAGCCCCACCAACGGGGTGTTCCCGAGGGCGGCGAGCAGCGAGTCGTATCGCGTCATGGACCGCCCACTCACCCTCCTGCTACGGCCGGCAGGATCGTCACCGTGTCCCCGTCGTTGACCTCGGTCGCCAGCCCGCCCGAGAACCGCACGTCCTCGTCGTTGACATAGATGTTGACGAAGCGGTGCAGCTTGCCGTTATCGACGAGCCGCTCGGAGATACCTGAGTAGTTGGCCTCCAAGTCGGAGATCACCGCCTCCAGGGTGTCGCCGGTCGCGCTGACGCGCTTTTCCCCGCCGGTGTGCGTTCTCAGGATGGTCGGGATCGACACGCTGACGGTCATGATGAGTACTCCTCGACGATGGTGACGGGTTCTTCGGTGACGACGCCGTCGACAATCCGGTAGCTGCGCAGCTCATGAGCGTCCGGATCGCGCGTCGACACCAGCACGTAGTGTGCGTCGGGTTCGGCGGCGTATGAGATGTCTGTGCGACTGGGATACGCCTCGGTGGCAGTGTGTGAGTGATAGATGACGACGGGCACCTCGTCGGACGCATCCATCTCGCGCCAGACCTTCAGCTGCTCACCGGAGTCGAACCGGTAGAACGTCGGCGACCGCTCGGCGTTGACCATCGGGATGTGCCGCTGCGGGCGGTCGGACCCGTCCGGGCCTGCGATCACCCCACACGCCTCGTCCGGGTGGTCGGCCCGGGCGTGCGCGACGATGGCGTCGACCAGGTCTGCGCGGATGGTCAGCATCGGGCCCTGTCCTTTCAAGCGAATGCCCCGGGCAACACGTCACGATAGGTCGGTATTCCGGCGACCGCCTCGGCGGCCAGCAACCCCACCAGCACGGCGCGGGCCAGACAGTCCGCAGCCGCCGCTCCGACCTGGGTGAGCAGCGCGATCTCAGGCGACATGGACGCGGGGATGTCCGGGGGCGGGGGCACCTCGATCGCGCCGGTGGCCAGCGCGAACACCGTATCGCCGTCGAGCGGGGTGTGACACGGCCGGATGGTCCGGGCCAGCCCGTCGTGGGCGGCGACGGCAACGCGCCGGCACGCGGCCGGACTCAGCGCGGCGTCGGTGGCGACGACGGCGATCGTGGTGTTCAACGGGCTGAACTCGGCGCGCCGGTCGGAGTAGGCGGCGATCTGGTCGGCGGGCGGGGCGGTGAGGCCGAACTCTTCGATCTGATACGCCAGCCAGGGCAAGCCGGTGGCGGGGTCGACCGCGTCGCCTGCTGCGTTGACCACCACTAGTGCGCCGACGGTCACGCCAGACTCCAACACCGTTGACGCGGTGCCGACGCCCCCTTTGAGCACACCGACCCGCGCACCGGCTCCGGCGCCGACGGTGCCGAGCGCGAACTCGGCGCCGGCAGCCTGCGCGGCGGCGTAGCCGAAGTCAGCGGTCGGACGGCATGCCCATCCCCCGACTGGCAGGTCGAAGACCACCGCGGCGGGCACGATCGGGACCACGCCGCCCTCCATCGCCACCCCGCGATCGCGCTCCTCCAGCCAGGTCATCACACCGTCTGCGGCCGCCAGCCCATACGCGCTGCCCCCGGTGAGCACGACCGCGTCGACGTATCGCACCGAGTTGATCGGATCGAGCAGATCGGTTTCCCGAGTGCCGGGCGCTCCGCCGCGACCGTCGACGGCGCCGACGGTTCCCGGCGGGGCGACGACGACGGTGGTGCCGGTGGCCCATCCCGCGCCGAGCGTGGCGTCGTCGTCGATCCTGTGGTGGTGGCCGACCGCGAGGCCGCCGACATCTGTGATCGTGCCGCTGCTGGATGTCACCGGTGGTCCATCAGCGCCAGAACCAGGTACTCCTGCAGCACCGTCAGCCATTGGTAGACGTCGAGATGACCGGCCATCGGATGATCGTCGGGGAGCTGCTCGGGGCCGTTGGGCCCGACGCCCAGCATCGTGCCGAGCGCGAGCCGGATGTCATTGACCGCCGCCACCCAGGCGTTGGCGTCGTCGACCGTCAACTCGAAGCGGCCTCCGCCCCCCGGGATCGTGCGCAGCATCCGTTCACCGGCTTCCCGCTTGGCCGCGATGATCTCCGGCTCGTGCAGGCTGCGCAGCGCGCTGTTGAGGCTTTCCACGGTGGCCGAGCCTGCGGGGTGGTTGTGCTCTGAGCGGTAGAAGTCAGGCAGCAGACGGCGCATGGTGGCATCTTGCGGGCGGCGCGAATTGCCGGTCTTGATGCCTGTGATTTGCTCCAATTCGTCTGCGGGAGCAGATGATTGGCGATCATCGAGCATGTCGAGCATCGACTTCACCAGGCTGTCGAGCATCGAGGCCTCATGCGCAGCCAATGTGGACCGGAAACGAGCGCCATCAGCGGTGTCGACCCGCTTCCATTTGCGCACTAGAGCGTCCGTCTCCCCGCGCCGGTCAGCGGTCCTGCTGCAGCGTGGCCCACAAACCGGCCGCGTGAAGCTTGGATACGTCGGTCTCCATCTTCTCGCGGCTGCCCGCGGACACCACAGCCTTGCCCTCGTTGTGCACCTGCAGCATCAGCTTCGTGGCCTGCGGTTCGCTGTAGCCGAACAGCTTCTGGAACACGTAGGTCACGTACGTCATCAGGTTCACCGGGTCATCCCACACGATCGTGACCCATGGCGAGTCCGCCGAATCGACGGCATCGGCGTCGACCTCCTCGCGCGTTCCGGGGCGGACCCGCGCTGGCGTAACCATGGCTTCAGAATACCGACGGGCGCCGACAGACTTGGGGTCCGCCTAGTGCACAGCAGCCGATACGGTTAGCGGTGTGAGCACGGCGCTGCTGACCGACAAGTACGAGCTGACCATGCTCTCGGCGGCGCTACACGACGGCACAGCGCATCGGCAGGCGACGTTCGAACTGTTTGCGCGCACACTGCCCGACGGCCGCCGATACGGCGTGGTCGCGGGTACCGGGCGGTTCGCGGAAGCGTTGGCGTCGTTCGAGTTTGACGACGAGGCGTTGGAGTCCGTGCGCGGGTTCCTCGACCCCGAGACCGTCGCCTACCTCGCCCGGTACCGCTTCCGCGGCGATGCCGACGGCTATGCGGAGGGCGAGCTGTACTTCCCCGGCTCGCCCGTGCTGACCATCCGTGGCACATTCGCCGAGTGCATCGTGCTGGAGACTCTTGCACTGTCAATCTTCAACCACGACAGTGCAATTGCGTCGGCAGCAGCTCGAATGGTCAGCGCCGCCGACGGCCGGCCGATCATCGAAATGGGTTCGCGGCGCACCCACGAGCAGGCCGCTGTCGCCGCGGCGCGAGCGGCTTTCATCGCAGGGTTCGCAGGATCGTCGAATCTCGCGGCGCAACGCCGCTACGGGGTGCCGGCACTGGGCACCAGCGCGCACGCGTTCACGTTGTTGCACACCACCCCAACGGGTCCGGACGAATGTGCGGCATTTCGCGCTCAGGTCGACGCGCTCGGCGTCAACACCACACTGCTGATCGACACGTACGACATCACGGCGGGGGTCGCGAACGCGGTCGCGGTCGCCGGCACCCGTCTGGGCGGCGTACGGATCGACTCCGGGGACCTCGGCGTGCTCGCTCGCCAGGTGCGCAGCCAGCTCGACGATCTTGGTGCCAGGCACACGCGGATCGTGGTCTCCGGTGATCTCGACGAGTTCGCGATCGCCGCGCTGCGCGCAGAGCCCGTCGACACCTACGGCGTCGGCACTTCCGTCGTCACCGGCTCGGGCGCTCCCACCGCCCAGATGGTGTACAAGCTCGTCGAGGTCGACGGGATGCCCGTCGAAAAACGCAGCACCCACAAGCACTCTCACGGTGGGCACAAACAGGCCATGCGGTTGGCACGCCCCACGGGCACCGTCGTCGAGGAAGTCGTCTACCCCGCCGGCCGCCCGCCGGCTGTCGCCGAAGAAACCCGCACCCTCACCGTGCCGTTGATCCGCGGCGGTCGGCCCGTCGCCGACGTCGACATCGCCGACGCCCGCGCACGCGTTGCTTCAGGGCTCAAGAGCCTGCCCTGGGACGGCCTCAAGCTGTCCCGCGGCGAGCCGGCGATCCCGACCCGGATGGTCGCGGCCGTCGAACATACCGAGGAGGCGCCACGCCAACCGCGCCGGTGACCGCTCTGCTGGCCTCCGCCGTCGACGCCCTCGGCGGCAGTGAACGGGCCGGCCAAGTCGCGATGGCCGAAGCTGTCGCGCGCGCGTTCGAGACCGGAGAACACCTGGCCGTGCAAGCCGGAACCGGCACCGGCAAGTCGCTGGCGTACCTGGTTCCGGCGATTGCCCGGGCAGTCGAAAACGATTGTCCCGTCGTGGTTTCCACCGCAACCATCGCATTGCAACGTCAGCTCGTCGAACGCGATCTGCCGCGGCTTGCTGATTCTCTGGAAGGTTCACTGCCGCGGCGGCCCAGCTATGCGATCCTCAAGGGCCGCGCAAACTACCTGTGCCTGAACAAGATTCACAACGGGTCCGCATCGAGTGACGGCGACGACTCCGCGGAAGTCCTGTTCGAGCCCAGCGCGACAACCGCGCTGGGCCGCGACGTCCAGCGCCTAACCGCGTGGGCATCGACCACCGAGACCGGCGACCGCGACGAACTCACGCCGGGCGTAGCGGACCGGTCGTGGTCGCAAGTGAGCGTCTCCGCCAGAGAGTGCCTCGGTGTGGCGCGCTGCCCATTCGGGGCCGACTGCTTCGCCGAAAAAGCGCGCGCGGTGGCCGGCGACGCCGACGTGCTCGTCACCAATCACGCGCTGCTTGCCATCGACGCGCTGTCGGACGCGCCGGTGCTGCCCGAACACGACCTTCTCGTCGTCGACGAAGCGCATGAACTTGTCGACCGTGTCACAACCGTTGCGACGCAAGAGCTTTCGCCGAACTCGCTGGCGATCGCGGCTCGGCGGATCACTCGTCTGGTAGAAGCCGAGGTCGTCGACCGGCTCGACGGGGCGGCCGCCGCGTTCACCGCGGCCATCCGCGACATGGCGCCCGGCCGGATCGACCATCTCGACGACGCGTTCGCCACCGATCTCGCGGCACTGCGCGACGCGACCACTGCCGCGCGTAAAGCCATCCCCACGGCCACAACAGATCCGCGCGCCGCGGCTGCTCGCACGGAGGCGATCGCTGCCCTCGACGAGATCGCCGAGACGTGTGCCCGGACACTGGACTCGTTTCGGCTCGACGTCGCGGACCGCAGCGACATCGTCTGGGTCACCCGCGATGACATCCGCGGGTCGGTGCATCTACGGGTGGCTCCGCTGTCGGTGGCGGCGCTGCTGCGAGGCGGACTGTTCAGCCGC
>Ga0070741_10010799_pt1 | contig 17098 bp, 18 predicted proteins | sample Coa_R1_4_FD_66440 | JGI IMG/M metagenome (GOLD analysis project Ga0070741, IMG submission 66440) | Surface soil microbial communities from Centralia Pennsylvania, which are recovering from an underground coalmine fire - Coalmine... | ecosystem: Environmental > Terrestrial > Soil > Unclassified ...
CTATTTGGTCGACTCCGCTCCGGCGTCCCGGCCTCCGGCCACGCCTGCGCTTCGTCTTCCGGTCTGATTGGTCGACTCCGCTCCGGCGTCCCGGCCTCCGGCCACGCCTGCGCTTCGTCTTCCCGTCTGACGCGATCGTGCGGAGCGGCCGAGCTACCGACCGAGCAGGCGCTCGACGTGCTTGCGGTCCCCGCCGGTCACCTCGGCGGGGCGCCCGAGCCGGCGCGTCCGCTTCGTCGGCTTCTTCTCGAGCAGGTGGGAGCGGAACGCCTTGCGCCGGCGGATCCGGCCCGTCCCCGTGATCGTGAACCGCTTCGCGGCGCCACGGTGGGTCTTCATCTTCGGCATCAGCGTGCTCCTGTCGCGTCCGCGGCGGCGGGCGCGGTCTCGGCGGGCTCCTCGCCACGCGCGGCGCGACGGGGCGCCGCGTTGGCGGTCGGCCTCTTGTTGGGGTGCAGCACCATCGTCATGTTGCGGCCGTCCTGGCGGGGCGCCGACTCGACCACGGCGATCTCGGCGACCTGCTCGGCGATCCGGTTGAGGATCTTCAGCCCGAGCTCCGGGTGAGCCATCTCGCGACCGCGGAACATGATCGTGAGCTTCACCTTGTTGCCCTCGCCGAGGAAGCGCTCGACGTTCTTCATCTTCGTCTCGTAGTCGTGACCGGAGATCTTGGGCCGGAACTTCATCTCCTTGATGACGACGTTCGTGGCCCGCCGGCGCGACTCCTTCCGCTTCTGCTGCTGCTCGTACTGGTAGCGCCGGTAGTCCATGATCCGGCACACGGGCGGGTTCGCGTTCGGTGCGACCTCGACGAGATCGAGCTCCTGCTCCCGGGCGATCTGGAGCGCCTGCGGGAGCGGCTTCACCCCGAGCTGCTCACCCGATTCACTGATGAGACGGACCTCGCGGGCACGGATCCGGTCGTTGATCCTGGCTTCGTTCGCAGCAGCGATCTGAGCATCACCTCTCTCGTACGGACCGCCTGCGAACGAGCAGGCGGCGGACACGGGAAGCGTCCGCCGCGCGGAGGCCGGGGCCTGAGCACCAACGAACCCGGACGCCCGCGGGACCACGTGACCGTGGTGAGGGGGCCGGGTGGGGAAGAATCGGCGTGGCGGGTGCGCGGTGCGCCCCGGGGACCGGTTCGACCCACTTCCCATGTGACTGATGTGGGCAACTGGTGTGACGTGTTGCAGTGAGCGAGGTTACCAGCGTGAGCAGCCTCTGGACACCATACGGCGAGCACGAGCCCGAACGGGACGTCCGTGACGCCCCGCCGGCCGGCACCGCGGCCGACGACGCCGCCGTCGCGGAGCAGGCCGACGACGCGGCACGTGAGCAGCCGACCACGCACGCCGAAGATGCCGAGATGCGGGAGGCGATGGCGCGGCTGGCGCGGACGCCCGTCGCCGACATCGTCGCCAACCACGCGATCGGGATGTGGCAGCTCGCCGTCCTGCACCTGGGCCTCGGTGGCGAGGCCCCGCCGGACCTCGCCCAGGCCTCGCTCGCGATCGACGCGATGGGTGCGCTCGTCGACGGGCTCGGCGACCGTCTCGGCGAGCACGCCGTCCCGCTGCGGGACGCGGTCGCGCAGCTTCGCCTCGCCTTCGTGCAGGTGTCGCAGACGACGGAGCGTCCGGACGCCTCCAGTTGACGCGAGACAATGGCGCGATGTCCCAGCGCATCGAGGACTACGCCCTGATCGGCGACACCCGGACGGCGGCGTTGGTCGGTCGGGACGGCTCGATCGACTGGCTCTGCCTCCCCCGCTTCGATTCCGGCGCGGTGTTCGCGGCGCTGCTCGGAGACCGCGCCAACGGCCGCTGGATCATCACGCCCGAGGCCGAGGTGCGCCGCACCCGTCGGGCGTACCGGCCCGGGACGCTCGTGCTGGACACCGAGTTCGACACGGTCGACGGCGACGTGCGCGTCACCGACGTCATGCCGACGCGCGGCGAGTACCCCTCGGTCGTGCGCATCGTCACCGGGCTGCGCGGGACGGTGCGGATGCACATGCAGCTCGTCATGCGGTTCGACTACGGGTCGATCACCCCGTGGGTCCGCAACGTCGACGGTTGCCTGCGGGGCGTCGCGGGACCCGACGCGCTCGTGCTGCGCACCGACGTCCCCACGCACGGCGAGGACGAGGACGGTGAGCGCACGACCGTCGCGAGCTTCAACGTGCGGGCGGGTGACGACGTCCCGTTCGTGCTGCAGTACTGCCCGTCGTTCCTCACGTGCGACGACGTGATCGACGGTCTCGGCGCGGTCGCGAGCACCGAGGAGTGGTGGCGCGAGTGGTCGGCGCGCTCCACCTACGACGGGGACTGGCGCGAGGACGTGCAGCGCTCGGTCGTCACGCTGAAGGCCCTGACGTACGCGCCGACGGGTGGGATCGTCGCCGCCCCGACGACGTCGTTGCCCGAGTGCCTCGGCGGCGTACGGAACTGGGACTACCGCTACTGCTGGCTGCGTGACGCGACGTTCACGCTGTACGCCCTGATGATCGCGGGCTACCTCGACGAGGCGACCGCGTGGCGGGACTGGCTGCTGCGCACCGTCGCCGGCGACCCGGCCGACCTGCAGATCATGTACGGGCCCGCGGGCGAGCGCCGACTCCCCGAGCTCGAGCTCGACTGGCTCGGCGGGTACGAGGGGTCGAAGCCCGTCCGGATCGGGAACGCGGCGTCGGGGCAGTACCAGATCGACGTGTACGGCGAGATGATGGACGCGCTCCACCAGACGCGCCGCCACGGCATCGACCCGACGGCCGACGCGTGGGACCTCGAACGCGTGCTCATGGACTTCCTCGAGTCGGGTTGGAAGAAGCCCGACGACGGCATCTGGGAGGTGCGCGGCCCCCGCCGGCACTTCACCCACTCGAAGGTGATGGCCTGGGTCGCGTTCGATCGCGCGGTCCACGCGGTCGAGCGGTTCCATCTCGACGGACCGGTCGACCGGTGGCGCTCGGTGCGCGACGAGATCCACCGCGAGGTGTGCGAGAAGGGCTACGACGCGCAGCGGGGCGCGTTCGTCCAGTACTACGGATCGAAGGACCTCGACGCGAGCCTGCTCATGATCCCGCTCGTGGGGTTCCTGTCACCGAGCGACGAGCGGGTCGTGTCGACGGTCGACGCGATCCAGCGCGAGCTCGTGCACGACGGGTTCGTCGCGCGCTACGAGACGTCGGACACCGGCGAGGTCGACGGCCTGCCCCAAGGGGAGGGCGCGTTCCTGCCCTGCTCGTTCTGGCTCGCCGACAACCTCGCGATGATGGGCCGTCGCCGGGACGCGCTCGCGCTGTTCGAGCGGCTGCGCGGGCTGCAGAACGACGTCGGGCTGTTCGCCGAGGAGTACGACGCGTCGGCGAAGCGCCTGGTCGGCAACTTCCCCCAGGCGTTCACCCACGTCTCGTTCGTCAACTCGGCGTGCAACCTGAGCGGGAGCGGCGAGCGCGGTCCCGCGCACCACCGGGCCCGTCACCACAACGGTGGTTAGTTGAGCAGCTTTGCCTTCTGGGCCTGGAACTCGTCCTCGGTGAGCACGCCCTGGTCCCGCAGGTCGGCGAGCTTGCGGAGCTGATCGGCGACGTCGACCGGCGCGGCGGGCGCAGCCGCGGCGGCCGGGGGTGCGGCGGCGGCCGGGTTGACCTGGTGGATGTACTGCGTCTGACGCTCGACGAGCTTCTTCTGCCGGGCCTCGCTCACGAGCGGCATGAGCAGCTCACGCACCTGGTACGGGCCGTCGATGTTGTCGAGCACGACCTCGCCGCTCGTGTGACCGCCCGACATCTCGGCCGCGCCCGAGAGGCCGAACGCACCGGCCTGGCCCGCCGCCAGCGACGGGTCCTCGAGCCACAGCACGACGTCGCCGACGTCCTTGCCCCGCTGCATCACGTTCTGGCGGACGTCGAGGTCCTTGACCGCCCACATCGGGACGTACTCCGAGCGCACGCCGAGCACACCGCTCTCGATCCAGATCCGGTCCTTCGTGATCCGGTAGAAGGCCTTCGACACGCCCGTCGCCTTCGACGCCGCGTCCTGGCTCTGCCCGAACCACAGCGTCTCGGGGTCGTCCTTCCACTGCTCGACCCGCTTGGCCTGCTGCTCGCCGAGGGTCGTCTTCGCCTGGTCGGCGAGCTCCTTGCCCTTCTCCGTCGCGGTCTGCGCGGCCGACTTCAGCCGGTCCTTCCACGACCGCTTCGGCTGGCCCGTCTCGTCGTCCGGCATGCTCCGCCGCTCCTCGTGCTCCATCGGGAAAGCGCAGGAGTCTACGGGGCGCGCGCGCCCGTTCGTTCCGTGAGCGTCGTCTGCGGTCGCTCGGGCAGCAGGACGGGCGGACGTGGCTTCTGGGTGAAGTCGAAGTCGCTCGCGAGGTCGCCGAGGATCTTCACGTCCTCGCGCACGGTGGGTCGTGGGTCGGGACGGCCGTCGGTGCGCGGGTCGAGCCGCTGGCCGTGCAGGAAGTCGTCCTCGATGAACTTGTCGTACGCGTCGAAGCTCAGCGTCTGGTGGTCGACGTAGCCGCGCTTCGCGTACGGACTGATCACGATGCCCGGGACGCGCAGCCCGTAGCCGTTCTCGTCGACCGTCGGCGGGACGACGTGGTCGTAGAACCCACCCCAGTCGTCCCACGCCAGGAAGATCGCGGTCGACGACCAGTCGGGACTGCGCATCACCGCGTTCACGAGACTCGTGACGTACGTCTGCCCCGCGCTGACCTTCGCGGGCGGGTGCTCGCTCACCGATCCGGACGGCGCGATCCACGACACCGCCGGGAGCGTTCCCTTCTTCGCCTGGGCGTAGAAGTTGTCGAGCGACTGGATGTTGCCGAGCTGCCCGTCGCTCTTGACGGTGTCGAAGTACGGCAGCGGGTTCCAGATGCCGGGCGTCTTGGCGTTCTGCGGGACGGGTGCGCACGACTCCGCGGCGTCGTCCTCGCAGTCGGGCTCCGTGCCGTTCAGCACGTAGTAGCCCCAGGACACGTCGTCCTTGTGGAGCAGGTACGTGAGGTCGGTCCACGCGTAGATCGGCGGCCGCCGCGCCGCGACGTTCGCGTTGCGCTTCGCCGCGAAGTCCGGCGGGAGCCCGGGCGACTGGAGCGCGTTGCGGCAGCTGCCCGGGTTGTCGTGCTGCGTGCACGCGGCCGACCACTCCGACACCTGGAACAGGTGCTCGGGCAGGCTCCACGACGCGTTCGGCTCGAACATGTGGTCCTGCAGCACGAAGTCCTCGGCGTACGTCCAGTAGTTCGGGATGTCGGACCTGGTGTGGTACCCGACGACGTCGGGCGTCGCCGAGTTCGTGCACGCGGGGTTGGTCGGGTCGAGGCATCCCTTGCGCCCGGCCTCGGCCTGGGCCACGAAGCCGTCCATCTTCCCGCCGTTGACGTCCGCGGTCGCGTTGGCCGCGCTGTGCGGGCCGCCGCCGTTCACGTCCGCGTGGTCCGCGTACGGGCGCACGCAGTCGCCCTTCTGCGGGTCGGGGACGCAGACGGTCGGCTGGCCGTCGCGCATCGGGATGCCGTCCGCGCCCGGGAACGTCCCGAAGTACGAGTCGAACGACCGGTTCTCCTGCATGATCACGACGACGTGCTGGATCTTGTGGATCCCGTCGTTCGCCGAGGCGGCGGCCGTCTTCGTCTTCGACGCGCTCGTCGAACCGCCACCGCTGCACGCGGCGAGCGCGGTGACCGACATGACCGCGGCGAGCGCGGTGGCTGCACGTCGCACGATGGACCTCCCCGGACGGGACCGACGACCGAGCATCCGCCGCGCGCGTGAGCAGCGTACGGCCGCAGTGTCAGAGGACCGTGAAGCCCCATGCGTTCATGCGTCGCTCGTCGTCGAAGAGCGACGTTTGGCGACGCATGGACGCGCTCACGCCCGGCGGATCTCGATCGCCTCCCACTGCCCGAGCGGGCCCGGCCCGACGTCGAACGTGACGGGCGCACCGGTCGGGATGGTCCGGGTGCCGTCGGCGATGCGCGTGCAGTGGAAGGGATAGCGGGTGCCGTCGCCGTCGACGATCTCGCCCCGGCCGCGGCGCTCGTCGAAGTGCTCGACCCGCCCGCGCCGCTCCGGCATCAGTGGACGATCTTCGAGATCGGCAGCTCGATGATCCCGGTCGCGCCGTGGTCCTTGAGCGCGGGGATGAGCGTGTTGATCTCGGACTTGGCGACGACCGCCTCGACGGCGTAGGCGTCCACGCGGAACAGCTTCGACACCGTCGGCGCCTTCAACGCCGGCAACAGCGCGACGACGCCGTCGAGGTGCTGCTCGTCGACGTTCAGCTTCACGAGCACCCGGCCACGGGCCTCGAGCGCGCCGGTGAGCAGCGTCTGGATCTGCTCCATGGCCTTGCGCTTGGCGGGATCGCCGTGCGACTCGGGGTTCGCGATGAGCTCCGTGTACGACGTGAGCACGGTGTCGACGATCTTGAGTCCGGCGGCGCGCAGCGCGCGGCCCGTCTCGGTGATCTCGATCACCGCGTCCGCGATCTCGGGGATCTTCGCCTCGGTCGCTCCGTAGGACAGCGTGACGTGCGCGTCGACGCCGTGCTTCTCGAAGTAGCGGCGCGTCAGCTCCGGGTACTCGGTGTGGACGCGCACGCCGTCGGGCAGGTCGGTCACCGACGCGACCGGTGAGTCACCGGCGACCGCGAGCACCATGCGGATCGGGCGCGCGGTCGCCTTGGAGTAGTGCAGCTGCGTGAGCGAGACGACGTCCGCGCCGGTCTCCTCGATCCAGTCGCGCCCGGTGATGCCGACGTCGAACAGCCCGCCGGCGACGTAGCGCGGGATCTCCTGGGGCCGGAGGATGCGGACGTCCTCGACGCGCGGGTCGTCGATCGACGCGCGGTAGTCGACCTCGGAGGACCGCTCGACGGCGAGATCGGCCTCCTCGAAGAGCTGGAGCGTCGCGCGCTCGAGTGTCCCCTTCGGCAGCACCAGCCGCAACATGTCCTCTCTCAGCCTCCGGTCCTGGGATGGGGCAGACGGCGCAGCAACGTTGCCATCTCGATCGCCGTGCAGGCCGCTTCGGCGCCCTTGTTCCCCTCCGCGCCGCCCGCCCGGGCCAGCGCCTGGTCGAGGTCGTCGGTCGTCAGGACGCCGAACGCGCACGGCACACCGGTGTCGAGCGACACCCGCATGATCCCCGCGGCACACTCCCCCGCGACGTACTCGAAGTGCGGCGTGTCGCCGCGGATCACGGCGCCGAGGCACACGACGGCGTCGTACCCGTGCGTCGCCGCGAGCCGCATCGCGACGATCGGGATCTCGAACGCGCCCGGCACCCAGTGGACGGGCACGTCGTCGTCGACACCGGCGTCGCGGAGCGCACCGAGCGCGCCGTCGAGCAACGGCTTCGTGATGTGGTCGTTGAAGCGCGCCGCGACGACCGCGACGCGCAACCCGCGCCCGTCGAGCTCGCTCGCCGGCGAATACTCACCCATGCGTCAGCTCGTCCCGAGGCCCTCGTCGCCGAGGTCGAGGAGATGACCGAGCTTCTCCTGCTTCGCGCGCAGGTACGCGATGTTCTCCTGGTTGGGCACGGTGCTGAGCGGGACGCGCTCGACGATCTCGAGCCCGTACCCGTCGAGACCGCCGTACTTGGCGGGGTTGTTCGTCATCAACCGCATCGTGGTGATGCCGAGATCGACGAGGATCTGCGACCCGATCCCGTACTCGCGCTTGTCGACCGGGAAGCCGAGCTCCACGTTCGCCTCGACCGTGTCGCGCCCGCGGTCCTGCAGGTTGTACGCGCGCATCTTGTGGCCGAGCCCGATCCCACGGCCTTCGTGGCCGCGCAGGTACACGACGGCTCCCTCGCCCTCCTCGGCGATGCGCGCCAACGCGAGGTCGAGCTGGACGCCGCAGTCGCACCGCATCGACCCGAACACGTCGCCGGTGAGGCACTCGCTGTGGACGCGCACGAGGACGTTCTGCTTGCCCGCGACCTCGCCGCGCACGAACGCCATGTGCTCCACGCCGTCGAGCAAAGACTCGAACACGTACGCGGTGAAGTCGCCGTGGCGCGTCGGGATGCGCGCCTCCGACACGCGCCGTACCAGCTTCTCCTGGTGGCGTCGGTAGCGGATGAGGTCGGCGATCGAGATCATCAGGAGGCCGTGCTCGGCCGCGAGCGCCTCGAGCTGCGGCAGACGGGCCATCGTGCCGTCGTCGTTGACGACCTCGGCGAGGATCCCGGCCGGGTAGCACCCGGCGAGCCGCGCGAGATCGATCGCGGCCTCGGTGTGCCCCGCTCGCTTCAACACGCCGCCCTCGCGGTACCGCAACGGGAAGATGTGACCCGGCCGCATCAGGTCGTCCGGCTTGGTGCGCTTCTCGATCAGCGTGTGCACGGTCGTCGTGCGGTCGGCCGCGGAGATCCCGGTCGTCGTCCCGACGCGCGCGTCCACCGACACCGTGAAGGCGGTGCGGTGGTGCTCGGTGTTGTTCGCGACCATCAACGGGAGCTGCAGCTCGTCGAGCCGCGCGCCGAGCATCGGCATGCAGATGACGCCGCTCGTGTGACGGACCATGAAGCCCATCGCCTCGGTCGTGACGCGCTCCGCGGCCATGATGAGGTCGCCCTCGTTCTCGCGGTCGGCGTCGTCCACGACGATCACCATCTCGCCGCGCCCGATCGCCTCGATCGCGTCCTCGATCCTGCTGAACGGCATCGTCGGTCCTTCCGTTGCGCCCTACGCAGATGCGGAGAGCAGTCGCTCGACGTACTTCGCGAGCACGTCGACCTCGAGGTTCACCCGGTCACCCGGCCGCGCGGTGCCGAGCGTCGTCACCGCGAGCGTGTGCGGGATGACGGCGACCGAGAAGCCGTCGCCATGCAGCGCGGCGACTGTGAGGCTGATGCCGTCCACGGTGATCGAGCCCTTCTCGACGACGTAGCGCAGCAGTCCCGGTGGTGTGGTGATCGTCACGCGCGTCGACCCGTCGTCGAGCGGCTCCCGGCCGGCGACGGTGCCGACGCCGTCGACGTGGCCCTGCACGATGTGGCCACCGAGTCGGTCGGCGAGGCGGACGGGGCGTTCGAGATTGACGGGATCACCGGCGCGCAGGCCGCCGAGCGAGGTGCGCTCGAGCGTCTCGACGACGGCGTCGGCCGCCCACCAGCCGTCGCCGACGCCGACGACCGTGAGGCAGCAGCCGTTGACCGCGATCGACGCGCCGTCCTGTGCGTCGTCGAGGACACGCTCGCACCCGATCTCGAGCCGCGCGCCGCCGTCGTGGTGGTCCACGCGTCGCACGCGCCCGAGCTCCTCGACGATGCCGGTGAACATCAGTCCATGGCTCCCGGCGTCGGCGTCAGGTCGAGCCGGGCGTCATTGCCGACGCGCGTGACCGACGTGAGCTGCCATTGCGACGCATCGCCGATCGTCGCCGCTCCGGGCAGCGCGAACGCAGGACGCCCGCGATCGCCGATGACGACGGGTGCGACGTACGCGACGACGGCGTCGGCGAGCCCGGCCTCCAGGAACGACGCGTGGACGGTGGGGCCGCCTTCGACGAGGACCTGCAGCACGCCGAGCCCACCGAGCACCGCGAGGGTCCCGGCCAGGTCGACGCCGGCCCCGGCGGATGACGGTTCGACGAGCTCGACCTTGGCACCCGCGGCCCGCCAGGCGTCGACGGCGCGCGTGGGTGCGGCGTCGGTCGTGACGACGAGCGTCGGTGCGAGCGCGGTGTCGAACAGCGGACCGGTGGCCGGGACCCGACCGCGCGCGTCGACCACGACACGCACCGGCGCGACGCGCGGCGGGTCGTCGACGTCGCGGACCGTCAGCGACGGCTCGTCCGCCAGCGCGGTCCCCGCGCCGACGAGCACGGCCTGGCTGTCGGCACGTAGCTCGTGCGCGTCGCGGCGGGCGTCCGGACCCGTGATCCAGCGTGACGTGCCATCGGCCGCGGCGACGCGCCCGTCGACGCTCGTTGCCGTCTTCAAGAGCGCATACGCGCGCCCCGTGCGGCGGTGGTGGAGGTACGCGGCCAACGACGCCCGGGCGTCGTGCGCGCCGGCACCGACGTCGACGGTGATCCCCGCGTCGCGCAGGACGGCGATCCCGCGTCCGGCGACGTTCGGGTCGGGGTCCTCGAGCGCGACGACGACACGCGCCACCCCGGCATCGCGCACCGCGTCGACGCACGGCGGCGTGCGGCCGTGGTGCGAGCACGGCTCGAGCGTGGTGTAGAGCGTGGCGCCGCGGGCGCGCGCACCGGCGGCGCGCAAGGCGTGAATCTCGGCGTGAGGCCCGCCGGGCGGCGACGTCGCACCCTCACCGACGATCTCGTCACCGTGCGCGACGACGGCGCCGACCCACGGGTTCGGCGCGGTGTGGCGGCGGACGGAGCGGGCGAGGTCGACCGCGCGCGCCATGAGCCGGGCGTCGGTCTCGGGTCCTGCGTCCCCCGCTGCGGGCACTGGTTCCTCCCGACCCTGCGGGAAGGCGCGGGAACAGCGCGCAGTGGCCACGTGCGGCCACGTCTGCGCCCTCTCCCATCCGGACTGTGACCGTCGGCCCAGGACTTCGGCCGCCGCCGGTGCGGCGCCCGGCACCTGGTCGACCGCACGGCTGGCTGCCGTGGGCTCGCGGGCTCCCGCGACCAGTGTCGCGGCTACCGCCGGTCGGGACTTCCACCCAACCCCGAGGGCCGTTGCTCTTGTGTGATCTGGGATATCGAGGATACCGCCAGTGAACCTGACGGACAATCAGATACAGAGCGGTGAGACTCCGCCGGCGCGGTCTCGCGCCGAGCGAACGACCTGTCGTCACGCGCGCGATCGCGCGGGCGCGCGTCGCGATGGATCGCTTGTCACGCGCGACGCGCGTCATCACAATGACGAGGAAAAGACTCGGAGCTGACGGGACAGCGGCCTCCCGATCGGGTAACAAGGCACTCGCAACCCGTTCGGTGCACCGGAGCACGTCAGAGGAGTGATGGCGATGTTGATTGCCGTCGCCGCGGGTGGTGTGTTCGTCGTCGTGGTTGCGGCGATGCTCGTCCTCTGGGCGCGCCGCCGCCCGGCGCTCGAGCAGATCGACCCGCAGTCGGTTGAGCTCGCGGCCGATCCCCCGTCGAGCCAGGTCCGGATCCTGCGCAGCCGCGAGGAGCTGGCCGAGGCGATCGAACGCGCGACGACGACCGAGCAGGCGCTCGCCGCCATGGCGTCGCGCCGCGCCGCGCGCTACACGCGCTTCGGCGGCTCGGCCACGGGCGCGTCGAAGACCCCCGCGCTGGCCGACCACCCGGGCGTGACCCCCCTGCGCGGCATCGGCGACACGCCCGCGCCGCCCGTCCCGCCGACCGGCACCGCCGACCCCGGGATCTGACCGGCCGGGCCGTCCGGCCCGGCACGCGAGTGCGTTAGTGCGGGTGTCCGCCCGCCAGCAGGTCGAGCGCGTGCGGCACCGCGGGGAGCACGACGTCCAGGCACTCGAGCGCGCCGCGGCTCGACCCGGGCAGGTTGCACACGAGCGCGGCGCCGACGGTGCCGCACACGCCGCGCGACAGCATCCCGAACGGCTGCCCGGGACGGTTGCTCGCGGCGCGCATCGCTTCCGCGAAGCCCGGGACGTCGCGCTCGACGGCGGCCCGCGTGCCCTCGGGCGTCAGGTCGCGTGGGCCGAAGCCGGTCCCGCCCGTCGTGACGACCAGGCCCGCGAACCCGTCGGTCAGCTCCCGCAACGCGTCGCGCACGGACTCGACGCCGTCCGGGACCACACGGTGCTCGACGACGTCACAGCCCTCGGCACGCAGCCGGTCGACGAGCGCGCGTCCCGACTTGTCCTCCCGGGTCCCCGCGACCACGCCGTCCGAGACGGTCAGCACCTTCGCCGCGAACGTGCGCACGTCAACCCGCGTCGGGCCACGCGGCGCGACGGATCTCGCGGGCCGAGGCACGGGGATCGTCAGCGTGGAAGATCGCGCTGCCCGCGACGAGGATGTCCGCCCCGGCGTCGGCGGCCTCACGCGCGGTGTGGACGCTGATCCCGCCGTCGATCTCGACCTCGACCGCGAGGTTGCGCGCGTCGATCTCGCGCCGCGCGGCGCGCACCTTGTCGAGCACTTCGGGGATGAAGGCCTGGCCGCCCCAGCCCGGGTGCACGCTCATGACGAGGAGGATGTCGATCTCGTCGAGGTACGGGACGACCGCGTCGAACGCGGTCTCCGGGTTGAGGACCAGCCCGACCCGCATCCCGAGCGACCGCATCCGGTCGAACAGGGGTCGGGGGTCGCCGAGCTCGACGTGCACGGTGCAGCTGTCGGCACCGGCCTCGGCGAAGTCGTCGAGGAGCACGCCCGGGTTGTCGATCATCAGGTGGCAGTCGAGATACAGGTCGGTGTCCTTGCGCAGCGACGCGACGACGGGCGGGCCGATCGTCAGGTTCGGCACGAAGTGACCGTCCATCACGTCGACGTGGAGGAGGTCGGCCTCGTCGCGCACGCGCTCGACGTCCTCGGCCAGGCGGGCGAAGTCGGCGGACAGGATCGACGGCGCGAGCTTGCGGGTCACGAACCCGACCCTACCGATCGCAGCGTGAGCACGAACATCCCGTCGGTCCCGGCGTCCTGCGGGAGCAGGAGCGCGCCGCGGCCGCACGGTCGCCACGGTCCGCCGGGCGGAGCTGTCGGCTCGAGGCCGGGCGCGTTCCGCCGCAACCACTCGTCGACGTCGACGGTCTCCGCGCGCGTCACCGTGCACACCGAGTAGACGAGCACGCCGCCGGGCCGGACGCGCGTCGCCGCGTGCCCGACGAGCTCACGCTGCAGCGTGGCGAGGGCGTCGACGTCGGCGGGCCGGACCCGCCAGCGCGCCTCCGGACGGCGGCGCAGGACGCCGAGCCCGCTGCACGGGGCGTCGACGAGCACCCGGTCGAAGCGCGTGCGGGGTGCGAACGGCAGCGCGCGCCCGTCGGCCGTCACGCTGCGGACCCGGCGCAGTCCGAGGCGGCGGGTGGCGGTCCGGACGAGTTGCGTCCGGCGGGGGTTCGCGTCGAGCGCGACCACGAGGCCGTCGTCGCCGATGCGCTCGCCGAGCGCGGTCGCCTTTCCGCCGGGCGCGGACCCGACCTCGAGCACGTGCTCGCCGGGTCCTGCGCCCACGAGCGCGGCGACCGCCTGGCTCGCCTGGTCCTGCGGCGTCGCTCGACCTTCGACGACGGCGGGGAGCGCGCCGGGGTCGCCGATCCCCCGCACGACGAGCGCGTCGTGGACGAGCGCGCCGCGCGACACGTCGGCGCCCGCGGACAGCAGCTCACGCGTCAGCGCGTCGGGTGTCGTCCAGACCGGGTTCGGCCGCAGCGTCAGGGCGGGGACGTCGTTGTCGGCGGCGAGCAGCGCGAGCGCGTCGTCGCGCCCGAGGTCGTCGACGAGGCGCGCGACGATCCAGTCCGGGTGCGAGGTGCGGATGCCGACGGACGTGACGTCGTCGCCCTCCGGCCACGGCCACGGGGGCCCGAGCGTGGCGACCGTCCGGAGCACGCCGTTCACGAACCCGCGGGCGCGCGGTGCCCGACGCGCGCAGGCGTCGACCGTCGCGGACACCGCCGCGTGCGCCGGCACGCCGTCGACGAGCTGGGCGGCGCCCATCCGCAGCGCGGCGCGCACCGGCGCGTCGAGGGTCTCGACGGCCCGCGTGAGGGCGATGCCGAGCAGGTGGTCGAGGGCCCGCAGGCGCCGCACCGTCCCGTAGACGAGCGACGTCGCGAACGCGCGGTCTCGGGCCGCCAGCCGCGTGTCGCGCAACATCGCGGGCAGGAGCAGGTTGGCGTACGCGCCGTCCTCGATCCGCACGAGCGCGTCGAGGGCGACGTCGCGCGCAGAGCGAGACGTCACGTCACGGCGATCGGGCCGTCGACGCGACGTCCCGCGAGCCACGCGCGCGCGGGCATCGGGCGACGCCCTTCGGGCTGCACCTCCTCGAGCACGAGCGCACCCGCGGGCGTGACGATCGCGTCACGCGCGAGCGAGCCGACCGGCGCGTCGACCGGCTCGTCGGCGACGTGCGCGCGCAGCACCTTGACCCGCGTGCGCTCCATGGTGCACCACGCACCCGGGCGAGGGTTGCCGGCTCGGACGACACGGGCGAGCTCGTCGGCCGGCCGCCGGGGGTCGAGGTGGAACTCGTCGACGGTGAGCTTGTCGGCGTACGTCGGCTCGCCGGTCTGCTCCACGGGCGTCGTCGTGGGCACGGCGGGGAGCGTGGCGACGAGCAGGTCCGTGCCGAGCTGGACGAGCCGCGTGCGCAGCTCGCCGGCCGTCTCCTCGCGCCCGATCGCCGTGGCGCGGCGCGCGTACACCGGGCCGGTGTCGAGCCCGGCCTCGATCCGCATGATGCAGACGCCCGTCTCGTCGTCGCCCGCGAGGATGGCGCGCTCGACCGGCGCCGCACCTCGCCATCGCGGCAGCAGCGAGAAGTGCACGTTGACGAAGCCGTTCGGAAGCGCGTCGAGCAGGCGCGTCGGGAGCAGCTGTCCGAACGCGACGACCACACCGAGCGTGGCGCCGGTCGCCGCGACCTCGTCGACCACCTCCCCGGCCTTGGCCGGCGTCCGCACGTCGAGCCCGAGCTCCCGCGCGGCGACGCTGACGGGGCTCGGCTCGTCGCCGCCGCGACGACTGCGACGTCGGTCGGGCTGCGTGACGACGAGCGCGATCTCGTGTCCGTGTGCGTGGAGTGCCCGCAGCGGCGGGACCGCGTCGGCCGGCGTGCCGAGGAACACGACGCGCACGGTGAGCCGCCCGCGTCCTCGCGGCTAGAGACCCGGCGTGCCGTTGTGGCGCGCCGGCGCCTCGCCGAGCAGCTCGCGCTCGCGCATCGTGCGGAGCGCCTGCTTGCGCACGTCGGGCTCGAGGCGGTCGAGCATCAGGACGCCGTCGAGATGGTCGAGCTCGTGCTGCATGACACGCCCGAGGTAGTCGTCCGCCTCGAACGTCTTCTCGTTGCCTTCGAGGTCGAGACCGCGAACGGTGACGACGCGCGGACGGACGACCTCGAACGCGTAGCCGGGGATCGAGAGACAGCCCTCCTCGAACTCCCACTCGCCGGTGCTCTCGACGATCTCGGGGTTGATGAGGACCTCGGGACCCTCGCCGACGTCGTAGGTGAACAGCCGCCGCTGGACGCCGACCTGCGGCGCGGCCAGCCCCACGCCCGACGCGTCGTACATCGTCTCGTACATCGTGTCGACGAGCCGCGCGAGCGCGCCGTCGATCTCCTCGACCTCGCGCGAGCGCTGCTTCAGCACGGGATCGCCGAACTTCCGGATGGTGTACGTCGCCACGAGCTCAGGGTACCAGCGGCCTCGCGCGTGCCCGTCAGACGCGCAGCGGGTCGACGTCTACGCGCAGACGGCCGTGACGGCGACCGTCCGCGGCCGCGACGGCGAGCGCGTCGCACAGCGTGGCGACGTCGTCGGCGCGCACGAGCGCGCGTGCGCCCGCGCGCGTCGGCGTCGGGCCGAGCACGGACACGTGCGCGTCCGGGAGGCGTGCGACGGCGGCGTCGACCGCTTCGCCGGCGCCCGAGACCTCGGCGAGCGCACCGAAGGGCGGGAACCCGAGGAGCTGCCGCCGTTCGCGTTCGACGCCCGGGACCAGCTCGGGATCCCGTGCTCGGACGGCGCGTACCACCTCGTGGTCGGGGACCCGCGTCTGCACCAGCAGCCGGCCGTCCGGCCCGACCGCACGCGCGCCCCGGGCGAGGAGCCACAACGCCTGCTCCGCGGCGCGGTACCGCAACGCGAGGAGCTCGTGGTCAAGCTCGAGGAACGCGGCGAGACCCGGGCGCCGACCCGGCATCCCGCGCACCCGGTGCAGCACGGCTTCCGTGCCGACGAGCACGTCGGCGTCGGGCACGTGCACGGTCGCCGCGTCGACCGCGGCGACGGTCGCGCGCGGCAACAGCGCGGCGAGGTCGTCGCGCAGCCGGGACACGCCGGCGCGCACGACGCGCATCCGTGTCCCGCCGCACCGGGTGCAGAGGCGCGCGCGCGGCTCGTCGCACCGCGGGCAGACGAGCCCGCCGTCGGTCTCGCCCACCGCGGCACCACACCGCTCGCACCGCACGAGCTCGCCACACGCGGCGCACGCGAGCAACCGGGCGCGACCCTTCCGGTTCACGACGCACAGCGCGCGCCGGTCGCGGTCGATCGTCTCGTGCAACCGCGTGGCGAGCGTCTCGGACAGCAGCCCGAACCCCGGTCGCGTGTCGCGCAGGTCGACGACGTCGACCACCGGCCACCCGTCGCGCTCCAGCGCCCGGTTCGGGCGGGCGAACGCGGTCGCCGCGACGCACGCGTCGACCGTCGGCACGGGGCTCACGAGCGTCACGCGCGCGCGGGCGCGTCGCGCGCGTTCGATCGCGACGTCGCGGGCGTGCCACGCGGGAACACGCTCCTCGACGAGACCTTCGTCGCCCTCGTCGAGCACGACGATCGCGGAGAGGTCGGGTACGGGCGCGAGCACCGCGACGCGACCGCCGACGACGACGCACGCGCCCCGCCGGGCTGCGGACCACGCGCGGGTGCGCTCGGCGCCCGTCTGGTCGCCGCGCACGACGACGACCGAGCGCCCGTCGCGCTCGAGCGCGCCGACGAGCGACCCGAGGCGCACACCCTCGGGCACGACGACAACCGTCGAGCCCGAGGGCGCGAGGAGGGACCGGACGAGCGCGCGCCGGTCGGACGCGGGCGGCCACGCGACGAGCCCGACGGGCGCGTCCGCGATGCCGTCGAGACCGGCCGGCGCGTCGACCACCGGGTGCACGCCGACCTCGCTGATCGGAACGGCCTCGGGCGGGACGATGTTGGACGGCGACGCGCTGCGCAACAACGCGGTGACCGGCCCGCACCACCGCCACGCGATCCACCGGCACAGGTCCACGAGCTCGCGGGACGGGCCGGCCGACACCGCGGCCGCGATGGGCCGGAGCCGCTCGGGTTCCGTCTCGGGCGCGACGTCGTCGGCCACGACCCAGCCGCGCACGCGCCGACCGTGGAGCGGGACGCGCACGATCGTGCCGACCGCGACGCGCGCGTCGAGCGCGTCGGGCACGAGATAGTCGAAGTCG
>Ga0070741_10010800_pt1 | contig 17096 bp, 15 predicted proteins | sample Coa_R1_4_FD_66440 | JGI IMG/M metagenome (GOLD analysis project Ga0070741, IMG submission 66440) | Surface soil microbial communities from Centralia Pennsylvania, which are recovering from an underground coalmine fire - Coalmine... | ecosystem: Environmental > Terrestrial > Soil > Unclassified ...
TGGGTGCTGGGTGCTGGGGTGCTGGGTGCTTGGGTGCTTGGTGATTGGTGCTTCGTGCTCGGTGCTCGGTGCTCGGTGCTACTGGTTCTGCGGTTCTCGCGTTCCGGCGGCGGTCACCGGTATCCTGCGGGCCGACCATGTGATCAGCTTAGTTCCGAGCATTGGGGACCGGAGAACCCGAGAACCTCTCGAGAACTCGCAGAACTACGAGAACCGAGAGAACCCCCAGAACCGAGAGAACCCCCAGAACCGAGAGAACGCCCAGAACCGAGAGAACCCCCAGAACCGAGAGAACCTCCAGAACCGAGAGAACCTCCAGAACCGAGAGAACCCTCAAGAACCTGAAGAACCTGAAGAACCTGAAGAACCTGAAGAACCTGAAGAACCTGAAGAACCTGAAGAACCTGAAGAACCTGAAGAACCTGAAGAACGAGAGAACCCCCAGAACCGTGCTGAAACAGCACCTCGACCGCCTGTATCACGACTTCAACGTCCCCGATTCGGCGACCGATCCGATCCAGATCGTGCGGCGCTTCGCCGCCCGCGACGACCGGGAAATCGCCGGATTCGTCGCCGCCTCGCTCGCCTTCGGCCGCGTCGCCGGCGTGATGCGTTCGGTCGACCGGACGCTGGCGGTGATGGGACCGTCGCCGGCCGACTACGTGCGCCGCTTCGAGCCCACACGGGATGCGCGCGCCTTCGCGCCGATCGTGCACCGCTGGATCCGCGGCGCCGATATCGCCGCGCTCGTGGGCGTCATGCGCCGCATGGTCGACACCTCGGGATCGATCGAGGGTTTTTTCGCCGACGGCATCGCCGCGGATGCGGAGGACGTCGGCGCCGCGCTCGAACGCTTCTCGACGCGCGCGCTCGGCTTCGGCGTGCGTTCGCCGGGCATCGGCTACTTCTTTCCGCGGCCGTCGGCGGGATCCGCGTGCAAGCGGCTGAATCTCTTCCTGCGATGGATGGTGCGCCGCGACGCCCTCGACCTCGGCGTGTGGACGCGTGTGCCGGCGGCGAAGCTGATCATTCCGCTCGACACCCACGTGATCCGCGTCGGCCGTCACCTCGCGCTGACGCGGTACGCGAGCCCGGGATGGGCCATGGCCAGCGACATCACCGCCTCGCTGCGCCAGCTCGATCCCGACGACCCGGTCAAATACGACTACTCGCTCTGCCACCTCGGGATGAATTACCCGAAGGACGCCGCGCTCAAGTCGCTGCTGTCAACGTTTGGTAGACCGCGGCGGTCTCGGCGACCATCCGCTCGACGGTGAATCGCTCGCGCACCCGCGCGTAGCCGGCGGCCGCGAAGCGCCCACGCAGATCGGGATCGTTCAGGGCGCGGACGATCGCGTCCGCCAGCGCATGATGGTCCCGCGGCGGCACGAGCAGTCCGGTGACGCCGTCGTCGACGATCTCCGGGATGCCGCCGGCGCGCGTCGCGACGATCGGTCGCCCGCACGCCATCGCGTCGAGCAGCGACGTCCCGAGCCCTTCGGTCACCGAGCTCATGACGAACAGGTCGAACCCCTTGATGCAGCCGAGGACGTCGGTCCGGAACCCGGGCAGCAGCACGTGCTTCTCGAGCGCATGCTCCTTGACCAGGTGCTCGAGATGCTCGCGCAGCTCGCCTTCGCCCAGGATGATGAACCGCGCGTCGGGAATCCGCTTGACGACGAGGTGGGCCGCTTCGATGAGATAGCGCTGCCCCTTGTGGGCGACGAGCGCGGCGACGTTGCCGACGACCGGTGCGTGATGCGGCAGCCAGAACGCTTCGTGGACGTTCACCGGCGGCGCCGCCGCGACGTGCTCGACGTCGATCCCCTCGTGCACGGTGACGACGCGCTCGGCGGGCACGCCGTCGGCGAGCAGGATGTGCCGAATCGCGTCGGACGCGGCGATGTAGCAGTCGACCTGACGGTACTTCCAGCGCGAAAACGAATTGCCCTTCAGGTGGAAGTCGACGCGCCGCGACGCGACGAGCGCCGGCCCGCCGCCCTCGCCGAACCCGCCGAGCGAGAGCGCCAGCGACGCCATCGCGACGCCGTGCGGATCGTGCGCGTGGATCACGTCCGGGCGGAGCCGCTTCAGGACGCGGCCGAACCGCCAGCCGGCCGTGAAGTCCACCTCGGTGCGCGGCGCGAGCGGAATCAGCTCGAGGCCCTCCGACGCGCGCCGCCGCAGTTCGCCGTCCGGGTGCGCGACGAGCGCCGCCCGGTGGCCGAGCGCTCGCAGGCCGTTGACCGTCAGCAGCACCTGGTTCTGCCCGCCGCGCCACGTCCGCGCGGTGTCCACGTGGAGCGAGAACATGCGGCGGTCAGCCTAGCCGGTGGCGTGCTCGAAATCCATCGAGAACACGAGCCGGTATCCGAACGGATCCTCGACCGCCATCTCGTAGCACCGGTACACGCGCATGCTCGGCTTCTCGACGACGTTCGCGCCGTTGGCGACCAGTTCGGCGTGCAGCCCGTCGAGATCGGTCGTCCAGATGTACGCGTCGCTCGAGATCTTGCGGCGGCCGCCGTTGGGCGAGGGACCGGCGCCCGGGTCGGCCTTGCCGAAGTGGATCTCGGCGCGATCGCGCGCGACCATCGCGAACACCGGCGGGTCGAGGAAGTAGCCCAGAATCCTGAAGCCGAGCACGTCGCGGTAGTACTCCGCCGCGACACGCACGTCGTCGACGACGAACTGCGGCGCGATTGCGGTCAGTGTCGGCATTGGCGGCGCCCCCAGAGTTTCGCGAACTTCAGGAACACGTAGTAGCTGTTCATCACCGACACGATCAGGCCCGCGGAGCCGTCGCGGAACCCGCCGCGGAGCACGTAATTGCGCAGGAAGGCCAGCGGCGGGTGACCGACCATCTCGAGCCATCCCGACCGGCGGCCCGCCTCGTCCATCTGGCGCGCGGCCAGCGTGGTGTAGCGGTCGATCGTTTCGAGGTGATCGGCGATGTCGCGGTACGCGTAGTGCTGCAGCTCTCCGGCGAGCCGGCCGATCGATCCGTCGACGGTCACCGCTTCGTGCACGTACGCGCCGGTCCATCGCGCGCGCCGCCGATCGTAGAGGCGTGTCTGGAAATCGGGATACCAGTCGGTGCTGCGGATCCAGCGTCCGAGATGGAACGTCACGCGCGGAATCCGGTATGCCGCGTCGCGCGGGTCGCCGGCCAGCAGCCGCTGGATTTCCGCCGCGAGCTCCGGCGTGACGCGCTCGTCGGCGTCGAGCGACAGGATCCAGTCGTGCCGCGCCAGCGACGCGGCGTAGTTCTTCTGGTCGATGTACCCCGGCCACTCGCGCACGACGATGCGGTCGGTGTGCTGCCGCGCGATGGCCACCGTGTCGTCGGTGCTCATCGCGTCGACGAGCACGATTTCGTCGGCGAACCGCACCGATGCCAGCGCCGCGTCGATGTCCGCCGCTTCGTTCCTGGTGATGACGGTGACCGAGAGCTTCGGCACGGTGCGCAGCATATCAAAGCGCGCCTCGCGTGCCGGCGCCGGCGGCGTGACGGCCGGGCCAGGCCGGCTGTCGCGCAGGGAGGGCGACGCGGTCGCGTCGCCGTGCCCTGCGCGCCTGACGCCGTTACTGCGCGCGGATGATCGCCGAATTGCCGGTGACGATCGCGCCCGAGCCCGGCGTCGTAATGCCGGGGAATCCGCCGTTGAGCGGGACGCTCTGCACGGCGTCGAAGTCGACGAGCGACTTGTTGTAGTCGGAGATCGCCTGGATCTCGGCGACCCGCGCGACCGCGAGGTCGCGCTGCGCCTGGAACACGAAAAAGCTCTGCGACATGCCGGCGGCGAGCTTCTTCTCCTCGGCGTCGAGTTTCTTCTCCTGCAGCTCGCGCGACGCGCGCGCCGACTCCACGCGCTTGATGTTCGTGGTGACGTTGCGGGCGGCGAGGCGGACCTGCGTCGTGATTTGCAGCTCGAGGTTCTTCACCTGCGCCTCGGCCTGCTGCGCCTGCAGCCGGGCGCGCGCCAGGTTCGCCTGCACCGTGCTCGAGCCGAGCGGATACCCGATCTGCACGCCGACGGTCCACTGCGGGTAGGCGTTCGAGAAGACGTCGCCGAGCACCGACCCGTACGTCCGCTGCGAGATGATCGATCGAGCCGGCACGACGCCGAGCCCCAGATTCGACAGATCGGCGGCGGAGACGCCGGTCAGCTGCGTCCCGCCGTACGAGATCGCGCCGTAGTTGGCCTGCAGGTTGACGTCGGGAAGGATCTGGTTCTTGAGGAACTTCATGTTGACGTCGCCGATGGCGAGCGTGTTCTTCGCCGCCAGCAGGTCGGTCCGCTTGTCGAGCGCGTTGCGCACCGCGGCGTCGACGTCGACCGACTGCGCGGCGAACGACGCCGCGTCGGTCGGATCGAAGTTGACGTTCCAGAAATCGGCCTGGGCCGGGTCGAGGATCAGCGCGCGCAGGTTGTCCTGCGCCGTTTTGATCGCCGCCTCGGCGACGATGACGCCCTGCTCGTTGCTGGCGACCTCGGCCTGCGCCTGAACGATGTCGATCGGCGCGAGCGTCCCGATCTCGACGCGTTTCTGGTTGTCCCTGAGGAACTGCTGCGACAATTCGAGCGACAACTGCTGGACCTTCTGGTTGCTGATCGCGTAGACGAGGTCCCAGTACGCATCGCGCACCGCGCGCATCGTCGAGGTGATGACCGCCTGCAGCTGGATGTCCGAGAGCTCGCGGAACTTTTGGCTTTGCTTCACCTGCTGCCGGATCTGGTCGATGCTGAAGTTGCGCATCAGCGGCTGGGTGTAGTTGAACTGCACGTTGGAGTAGAGCTGCGGGCTGTAGTTCGACAGCGGGTTGTCCGTGATGACGCGCTGGTTGATCCAGCCGGCGGTGTAGCTGCCGCCCCAGGGCAGCGCCTGGGCCAGCGAGACGTTGGCGTTGGTCGTGCCGTTGCCGTACGCGGGCTGGAAGATGCTGATCGCCGGGTAGTTGTTGCCGACACGGCTGAACGACGTGCCGAGATTGGGCGACCAGAAGGACCGCGACTGCGCGACGGTGGTGTCCTGAATCTGCGGGTCGATCCGCTGGATCCGAATGCCCAGGTTCTGCTCGAGCGCAAGCTTGACCGCTTCGTCCATGCTCAGAGGCCGTGCCGTGCCGCCGGCCGCCTGGCTCGCCGCCGAGGGGGCCGAGATCTGGGTGGCGGCCGCCAGCGTGGCGGCGTCGAAGCGAAGGTGTCCGGTTTGCGCGAAAGCGGTCACCGGCGCCAGCGCGAGCGCGCACGCGGCGGCGAACGTCCGGAGGCGGAGAGTCGACTGATGCATTGCCACGGCTCCTACAGGAAACAAACGGGTATTGGTCTAAGCAATAGACGTCGGGCGGGATGCGTTGGTTCATCGAATTGTATAATGGGCGCCCTTTCTCTGAGGTTTTCATGCACAGATCTTCCCGCCTGACGCTGGGCGTCGTGGCGCTCGCGTTCAGCCTCTCGCCGACAGCTCAACTGCAGACGCGCGCGTTTCCGCTCACCGTCGACAGCATCATGCGCGGACCCGCGCTGGTCGGTTATCCGCCGACCGGACTGCGCTGGTCGGGCGATTCGTCGACGCTCTATTTCGAATGGCGTCATCCGGGCGAAGACGAGGCGTCGACGTGGGCGGTCGCGCGCACCGGCGGCCAGCCGCGGAAGCTCGGCGACGCCGAGCGGAAAACCGCGCCGCCCGTCAACGGCGTGTGGGACCGCGCGCACCGCCGCGTGCTGTTCGCCGACGCCGGCGACGTGGCGATCGTCGACACGACCACCGGCGTCCGCCGCCAGATCACGCACACGACGGGCACCGAATCGAACCCGCGGTGGGCGCGGCACGAGACGGCCGTCACCTTCGTGCGCGACAACAACCTGTTCCTCGTGCCGCTCGACAGCGGCACCATCGAACAGCTGACCGACATCGCGCCGAAGAAGCGCGACGCGCGCGAGACCGACAGCCAGAAGTTCGTCAAGGCCGAAGAGGAGACGCTGATCGAGCACACGCGAACGGAGGCCGAGAAGAGGAAGCGCAAGGAGGAGAAGGACAAGGCGTCGGCGCTGCCGAAATACGAGCTCGCCGAACATCAGACCGCGCCGGACCTGCAGCTGGCGCCCGACGGCACGCACGTCTTCGTCGTCGTCGCCGAGCGGAGCGAGGCGGCCAGGCGGCCGAACGTGCCCACCTACGTCACCGAGTCCAGCTACACCGAGGACATCCCGGCGCGCACCTTCGTCGGCGACGCGCAGGAGAAGCGTTCGCTCGTCGTGATGAACCTCGAGACCGGCAAGAGCGCCGCGGCCGATGCCGGATTTGCCGGCAAGCGCTCGGTCCGCTGGAGCATGGCGCAGTTGAACGACGACGGCTCGCTCGCCGTCGCGCACGTCCGCGCCGACGACAACAAGGACCGGTGGCTCGTGGTCGTCGATCCGGAGAGCGGCAAGGCACGCGTGCTCGACACGCTGCACGACGATGCGTGGGTGCGCGAGGTGGGCGGCTTCGGCCCGAACGAGACGTCGTTCGGCTTTCTCGACGCGAAGCGCGTCTGGTTCCTGTCCGAGCGCGACGGCTGGATGCACCTCTACAGCGTCGACGCGACGGCGACGCAGCCGGCGGCGAAGCCGTTGACCCAGGGCAAATGGGAAATCGATTCGGCGGTGCTCTCGCGCGACAGGACACGCTTCTACATCACGAGCACCGAGGAACACCCGGGCGAGCGCCATCTGTATTCGATGAGCGTGGACGGCGGCGCCCGAACGAAGGTGACGTCGATGACCGGCTCGAACGTCGGCGAGGTGTCGCCGGACGACTCGACCGTCGGCATGGTCTACTCCTACAGCAACAAGCCGCCGGAGGTGTACGTGATGCCGAACAGGGCGGGCGCGGCGGCGACGCAGGTGACGACCTCGACGAGCGACGAGTGGCGCGGGTTCAAGTGGATCGATCCGAAGCTCGTCACCTACAAGACGCGCGACGGCGTCGATGTCTACGCGCGCCTCTACACGCCGGAGATGATCGGCGCGAAGCGCGATCCGTCCGCTCCCGCCGTCGTGTTCGTGCACGGCGCCGGATACCTGCAGAACGCGCACAAGTACTGGGCGACCGGCTACTACCGCGAGTACATGTTCAACAACCTGCTCGCGTCGAAGGGCTACGTCGTCCTCGATCCCGACTACCGGGCGAGCGCCGGCTACGGACGCGACTGGCGCACGGCGATCTACCGTCACATGGGCGGCAAGGATCTCGAGGACGTGGTGGACGGCGCGAAGTACCTCGTCGACCGCGAGCACGTGAACGCGCGGCACATCGGCGTGTACGGCGGCAGCTACGGCGGCTTCATCACGTTGATGGCGATGTTCACCTCGCCCGACACGTTCGCGGCCGGCGCCGCGAACCGGCCGGTCACCGACTGGTCGCACTACAACCACGGCTACACGTCGAACATCCTCAACGAGCCGCAGAACGATCCCGAAGCGTACCGGCAGTCGTCGCCGATCTACTTCGCCGACGGCCTGAAGGGCGCGCTGCTGATCAACCACGGCATGGTCGACACGAACGTGCTCTTCCAGGACACCGTGCGCCTGGCGCAGCGGCTGATCGAGCTGCGCAAGGAGAACTGGTCGGTGTCGATGTATCCGGTCGAGAACCACGGGTTCGAGGAAGAGACGAGCTGGGCCGACGAATACAAACGCATCCTGCAGCTGTTCGAACAGCACCTGAAGGTCCATGACGCGCGACGAGCTTCTTGATCTGTTCCGCAAGTCGGGCGCGCTGCTCGAGGGCCACTTCCGCCTGACATCCGGCCTGCACAGCCCCGGCTACCTGCAGTGCGCGCTCGTGCTGCAGCACCCCGACGCGGCGGGGCGTCTCGGCCGCGCGATCGCGGATCGCGCGCGCGACTGGCGTCCCACGGTCGTCCTGTCGCCGGCGCTCGGCGGCATCGTCATCGGCCAGGAGGTCGGGCGCGCGCTCGGCGTCCGCGCGATCTTCGCCGAGCGGCAGGACGGCGCGCTGACGCTGCGGCGCGGGTTCATGATCGCGGAGACCGATCGCGTGCTCGTCGTCGAGGACGTGCTGACGACCGGCGGATCCACCCGCGAGACGATGCAGGTGGCGACGGCGGCGGGCGGACGCGTCGTCGGCGCGGCGTCGATCGTGGACAGGAGCGGCGGCGTCACGTTCGACGTGCCGTACGTCGGGCTGCTCGAGATGAACCTGGCGACGTACGAGCCGGAGCAGTGCCCGCTGTGCGCGAAGGGGATGCCGGTGGTGAAGCCCGGTTCCCGGCCGGTGGCCACGTGATCGCGTGGCCGTCTTCAAGATCACCGTCGCCTACGACGGCACCGATTTCAACGGCTGGCAGCGGCAGCCCGACGGCACGTCGATCCAGGGCGTGCTCGAAGAGGCGCTGAAGGCGCTCGACGGACGGGACGTGGTCGTCACCGCGGCCGGCCGCACCGACGCGGGCGTCCACGCGCTCGCGCAGGTGGCCGCGGTCGCGCTCGAGCGGACGATCGCGCCGGACGCGCTCGTACGGGCGGTCAACGCGCGCCTGCCGGAGAGCGTCCGCGTGCTCTCGGCCGAGGCGGTCGACGCGCAGTTTCATCCGCGCTTCGACGCGAAGATCAAAACGTATCGCTACCGCATCTGGAACGCGGACGTCCTCTCGCCGTTCGAGCGGCGGTACGCGTGGCACATCATCGACCGGCTCGACCTCCAGGCGATCGACGACGGCGCGGGGCGCCTGGTCGGAACGCACGACTTCGCCGCGTTCCAGGGCACGGGGTCCGATGCGGCGACCACGGTTCGGACGGTGACGCAGGCGGGGCTTCGCACGTCGCGCGACGCGCGTGGCGCGGCGCGGTCCGCCCTGCTCGAGTTCGAGATCTCGGGCGACGGGTTCCTGCGCCACATGGTCCGCAACGTCGTCGGCTCGCTGGTCGACGTCGGCCGCGGGCGTGTGCCGCCGGCGTGGATCGCCGACGTGCTGGCATCGCGCGATCGCACGAAAGCGGGGCGGACCGCGCCGGCTCGAGGGCTGTTTCTGGTCGGCGTAAAGTACGAGTAGAATCGAGGTTTACGGGACAGGGATGGCTGATGTCGCTTGAGCAGCTGCTGGCGTGGATTCCGCCGGGTTCGCCCGACGAAGCGCTCGCGCGCCAGGTGAACTTCGAGCAGCTGCCCGCGCACATCGCCATCATCATGGACGGCAACGGCCGCTGGGCGGCCCAGCGCCATCTGCCGCGCGTCGAAGGCCACCGCGCCGGCATCGATTCGGTGCGCGACGTCGTCGAGTCGTCGGCGCGGCTCGGCATCGACGTGCTGACGCTGTACGCCTTCTCGGTCGAGAACTGGAAGCGGCCGCGTACCGAGATCAACACGCTGATGACGCTGTTGAAGCGGTACCTGCGCCTCGAGTTGAACACGCTGCTCAAGAACGACATCCGCTTTCAGGTGATCGGACGCAAGGACGAGCTCTCCGCCGACGTGCAGGAGGAGCTGGATCTCGCGATCCACCGCACCGAGCGGAATGGCGGCATGCTGTTCAACATCGCGCTGAACTACGGCGGACGCGCGGAGATCGTCGACGCCGCGAAGCGCCTGATCGCGTCGGGCGCGAATGCGGACGACCTCGACGAGCGCAAGTTCGGCGAGTTCCTGTACACGGCGGGGCAGCCGGATCCCGATCTCCTGATCCGTACGAGCGGCGAGATGCGCGTCAGCAACTTCCTGCTGTGGCAGATCGCCTACTCGGAGATCTGGGTCACCGAGACGCTGTGGCCCGACTTCCGCCGCCGGCACCTTCTCGAGGCGGTGGTCGCGTACCAGAAGCGCGAGCGCCGCTACGGCGGCATCAAGGCGTCGCCGGTGGCCGTGTCCGCCAAGTGAAACCCGCTTCAGGCCCCACACCCGAGCCCCCAGCCGACAGCCGCGTATGACCCGGGTGCTGAGCGGTGCCGTGCTCGTGGTCGTCACCATCGCCATCGTCTGGTTCGCGCCGCCGATCGTGTTCGAGGCGTTCGCCCTGCTCGTCGTCGTCCTCGGAACGATCGAATTGCAGCGGCTGGTCGGGATGGCGGCGTGGCCGATGGCGCTGCTCTACGTGCTGATGCCGCTGGCGGCGCTGGTGCAGATTCGGTTGATCGCGGGTCCGCAGGCGGTGTTCCTCGTGATGCTGACGATCATGGTGAGCGACACGGCGCAGTACTACAGCGGCCGGGCGTTCGGCCGGCGGCCGCTCGCGCCGCGCATCAGCCCGAAAAAGACGATCGAAGGCGCCGTCGGCGGGTTCGTCGTCGCGACGGCGATGTTCGTGATCGTCGGCGCCTGGTGGGCGCCGACCATGGGCGTCGCCGCGCGCGTGGCGCTCGGGTTGACGCTCGTCGCGCTCGGCATCGCCGGCGACCTGTTCGAATCGTTCCTCAAGCGGCGCGCCGGCGTGAAGGACAGCTCGCACCTGATCCCCGGCCACGGCGGCGTCCTCGACCGGATCGACGCGCTGCTGTTCGCGGCGCCCGCGTACTATGCGGCGCTGAAGCTGCTGTGAAGCGCATCGCGATTCTCGGGTCCACCGGGTCGATCGGCCAGAGCGCGCTGGCCGTCGTCGACGCGCACGCCGACCGCTTGCGCGTCGTCGGCCTCGCGGCGGGAGAGAACGCCGAGCGCCTGGCGTCGCAGATCGACCGCTATCAGCCGGCGATCGCATCGCTCGCGACGGCCGACGCGGTCGATCGCGTGCGCGGGATCGTGCGGCGCCAGCCGGCGCGGTACGAAACGGGCCGCGATGGCCTGATCGCGGTGGCGTCGCATCCGGATGCGGATCTCGTGCTGTGCGCGTCGAGCGGCACCGAATCCCTCGAGGCGGTGCTCGCCGCGATCGAGCTCGGGAAGACGATCGCGCTCGCGAACAAGGAAGTGCTCGTGATGGCCGGCGGGCTCGTCACCGAGGCCGCCGCGCGCCGCGGCGTGCCGATCCTGCCGGTCGACAGCGAGCACAACGCGATCCATCAGTGCCTGCACGGCCATCCGCTGCGCGACGTCAGGCGGCTCGTGCTGACCGCATCGGGCGGACCGTTCCGCGGCCGGACGGCCGCCGAGCTCGCGGACGTGTCCGCGGCCGACGCGCTGAAGCACCCGACGTGGCGCATGGGACGGAAGATCACGATCGACTCCGCGACGCTCATGAACAAGGGGCTCGAGGTGATCGAGGCGCACTGGCTGTTCGGCGTGCGCGGCGATCGGATCGACGTCGTGATCCACCCGCAGTCGGTCGTCCACTCGATGGTGGAGTTCGTCGACGGATCGATCCTTGCGCAGCTCGGCGTCACCGACATGCGGCTGCCGATTCAGTACGCGTTCTCGTATCCGGATCGATGGGCCGCGCCGCTGCCGCCGCTCGATCTGGCGCGCGCCGGCCGGCTCGACTTCGACGTGCCGGATACAGATTCGTTTCCCTGCTTACGACTTGCGTATCGCGCGCTCGACGCCGAACGCAGCCTGCCGGTCGTGTTGAACGCGGCCAACGAGGTGGCGGTCGCGCGATTCCTCGACGGGCGGCTCGCCTTCAATGCGATTGCGCGCGTCATCGAATCGACGATGGACGCGCACGTTCCGGCCGAGGTGTCGACTCTTGCAGCCGTGCGCAAAGTCGACGAGTGGGCCCGCGCGCATGCGCAGGACGTCGCGGCCACGGTAGAATTGAAGTCGTGACGACGCTTCTGGCGTTTGCCTTCGTGCTGGGCGTGCTCGTGTTCGTGCACGAGCTCGGACATTTTCTCGCGGCGAAGCGGGTCGGCATCCGCGTGCTGAAATTTCAACTCGGCTTCAACCCGACGGTGATCAGCTTCCGCCGCGGCGACACCGAGTACGGCATCGGCGCGCTGCCGCTCGGCGGCTACGTGAAGATGGCCGGCGACACCGAGGACGAAGTGCGGCGCGACGAGAGCGGACGCGTCGTGCGCCAGCCCGACGAGTTCCTGTCGAAGTCGAAGTGGGAGCGATTCCAGGTCCTCATCATGGGGCCCGCGATGAACGTGCTGCTCGCGTTCGTCCTCACCTCCATCGTCCTCTACCAGGGCGCCGAGGTGCCGGCCTACGAAGATCAGCCGGTCGTCGTCGGCGCGACGATGCCCGATTCGCCGGCGGCGAAGGCCGGCATCGTGCCGGGCGATCGCATCATGTCCGTGGCGGACCATCGCGTCGACACGTGGGAGCAGTTCCTGCTCGCCATCGGCACGCGGCCGAATCGCGAGCTGAACATCGAGCTGCTGCACAACGGACAACTGATCACGCGCAAGGTGACGCCGACCGTTCCGCCGGGACAGGGCCGCTACGAAATCGGCGACATCGGCGTGCTGCCGAACGTCCATCCGCGCATCGCGCGCGTCAACCCGGGCGAGCCGGCGGACAAGGCGGGAATCAAAGCGGGCGATGTCATCCTCGCCGTCGACAAGGAGACGGTGACGTTCCGCGGGGAGCTGATCAAGGCGATTGCCTCCCATCCCGAGCAGCGGATCACCATCACGGTGTCGCGCAGCGACCGGAAGATCGACATCCCCGTCGTCCCGGCTCGCGGCGGATGCACCGGCGTGGGCGGCACGGTGGGCTGCATCGGCGTCTCGATGCAGGAAGCGACCAAGAGCTTCAAGCCGGGGGCGGTCGAAGCGATCGAGTTGAGCCTGAAGAAGAACGTCGAGTACGCCGGCCTGATCGGTCAGACGGTGTGGGGACTCATCACGCGCGAGACGTCGCCGAAGCAGCTGATGGGGCCCGTCGCCATCGCGCAGATGTCGGGCGAATCGGCGGCGCTCGGCTGGGTGGCGCTCTTCAGCTTCATGTCGATGATCAGCCTCAACCTCGGCCTCGTGAACCTGCTGCCGATCCCGGTTCTCGACGGCGGACACATCTTCATCATGGCGCTCGAAGGGCTGGCGCGCCGCGACTTCAGCGTTCGGGTCAAGGAGAAGATGCTGCTGGCCGGGTTCGTGGTCATCCTGATGCTGATGGTCACGGTCATCTACAACGACCTCACGCGAATCAGCTGGATCGAACGGCTGATGCCGTGGCGGTAGGCCACTCACTCACCAGTCGCCAGCGGCGCGTTCCTTGCAGCCCTCCCGTCGGAGGGATCTCCATGTTGATGAGATTGGCCGGGCCGCTCGTCGCGCTCGTGCTCGCGGCGCCACGGCCGGCGCGCGCGCAGGCGAACGTGACGCCGTCCGACGTCCAGCGGCTCCAGGACAGCATCTACGATGCGTCGCGCGACGTCGCGCAGATGCGATCGCGCGACGGCGCGCTGGCGTCGCAGCTGCAGTCGGAATTGGACGACGCCCGCGAGGAAGCGACCTATTTGAAGGTCAAGCTCCGCAAGAACGAGCCGATCGCCCGCAGCGAGTACGCGGAGCTGCGCGACCGCATCGAGAACATCCGCTCGCGCGCCCGCGGCGACGCCGGCGGCGGATACACCGCTCCCGCGAACAACGGCGGCGGCACGTACAACCCCGACGCGCCGCCCACGCCTCCATCGCCGCGCGGTCGAATGGAGAATCCGAACGAGATCCCGGTCGGCACCGAATTCGACGTGCGGCTGCAGAACTCGCTCAGCTCCGCCGACGCCCAGCCCGAAGATCACTTCGACGCAACGACGATGGTGGATCTGCGCGACGAGCGCGGGCGCGTGCTGGTTCCCGCGGGCTCGGTGATGCGCGGCGTCGTCAGCTCGGTCCACAAGGCAACGCGAACGGAGCGCAAGGGCAGCCTGACGGTCGCGTTCGATCGGGTGACGATCGACGGCCGCAGCCATCCGATCCGCGCCACCGTGACGCAGGCGCTCGAAAGCGAAGGCATCTCCGGCGAGAAGGAGAAGATCGGCATCGGCGCCGGTGCGGGTGCGATTCTCGGCGCGATCCTAGGCGGCGCGAAGGGCGCCCTGGCGGGCATTCTCATCGGCGGCGGCGGAACGATCGCGGCGACCGAGGGGAAGGACGTCGAGCTGCCCTCGGGGACGGTGCTGCGCGTTCGGCTCGACAGCGCGCTGAACCTGCAGCGCTGACGCTAACTTTTCGCGACGGCTTTCATCGCGGCCCGCGCCGCCTTCACGGTCCTGTCGATGTCCTTTTCGGTGTGCGCGGCCGAGATGAACCACGCCTCGAACTGCGAGGGCGGCGGGTAGACGCCGCGCGTGATCATCCCGCGGAAGAACTCGGCGTACTTCGCGGTGTCGGCAGTCATCGCGGAGGCGAAGTCGCGGACGGGACGCTTCGTGAAGAACGGCGTCACGAGCGAGCCGAACGCGTTCACCTGCAGCGCGACGCCGTGCGCCCTCGCCGCCTGCGCGAGTCCTGCGGCGAGCCGGCTCCCGAGCGCGGCCAGACGCGTATAGATCTTCGGCGTCAGGTTCTCGAGGCACCACAGCCCCGCGGTCATCGCGAGCGGATTCCCCGACAGCGTGCCCGCCTGATACACCGGCCCCTCGGGCGACACGAAGGCCATCAGGTTCGTGCGGCCGCCGTACGCGCCCACCGGCAGTCCGCCGCCGATGATCTTGCCGAGGCACGTCAGATCGGGCATCACGCGGAACACTTCCTGCGCCCCGCCGGCGGCAGCGCGGAACCCGGAGATCACCTCGTCGAAAATCAACAGCGTCCGGTCGGCGGTGCAGATCTGCCGCAGCGCCTGCAGGAACCCATCGGCGGGCGGCACGAGCCCCATGTTGCCGGCGATCGGCTCGACGATGACGGCGGCAATCTGGCCGCGGTTCGCGTCGAAGAGGCGGACGACCGATTCGAGATCGTTGTAGCTCGCGATGAGCGTGTCGGCGGCCGCGCCCGGCGTGACGCCGGGGCTCGTCGGCGTGCCGAGCGTCAGCATGCCGGAGCCGCCCTTGACGAGGAACGAGTCGGCGTGGCCGTGGTAGCACCCTTCGAACTTCACGATCTTGTCGCGCTTGGTGGCCGCGCGCGCGACGCGAATCGCGCTCATCGCCGCCTCGGTGCCGGAGCTGACGAAGCGGACGCGCTCGAGCGACGGCATCAGCGCGCGCACGCGCTCGCCGAGCTCCACTTCGAGCGGGCTCGGCGCGCCGAAGCTCGTGCCGCGCGCGGCGGCGGCGTCCAGCGCCTTGATCAGCCCTTTCGGCGCGTGGCCGTGGATGAGCGGTCCCCACGACATGACGTAGTCGACGAAGCGGTTGCCGTCGACGTCTTCGATGTACGCGCCCGACGCGCGCCGGATGAACAGCGGCGCGGCGCCGACGGCGTTGAACGCGCGAACGGGGCTGTCGACGCCGCCGGGCAGCACCTGTTGCGCGCGGGTGAACCAGCGGGAGGACCGTGTCGTCTTCATTTCACCATTATCGTGGCGAGGTCGCTCAGCGCGACGGTGATGAACTTGATTTCGTCCTTGTCGTGGGTGCGGCTGCGCGCGGCGTCGAACACTCTCGACGCGCTGTCGAAATCGCGCGCCAGCATGAACGTCGTCGCGATGCCGAGCGCGGCGCGATAGCTGCCGGGATCGCGCTCGAGCGCCTTCTGGAAGAGCGCGCGCGCCATGCCGGTGTCGCGGTTCTGCAGCGCGAGGCGCGCCGCGCCTGCGAGATCGTCGGCGCTCGCGTCCTCGGGGACCGCGCCGGTCATGATCAGCTTCGCGCGCGTCTCGTCGGCCATCGGGAACGGCTTCAGCACCAGCTGCCACGTCAGCGCCATCCCGGTCTGCCCGGAGCTCGACGAGGCGAGAATCTGGATCGGCAGCGCGACCGATTCGGGATAGTAGCCGGGCGCCCGCACTTCGAACAGCCACACGCCCGCCCGGATGCCCATCACGTTCCACGCGCCTTTTTTGTCGCTCGTCGCGGCGAACGTCCGCTGGCCGCTCACCGCGCCCGCGGCTTTGCCGTAGAACGCTTCGACGGCGACCTCCGCGTTCGCGATCGGCTCGCCCTTGTCGGTGACGACGCGTCCGAGCAGGCGATAGGTGTTCTGCGCGGACGCCGCCGCGGGAAGCAGGAGGCACAGGAGAACGACGACGGCCTTCATGATGCGCGGTAGCCTTTCCCTCGGATGACCACACCGGGCCGTGCGCCCGTGTGGCGGCCGTTGTCGAGGACCACGCGGCCGTTCACGATGACGGTGGGGATGCCGACCGGATACTGGAACGGATCGGTGAAGGTCGCGCGATCGGCGACGGTGGCCGGATCGAAGAGCACGAGATCGGCCGCGAGTCCCTCCTTGATGAGACCGCGGTCGGCGATGTGGAGCTGCTTCGCCGTGAGGCCGCTCATCTTCCAGACCGCCTGCTCGAGCGTGAGCGTGTGCTCCTCGCGGACGTACCGGCCGAGCACGCGCGGGAAGGTGCCGAAGTTGCGCGGGTGCGGCACGCCGGTGCGCAGCGGTCCGCTCGTGGCGAGCGCGGACCCGTCGGATCCGATCGACACCCACGGCTGCTGCATCGCGAGCTTGAGGTCGCTCTCGTCGATGATGAACCACACGCAGCTGACGCTGCCGCCGTTCGCGATCAGCATCTCGAAGACGAAGTCGTACGGATCCTTCCCCATCTCCTTCGCCGCGTCGTCGACGCGCCAGCCTTCGAAGCGTTTGTAGCCGGTGTCCATCCCGGTGCGCGCCGGCAGCGACGCGATCTGCACGTTGTGCCAGGCGCCGGCCGACTGCAGGCGGTTCTCCCACGCCGGGTTCGAGTCGTCCATCTCCCTGCGGATGCGTGCGCGCGTCTCCGGGTTCCTGAGCCGCTCGACGAGCTTCGCGTTGCCGCCCTCGTGCGCCCACGGCGGAATCGTCTGGATCAGGCCGGTGCTGCTGGCGACGTACGGGTACTGGTTCGCGGAGATCTCGACGCCGCGCTTCTGGGCCGCCTCGATCAGCGCGATGGCGTCCTTCATCTTCCCGAAATTCTTCGCGCCGGTGATCTTCAGGTGGAGGATCTGGACCGGGATGTGCGCACCTTCGCCGATGTCGATCGCCTCCTGAATCCCCTGACGCCACTTGTCGCCGTCGTAGCGGAGGTGCGAGACGTAGAAGCCTCCGGCGGCCGCCGCCGGTTTCGACAGCGCGATCAGTTCGTCGGTCTTGGCGTACGCGTTGGGTGTG
>Ga0070741_10010801_pt1 | contig 17096 bp, 13 predicted proteins | sample Coa_R1_4_FD_66440 | JGI IMG/M metagenome (GOLD analysis project Ga0070741, IMG submission 66440) | Surface soil microbial communities from Centralia Pennsylvania, which are recovering from an underground coalmine fire - Coalmine... | ecosystem: Environmental > Terrestrial > Soil > Unclassified ...
GGACAGAGCCGCAGGCAATTCCGGGAACGACTCGGTGATGTCATCGCGCGTACGGGAAAAAATCCGGGCCTCGGTTCCGGACACATGCGCCTGGGCGCGAATGCCATCGTATTTGTCTTCCACCGCCGCTTCCGAGAAATAGGCGAGGCCTTGTTCGGCGGAGTCCACGGGGCTGGCTAGCATGAAGCCCAAGGGGTGAAAGAGCCGCATCGTTGCATCCGGCAGCCGGCCTTCGGCGGCCAGCCGGAGGGTTCCGCCGATATCTCCCAGCAGCATGTTGGCGAGCTGCACGGCAGCGACTGCGGTGGAATAAGCTTTCGCGATGGCCTCCTCCACCAGGCTCTCCTTGAGGCCGATTCGCAAATCGCCGGTCATGATTTTGACGATGTACTTGGCTTCGAGCGGATTCGTGCGGGAGAGCAGATCACGCACCAGGGCGGCTTTGGCAGAGGGGCCACGAGCGGCGGCGACCTGGCGAAAACTGCGTTCCACTTCAAGGATGCCTAGATCTCCAGAATTTCGCGATGGAAGGATCTGCTGGGCCACGCTTCCCAGATCGCCATGCTTCCGGTAGGCGGCGGCCACCTCGCTCTCATCCTTGCCGGACAACTGGGCCACAATCTGCCAAAGGGATCGCCCGCCAATCTGCAGCGTGGTTTCCTCCCATACGGGAAAGGGCCGGCCGGAAAGGAAGACGGCGGAAGTGGCGGCCTCCTCGATGGCGACCGAGTTCAAGAATTGTGAAACGATCGCGGTCTTCTGTAATTTCCTGGAAGTGCCTGCTATCTCTTCGCAGGTCTCCGCCAGGCGCTGGAAGGAGTTACTCATAAGACCATTGGATGGCGCTCCAAAGAGCGCCGCGTGCTGCCCCTAAGTCCTCCGGATCGTTCTACTTACCGCACCCACAAGTCAATCCTAACCCATGCCCGGCTGTGGTACGCTAGAAGCTGCGCCGTGAGCCTGTAAGGAGCATCCAATAGCTGTGCGTTATCTGCGAAATTACCTGCGATTTCTTGCCGCGATCCAGTTGCTGCCCGCCCTGGAAAGCGGCGAAGAGACCCTGGTTGGCGGCCAGGCCGTGCTGGAAGGGGTAATGATGCGTTCCCCCCACGCCTGGGCGATCTCATGCCGCAAGCCCTCCGGCGAAGTGGTAACGATGAGCGAGCCCCTGGAACGCCCTTCCGAGAAGCACAAGTGGATGGCGTGGCCGATCGTTCGCGGGGTGGTAACGCTGGGCTACGCGATGAACCTGGGCTATCGCGCCCTGCGGTTCTCGGCGAATGTCGCGATTGAGGACATTATGCAGGAGGACGGCCGGGCGGATGCGGCGAAGGCTGGTCCTGCGGCCCCGGCAAAAGTGGAACCGGCGAATTCGAAATCTCGCGACAAGGCGGCCACCATCAGCGGGTGGCTGGCAACGTTCAATATTCTGATCTCGCTGGCGTTTTTCATCTTCATGTACAAGTACTTGCCGCTTGTGGCTGCGACCGAGCTGAAGAAAATCGACCCGGCGTTTGGCGGCCGCATCGTCTTCAACCTGATCGACGGGGCGGTTCGGCTGATCTTGTTCCTGCTGTTTATCTGGGGAATATCGCTGTGGAAGGATATCCGGCGGGTGTACGAATATCACGGGGCCGAGCACAAAACGGTCTTCGCGTTTGAGAATGGCGATCCGCTGGAGACGGCAGCGGTTCAGAAGTATTCGACCTTCCATCCGCGCTGCGGCACAAGCTTCCTGATGACGGTGATGCTGATTTCGATCGGCTTTTATATGCTGGTGCCGTTCACCAGTTTTGGAGCACGATTTGCCTCGCGTATCGCGTTGTTGCCGGTGATTGCCGGGGTCTCGTACGAGATTATCCGCTTTGCCGCGAAACACCGCGGCTCGCTGTTCGCGCTGATGACGGCTCCCGGATTGTGGCTGCAGCGGATCACGACGAAGCCTCCCTCGGACGAGCAGGCGCAGTGCGCCATCGTCGCGCTCGACCGCGCCATGTCGCTGGAAAAAGAACGCGGCGGCGAGCTGGTGATTGCCTAGCGGTCCCCGCCGCGAATACTTCTCCGCGCCCTCCGACCACCATACAATGCCTGAAGTGACGTAATTCACATACGTCGATCCGCCAATCTGCGGAATCGCGGCCAGACCGAGACCAAGGACAGTCTCCAGGGAGCCGACTGAAATGTTTGAAAGACTGGATCAAATCGAAGCGCGTTACGACGAGCTGACTAACGCCCTGGCATCGCCGGACATCGTGAATGACTCGGCGAAATATCAGAAGACAGCCAAGGCTCACGCCGAAATCGCGCCGATTGTCGAAAAATACCGTGAATATAAAGACCTGACCAAGGGAATCGCCGAGAGTAAGGCGGTGCTGGCGGATGAGAAAGATGCTGACATGCGCGCCTACGCTCAGGAGGAACTCGACCGGCTGCAGGGGCGGGTGTCGGGCGTGGAGGAAGAGCTAAAGGTGCTGCTGTTACCCAAGGATCCGAATGACGAAAAGAACGTGATCGTCGAAATCCGCGCGGGCACCGGGGGCGACGAGGCCACGCTGTTTGCGGCGGAAATCTTCCGCATGTACACCCGCTACGCGGAAACGCAACGATGGAAGGTGGAGGTGCTTTCGACCTCGGAATCCTCGGTGGGGGGATTGAAGGAAGTGATCGCAATTATCGAGGGCAACCGGGTGTACTCGCAGCTGAAATATGAGAGCGGCGTACACCGCGTGCAGCGGGTGCCGGCCACGGAGCAACAAGGGCGGGTACACACCTCGGCGGTGACCGTGGCGGTACTGCCCGAGGCGGAGGATGTGGATATCAAAATCGAGGCCAAGGACCTGCGCATCGACACTTTCTGTTCGTCGGGCCCGGGCGGGCAGTCCGTGAACACGACTTACTCCGCGGTGCGCATCACGCACATTCCCACCAATACCGTGGTCAGCTGCCAGGACGAAAAATCGCAGATTAAGAACCGGGAAAAGGGAATGCGGGTACTGCGGGCGCGCTTGTACGAGATCGAGATGGAGAAGCAGCAGGAGGCTTTGGCCAAAGAGCGCCGGGCCATGGTCAAGTCAGGCGACCGCAGCGAGAAAATCAGGACTTATAATTTTCCGCAGAACCGGCTGACCGATCACCGCATTGGCTTCACCATTCACCAGCTGGACGCGGTGATGGATGGGAAGATTCAGCCGCTGATTGACGCGCTGATTACGCATTACCAGGCGGAAAAGCTCAAGCAGGAAGCGGCCAGCGTGGTGTAATCCGGCGCGTCACGCAGATGGAGGCAGATTCCCTTTTTTCCAGGTTGACCTTCCGCCGTGGTGAAATAGGGCAGTGGAACTGAAGCCTGCCTTACAGATCGCGGCGGCCCGGCTGACCGCGGAACGAGTGCCATCCCCGCAGATGAATGCGGAACTGCTGCTGCGTTTCATTCTGAACTGCGACCGCGCTTACCTGTTCGCGCATCCCGAACGCCAATTGAGTGCGGAGGAGGAGTCCCGCTACGAAGCTGCGCTGGCAGAGCGGGCGCGCGGGGTTCCGGCGCAATACATCACCGGCCACCAGGAATTCTGGGGCATGGATCTCATCGTAACCCCCGCGGTTCTGATTCCCCGGCCAGAGACGGAACATCTGATCGAGACGGTGCTGCAGCTTCGAGACTCAGGCTTTGGGCGCGGGAGCCCGGGGGCAAGACTGCGGATCGCGGAGGTGGGAACCGGCTCCGGCTGCATCGCGCTGGCGCTGGCAAAAGAGTTTCCAGCGGCTGAAATCCATGCTACGGACATTTCCGCGGCGGCGCTGGAAATCGCCCGCGCCAATGCGGCGCGGCATCAGCTGGAAAAACGGGTTCAATTCCATCAGGCGGACTTGCTGGGCAACCTGGCTCCGCCTTTCGACCTGATTGTTTCCAATCCTCCGTATGTAGGCGACTCTGAGGAAGACCAGGTGCAATTGGAGGTTCGCAAGTTTGAGCCGCGATCGGCGGTATTCGCAGGAACCCGGGGCACCGAGGTCATCGCCCGCCTGATTCCCCAAGCGCACCAAGCTCTGAAGCCGGGAGGCTGGCTGGTGTTCGAAATAAGCGGAACCATTGCGGATGAAGTCAGCCGGTTGCTGAGCGGCTGGGATGATACCGGTGTAATTGCCGACTTGCAGTCCATCCCGCGCGTGGTTCGCGCCCGCAAGCGGACAGCCTGAGTTGCCAGGAGCCTCTAGCGACGGGCGCTGGCGGGCTGGATCTCCTCGACGTCGACGATGTCGGTAGGATATTTCCCGGTATAGCAAGCCGAGCAATAGGAAACGCCTTCGCCTTCGCCGCAAGCTTTCTTGAGACCTTCCAAGGAGAGGTACGACAGGGAATCGGCGCCAATGTAGTCGCGGATCTCCTCGACGGATTTATTGGCGGCGATCAGCTGCTTGCGCGACGGCGTGTCGACGCCGTAGTAGCAGGGAGAGATGGTGGGAGGGCAGGAGATGCGCATGTGCACCTCGGTGGCTCCGGCGGAGCGGATCATGCGAACAATCTTGCGGCTGGTGGTGCCGCGAACGATGGAATCGTCGATCAGGACGACGCGCTTGCCCTCCAGCAGCGAACGAACCGGATTGAGCTTCAGCTTCACCCCGAAATCGCGGACACTCTGGCTAGGTTCGATGAAGGTGCGGCCCACATAGTGATTGCGGATCAGAGCGAAGCGAAACGGGAGGCCGCTCTCTGCGGCATAACCTACCGCCGCGGTGACGCCAGAATCCGGTACCGGGACTACGAGATCGGCGTCCACCCCGGCTTCACGCGCGAGCTGCCGTCCTAATTCCTCCCGGCTGGTCTGAACCGGTCTTCCAAAGACGAGGCTGTCAGGGCGGGAGAAATAAACATGCTCGAAAATGCAGGAGGATTGCGGCGCTGCGGTCGAGTAGAAGCGCGAACTCACTCCCTCGGGTCCGACCACGATGAGTTCCCCGGGCCGCACATCGCGGACGTAATCGGCGCCGATGAGGTCAAAGGCGCAGGTCTCGGAGGCGAAGACGATGGTGTCGCGCTTTTGTCCCTCTAACGCCGGAATTTTGCCCATGGCGAGAGGCCGGAAGCCGCGCGGATCGCGTACGGCGAAGACGCGGTCATTGCTCATCATGACCAGCGAAAACGCGCCGTCCACCCGGCGGAGCGCGTCGGCCATAGCTTCGGGAAGAGTCTGCTCTTTGGAGAGGGCGATCAAGTGAACGATGACTTCGGTATCGCTGTTGGTCTGGAAGATGGAGCCCTGGCTTTCCAGACGGGCACGGAGAGTGGTGGCATTGACCAGGTTGCCATTGTGCGCGACCGCGATCGCCCCTTTGTTGGACTGTACCAGGATGGGCTGGGCGTTGAGCAGGGCGGAATCCCCCGCAGTGGAGTAACGCGTGTGTCCAATGGCGAGGGTGCCGTGCAGTTTCGCGAGAACATCTTCCGTGAAGATGTCGGCAACCGATCCCATGGACTTGTGCACCCGCGAGGTCAGGCCGTCAGAAGAGACGATGCCGGCTGATTCCTGCCCGCGATGCTGCAAGGCATGCAGGCCGAGGTAGGCCAGTTTCTCCGCCTCGGGGTGCGAGAAGATGGCCACCACTCCACATTCATCGTGAAATTTGTCAGAAATCAGCATTTGGTCCTTAGCCTTTAACCCAGTCTCTCAAACCTGCAGCAATTCGGGATCGGTTTTCAGCGCCGCTTCCAGGGCGCCTTCGTACGCATCGTTCAATGTGGTGATGGTAGAGGAAACCACGATCTTGCCGTCCAACGCAATTTCCAGTTTGTGCGGAATGGTTTCACCGATCACATCGGCCGAAATCGAGTGCTTCCCTGCCACTTGTTTGATTCGCGGCAGGTTCCCGGGGTCGCAAGAGACGAGAATCCGGCCCGCATCTTCTCCAAATAGGACAGACTCGGCGAACAGGCCGCCGGAAGCCAGATTTACCCGCGCTCCTATCCCTTTGGGAAAGGCTTTTTCCGCCAAGGCGACGGCAATACCGCCATCGCTGCAATCGTGGGCGGAATCGAGCAAGTCATTCTGAATCAGCTCGATGATCGCCTTCTGCAAGGCCGCTTCTTTCTCCAGATCAAGCTCGGGAGGATATCCCCAGAGCGCGCCGAGAATTTCTTTGGCGTACTCAGAGGAGCCAAACTCGCATTCGGCATCGGTAATATCGCCGGGCTCGGCGGCGCGCAATAACACGATGCTGCGCCCGGCGGAGATGAAATGCATCCTGGCCGCCTTATGGACATTCTCGAGAACGCCTACCACGCCCAAAACCGGCGTGGGGTAAATGCCCTCACCCAGAGTCTCGTTGTAGAAGCTGACGTTGCCGCCGGTGATGGGAATCTCCAATTCCTCGCAAGCCTTGGTGATGCCGTCGATGGTCTGGGAGAACTGCCACATGATGTGGGGCTTCTCGGGATTGCCGAAGTTGAGGCAATTGGTGGCGCCGATAGGAGTCGCTCCGGAACAGGCGACCTTGCGCGCAGCTTCGGCGACCGCGTGCATCGCCCCCAGGCGAGGATCGAGATAACACCACCGGCCATTGCCATCCAGCGCCATGGAGAGGCCGCGGTTGGAGCCCTTGATGCGGATGACCCCGGCGTCGCCAGCGCCCGGGGCTTCCACAGTGTTGGTCTGGACCATGTGGTCATACTGCTGCCACACCCAGCGCTTGCTGCAGATATTGGGACTGGCGAGCAGAGTTCCAAGATGCCCGGTGAAGTCGTCAGCAGGCGCGAAGGCGACATGCGGCGGCTTGTCGCGGGGTACCGGGGGTTCCCAGCGGGCCAACGGGCGCTTGTAGAGCGGCGCCTCGTCGGTAAGCGCGGGATTGGGAATCTGGGCTACAACCTGGCCGTGCTGGAGCACGCGCAGCGTGTTGCCGGCCGTAACGGCGCCCACCTCAACAGCATCAAGCCCCCATTTTTCGAAAACGCGGAAGACTTCCTGTTCCCGGCCTTTTTGCGCGACCAGCAGCATGCGCTCCTGCGATTCGCTGAGCATGATCTCGTAGGGAGTCATGCCGGTTTCACGCTGGGGAACGCGGTCGAGCTCGATCTCGATGCCAACACCGCCACGCCCGCCCATTTCGCAGGTGGAGCAGGTCAGCCCGGCGGCACCCATGTCCTGAATGCCGACGATGGCGCCGGTCTGCATGGCTTCAAGGCAGGCTTCGAGCAGGAGTTTCTCCAGGAAGGGATCGCCAACCTGCACGTTGGGGCGCTTGGCTTCCGAAGCCTCGCTGAATTCTTCGCTGGCCATGGTCGCCCCGTGAATGCCGTCGCGGCCAGTCTTGGCGCCCACGTAGATCACCGGGTTGCCATCGCCGGCGGCCCGCGCGTAGAAAATTTCATTCTTGCGCACGAGACCCAGCGCGAACGCATTCACCAGGGGATTGCCTGAATAGCAAGGCTCGAACTTGACCTCGCCGCCCAAGTTGGGCACGCCGAAGCAGTTTCCGTAGGAGGCCACGCCGCTGACCACGCCTTCCATGATGGAGTGATTCTTGTGCAGTTCTGCCTGGGATAACGGTGTCGCGGCTGCGGCCGCATTCGTCGGCGAAGATTCTTGTCCTTCCCCCCGGACGAATGCGTCCGGGGCTACGTATTTAGTGATGGGGCCAAATCGCAAGGAATCCATTACCGCGACCGGGCGCGCGCCCATGGTGAAGATGTCCCGCAAGATGCCGCCTACACCTGTGGTGGCTCCCTGAAAGGGCTCGATGAAGGAGGGATGATTGTGCGATTCGATTTTGAAGGCGCAGGCCCAGCCGTCCCCGATATCGATGATCCCGGCATTCTCGCCCGGGCCCTGCAGGACGCGCTTGCTGCGGGTGGGGAGGCGTTTCAGGTGAATGCGCGACGATTTGTAGGAGCAGTGCTCGCTCCACATCACGCTGAAAATGCCGAGTTCGGTGAGAGTCGGCTCGCGTCCACCGAGGAGCTGTTTGATCTTTTCGTACTCGTCCAGGGTGAGGCCGTGCTGCCGGATCGTCTCCGGGGAAAGGGCAGAGGTCAAGGAAGTAACCATGGGAAGGAGTTTCTATTGTCGCATTTTGGGGCGCCCCTCGGATAGGGGTTGCTGCGAAGCTGGTGCAGTCGCGGGCGGGATTCTCCTGCTAGGATTTCAACGTATGAAGTCGATCGTAATAGGCACGGCGGGGCACATCGATCACGGAAAAACGGCGCTGGTGAAGGCGCTCACCGGCATCGACGCCGACCGGCTGGAGGAGGAGAAGCGGCGGGGAATCACCATCGACCTGGGATTTGCGCATATGGACTTGAAGATGCCGGACGGCCAGGAGCTGCGGCTGGGCTTTGTGGATGTTCCCGGGCATGAGCGCTTTGTCCGAAACATGCTGGCGGGCGTGGGCGGGATCGACCTGGTTCTGCTGGTGATCGCGGCGGATGAGTCCATCAAGCCACAGACCCGCGAGCACTTCGACATCCTGCAGCTGATCGGAGTAAAACGCGGGATCACGGTTCTGACCAAGGCAGACGCGGTGGATGAAGAAACTCTGGACGTTGCGCGGCTTGAGGCCGAGGAGTTTCTGCGCGGAAGCTTTCTGGAGCCGCCCCGGGCTCCGGTGGTAGCGGTGAGTTCGAAAACGGGAGCCGGGTTCGAGGACCTGAAGCGTGCGATCGCGGCAGCGGCGGCGGAGGTCCCCGCAAGAGACACTGAGGCTATGGCCCGGCTGCCGATTGACCGCGTCTTCTCGATGAAGGGATTCGGAACCGTCATTACGGGGACTTTGATCTCGGGAACGATTCACAAGGATGAAGAGCTGCAGGTATTCCCGAGCGGGGACCGAGTACGGGTGCGGGGTGTGCAGGTGCACGGCCAGGAGTCGGAGAAGGCGGCGGCTGGACAGCGAACCGCGCTGAACCTGGCGGGAGCGCGAGCCGGGGACCTGGCGCGGGGAATGAGCCTGGCGCCTCCCGATACATTCGCTGCGGCCAGTACGCTGGATGTGCGGCTGCGGTTGCTGGCCGGCGCACCGCGAGCTTTGAAAGATCGGTCCCACGTGCACTTCCATGCCGGGACCATGGAGACCGCAGCTGAGATCGTGCTGGACGGCGTCACAGAAGCGGCGCGAGCGACCGAGGTTTTTGCCCGCCTCAAGCTGGCGGACCCGGCACTATTGCTTCCGGGTGACCGCTTCATCATCCGGCAGTTCTCCCCGGTGGTAACGATCGGGGGAGGGATCGTCCTGGACGCCAGGCCAGTCTCGCGGACATTCCGTCAGAATCGCGATCTGGAGATCTTCGCGGAAGGAGATTCCGCGGCAATTCTGCAAGCCCGGATCGCCCGCCGGTTCGACAAAGGAACGGATCTCACGGAACTGGTGAAGGAGACGGGCTGGACCAGGAGCAGGATCGAATCCTGGCTGGCGAGTGCAATTGCGGGCGGCGAGATCATCCGGGCCGGAGAGACGCTGCTGGTGTCCAGCGCGCTGGAGGCGCTCAGGAAGCAGATCCTGCCGGCGCTGGAAGAATTTCACCGCAGGAATCCGCTGGTCAGTGGGATCAACAAGGAGGAATTGAGAGTTCAGACCGGGGCAGGCGGGGTTGTGTTTCAAGCCATTCTGGAGAGGCTGGAGCAGGAAAAAAAGATTGAAGTGAGTGGAGAGCTGGTTCGCCTGACCGGGCGGGGCGTAGTGATGAAGGACGAGGAGGCGGAATCCAAGAAGAAAATTGAAGACGCGTTTGCCGCCGCGGCACTAAGAGTACCGGCCCTGCACGAGGTTATTGCCGGACTCAGGATCGACAAGGTGAGGGCGCAAAAGATCGTGACTCTGCTCCTGCGGGAGAAGGTTCTGACCAAGATTTCCGACGAACTTGTTTTTCATCGCAGCGCCCTCGAGGAACTCCGCAGGCAGATGGCGGCGCAGAAAGAGAAGTCTCCGACCATCGACGTCGCAACCTTCAAGGAACTCACGGGAGTCAGTCGAAAGTACGCCATTCCCCTATTGGAATATCTTGACCGCGAGCGCGTGACCCGGCGCGTGGGTGATGCCAGGCAGATTCTTTAACCCTAACCCTCTCCCCACGGAGGCGGTTAAGAATTCCTAATTCCAACTTCCCTTGCAGCCTGGACGAAATGCGCGGTTTTTGACGTAACCGAAAGCTGACACGCGCTACCTCGAACAACAGATCGCAGCTTTTCAGTGTGGGCGTCAAGGAAAGTCTGCCCCTGGCCGATAACCAGGGAAAGGCTTGCATGAAGACGCTCATGGTTTTGGCAGTGAGTACCTGCCTGGCTTGGGTTCCGGCCCAGGCTCAAAGCAGCACGGAAGAGCGTGACACGCAATCAAAACTGATCGCGCTGGAGCAAGTAGTGCGCGTGCAAGCTCTGCCTAGCAAAGACGTCAAAACACTGGAGATGTTCCTGGCGGATGAGTTCGTGCTGGTCACCCTGGAAGGACGAATGGAAAGCAAGGCGGAGACGTTCGCAAATATCCAAGAGCTCAACAGCTTGCACTATGTGATGAATGAGGTGCAGGTGCGCGTACACGGAAGTACCGCGATCGCGACCGGGCTATTCCGTATGAGTGGCGTGCAACGGGGCAAGCCGTTTGTGCGGCAAGGCCGCTTTCTCGATACCTGGCTGAACCACGACGGGCGCTGGCTGCTAATTTCAAGTTTGTCGACACCGACGGGGTAGTGTAAGCGCCACGCCGATCCAGGGCGCGAGGAGATGCTTGTGAGACTGGCCGGATTGATGCTGCTTGTGATGGCACTCGATATAGCCGCGCCGGCGCAGGATATGGCTGATCCGGGAACGGTCGCCGTTATTCGAGAGTTGGAGAAACAATGGACCACCGGACACGCGAGCAATGACAACCGGTCACTGGCGCTCATTTTTGATAACGCTCTGGTCTATCTCGAATACGGGCACCTTGTAAGCAAGGGGGAATACTTATCGAGAATCAAGACACAGGCCTCCAGCCTGGACCGGATCACCATGGAATCTTCCGATGTTCGCCTCCGGGGACGAACTGCGCTGGTCGTCGGCATCTACCGGGAGACCCAGGTCAGGTCCGGAAAGTCCACGGTCCGGCGTTGGCGGTTTGTGGATACCTGGGTATATAAAACAAGCGGCTGGGTGCTGATCGCGGCCGGCGCCGCTCCTATCGAGAACTGAACTTTAGGTCTTGCAGTCCCGAAGTGTCCCCGCTGAATTGAAACAGATACTTGTCATGCGGGTGCTTCGTTATTACAGTGCGGGGCAGGCCGCGGGAGTAAACGCATGAGATGGATCTGTATTCTCTGGATTTTCATGTACGCAGGCAGCCTTCCCACGCCCGCGCAAGATACGGAAGCGGCAGTGAAGTCCCGAGTCATGGCGCTCGAAAAGCTGTGGAACCAGGCCTACAAGTCGGGCGATACGAAGGCGCTTGATTCGATCCTTGACGATGGCATCGTGCTGGTAAATGACGACGGATCCATGCAGACCAAAGCAGAGTTTCTGGCGACGGTGAAGGCGCCGGCGCCCGCCACGGCGCAGCAGCAACAGGTCTCACCGGAGTCGTTCAGCGTCCACGTATACGGCAGCGTCGCGATCGCTACCGGAATCATGCGGGTCAAAGGTGAGGAAGGTGGCCGGCCGTATAACCGGCGCGAGCGCTTTGTGGACACATGGGTCTACAAGCACGGGAATTGGGTGTGCGTTGGCACGAATGCCACACCGGTTCTGCACTGAAAGGGAGATCCGCTTCTAAAGGCTGCCAGCCGGCACTCTCGACGTAAGGGAAACCTCTTTTCCCTGCTCCTCTTCATGAGAGGGATGAAGCGCCGATACCCGAGGAGAGGACTCGCTGCGCTCGGGCAGGTATTCGTAACATTCCAGCCGTACGGCCACTCCGATTTTGCTCCGCGGGGAACCGGAAGCCGCGGGGGGGTAGGCAGAACTGGGGCGAACGATGCGCAGAATGCGGCCTTTACAGCGCACCGGCATGCTGGCTCCCAAGGTGATCTCCGAGGGCATGCGGAGGGTGAGTTCGATCTCAGCACCTTCGGTGAGCGCCGCATCGGTAAGGAAAAATACCCCGCGCGAGCTCAGGTCCTGGGTGAATCCGACGCCTTCGATCCCGTCGAGTGTTTGGCGGAACGAGGTTGCCAGAAGGTAGGGGAATCGCTGTCCAACCCGGCGTTCAATTCGAACTGGAGAAGTGGTCATGGGGTCACTTCCTTTGACCGAACCGCCGAAAAGCGCAGGTCCAAACTTTAGCTCAGTTGGGACCATAAGAAAAGTTACAAGTTAGTCATCATCGACGGATGGGGGCCACCCCCTGTCGCCCCGGGGAATACGGTGCCGGGCGAGTCGCGGGTGGGAAATGACCAGGAACTACTGTGGATTCCGCTGTCGATGGATCTCGTCTAACCGCTTCTTGAGATACTCCCGGTATTCCTGCTGTAACCTGGGGTCCTTGGGCGAGCCGTAGATATCGGAGGATTTGTACTTTCCCTCGTCGAATTTCTTTCTCGTCCATTCATCATGAATATGGGTCTCGTCGGCGTGGTCCAAAACGTCCTTCACAAATTGCGGAGGGACGAAATAAACGCCCTCCCGGTCTCCGACCACGAGATCACCGGGCATGACGGTCACGCCGCCGATGCGGATGGGAACGTTGATACCGGTTAACATTATGTTGCCAATGGGCGTCGGATCGGCCGCTCGGAAGTAGGCCGGCATATCCATGTTGGCGATGCCGTCCAGATCGCGAATGCTGCCGTCCACTACCAGTCCGCCGCCGTGCGTAGCCTTCATGACGTAATAGAAGAGATTGTCGCCTACGATGGTGCCATCCACTTTTTTCCCGAACAAATCGACGACCAGCACATCGCCGGGCTGAAGCATGTCGATGGCAGTTTGATTGGTGAGGCCTGCCAGGCCCCGCTGCCTGGCTTTCTCCGTGGCCACATGTTCGACATCAGCCCGCAGCGGCATGAACTGCACGGTGAACGCGCGCCCCACCAGAGTCTTGCCGGGGTGAAGAATCTGAAACCCGTCCGCATACTGGTTTCTGAAGCCCTCCTCCTGGAGTCCGGCCCAGACTTCTTCGGAGGACAATTCACGGGCTCGCTCGATCATCGAATCGGGCACCTTAGGCCTCCCATCAGGAAGCCTGTCGAAGGGGGACTTGGCCGTGTAGTCAATTAATTCCTGCCTGGGAAAGGTAACCAGCTGGGCGTACGCGCCGCTGGATGTGAGCAAGGCCATGGCACATAAAGTCTTGGCCAGGAGGGTGCCGGTCGTGAATCGGAGCATAGGGGATCTCACCTCACCGCGGGGAATGAGACTTGCATTTGCCAACGAGTTTACAATTCTATTTCTCAATTTTGATCTTTTCGCAAGCCCACGAAGTTTAACGCAGGCCGCATGACTTCGCACGGAAGGGGAATACCCATGCGTGAAAAGAGCCTTGGAAGGTGGGGACGCCGCGAGGTTCTGCAGACCTCGGCCATGGTGTTGGGGGGAACTCTCCTGGGCGATGCCGTGGCAGCCTACCCGCAGTCCATTAACCGGAATTCAAGTCCTTCAACTCTGAAGATCACCGATCTGCGGGTGGCCACGGTGGTGAAGCCAGGGCCGAGTCCTTGTCCAATTATCCGGATCGATACGAATCAGGGCGTGTACGGGTTAGGGGAGGTCCGGGACGGCGCCAGTCCAACCTACGCTCTATTCCTGAAAAGCCGCATCGTGGGCGAGAACCCGTTACAACTTGACAGGATTTTCCGCAAGATCAAGCAATTCGGCGGACACGCGCGCCAGGGAGGCGGGGTATGCGCGATTGAGATGGCTCTCTGGGATATCGCGGGCAAGGTCTATAACGCTCCGGTGTACGCGCTGCTCGGAGGCGGCAAGTTTCGCGACCGGATCCGCATCTATGCCGATACTACAGAATCGAAGGATCCCAGAATTTACGCGCAGCGCTTGAAGGAGCGCAAGGAGGTCATGGGGCTCACTTGGCTCAAGATGGACCTGGGGATCGAGATGGTGGCGGACACGCCTGGAACAGTCACCAACCCCACGGATATAAACCAATGGGAAGCCAACCAGCTTGCGCATCCCCTGTTAGGCATGGAAGTGACGGACAAAGGCATTGCCATGCTCGAGCAATATGTTGCCGCGGTGCGGGAGGCGGTGGGAATGGAAATTCCGCTTGCCATCGATCATCTGGGGCATTTAGGCGTCAAGTCGATCATCCGCCTCGGGCGTGCGTACGAGAAATACAGCCTGTCGTGGATGGAAGATGTGATTCCCTGGATGTACACGGATCTGCTGAAGCAGATTTCCGACGAAAGTCCCACTCCCATTCTCACCGGAGAGGACATCTACCTGAAAGAACCGTTCCGAGTGCTCTGTGAGAAACACGCCGTGAGTAAGATCCAGCCGGACCTGGCAACCTCCGGGGGCATCCTGGAGACGCACAAGATCGGCGACATGGCCGAAGAACTGGGAATCCCGATGGCTTTGCACTTTGCCGGCACCCCGATTGCGTGCATGGCCAATGTGCATTGCGCGGCTGCCACGCAAAATTTTCTCGCGCTGGAGAATCATTCTCTCGACGTGCCGTGGTGGTCGTCCCTGGTGCTCGAGGGGGTCAAATCTCCGATCGTGAATCACGGCTGGATCGATGTCCCCGACCGTCCCGGGCTGGGCATTACGCTTAATGAGGAGATCGTGCGGCAGCACCTGGCCCCTGGGACAGGATATTTCGAGCCTACTCCGCAATGGGACCAGGAGCGTTCGTGGGACAGGTTGTGGAGCTAGAAGGTGGCCTCATTGTTTCCTCTGCGTTTCGAGAGAGTCCGCACATGAGGGATCGTTCCCTTTATTGAGACGCCTGTATAATTTGCCGTTTCACCTCAACTCGACCAGGACTTGCAATGCTAATCCGGGTGTTCAAGGACAAGACTGAATTAGGCCAGGCGGCCGCGGAGCAGGCAGCCAATGCCATTCGCCGGGCGATCTCCGAGCGCGGCCGGGCTCGCATCATCGCCGCCACCGCCGCTTCGCAACTCGAGTTTCTGAACGCGCTTACCCATTCCCCCGGTATCGACTGGACCAAGGTTGAGGCGTTCCATCTTGACGAGTACATAGGCCTGCCCATCAAGCATCCGGGGAGCTTTCGCAAAATGCTGATGGAGCAACTGGTCAACAAGACGGGAATCAAGCATTACCACTTGCTGGATGGCGATGGAGAAGACCCGTCGCTGGTGGTTCGCGAGGCAGGCAAGCAGCTGGCATCGGCGCCGATCGATATTGCATTTCTCGGCATTGGTGAAAACGGGCACATCGCATTCAATGATCCCCCGGCGGATTTCGATACCGAAGAGCCTTACATCATCGTGAATCTCGATGAGGCCTGCCGCCAGCAGCAAGTGGGCGAGGCCTGGTTCGCGGATTTGTCACAAGTGCCGAAACAGGCGATCTCGATGTCGGCGCGACAGATTCTCAAGGCCAAAGAGATTCTGGCGGTGGTTCCCGATACCCGTAAGGCGCAGGCGGTGAAAGCCTGTTTTGAGGGAGAGATCAATCCCATGGCCCCGGCTTCGATTCTGCGGCGCCATTCGAACGCGACGGTTTACCTGGACACCAACTCGGCATCGTTGCTGAGCCCAAGGCTGCAGGCCGTTTTGAAGCAAGATTCAGAAGTTGTCGTGTAGCAGGTCCTGAAAGACCGTTAAGGCAAGTCTCGCGGTACGATTTTTTCTGCGGCAGGGCAGTTATCGGGATGGGACCTCGAGGACTGCGTCAGCCCGCGGGGATGTCAGCGTCTTCCGGGGATCCACAGCAAGCCAGCAAATCGCTCCCACAACGCACAAGCCAGCGGCGACCAGGAAAGAAGCTGTCCAGCCGTAGCGTACGGCGATCCAGGGAGTGAGCGAACCGGTCAAGGCTCCGCCGATTTGCCCTCCCATGTTCATAAATCCTGAGACGGATCCGGCTGAGGCTCCGGCGATATCGGCTGTGACGGACCAGAACGAACTCTGCGACAGGTAAAGTGCCCCGGCGCCGCCCGCAAGCACCACGCTCGCCAGCCTCACTCCCTGCACCTGCGACCCAAAGGCGATGAAGATTCCGGCGACGGCCATGGCAAAGGCGGCAAGACCGCACCGCCCCATCCGCGGTCCGCGCCGCTTGGTCAGGTAATCGTTCACCGTTCCGCCTAAGAGACAGCAGGCCAGCATCGCCAGGAAGGGCAGCATGGAATAGAAAGCACTGGCTTTGAGATCGAGCCCCCGCACTTTCGCGAGGTAGCGGTAGAACCAGCTGAAAAATATCCATGCAACGTAGCCATAGCAGAAGTAGCTTACGGTGACGGCCCAGACCTCCCGGCTCTTTACCACGCGCTTCCAGGGCACAAGGACGTCAGGCGCGGGGACGGGATCGGGTGAATCGCCAGCGAGGGTAATTCCAGACTGAATCGCGGAGAGTTCAGCGGCAGAAACACGCGGGTGTTCCGAGGGATTATCGCGAGCGGCAAAGAACCAGACCGCCCCGGCGATGAATCCAATCACCGCGCAGACCCAGAAAGAGGAGCGCCATCCGTAATGGACCATCAAATAGGTGATCAAGGGCGGCGTTAGACCAGCTCCGGCGCCCACTCCGGCAAAAATCCAGCCGTTGGCAATTCCGCGCTCCCGGACCGGGATCCAGCGCGCGATGAACTGGTTGGCTGCGGGATAGATGACGGCTTCGCCAGCGCCGAGCAAAAAGCGGACCGCCACAAACAGGTACAGGGCGCCGCTGACATTAGCGGGCACGAGCGCCGTAAGGGCGGTAAAAATCCCCCACCAGACGACTCCTGCCGTCAAGACCCGGCGCGGCCCGAAACGATCGGCCAGGGCACCGCCCACCGTTTGAAACAACGCGTAGCCCGCCACTAAGGCGCTGAAGACTTTTCCCAGTTCCACATCAGTGAGGTGGTAGGCATCGACGATGGATCCGCCTGCAATGGAGATATTGACCCGGTCGAGATAGGATACGGCGCTCAGGACGAAGAGCCAGAACACCAGAAACCATCGCACTCGGCTTGTATTTGCGGTGGGCATGTCTGGATCAGAGGCGCCCGAA
>Ga0070741_10010802_pt1 | contig 17095 bp, 17 predicted proteins | sample Coa_R1_4_FD_66440 | JGI IMG/M metagenome (GOLD analysis project Ga0070741, IMG submission 66440) | Surface soil microbial communities from Centralia Pennsylvania, which are recovering from an underground coalmine fire - Coalmine... | ecosystem: Environmental > Terrestrial > Soil > Unclassified ...
GCAATAGCCTTATCCGCGAACGTTTGAAATCTCATAGCGCCTCTCCTTCGCAATCGTGTTCCAGCTTCACGATTCAATGTTAAGCAAGCGGGAAGCCTTGCACATATGGATCGTTTTTCTCTAAATGCCACTCGGGGTTAGAAAAATCGTATCACATATCTTATGCGAAATCAAAGGAGGGGCGCGCTGACTCGCAATACGGAGGATAGCGAAAACGCCGTACCGACCCGCTTCAGCGCGTCCAATTTATTGCCGTCCGTCCCCACCATCGGTCAGCCAGCTCCAGGGCAAGCGCAAGGCCCCCGCCCCTCTCCACGCCGCCCCTTGCCCCTACGCCTCCGGTCCAACATCATGCATACCGTTTGGATTTGTTTCCTGGGAAAATACGATGTTGAGCGGTAGCGTCGGTGAGGGCAAGGGGGTCTGGCGCTTGCCCTTTCTTGCCCTTTCGGGACTTTCCTATGCTTTTTTGAAGGGCGAGGCTGGATCATGTCTCATCAGATTCATCAGTTTTGGACTGGGCTGTTCGGACGATTCGTTGATGCTGTTGAAAATCTCCTCGATCTGTGCCGGGGTGAGGTCGCGTGATGGGTCCCAGCCATAACGTTTCAGGTCCACGCGGCCATCGTCGCTGAAGGTAATGCCCTCGGCTTCCAATAACTGGCGCATTCTATCTGGTGAGCCAAAGGCCCAGCTTCCGCTTAGCTCGCCTTTGCTATTGATCACCCGTTGCGCCGGAACGCCAGGACTGGATTCATTCATGATCCACCCAACCATCCTGGCACCTCGCGGATAGCCAGCGCATTTTGCCAGCCAGCCATAGGTTGTCACCCTACCTACCGGGCAGGCACGGACTAACGCAAAAATACGCGCCTTGAGTCCAGCTATTTGATTATCGGCAGGAAGTGATTCATCACTCATTCTATTCCCCTTATTCTAGCGTATCCTGCATTCTAGCGAAGCGTTGATAGTTTGCCTGGTGGAGAAAGTGAAATAGTTCATCACCATCCCGGTGCATAAGCGAGTATATCATATCTGCTATGCAACTCAAGGCGTCATATTAACCACGGGTTGCGCAACGAGATGCCACATGAAAGAGCAGAGACCTTCCTGTGAGGAAAACAGCGTTGTAGAGGCTCCATTGCGGCCAGGCTCACCCATGACGCGAGAGGCGCATGAGGGCCTGGCCCGCGAGACATCTTTGAGAGACCTCATCGACGCCACAGATGCTACGCCCGAGGAAGAGGGCCAATCAAGATCTGCGCAGCCTGCACCGTGCCGCCGGGGGAAGAGCCTGGGACGACAACTATCATCTGGCCCGCTTGTAAATCGCTCGCTATCCCTTCCGTCTGAGCAATCAGCGCAGTGGTTCCACTCAGCTTCACGGTGATGGGAGCATGTCCGTTCGTATCCTCTGCTAGCAGCTCATTATTCTTCAACTGGGTATGCAGCAGGAACACTCTGTTGTTCCCAAGACGGGTGGTATTCTGAGGAGCAGTACTGGCGCCCATGGTCAAAGACACGACGACCACTTGAGCATTATAGGTCCCGTCGCTGGTCTTGGGACCTATCTCGAAGACCACGATACCACTCTTGTTCAACATCTCCCCCAATTGCTGCTGCGTCACCTTCTGGTCTTCAACGATTCTGGCATGGGTGGTCTGGAAGGTCTGCGTTGATCCGTTAGGCAGTTTCAAGATGAGCGATTGTGTTGAAGCATTGTAGGCGTCAACAGTGCCAGTCACCGCTCCCGCGCGAGCAGTAGCAGATGGGGTGGCCTTTGCAGCCGTCCCTGTGCTTGCCGAGGTGGAGCTAGATGCAGTGCCTCCACAAGCAGTAAGCAGACCCGTCACAGTCAAAAGCAAGAAAGCGGTTAACGCCCATGTGGTGAAAGATCTTCGTAAAAGCATGTGTCTGTTTCCTTCCTATGCTTTAAGGAGCAAATACCTCGATACCTTCGTGCATCGGTTGCTCTCTACAGGTATTCGAGACGTTCTCTCTTCTTCTTCTTCTTCTATTGGACACCTACTTTACCAAAAAAGTATCAGAGAAGCATCAAAAATATGTAAAGTATCCTGGCTCTTCCGCAATGTTGATAACCCTGAAAAATACTGGTTTGCTTGTTGACAAAAAATGCGAACTCGCCTATAAAATAGGGCTCAGGGCTTTTCCGTGTTCGTCATGCTCACAGGGCGAAGCCCTGCTCGCAAGAGGAGAGAGGTGCAGGCAACCCCGCGTCGCGGGGTTGCCTGCACCTCTCTCCTCTTGCCCAGCACCCCGTTGGGGGCGCGAACCCAGGTGGCAGGAGTCAGAGGAGAGGAAAACTAAAAAGCCCTGAATAGGGCTCAGGGCTTCGCAAACGTCGCTGCACGCTCTGACTGCTCGCGCCAAAGGCGCTCACAGGGAGAGAAAGGTGCTGGCTGTGGGCACAGCCCACAGCCAGCACCTTTCTCTCTCCAACGGCTCGCTTGCGAGCCGTTCAGGATGAAAAGACAACTTTTGCGAAGCCCTGGAATAGGGCTTTCTCTGGCTGGTAGCTCAGCAGAGAATATGGTATACTTGTTACATCTCATTATCCTCTGGATCTTCCTGATCGCTCCATTGTACATTGACCTGCGTAGATATTCCCAACTTTAGACAATGTAGTATGGGCGTTTGGGCGTTGTCATTATTGTTCCTGGAACATCTGATATCTCAGGGCCTGTCTCAGGTTCGACCGGATCTAGTAGGAATGTTCAACCTAGTCTTTATTAAAGGAGACCAGAGCATGAGCGTTGACACCGTTACTATACCAGAGGAAAGTGGTATAGAAACACACGGTATCGAACGGGTCTCGCCAAAAACGCGCACCCACGTTCGCATCTTTGACAATTTTACTATGTGGCTCTCCGCCAACCTGGTAATCTCGACCGTTGTTCTCGGAGCGTTAGCAACCAACCTGTTTCAACTTGGATTCTGGGATAGTATTGCCGCCATTATTATTTTTAATGTCCTCGGCGTTCTTCCTGTAGCCTTCTTTTCGACGCTTGGCCCTAAGCTCGGATTGCGCCAGATGACCATTTCCCGCTTCTCCTTCGGCTGGATCGGCGGCATAATCATGGGACTGGTGAATGTCGCGGCCTGTATTGGCTGGTCGGTGGTCAACGTGATCGTCGGTGGTCAGCTCGCCGCAGCTCTGGCCTGTGGTAATACGCCAATTGATAAATGTACCACTCAGGTGGCCGGTCTGGCGCTGAGCGGCATTACGCTGCGCGACATCGGAATTCTGGTGCTTGCCCTGGTCACGACTCTGGTCAGCATCTATGGCTATCGCTATGTTCATCGCTACGAACGCTATGCCTGGATTCCGATGGCGATCATCTTCGTCATCATGCTGATCGTAGCGGGACCGCATATGCACATTATTCCTACGCCTGTATGGAATGCCGCCCATATCGCCTCGTTCGTTTCCTTCGGTGGAGCGGTTTATGGTTTCGCTACGGGCTGGAGTTCGTACGCAGCCGATTACAATGTGAACCAGCCGGAGAATACATCATCGGCTCGTATCTTCTGGCTGACCTTTCTGGGCGTCTTCATCCCCTGCGTCCTGCTGGAGATTCTGGGCATGTCTCTGACCTCCTGGAAGCTGCTGGGGGGCGGCGAACTGCTGGCGGCGGTCCTGAACCCGCTGGGCGGCTTCGGCTCTTTCCTGATCGTGCTGCTGGCGCTGAGCGTCATCGCCAATAACATTCCCAATGATTACAGCCTCGGCCTCTCCGTGCAGGTGGTCGGGAAAACCTTCCAGCGCATCCCACGCTGGATCTGGACGCTGATCGGTGCGGTTATCTATGTGGCAATCGCCCTGCCCGCTGCGGCAAACTTCAACGCAACGCTGGAGAACTTCCTGCTGCTAATCGCCTACTGGCTTGGTCCCTGGGCCATCGTCCTGATCCTGGAGCACTTCGTTTTCCGGCGCGGCCAGTATAATGTCGAGGACTGGAACACGCCGAGCAAACTGCCCATCGGCTGGGCGGCCATCGTCTCCCTGGCTATCGGCCTGGTCGGCGTGGTGCTGGGAGCTTCGCAGGCGTACTACGTTGGGCCGATTGCTAAACTGGTCAATCCGCCCTTCGGCATCGATGTTGGCTTCGAGCTTGGGATCGTCCTGACAGCTATCGCCTACCTGATCTTGAGGCGCGTCGAGCTCAGTACGAGCAGCCGTTAGCAATCGTCGCAGCACGAAACAAGAAAGCGTCTGGATTAACCATCCAGGCGTTTTCTTTTCATCATGCGCAACATGTGTTGAGCGCGTTTCCTGCGTGAGTTAATTTCTCCGGGGGAGATACAGACAGGACAGGTACACCATGCGCGTTGGCGCGCTCCCGGCAGGTAACGCCAGCCGACTACCTGTGAAACGACATAATAGCTCTGTAAAACAGGCAGGCAATAGACGCCGCGCCCTTTGTGTATACCTGCGTGCAATATACGTTTTACGTTTTTCTCCGGTGTCAGATGAACCAGAACTGGCATCGTTGTCCTTACCTAAAACATCGTATTGTCGTTGGCTGAGTGCTCGGGGATGCGCTGGAGAACATCCCAGTGTTCAACGACTTTGCCGTGGTCATCGAGGCGAAAAATATCGATGCCAGCCCAATCGCTGTCCCCCGGCCACTGCTGATAACAATGCAAGACGACATAGTTTCCTTCAGCAATGACCCGTTTGAAGTGGACGCGCTTTCCTGGATACTCCTGAGCCATGCGGGTGAAGTAGTCAATGAAAGCCTGCTTGCCATCAGCCACGGCTGGATTATGCTGGATGTAGACATCGCCTGCATAACGCTCCATCGCAAGAGCAGGCTGGCATTGATTGAACATCAGATCATAGAAGGCCATCACGGTTTGTTTGTTGCGTTCCAGTTGCTCGCTCATGTGCTATGCTCCTTCAATACGTGTTACTTTATCTATCAGAAAACCGGATTTAAGCTCCTCGCGGAGGAGGCGCATCACAGCTTCGGCCATGGCCTTGTGGGTGAGACATGGGAACTGCTGCTGTCCGATACTCATTAAGAAATTATACCAGTCATGCTCGTCGCTACCGAGCATGACTGGTATAATTTCTTAATGAGCAGCATAATCTTGCACATAGGGGTAGTTAAAGAGCAAGATCGAGTAAAATCACGAGGAGCAACATCATGGCACGAATCGATGGAGTTGATCCTGAGCAGACGGAAGACTATGTCAGGAGGGTATTAGACGCGCAGGCCAAGAAGTGGGGAGCGCCACTGCTGAATCACCTGGTCTATGCTCGCCGACCCGCGATTTTTCGCGGCGTGCGCGGAATGTGGGGTGGCATCGCGGCTTCGGGATTGATCGATGAGAAGCTTCAGGCGCTGGTCAATCGGCGCGTGGCCTCACTGAACGGCTGCGCGTTTTGACAGGATATCAACGCTGCCGTGGGCAGCGAGCTTGGCATATCAGACGAAAAGATCCTCGCGCTGGCAGACTACGCCACCAGCCCTCTTTACGACGAGGTCGAGCGGGTGACGCTAGAGTATGCTGATAGTATGACGATTACCGGGCGCGAGGTCAGCGACGAACTTTTCTCGCGGCTGCGCCAGTTCTACAGCGATGACGAGCTGGTGGAACTCACCGAGATTATCGCCTGGGAGAATGCATCCAGCAAGTTTAATCGCGCGTTGCGCATCCCGTCACAAAATTTATGGAAGCGAAAGTAAGAGCTTTTTGAGTCCGAAAACGCTGCTGATCCGTCTCTACAATAGATAACTTTTTGTAGAGTCGGCGAATATGAGCAGACAAAAACATTTCACGGAACTCTGGCGAGCAAGAGGCGATATGCCCATGCGGCATACCGCCCATGTGGCTTTTCTGATCGATGGGCGTACGACAATGCTGGAGCTGTGCGTCCATTTTTTACGCGCGCAACGCTCAATCTATATCACCGCCTGGGGATTGACCCCCGAACTGTTGCTGGTACGTGGCAAACACAACCGCGCCGGACCCGATGGCTCGCCTGAACAGGAAGAGTTGCTGGCATGGTTGCGGCAGAGGGGGCTGTCGGATGAGGATCTGCTTTTCTGGCAGCTTTGCGAAGAGATGAGCGTTGTCAATGTGCTGAGCTATGCCGCGAGCAAAGGCGTCGATGTCAGAATTTTGCTCTGGGATACCTATACACTGCCATTTACGGCTGGCCCTAAGCAAATCCAGGAGGTTCTGGAGTCGCGTGGTATACGCTGCCTGCTCGACGATAGCCATAAGGGGCTGCTCAACAATCCAATTGCGTCGCATCATCAGAAAACCGCTGTGGTCGATAGTCGCTGGGCCTTCGTCGGCGGCATTGATATGATGGCGGAAGGCAATGGCGAGCGGGACCGCTGGGATACCAAAGGTCATCCCTATCACACGCTGCTGCGCAAAGATGGCGCTGGCAAAACGCCTGTGAACTGGCATGATGTGCATATCATGTTTGAGGGTCCTGCCGTCGCCGACGTTGAGCGAAACTTTCGCCAGCGCTGGAACGCGGTAGTCGAACTCCATCAAGACGACGCGGCTCTCTGCCTGCCCGATCCTGCTCCCCAGCCAACAGCCAGCACCACCGCGCCGCTGCATAAAGATAGCAGTACCCAGATCCAGGTAGTGCGCACAATCCCTAAAGGCTTTTATAACTTTGCCGCAGAAGAAGAGATTACCACAATTCTAGAGAGCTACCTGCGCGCCTTTTCCAGGGCCAGGCGGCATATCTATATCGAAAATCAATATTTCTGGCGACGCGCCTTTTTCGGTATGGAGAATCCCATGTTAGGCGTTCCACATGCCGAAATGGACCAGATAATACAATCATTGGCTGATGCCCTCTTACGCGGCGTGATGGTCTCGCTTGTGCTCCCCGATAACCCCAATGTGGGGCGAGAGTTTACCGACGAAGGTTTGCAGTATCTGTGCGAACTGGCGCCACAGGCCATTGAACGCGGTTTGTTGCATCTCTATACGCTTGGCTGTTCGTACCGGCAGGATGGCGACGATCATGCTGTCTATCGCGCCATTTACGTTCATGCCAAAGTTGCTGTGGTGGACGACCTCTGGCTCACCATCGGGTCGGCCAATCTGAATAATCGGGGGATGTGCGATGATACTGAGGCTAACGTGGTCGTCATGCATCCCGAAATCGCGCAGGGCCTGCGCATGCTTCTGATGGCCGAACACCTGGGCTTCTACGACGAGGATACACTCTTTCGCATCATTGAAACGATGGGGCAGGCGCAGTTTTCACAAGCGCGGCAAGCCTCTCACTTCCCGCAGTTTTTCTCACGCGTGCGCTCAAAGCTGCGTTCGGGCAAATTTCCCTCCGCTGAAGCAGTGCCGTCGGTCTACGCAGAATGCATGCACGACGAGCTGGGCGAGCTATGGACAAAATTGCAGGCTCAGTTGGGCGATGCACGCAGAGCTTCAGAGTTGCTGGCCTGGCAGGCAAAAGAAAATCTGTCGGCAGTCAAGACGGGCCAGTTGATGAACGGGCACCTGCTCCCCTATATCCCAAGCTTCCTGGCAGAGGACTACAAGGTGCAAGTTGATAAGGTCAACGGCTGGCTTGACATCCTGGCGCCGGTTGAACCGGCGTAGGCTTGTTTTTCTCACGCAAAGGGCGTATCCTCTGTGGGGAACGGTTTGCTAATAAGAAAAACGGCCACTTTATCGAGGAAAATCCATGACTATCATTATGTGCCCTTATATGCCAGCAACGGATACACAGCGTATCCTTGACTTTCGTCGTGCCTGCACCACGCGCGAAAATATCAACGATTATCCCACAATCGCAGACCTCTACGAGATTTTGAGTAGAATATCTGCCAGCAGCCAGGAGCGTATTGAGTTATGGGAGGATGAGCACGGAGCGATTGTCGCCTATGCGATTGTTGCTCTACGATACTGCAACCTCTATTTTCTGCTTCATCCTCACGTTCAAAATAGCGAGATTGCCGCGCAAGTGCTTGAGTGGGGTTGGGACCGGATAAGGGGCGCTGATACCTGTACGGCGGTAGACACACCTTGTCGTGATACTGACCAGAGGCGAGTAGCTCTCCTGGAGCAGCACGGGTTTACCTGTTCAGACATGCAAACGCTGTATATGGCTCGCTCCCTTGCTGAAGCGATTCCTCCTCCTCAGTTTCCTGCGGGCTTTACGTTGCGACACGTTGCAGGTGAAAATGAGGTGGAAGAGGTTGTCGTACTACATCAGGATGCCTTCGGGACGCGCAATATGACGCGGGATGGGCGGCTCTCAATCATGCGCAACCCTGAGTACATACCAGAGCTGGACCTGCTGCTGGTCGCACCTGACGGCAGGCTGGCAGCGTTTTGTTATTGCGCCATTCCCAAAGAGGCGAATGCGCAAAACGGGCACAACGAGGGGGAGGTCGCCATCATCGGCACAGCCGCAGCATATAAAAACAGGGGATTGGGGCGCGCTATGCTGCTGGCAGGGCTGCGGAGCCTGAAGCAATTTGGTATCGAAACCGCAACGCTCGGCACGAGCAGCGAGAATGTCAAAGCTCAATCAGTGTTTACAGCGGCTGGCTTTCACACGGTATATAAAACGCTCTGGTATTCAAAGGGCGTTTAGCCAGTGAGAGACGCGATACGAAGTTTACAGCTACCACACTTGTTGCGGCTATGTGGTAAGTGTGTTGTAAAATACAAACAGTCGTGATATCCAGGCTGTCTTTTGCCTGAGAGATTGGAGGTTCTTGATGGATAACATGAGCACAGGGGCTTTTTGTGTCTTTTCAACTCCAACTTTCAGAAAGGATTGTTATGGTATCTGCAGATCGAACATTGCTACGCCTGCACGTAGAGGCCGTCTGGGGCGTACAACTTTCCCCCTTCACCTCGAATGACCTTGAGCTTGCGCCGCAAAGCGCGCGACCGGCTTGGAAGCTATGCGTCGCGGCAATAGCTACGGGGCGCGTCCATATCTGGCGACCAGATGTCAACATCGCGGAACGCGAAGATCTGCGCCTGCGGGCCGATGAGGCGCTGGTTTTTCCTCCAATCGCACCCATACCAGGCGTTAGCCGCGAGGTTGCGCTTTCCCAGATCGCCGCTCCACGACTCGATATCGCGACTGCTCGTGGCATCGCCCGCCCTCTAACGCTTAATGACCGCGAGTTGATCGAGCGATTCTTCGCACCTGGTGACTCCCTCGAAGACAACACGCATCCCCATATCGGCGTTGTTGTTGCTGGGCGCTTGCTCTGCCTGGCCCATAGCTCACGGCGCACGCCAGAAGCCTGCGAGCTGGGCATTGAAACGCTGCCGGAGGCTCGTCGCAAAGGCTACGCGCTCGCAGCTACGATCCTCTGGGCGCATGCGGTGGCGCAGGAGGGACTTGTGCCGATTTACAGCGCCTTTGCCGAGAATACTGCCTCCCTGCGCCTGGCGGATGCAGCCGGATATCGTGCCTTTGCGCGCATAGCTGTTTTTGAGGGGTAAAATATGACCTCAGGAGGGCAATGCTTGGCGCTCCCGCTGCCCTCCTCCGTAGGGACCTCCTACGATGAAGCGGGGAGCTACGGCGCGTCCGGTTTACCGCCACCCCTTGCCCCAGGTTCTCTGCCCTGGCAAAAAAGGCGTGTGAGCACAGGGCACCTCGCCCTTTCGTAGAGACCAGATTTATCGCGTCCGGTTCACCGCCACCCCTTGCCCCAGTATTAATGTGGCTCCAACGCGAAGTCAACGAGCGATGATGTGCAATACTTTCATCCTTATTGCAATTACGTTCTTGGGGTAATATGGAAATGAGATGTATAACAGGCGATAAATCGGACGCGCTAAAGCTGGTCTCTACGACAAATCGGACATTTCTGTATATGAAGGGGGTTATGCTTTCTCCCGCTAAACCATAACCTTTCATTGTTCTATTAATGGAAGAGTTTGGTATATTGCTTTAGAATATATTATGATGCTATCAATAAGATATGCTAATTGTTGAGTATGTTTTCAATCGAGATATGTAGAATAGCAAAGATGGGCAAACGGGTTACAAGTCGCAAAAATTCTACATAAACTCTACTTTAGAAATTCCGCCTGTCAGGAAGATATTGGAGGAATGCCGATGTATACGCTTGGGATCAATGCCGTCTATCACGATCCCGCTGCCTGCCTGGTCGTTGATGGAGAGGTGATCGCGGCAGCCGAAGAAGAACGTTTCACGCATATCAAGCACGGAAAGCGTCCCATCCCCTTCTCAACGTACGAATTACCCTTCCACGCCATTGACTATTGCCTGCGCGCTGGCGGCATCAACCTTGCCGATGTCGATCATGTCGCCTATTCGTACGATCCCTATCTCTTCCCAGGCTGGGATCATAAAGATACGCTCGTGACGCTCCCCCTGGAGCCGAGCGCGCATGACGTCTCCGGCAAGTGGGAAGCGCCGTGGGACCCACTCTTCTTATCCTCTATTCTGAATGCTCCGCGTCACCTGGCGAGCGGCGCGCCGCATCATTTGCAGGCTCGTTTCCGTGGCGTACGTTACGATGGGCCTTTTCGCTGGCATTTTGTGGAGCATCATCTGGCTCATGCCGCCAGCGCCTTTCTTCCCTCACCATTCCAGGAGGCGGCGATCATGACGCTGGATGGTCGCGGCGAGCAGGCGACAACGAGCTATAGCATCGGCAGTGGCAACGAGCTGCATTGGCTGGGGCAGGTGACGATGCCGCACTCGCTCGGCATCCTTTACGAGCAGGTAACGGAATATCTGGGCTTCCTGCATTCCTCCGACGAATATAAAGTCATGGCTCTGGCCTCCTTTGGTCAACCGAGCTATATAAAAGAGTTTCGGCAGATCATTCAATTGGGAGAGAACGGGCAATATACCATTCAGCCTCCGTGCCTGGAAGAACGCTTCGGCCCTCGCCGTTTCAAGGGCGGACCGTTGGAGCAGCGCCACTATGATGTTGCGCACTCGCTGCAAGTTGTGCTGGAAGAGGTGGTGCTGGCGCTGGCCTCCTGGCTGCATGCTGCGTCGGGACTGGATGAGCTGTGCCTGGCGGGCGGCGTGGCGCTTAACTGCGTGATGAATGCGCGCCTGCGAGATCGTGGTCCGTTTAAGCGCATCTGGGTGCAGCCCGCAGCCGGTGACGCGGGTACCGCGCTGGGCGCAGCTCTCTGGACCGACGCGCTGGAACGTGAGAGCCGCACGCGCTCGTATCGCATGGAGCACGCCTTTTTGGGACCTGGCTATAGCGACGATGAGATCGAACAATTCCTGCGCTGGTCGAAGCTGCCCTATCGCCGCCTGACCGATATTGCACAGACGGCGGCGGACCTGCTGGCAGAGGATAAAGTAATTGGTTGGTTTCAGCATCGCATGGAGTTTGGCCCTCGTGCCCTGGGCGCTCGCTCAATTCTGGCCTCGCCGCTCCACGCCTCGATGCAAAGCAAGCTGAACGAGATCAAGGACCGCGAGGATTTCCGTCCGGTGGCTCCGGTAGTACTGGAAGAGGATGCGGCAAACTGGTTCGCTCACGGGGCGCAATCGCCGTTTATGCTCTTTGTCTACGATGTGTTGCCCGATAAAGCCGAGCAAATTCCGGCGGTGCGCCACGTTGACGGCACTGCGCGCATCCAGACGATCAACCGCGAGCAGCATCTCCTATACTATGACCTGCTCAAAGCCTTTCAGCAGCGCACGGGCGTGCCGGTGCTGGTCAATACCTCGTTCAATACGCGTGGCGAGCCGATAGTATGTACGCCGCGCGATGCCGTTGAATGCTTCTGGACCTCGCCGCTGGATGCCCTGGTGATTGGCTCGTTTCTGTTAGAAAAAGTGCAGGGTGAGCGATGAGTGTGCTTGTTTCTGTGGTGGTACCAACCTTCAAACGGCGCGACCTTCTCGACCGCTGCATTATCGCCCTTGTGGCCCAATCCTTTGATCCGGCGGCGTACGAAATTGTGATTGTTGACGATGCCGCCTGCGCTGAAACCAGGCAGCAGGTCGAGCATTGGGCTAAACGAGTGGCCCATTGCGGTCATTGCGTGCGTTATCTTCCTGTATGCGACGCTTGCACGCCTCACGGACCCGCTACCGCGCGCAATCTTGGCTGGCGTGCGGCGCGAGGCGAGATCATTGCTTTTACTGATGACGATTGCATCCCCGCGCCAGGATGGTTGAAGGCCGGTGTGGCTGCCTTTAGCGGCGACATTATGGCGGTCTCCGGTCGCATCGTGATCCCACTGGCCAATAATCCCACCGATTATGAGTACAACGCCTCCCACCTGGCAAATAGCGAGTTCGTGACCGCGAACTGCTTCTACCGACGCGAGGCTCTGGCGCTGGCGGGCGGCTTCGATGAACGCTTTACCGCGCCCTGGCGCGAGGATAGCGATCTCTTCTTCACCCTGCTGGAAAATAATGTGCAATATACCTGCTCTCCTGATGCCGTGGTGGTTCATCCCGTCCGCCCAGCTCGCTGGGGCATCAGCCTGAGCCAGCAGCGCAAAAGTATGTTCAATGCGCTGCTGTTCAAGAAGCACCCCAGACTCTACTGGCAGAAAATTCAGCCCAGCCCGCCCTGGCACTACTACGGCATCGTGGGCGCGCTGCTCTTGATGCTGACGGCGACCTTGCTGGGTTCGCGCTTCTTTGCCTTCTGCGGCCTGGGCCTGTGGGGATGGATGACGGCTCGCTTCTGCGCGCAACGCCTGAGCCGGACGAGCCGCGCGCCAGCTCATGTGGCGGAGATGCTGCTCACGTCGATGCTGATCCCGCCGCTGGCTGTGTTCTGGCGGCTGCGTGGCGTGATCCGCTTTCGCGTGCTGTTCCTGTGATTGTACGGACGAGAGGAGGCAAACGCTGTGATGAAGTTGCCAGGCTATATCCAGATTGAACCTGTTGGGCAATGCAACCTGCGCTGTCAGATGTGTTCCATCCAGTTTCGCCAGGACGGCCCTCCCTATGGCCCGCCCGCATTTATGGAGTTCGAAACCTATGCCCGCATTATTGATCAATTTGACGGCTTACAGGAGCTTCATCTGCAAGGTCTGGGCGAGCCGATGATGCATCCACGCTTCTTCGATATGGTCACGTATGCCGCCGAGAAAGGCGTCAAGGTTTCGACCAACTCGAATCTGACGCTATTGAACGATAAAAGGGCGGACCGCTGCGTGACGAGCGGGCTGGATTGCGTCCATGTCTCGATTGACGCAGCAACCGCCGAGACGTACGAGCGCATTCGCGTGCGTGCCCACTTTGAGCGCGTGGTGCATAATCTTGAACGTCTGCTAGCTGCTCGCCAGCGTCATGGCAGCGCACTACCGCATTTGCGTCTGGTGATGGTGATTATGCGCCAGAACTTACAGGAGCTACCGGAGCTGGTGCGGCTGGCTCATCGCTGGTCGATGGAGAGCATCTTTGTGCAGCACCTCTGTCACGACTTTGGCGAGTCCAGCCTGCCCGAACGCTATCTCCCCATGCGCGACTTTGTGCAGCAGGAGACGCTGCTTGAGGAAGATCCCGCGCGCGTGGAGCATTATTTTGCCGAAGCGCGGACTGTGGCGCGTGAGTTGGGCATAGAGTTGCGCCTGCCGCATACGCGCATGCGTCTGCATCCGCCTGGCACGCCAGGCCCGCAGCGTTGCGACTGGCCCTGGCGCGGAGCCTACTTCAGCTATCAGGGCTACTCCATGCCCTGCTGCATGGTCTCCACGCCGGACCGCATTAACTTCGGCACAATCAACGGGCGCGGGGCCGAGCAGCTCTGGAACAGTTCCGCCTATCAATCGTTTCGCGACCAGCTCTCATCCGACGAGCCGCCGGAGGTCTGCCGCTCATGCTCAATCTATTCGGGAACGTTTTGAATACCTCACACCGCTGTGATCGCCGTAGGGGTGAGGGTGATTGGGAGAACGAATGGGTAGGGCAGCAGGGCAACCGCGAGGGATTGCCCCTACCCATCTATTCATCGGTGGGGCTAGGGCGTGGCAGGGCAAGCGCCAGGGATGGTCCAACATCGTGCCAATCCTGTAGGGACAATGCCTTGCGCTTGCCCTGGGGGCCACGATGTTGGGGAGACGGCAGGGCGATAAATTGGACGCGATCAATCGGGTCGGCGGGGGTGTGGGATTGCTGGACAGAATGGGTAGGGGCAATGCCTTGCGCTTGCCCTGCTAGCTGACGGGCTGAAACGCATCCTACGGTGGGGGCGGCATTGTAAAGAGCGTATCAAGAGGAGGGATTTTTCTATATGGCTAAGAGAGCCGCTGTTGATATCCTGCTGCCGACGTGCAATCGGCTCGGTTCGTTGATTATGACGCTTGCGGGGGTGGCGGCGCAGACGTTGCGGGACGTGCGGGTGATAGTGGCCGACCAGAGCGAGCCTGCGGTCAAAGATGAGCAGGAGATTCAGACATTACGAAGGGTGATTGAGGCGCGCGGCGGTTCGGTCGAATGGCATGATCGCGGCCCCGTCTATGGCATCGCCGAGCAGCGAGATTTTTTGCTCAGGCGCGCGACTGCTGAGACGGTATTGTATCTCGATGACGATGTGCTGATGGAGCCGTGGGTGGTGGAACGGCTGCTGGCGACGTTGCGCGACGAACGATGCGGCTTCGTGGGCGCGTTTCCGGCTGGCCTATCGCATCGCGATGATGTGCGACCGCAGCAGCAGCAGATCGAATATTGGGATGGACCGGTACGCCCTGAAGTCGTTGCGCCTGGTACGCCACAATGGGAACGCTGGCAGTTGCATCGTGCCGCCAATCTCTATCACGTCGGTCTGTCATTGCCGCCTGGGGAGACGCGTCGTTATAAGGTGGCCTGGATTGCTTCGTGCATCCTCTATGATCGCGCCAAACTACTGGCCGTGGGCGGCTTCTCCTTCTGGTCGCGCCTACCGCGCTACCACTCGGGCGAAGAGGTGCTGGTGCAGAACCTGCTGATGCGGTGCTGGGGCGGTTGTGCCCTCGTCCCATCCGGCACCTACTATTCCCAGGCTCCGACAACCGTGCTGAACGAGGCCGGCACGGTGGACGGGCACGCGCTCGACCTGTTGGACGAGATGATCGAACGCTATGCCTCTCAATCTGCTATCACGCATGTCGAGGCGCTATGAACGATCCCTTTACGCCTGGATTGCTGACACGACTGGAGGAGAGGCCGCGCAAAATAGCTCTGCTGCGCGCCTCGCGCGTCGGCGATTTCCTCTGCGCAACGCCCGCCTTCCGAGCGTTACGCGTGACGCTGCCTGATGCCGCGATCACGCTGATAACACTGCCGATGCTGCGGGAGATCGCGCAACGCCTGCCCTACGTAGACCGCGTCGTCGAATTCCCAGGCTATCCAGGGATCGCGGAGCAGCTCTTTGACGCTCGTCGGACTACGCATTTCTTGCGTGAGATGCAGGACGAGCAGTTTGATCTTGCCATCCAGATGCAGGGCACCGGCGTCAATTCGAATCCGTTCATGCTGCTGCTCGGTGCGCGCACGACCGCTGGCTTTGTGCGTCCAGGCGAAGGAGCAGGATTGTTGGACGCGGCCTTGCCCTATCCTAAGCACTTGCACGAGGTTCGCTGTGTCCTCGCCCTGACCAGCTTTCTAGGCATACCGGACCAGGGTGAAGATATCCTGTTCCCCTTGCACGCTGAGGATCTCCAGCAGGCAGAATGCTTGCTGAAGGATGCAGCGCCTCCACTCATAGGGTTGCATCCGTCGGCAAGGGACGAGGCCAGAAGATGGTCCCCTGATCGCTTCGCGGCTGCCTGCTCCATGCTTTTGCAGCAATACGGGGGAACGGTAATTCTGGTGGGTGAGGGACAGGAGCGCGAACTGGGCGATATGATAGCGCGACAAATAGGCGGCGCATGTCGCAATCTGATGGGCCAGACATCGCTGCTGACGCTTGGCGGCGTGCTTGCCCAACTTTCGGTCCTGCTCACCAACGATAGCGGTCCCGCGCACATAGCGTACGCGCTCGGCACGCCCACCGTGACCATCTTCGGCGCCAGCAGCCCCGTCCTCAACGGTCCGCTGCATGCCGGTCCATTCCGCGCCGTAATATATGAAGTCCCCTGTCGGCCCTGCGGTTATGGCGTCTGCCCCATCGGCAATCCCTGCCTGAAAGGCGTGAGTGTGGAGCAAGTGGTTGAGGCGGCGAAGGAGGTAATCTCTCTCCAATAGGTAGGGGCAATCCCTTGCGGTTGCCCAGGTCCCGACAGATAGCGGTGTGACCCTGGTGGTAGGGGCAATCCCTTGCGGTTGCCCTGGCCCTACTGGTTATGTGACAGGTAACAGCCCAGGGCAGGGGCGAGCCCTGCCCCTACCATTCAGGTGACAGGGAGAAGGCAGGGTAGGGGCAAGCCCTGCCCCTACAGTGATGCGCTCAGGTGACGGGGAGAAGCTTGCCGCTTTTCACATCGTAAATATAGCCACTGACGGTGATGCTGTCGGGAACGAAGGGGGAAGCTTTGATGGTGGCGATGTCGTCGCGTACGGATTGTGCCAGGTCTTTGAAGGGCAGGAAGTCGATGTGATCAGCGCTGGTCCCGAAATCCTGCTTGAGCTTGCCACGCAGATCTTCGTTGCTGAAGGTGAGCATGCCGCAATCAACATGGTGAATCACCACGACTTCGTTCGTGCCAAGCAGTTGCTCGGAAATGACCAGAGAGCGGATCGCATCTTCGGTGGCGCGTCCGCCCGCGTTACGGATAACATGAGCGTCGCCTTCCTCCAAACCAAGAAAGCGGGCCGGGTCCAGTCGGGCATCCATGCAGGTCAGAATCACCGCCTTACGAGCAGGTGGCATCGGCAAATTCCCCTTCTGGAAGCTGGCTGCATACCGCTCGTTGGCCTTTAGGAACTCCTGAACCGTTGACGTCATAGACTCCTCCTTGATTCTTGACTAAGTAGATCAATATTAACAGCTTCATTGTAGGAGGTGAGCATTGCGAGTGTCAAGTTAGTGATAGTCTCACATATTTCTTTCCTTGCCGGTCATTGAATTCTCCCCCTTGACCAGCACACTCTGTTATATAATAGGGCCAGTAACTACGGCGAAGAAAAGGATTGACTCTCGCACCCTCCTGGTGCTGTTGCCATCCTCAA
>Ga0070741_10010803_pt1 | contig 17094 bp, 13 predicted proteins | sample Coa_R1_4_FD_66440 | JGI IMG/M metagenome (GOLD analysis project Ga0070741, IMG submission 66440) | Surface soil microbial communities from Centralia Pennsylvania, which are recovering from an underground coalmine fire - Coalmine... | ecosystem: Environmental > Terrestrial > Soil > Unclassified ...
TTGAAGCACGGCTTGCCGCCGCGTCCGTAGACCCACAGTCGTTCCGCTGGATTCAGACTGCTCCTCGTCGTCCGCTGCCCGAGCTTGACGCTGACCGCCATCACCTTCCGCGCTATGGCGATCAACGCATCGAGCTGCTCGTCGGCGACGTCGGCGGTCCGCGAGAAGGGATAGATGCCGCCGAGAAACAAGATCTCCGACTTGAACACGTTGCCGATGCCCGCGGCGACGCGCTGGTTCAGCAACACCTCGGCGATCGGATCGCGATTGTGTTCGCGCATGCGCCGCATCACCTCCGCGACGTCGACATCATCCGCCAGCAGGTCCGGTCCAAGCGCGCGCAGCGAGTCGTGTCGGTCCAACTCGCGCGCCGTGAGCAACTCCGCCACCGGAATATTGAACCCGACCGCGACGGCGCGTGCGGTCCCGATGATGACGCGCATGTCGCGGTGCGGACGCCGCCACCGTGCGCCGACGGGGTAGATGTGCCAACTGCCGTTCATCCGCATATGGGTATGGAGGACGAGGCCGCCGGAGAGCTGGATGAACAGGTGTTTCCCTCGAGCCGTGACCGACTCGATCGTCCGGCCGATGACCCGTTGATCCTCCGCCACACGCGTGATCTGGACGAGAGCCGATTCGAACCGGGTGACAAGATGGCCAGCGAGCGCGCGATGCAGCGCGCGGGCGGCCATCAGGATCGTATCCCCCTCAGGCATGCGGACACCGTCGTCCAGAAGGAGGATCGCTATGATGCGCAGATGTTTCGCCCTGTCGATCGTCGCCGCGCTCGTCGCGCTCGCGCCCACGTCGGCGCGCGCATTCGGTGACGAACACTCGGAGGGTGTCGTCAAATCGGTTTCGGCCTCGTCCATGACCATCAACGGTTCGAGCGGCAAGGCCACTTTCACGCAGACGTTCATCATCGACGCGAAAACGAAGGTCGTCGGCAAAGGCGTGGGCACCGCGACGGCGCCGAAAGGCGGGCGCGCGAAGATCACCGAGATCGTGTCGGCCGGTGACACGGTGGCGGTGTGGTTTACAAAAGGCGGCGACTCGCTGCACGCGTCCGAGGTCTGGTTGAAAGCGCGGAATCAGGCTTCGTCCTCGTCGTCGAAGTAACGCCGCGAGAACGGACTGGAAACCGTCGAATGCGCCGGGCGTCGGCCGACCGAGGACTGAGGCGGTCGACTGACGGCCGGCGATGGATGACTCCGTAAGGTCGCTTGATAGCCGAGCGCGCCAGCCACGAATCCCACTTCGGTTAAGACCGTCGCGATTGGATGCTGCGCGGGCGGCACACCGTCGATCTCTTCGATCAGCATGCCGCGCGGCGCATCGGTTTGCGCCGTGCCGGCCCGCGCACGATCGATCAACACTCGCGCGATCGCACGGGCCATCTTCGATCGATCCGGTTCACCGTCAGGCAGGAACGTCGTCAGAACGCGGTCCCCGCGGGACAGATATGCGGCGAGCGCACCGTTGACGAAGATCACCGTCGCGCCGACGCTGCGGCTGGGACTGCGCTTCGCGTCCTGCGCCGGAAACTTCAGCGTCGCGCCGTACGGGTTCGCTGGGTCGGTTGCGGCAAGGACGACGACTTCGGGATCGTCGGGCTGATCGCGCAGCGACCGCAACAAGTCGAGCGCGCCAGGCAGCGCGAACTGCGTCGCACCGAGGCCGGCCACAAAGTAGCCGCGCCGCAGCCGTCCCGTTTCTTCCATCCCTTTCAGCACCGTGTACACGAGACCGAAGCCGCCAGGAATCGATTCCGCCGCGACCGCTTCGCGCGTCACGACGCCATGCCGCGCGAGCAGTTGCTGCGTGATCGCGGCTGCCCATTTCGTCGCGACGCCTTTCGGCGAGCGTCCGCTGTCGCTCGGCTGAAGCCGTCGCGCGACGACAGACCAGCGTCCTTCGGCCGACGGCGGCGCAAGCCGTCGAGATCGAAACGCACTCGGTTCGACCCGCCGTGCCTTGCGTCTCGACGCGTGCGTGCGCGTGAAGGCGCGCAGCGCGTGGAACGTATCGTTCGTGATCAGGCCGCGCCACACCAGGTCCCACAACGCGTCGACCGTCTCGTTGGGATAGCCGCCGCCGACCGCGTCGTGGAGCGGACCAAAAAATGACGCGCCGTTCGCGCGGAGGAATTCGACGATCGCCGCCTCGCGGCCCGCCGGGTCCACAGGACCCGGCCTACGTTGCTCATCCGTGAGGCGGCTCCTACGCTGCTCGTCGGCAGGGCGGGTCCTTTCGGACCCGCCGTCAGTCCTTTTTGATCCGCCGTCGATGGGCGCGAGCAATCGCGGTAGATGATCGGCGAGATACAGCGCGACGCGTCCGTCGCGTTCGCCAAGCGGTTCGACGCCAACCCAGACGACTTCACCCGCGGCGGTCACCGCATCGAGATCGGCCGGGTCGTAGACATCGATGCGTGCGGGCAAGATTTCCGTCTCGAGGATCGATGCGGGCAGCGGCGCGCCTTGCAGCTGTTCGATCGCGTCGAGCAGGGCATCCGCGCCCGACCGCCGCTTGACGATGCCTTGCCACGTCGTGGCGAAGCGGCCGAGAACCGCTTGATCGACCGGCTCGACTTCCTGCCGCAATTTGGCGAGCGAGCGTCGACGAATCATCCGCAGGACGCCGGCGTCAGTCCATTCGCGTCGTGTGCCGCCTGGACGGAACTCGCCTTCGAGCAGGCGATCGTCACCGGTCAACCGCGTCAGGACCGCTTCGGCGGCGGGCGCGCCCAGCCCGTACCGCATCGCGAAGTCGGCCGCGATGAACGGCCCGTGCGTGCGCGCGTAGCGCAACGCAAGATCGCCCAACGGATCGCGGACCGGCTCCAGCAATGACTCGGGAATCCCGACCGGCAGCGGAACGCCGAGCGCGTCACGGAACCGCGCCGCGTCCTCGACGGCGATGAACCGCGGATCGCCCGCGACGCGAATCTCGATCGCGCGTCGAGCTCGTACCAGTTCGTCGATCGTGGCCGCGACGTCGGCGCTCACGCAGCGCGCGGCAAGTTCGTCGCGCGTGAGATCGCCCAGGCCAAGCAGGAGGTCGTGCACACCGTCCGCGCTCTTCGCCTGATAGTGAGGTTCGAGGCGTTGGAGTTGACGCTCGACCGCCTCGATTGCGCCGGCGTCGAGGAGGTCGCGCAGTTCCGCGTCGCCCAGCAGCTCGCGGAGCTGCGACTGATCCACCGCCAACGCCTGTGCACGCCGCTCGGCGAGCGGCGCATCGCCGTCGTAGATGAAGCTCGCGACGTAGGTGAAGAGCAGCGATGCGGCAAATGGCGACGGCGTGTCGGAGTCGACCGTCGCGAGACGAATCCTGCGGCTGCGCACATCCGCCAGCGTCGACACGAGGGCCGGCATGTCGAAAAAGTCGCGCAGGCATTCGCGATACGTTTCGAGCAGGACGGGGAACGATCCGTACCGCGCGGCGACCGCGAGCAGATCGGCGGCGCGCTTGCGCTGCTGCCACAACGGCGCGCGCGTCCCCGGACGCCGTTTCGGCAGCAGCAGCGATCGCGCCGCGTTCTCGCGAAACTTCGCCGCGAACAACGCCGTGGCCCCCAACTGGCGGACGACCAGCGCCTGCACTTCGTCCGGGTCGGGCATCAGCAGCCGCGGATCCGGCGGCTGATCGACGTCCGGGAATCGGACGACGAAGCCATCGTCGCCCCAGAGTGTTTCGACGTCGACGCCGGTTTCCTCGCGGACTTTGGCGGCGACCGCCATCGCCCACGGCGCGTGGATGCGTCCGCCGCGCGGCGACAGCACGCAGATGCGCCAGTCGCCCAACTCGTCGCGCACGCGCTCGATGACGATCGTCTTCGCGTCGGGCACGGCGTGCGCCGCCGCGAGTTGATCGCGGAGGTACTGCAGGAGGTTTTCGGCGGCGCGCATGTCGAGGTCGTGCTCGCGGGTCAATCGATCGACGGCCGCCGCCGGCGGCAAGCGGAGCAGGTCGTGGGTGAGCGTACCGATCGCGAGGCCGAGTTCGAGCGGACGGCCGGCGCGATCGCCTTTCCAGAACGGCATCTTGCCCGGCTCGCCCGGCGCCGGCGAGACAAGCACGCGGTCGTGTGTGATCTCTTCGATGCGCCATGACGAGGCGCCGAGGACGAACGTTTCGCCGACGCGGCTCTCGAACACCATCTCTTCGTCGAGTTCGCCGACGCGCGCGGCGCCGGGCCCGGCGCCCATCAGGAACACGCCGTAGAGCCCGCGATCGGGGATCGTTCCGCCGTTCGCGATGGCGACGCGCTTCGCGCCTTCGCGTGCGGTCACGGTGCCGGCGACGCGATCCCACGTGACGCGCGGCCGCAGTTCCGCGAATTCGTCCGACGGATAGCGTCCCGACAGCATGTCGAGCACGCCGTCGAATACCGAGCGCGAGAGGTCGGCGAACGGCGCCGCGCGGCGAATCGTCTGGAACAGCTCGTCGACGTCCCAGTGATCCATCGACGTCATCGCGACGATCTGTTGCGCGAGGATGTCGAGCGGGTTGCGCGGGTACCGCGTCGCCTCGACGGCACCGTCGTGCATCGCCTTGGTCACGGCGGCGCAGGCGACGAGATCGCCGCGGAACTTCGGGAAGATGACGCCTTCGCTGATCGCGTTCGCCGTGTGGCCGCCGCGGCCGATGCGTTGCAGTCCGCTGGCGACCGACGGCGGCGCCTCGATCTGCACGACGAGATCGATCGCGCCCATGTCGATGCCGAGTTCGAGCGACGAAGTCGCGACGAGCGCGCGCAGTTGGCCGGCCTTCAGCAAATCCTCGACTTCGACGCGCTGCGGCCGCGCGATCGAGCCGTGGTGCGAGCGCACGAGCGTTTCGCCCGCGAGCTCGTTGAGCGCACCGGCGAGGCGTTCCGCCAGGCGGCGGCTGTTGACGAAGATCAGCGTCGACCGATGCGCCCGAATCAGCTCCAGCAGTCGCGGATGAATCGCCGACCAGATCGACGGTCGCGTGTCTCCAACCGAGACGGGTCCGCTCGGGACGTCGTCTGCGGTCGCGATCTTGGCCATGTCCTCGACCGGGACCTCGATCGTCAGCTTGAGCGCTTTCTTTTGTCCGGCGTCGACGATGGTCACTGGGCGGTAGTGGACGGTGCCGCGATGCGATGCGAACTCGTTCTCGACGTCTCTTTCAGGATGGAGAGCGGCTCCTTTGGAGCCGCCGCGCGGCGGGTCCACCGCACTCGCCCGACGCGTCAACGCGCCACCGAGGAATCGCGCGACCTCGTCGAGCGGCCGCTGTGTCGCCGACAGTCCAATCCGCTGCGGTGGCTGTGCACAGAACCGTTCGAGGCGCTCCAGCGATAACGCCAGGTGTGCGCCGCGCTTGGTCGGGACGAGCGCGTGAATTTCGTCGATGATCACCGTGTCGATCGATCGCAGCACCTCGCGCGCGTTCGAGGTCAGCAGCAGGTAAAGCGACTCCGGCGTCGTGATCAGAATGTCCGCCGGCTGGCGCTGAAATTTCGCGCGCTCGGACTGCGGCGTGTCCCCGGTCCTGATCGCGATGGCCGGCGTGACGATCGACTCGCCGTGGCGCTCGGCCACCTGCGCAATGCCCGCGAGCGGGGCCCGCAGGTTCCGCTCGACGTCGACGGCCAGCGCTTTGAGCGGCGACACGTACAGCACGCGGCAGCGCTCAGATTGTTTCGGCTCCGGCGCGAACATCAACCGGTCGAGGCACCACAGAAACGCGGCCAGCGTCTTGCCGCTGCCCGTCGGCGCGAGGATCAGGGTCGATTCGCGGCGGGCGATCGCCGGCCAGCCCAGCGCTTGCGGTCGCGTCGGCGCCTCGAACGACGCGGTGAACCACTCGCGGACGGCGGGATGAAACGGCGCGAGCGGATCGATCGAAGCGCGTGCGCTCACCTCGTCATCTTATAATGTGCGGATTATGGGTGATGCTGGCGAAGGACTCATCGATCAAGACTCGCGGATTCAGGAACGGATGGAGGAGCTCGAGCGCGAGCGAACCCGGAAGCATGCGAAGGCCGTTCGCGATCCCGAAAAGGTACGCACGCTCGAGTCGTTGAAGCTCGCGCGCAAAGAACTCGACGCACAGCTCGCCGTCACGACCAACGATCGGCGGACGACGCAACTGCGGCAAGCGATCGCGGAAGTCGATCGCCGCATCGTGGACGCAGCCGCCGCGCTCGACACGTAATTACTGCACCGGAATACGCGGCACGCTCGCCGGCGTCGACGCTGCGTCGAGCCGGCGGTTGAGATCAGGAATGCGCGTCGTGCGCAATTCGTTGAGGCGTGCGATCGCCGGATCCAGATCCTCCAGCGCCGCGGCGAGCTGCTGATCCTGCGCTTCGGTCGGCCGCGACGTGGACGAGGCGATGTCGCGCGAGACGCCGCCGAGTTGCTGCGTGACGCGGCCGACGCGGCCTTGCGCCTGCCGCACCAGCCGCGCCGTTTCGTCCGCAAACTTCTTCAGCTCTTCGTCCACCTTCACGGTCCCCAGCGCCTTCGTCGTCGCCGCGACGCGGTCGCGCAGCTCGATCGCGGCGTTCGCGATCGGAATCGCTTTGACCTGCGCGTCGTAGATCCGCACCTGCGCCTGCCAGCGCGCGCGCTGATCGTCCTCGTCCATGTGGACGCGCGGGTCGCTGCCGACGCGAAACGTTTTCGACACCGGGTTCGCGCCCGCGACGGTCAACGTGACGCGATACGTGCCCGGTGGGACCACCGGACCGCGGAGCGGCTCCGGCGCGGATCCTGCCTCGCCACCGGTCGGATCGCCGCCGCCGCCGAAGTCGCCCGGGATTCTCGCGTGCGTGCTTTCGGCCGGTCGTGGATCGGCGGCGACGATGCCTTCCGCCGGCGGCTGGCGCGTCGGCTGCGGTGGTGGCGCGAGCCGAAGGTCCCACTCGACGCGGTGCACACCCGGTGATGCAGGCACGTCGAGCTGGCGGGCGAACGCGCCGGCGACTTCGCGAAACTCCAGTTTGGCGGACGCCGCGCCGGATCCGTCGATCACGTAGTCGATCACGGCGCCGCGCGGCGGATTGCCGCCGACATACGTCGCTTGCGCGAGAAAGTCGCGATGTTCAAGGAAATTGAATTCGGTGACGGGTCCGATGTCGAGGATCACAGGTGCCGTGCCAGTTGCAGTTGGCAGCGACTCGAGCCGCGCGATGTTCATGATGTAGATGCCGCGGCCATGCGTGGCGATCAGGAGCTCGCGTTCGCGCGGATGCACTTGGATGTCGAAGACGGGCACATCCGGCAGCCCGTTCTTCAGCGGATGAAAATCGTCGCCGTGCGTGGTCGACCAGTAGAGGCCGCTTTCGGTACCGACGAATACGACCTCTGGATTCCGCGGATCCTCGCGAACCGATCGCACCGGCACATCGTCCGGCAATCCGTTGCCGACCGATCGCCAGGTCTTGCCGTTGTCGTCGCTCAGAAATAAGTAGCGTTTGTAGTCGTCGTTGCGATGGTTGTCGAACGATGCGAAGAGGCGTCCCGGCTTCTTCGAAATGACGACCGCGCTGACCCACGCGCCTTCGGGGGCGCCGGGAATCTGCGGCGTCAGGTCGTCCCACCGCGCGCCGCCGGACCGGCTGAACTGCACCAGGCCATCGTCGGTGCCGACGATCAGCGCGCCGCCCGATTCATCGAAGGCCGTCGCTGTCCCGTACGCGGTGATGCCGTCGTTGCGTCCGAGCATGTCGTCGCTCGGCATCACGCCCATGATCGGCAGCTTGTCGCGATCGAGGTGCTTCGTCAGATCGGGACTGACGGCGGTCCAGTGCTCGCCGCGATCGAGCGACGCCCATAGCTGATGACCGGCGATGTACACCGTCAGTCGATTGATCGACGAAACGCGAATCGGCGTCGTCCAGTTGAAGCGCAGGTTCGGATTGTTTTGTTCGTTGCCGCTTTGCGCCGGCGGCTTCGCAAACGGTCGAATCGCTTTGCTCTCGCCGCTGATCGGATCGAACCGCAGCAGGCGGCCGTCCTGCATTTCGATGTATGCGCTGTTGGCGAAGTCCTCCGTCGACGCGCTTGCCATCATGCCGTCGCCGCCGCCCAGTTGCGCCCAGTCGTCGTTCAGCGGCCCGACACGATTGCGTGTCGAGCTGGGGCCGGACCAGACGCCGTTGTCCTGGAGCCCGGTGTAGACATAGTAGGGATCGCGATTGTCGAAGGCGACGCCGTACGCCTGCGCGAGCGGCATGTTGTTGATGCGCGTCCAGGTGACGCTGCGATCGCGCGACACCCAGACGCCGCCGTCGTTGCCGAGCCAGATCACCGACGGATTGGCCGGATCGATCCACATCGCGTGATGATCGACGTGGACGTTTCGCGCGCCGTCGCTTCGAAACGTCTTGCCGCCATCGTCCGACACGAACAGCGACGTGCCGAGGACGTAGATGCGCTGTGGGTCCTTCGGGTCGATACGAATCTGACTGAAGTACAGGGGACGCGGTTGGAGCGCGTTGACACGCTTCCACGTCTTGCCGCGATCGTCCGATCGGAACACGCCGCCGTTCTTGTGTTCGTACGTGACGTATACGACGTGCGGATCGCTGTGCGCGATGGCGATCGCAATGCGGCCGACGTTTCCGGTGGGGAGCCCGCCTTCGACGCGCGTCCAGGTCTTCGCGCCGTCGGTCGTCTTGTAGAGCCCGCTGCCGGGTCCGCCGCCGTTGAAGCCGTACGCCTTGCGCTGACGCTGGTACGCCGCGGCGTACAGCACCTTCGGATCGTTCGGATCCATCGCGACGTCGACGAAACCGGTGTTCTCGTCGATGAACTTCGTGTTCGTCCACGTCTTGCCGCCGTCGGTCGTCCTGAACAAGCCTCGTTCGCGATTCGGTCCGAACAAATGTCCGAGCGCCGCGACGTACACGATGTCCGGGTTCGTCGGGTGAACGACGATCCGCCCGATGTGCTTGGAGTCGGCGAGGCCGACGCGCTGCCACGAGCGGCCGGCATCAATGGACTTGTAGACGCCGTTGCCCCACGACGAGCTCTGGCGATTGTTGGCTTCGCCGGTGCCAACCCACACGATGTTCGGATTCGACGGCGCGACGGCGATCGCACCAATCGATGTCGTCCCGAAGTCGTCGAAGATCGGCGTCCACGTCGTGCCGGCGTTGACGGTCTTCCACACGCCGCCGGTGGCCGCGCCGATGTAGATCGTGTCGGGATGCGACGGGTCGACGGCGATGTCGTCGATGCGTCCGCCGGTGATCGCCGGTCCGATGTTGCGCCAGGTCAAACCGTCCGAGAGTTGTGCGGCCGTCAGCGCGGCCGTCAGCAGCAGCGAGAGTGTCAGGGCCATGAGATTCCGTATTGGATCGCGATTGCGCGCGCCGCGTCAGAGTAGTCGTCCACGAAATGCGCCGGAAGGTCGCTGACCTTGGGCGCGGGACACGTCACGGCGCGATCGAGGATGCGGCGGTAGTCCTCGGCCATCGCATCCATGGTGTGATGCGCCTTCCACCACTCGTGTCCGGCGCGGGCGACCGCGTCGCGCGCGGCCTTATCGGCCGCGAGCTCGCGCATCGCGTTGAGCAGTGATTCGTCTTCGGCGATCAGATCGACGCGTCGGGCGACCGACGCCGGCACGTCCGCCGTGTGCGCGAGATCGCTCACGATCGTCGCGCGGGCGGCCGCAATGCAGCGCAGCCACGACGCTGACGTTTCGAGCGCCGTCGGCCAGCGCAGGCAGAGACACACGTCCGACGCGGCGAGATACGTGGCGACGTCCTCGTCGGCGACGTATCCGGTCACGTGCACGCGGTTCGCCAGGCGCGGCGCGCCGAGTTCCGAGAGCAGCATCAGCGACGCGTCGCGCTCGCCGACGATCAGCAGGTGCACGTCGTATCCGATCGCCGCGAGCGCGCCGATCGCGCGCTCGATCGCGCCGATCCGTTTTTCGGCGGTGGCCTTTCCGAATGCCGCGAACACGATCGCTTTGTCCGCGATCCCGAATCGCGCGCGGACCGCCGCTGCCGCGGTCATGTCGACGCGCGGTCCGGGAACGCCCATTCGGATCGTCTCGACCTCGCGGTTGGGGTACGTCTCGCGCAGTTCGCGCGCCACCGACTCGTTATGCACCGCCACCAGCCGGGCGGTCTCGACGACGACCCGCGTCATCGGCCAGAAGTAATAAATCGGACCAGCCAGACCCGCGACCGCGTACTCGACGACATTCTTCCGAGCGTCGGGATGGTCGTACCAGAACTCGCGCCGGTAATCGCCCTCGCGCTTCGATTGCAACAGCAGGCTCGCGCGTGCGTGGTGGAGGCGCGCATCGTGCAAGACGACCAAGCCCGGGTACGCCGCGAGGTACGCCCAGATGTAGTCGTGGCAGCGAGCATTGCCGAGGTGGTAGACGACGAGGTCGTAGGGCGTACGACGATGCGTCCATGCGAAATCGTACGCGGCGCGCTCGTCGAAGGCATCGACGACGTAACGCCGCTCGAGGTGTGGCAGCAGCTCGGCGCTGTACGCCGAGATACCGCTGCGCGTCGGCGGCAGCGGCGAAAACCACGCGATCCTCATGGGCTGGATCATCTTAGTCCTGTGCTAGCATGAGGAATTGGCTTGGTGAAATTTCTCACAAGCTGTTGACTGACTAATTTTCGACGTGCAGGGCTGGCTGTCCATCCTCATCATGATCGGTCTCGGCGCGGGGTTCGCGCTGGTTTCGGTCGTGTTGTCCAGCGTCCTCGGGCCGAAGAAGCCCTCTCCTGAAAAAGCAGCGCCGTACGAATGCGGCATGCCGGCGGTCGGCGACGCGCGCGAGCGCCAGTCGGTCAAGTTCTATCTCGTCGCGATGATCTTCCTGCTGTTCGACATCGAGGTCGCCTTCCTCTATCCGTGGGCGATGGCGCTCCGCGATCTCGGATGGAACGGGTTCGTGCAGGTGCTCCTCTTCATGGCGCTCCTGCTGACCGGATACATCTACGTCTGGCGCAAAGGCGCACTCGACTGGGGCAACGATGGGACTCGAAGCTGAAATTCCTGTTCTGACGACGACCGTCGAGAAGATGGTGCAGTGGGCGCGGCGTTCGTCCATCTGGCCGGTGACGTTCGGGCTCGCGTGCTGCGCGATCGAGATGATGGCGATGAGCTGCTCGCGCTACGACATCGCGCGCTTCGGCGCCGAAGTGTTTCGCGGCAGCCCGCGTCAATCCGATTTGATGATCGTTGCCGGGCGCCTGTCGCGAAAGATGGCGCCGGCGTTGCGCCGCATCTACGACCAGATGCCGGAGCCGAAGTGGGTCATCTCGATGGGCGCGTGCGCGTCGATCGGCGGCGTGTTCGACAACTACGCGATCGTGCAGGGCGTCGACCAGGTCGTGCCCGTGGACGTGTACGTGCCCGGGTGCCCGCCGCGTCCCGAATCGCTCATCTACGGCATCGTCCAGCTTCAACGGAAGATCGCGCAGCAGAAGCTCGCGTAATGGACTCCGACGCCCTCATTGCCTCGCTGCAGCAGGCGATTCCCGGCGTGCACTGCGAGCCGGCGCCGTCTGTCGATCTCCACGCGACGGTGTACGTGTCGCGCGACGACCTGCCGGCTGTCGCGCCGGCGCTCAAGCATCATCCTGATCTGCAGTTTGGGCTGCTCGCCGAATTGACCGCCGTCGACTTCTGGCCGCGCGAGCCGCGGTACGAAGTCGTGTACGTCCTGGTGTCGCTCGCGCGCCGCGCGCGGCTGCGCATGAAAGTGCGGCTGAACGCCGACGATGCGCACGTTGCGACGGTCAGCGAAGTGTGGCCGGCGGCCAACTGGCTGGAACGTGAAGTGTGGGATCTCTTCGGCATCGCGTTCGATCGGCATCCCGATCCGAGGCGGTTGCTGATGCCGGAGGACTGGGACGGATATCCGCTGCGGAAGGACTACCCGGTGCAGATTCGGAAGCACGCCAACGCGTCCGAGCCGCTCCAGGTCACGCAGGAGGAATTCCGCAGGAACGTCGAACGCGATCGTCTGACGCGCACGTGAGCGAGCTCTTTCGCGCAACGATCGCGGACACCATCGCCCTGCACGAGCGGGTGAGGGACAGTGCGGCGGCGCCGGTCGCGGCGGCAGCGACCGCGATCGCGGCCGCGTTGCGCGACGGCCACAAGCTGCTGATCTTCGGCAACGGCGGCAGCGCGTCGGACGCGCAGCACGTCGCGGCGGAATTCGTCGGCCGCTTCCAGCGCGAACGTCAGGCGCTGGCGGCGATCGCGTTGACGACCGACACGAGCGTCCTGACGGCGATCGGCAACGACTACGCGTTCGATCGCGTGTTCGTGCGGCAGGTCGAGGCGCTCGGGCAGAAAGGCGACGTTGCGTTCGGGATCAGCACGAGCGGTGGATCCGCGAACGTCGCGGTGGCGCTCGACATCGCGAAAACGCGCGGCCTGACGACCGTCGCGCTGACGGGGAACGACGGCGGCGCCGTGGGACGCGCCGCGGGGATTCACATCAACGTGCCGTCGGCGTCGACGGCACGCGTGCAGGAGGTGCATCGCACGATCCTGCACGTGATTTGCGACATGGTGGAGAGGACGCTGACAAGTTGATGGCCACGAAGATCGCGAAGACCACGAAGATCACGAAGGAAGGTTTGTACAGAACCCTCTTCGTGACCTTCGCGTTCTTCGTGATCATCGTGGTTTGACGCGTATCTGAGACATGCCAGAGATCCGCACGGAAACGATGACCGTCAACATGGGGCCGCAGCACCCGAGTACGCATGGTGTGCTTCGTCTGGTCCTCGAGCTTGATGGCGAGACCGTGCTGTCCGCCTCGCCGACGATTGGCTTCCTCCACACCGGCATCGAGAAAACGGCGGAGCAGAAGAAGTGGCAGCAGGTGATTCCGCTCGTCGAGCGGATGGATTACCTGAGCGCGCAGTCGAACTCGATGGCGTTCAGCATGTCAGTCGAGAAGTTGCTTGGCGTCGAGGTGCCGCAGCGCGTGCGCGACATCCGCGTGCTGCTCGCCGAGCTGCAGCGTATCAACAGCCACCTCGTGTGGCTCGGCACGCACGGCATGGAAGTCGGCGCCGTCTCGGTGATGCTGTACTGCTTCCGCGAGCGCGAGCTCATTCTCAACATGAACGAGATGCTCGCGGGTTTTCGCATGTTCCCGAGCTACATGCGCATCGGCGGGTTGCGCGAGGATCTGCCGCGCGGATTCCTGCAGACGGTGCGTGATTTCATCGATCGGCTCGGGCCGAAGATCGACGAGTACGAAGACCTGCTGACGAAGAACGAGATCTACTTGAAGCGGACGCAGGGCGTCGGCGTCATCTCGAAAGAAGACGCCATCGGCTACGGTCTCGTCGGCCCGATCGCGCGCGCCGCCGGCAGCGACTACGATGTGCGGAAGTACTTTCCGTACAACGGCTACGAGAGCTACCAGTTCACCGTGCCGACGCAGACCGCCGGCGATGTGTACGCGCGCTACCAGGTGCGCGTCGCCGAAATGCGCGAGAGCATGAAGATCGTGCGGCAGGCGCTCGAACGCATCCCGCCGACGGGCGAATACGCGATCGCCGATCCGCGCATCACGCCGCCGCCGAAGGATCGCGTGTACACCGAGATGGAAGCGCTGATTCAGCACTTCCTGATCTACTCGCAGGGATTCACGGTGCCGGCGGGCGAGGCGTACGTGCCGGTCGAAGGCCCGCGCGGCGAGCAGGGTTTTTCGGTGGTGTCGGACGGCACGAACCGACCGTGGCGCATCAAGTCGCGCGCGCCGTCGCTGCTCGCGTGCCAGGCGCTCGAGAAGATGATCGTCGGCGGACTGATTGCCGACGTGATTGCCGTCATCGGATCCATTGACGTGGTGATGGGGGACGTCGATCGATGAGCTTCCATCCGAAGATGGCGTACGACGCGACCTTCCACAAGTCGGCGCGTCACCTCGAGGACGAAGGACCGGCGTTTGCCTATACGCCGGAGAACCGCGCCCGGTTCGACGAGATCGTCAAGCGCTACCCACCCGATCGTCGCCGGTCGGCGGTGCTGCCGGCGTTGTATCTCGCGCAGTATCAGCAGGGCTACATCACCGCCAACGCGATTCGTCACGTCGCGGAATTGCTCGGCATTACGCGCGCGGACGTCGAGGACGTCGTGTCGTACTACACGATGTTCTACACGAAGCCGGTTGGGAAGTACGTCGTGAACGTCTGCCGCACGCTGTCATGCGCAATCAACGGTGCGGAGCGCGTCACCGAGGAACTATCGGCGAAGCTCGGGATCACGCCGGGACAGACGGACGCGACGGGCACGTTCACCTTGATGGAGGTCGAGTGCCTCGGTGCGTGCGACCGCGCACCGGCCGTCATGGTCAACGATTCCTGGCACGAGTGCCTGAAGCCGGAAGACGCGTCCAAACTGGTCGACGATCTCCGTGCACGTGGCGACGCCGCGTTGAGCGGCTGCCATCACGTTGTCGAGAAAAAGAACTGAGAACTGTGGACCCGATCCTCACCAAGTACGTCCGCGAGCCGAACTCCTACACGCTCGATTTCTATCTCGCGCACGGCGGCTACGACGCGTTGAAGAAAGCGCTGACGCTGACGCCGGATCAGATCATCGAGATGGTGAAGGCATCGGGACTGCGAGGCCGCGGCGGTGCCGGCTTCCCGACCGGGATGAAGTGGCAGTTCGTCGACAAGAAGATCGAGCCGCGCTACATCGCGTGCAACGCCGACGAGAGCGAGCCGGGCACGTTCAAGGATCACCTGCTGATGGAGCGCAACCCGCATCTCCTGATCGAGGGATGCGCGATCGGCTGTTACGCCATCGGCGCGAAGACCGCCTACATCTACATTCGCGGCGAATTCTTCCACGTGCAGCAGGTGCTCGAGCACGCGATCGACGAAGCGTACGCGAAAGGGTATCTGGGGAAGAACATCCTCGGATCCGGATTCGATTGCGACGTCTTCGTCCACCGCGGCGCCGGCGCGTACGAAGCGGGCGAAGAGACGGCACTGCTCGAATCGCTCGAAGGGAAGCGCGCGCAGCCGCGCAACAAGCCGCCGTTTCCCGCGGTCGTCGGCTTGTACGGGAAGCCGACGGCGGTGAACAACGTCGAGACGCTCTGCAACGTGCCGCTCATTGTCGCGAACGGGCCGGAGTGGTACTCCGCGCTCGGTCCGGAGAAGAACGGCGGACCGAAACTGTATTGCGTCAGCGGACATGTGAAGAAGCCGGGCGTGTTCGAAGCGTCGATGCACATCACGCTCCGCGAGTTGATCAACGACTACGCCGGCGGCGTGCGCGACGGGCGCACGTTGAAAGCGGTGATTCCCGGCGGATCGTCGGTTCCGATCCTGATGCCGGATCAACTCGACACGCAGGCGAGCTTCGACGGCATTCAGAAAGCCGGGTCGCTGCTCGGCTCGGCGGCAATCGTCGTCCTCGACGACACGACCTGCATGGTCTGGCTCGCGCAGAACCTGCTGCACTTCTACCGTCACGAATCGTGCGGCAAGTGCACGCCGTGCCGCGAGGGGACCGACTGGCTGCACAAGATCCTGCAGAAGATCGAACGCGGTGACGGTCAGATGCGCGACCTCGATCTGTTATCGAGTATTTCGGCGAACATCGGCGGCAAAACGCTGTGCGCGTTCGGCGACGCCGCGGTGACGCCGGTCGTGACGACGCTCAAGCACTTCCGGCACGAGTACGAAGCGCACATCACAGAGGGCCGGTGCACGCTGCCCGCCAATTGGAGAGCGCACCAACCGATGGGAGTGCACGAATAATGCGGATTGCGGATTGCCGATTGCGGATTGATTGCGGATTGCGTCGACACAATCGACAATCAATCCGCAATCCGCAATCCGCAATCCTCAATGACGAGGGCGGCGCATGACGGCGATCCTCGCCGCCCAGATCGTGCTGACGCTCTTCGTCTTCGTGATGCTGCTGAACTCGGCGGCGATCATGGTGTACGTCGAGCGCAAGGTCGCGGCGTTCCTGCAGCAGCGGCTCGGTCCGTATCTGGTCGGTCCGAAAGGCATGCTCCAGCCGTTGGCCGACGTCGTCAAGCTGATGTTCAAAGAGGAACTGCGGCCGAAAGCGGCCGATGCGTTTCTCTTTGCGCTCGCGCCGATCATCTCGGCGACGTGCGCGTTCGCGGCGTTTGCGGTCGTGCCCTTCGGCGCGGAGACGACGTTCTTCGGGCTGCTGAAGGAGCCGATCAAGCTGCAGGTCGCCGACGTCAACGTCGCGGTGCTGGTGATCTTCGCGATCGCCTCGATGGGCGTCTACGGGATCGTGCTCGCCGGCTGGAGCTCGAACAGCAAGTATTCGCTGCTCGGCGGACTGCGGTCGTCCGCGCAGATGATCAGCTACGAGCTGTCGTACGGCATGGCGCTCGCCAGCGTGCTCTTGCTCGGCAACTCGCTGTCGGTGACCGACATCGTCAATCACCAGGCGGGCGCATGGTTCCACGTCCTGCCGAAATGGTTCGTGTTTCTGCAGCCGCTTGGATTCCTGATCTTCATGACCGCCGGGATCGCCGAAACCAACCGCGCGCCGTTCGATTTTCCCGAAGCGGAGCAGGAGCTCGTCGCCGGCTATCACACCGAGTACAGCAGCATGAGCTTCGCGATGTTCTTCCTCGCGGAGTACATCAACATGGTCACGGTGTCGGCGGTCGCGACCGATTTGTTTCTGGGCGGCTGGCACGGACCGTTTCTGCCCGAGTCGTTCGGATGGATCTGGTTCCTGATCAAAGTCGGCGCGCTGCTGTTCTTCTACGTCTGGATGCGCTGGACGCTCCCGCGCTATCGGTACGACCAGCTGATGGCGTTCGGCTGGAAGATCCTGCTGCCGCTGTCGGTCATCAACCTGCTCGCCACCGCGGCCGGCGTCCTGTATTTCAACGCATGACGCTCTTCTACATCTTCGCCGCCGTCGCCGTCGGGGCCTCGCTCCTGGTCATCGCCCAGAAGAACCCGATTTACAGCGTGCTGCTGCTGATCGCGTCGTTCGGCGCACTCTCGGGACTCTATGTGCTGCTCGATGCGCCGTTCGTCGCCGTGATCCAGATCATCGTGTACGCCGGCGCGATCATGGTGCTCTTCCT
>Ga0070741_10010804_pt1 | contig 17094 bp, 20 predicted proteins | sample Coa_R1_4_FD_66440 | JGI IMG/M metagenome (GOLD analysis project Ga0070741, IMG submission 66440) | Surface soil microbial communities from Centralia Pennsylvania, which are recovering from an underground coalmine fire - Coalmine... | ecosystem: Environmental > Terrestrial > Soil > Unclassified ...
CCGCCGGTCTAGGGCCTGTCTTCAATAGGTGAGATCGATCAGCCATAACTGTGTTGACAGTTCGTGTGCTCCCGGAGGTGGGGTATGCGACGCCGACACGAGTTGACCAAGACCGAATGGGCGCGGCTGCAGCCGCTGTTGCCTCCGCGCAAGGCGGGCAAGCGGCGCAAGGACGACCGGCTTATCCTCAACGCGATCCGGTGGAAGCTGGCGACCGGAGCGCCGTGGCGGGACTTGCCGGAGCGGTACGGGCCCTGGCAGACGGTGTACACCCGCTTCCGCCGCGGGATCCGGATCACCATTCCGCGCAAGCGCAACGAGCGCCGCAGTGGCCCGTTCGATCGGGCGCTCTACCGCTTGCGCCACCGGGTGGAGAACCTGCTCGCCCGCTGCAAGCCGTACCGCCGTCGGGCCACCCGCTACGAGAAGTGCGGCACGAGTTACCGCGCCCGGTGGCTGATTGCGTTCATTATCGGAGCCAACATGTTCCTTGAAGACAGGCCCTAGTTTGCTAGCCTCTGAACCACAGAGCCAGGGCGCTGGCCCTACTGCGCGCCCCCGCTGTCCGCGAGCGCCCGGAACCCTGGCCGCCGCTGCCCGCGGGGAAGCCCCGACCAGCGGCCGCGGCCAGGCTGGCGGCGAGGCTGACTCAGGCAGGGCCAACGCTCACCGCTCCTTTACCTGCTCCCGCGCTACACTGGGACCGACCACGCCAGGAGGCAGCAGGACCATGTTCAAGATGGTCGGTGTCCTGTTGGTGCTGTTGGATCTCGTGACCTGCGCGGCCTACGGGGTGGACCTGCGGGTGTTCCTGCCGCTGGTCCGGCCGCTGCTACCTGCCGGGTAATGGGGAGGAGGGAGTGGGTACGTCCACTCTGGCGCAGGCCCTGGGCCCCACACTACGGGCGGAGCTGCGGCGGCGCGAGCAGCGGCATCGCCTCTCCTCACAGGAGTTCTACCAGCGTTTTCAGGCAGGCCAGATCGGGGAGGAGCGCGAGTTTCACGAGTGGGCGGGCCTCTGCCAGATGGCCGTGCGCTGGGGCGTGTGGTGTGCGGATGAACCCCCGGAATAGCCAGTGAACCGCCCCTGTCCCCGACCCATCGCAGCCACAGCGGGGCGGCCGTCGCAGCGCTGCTCCCGTCGGAGTCGGTGAGCAGTAAGCTCGGCCCCGCCCGAGAGATGCTCGCCGATCCAGGCTTCGTCGAAGCCCAGCCGCTCGAGATGCGCCAGCAGCTCTCAGTTCCTCCCACGAGCGACGAGCGGGGGTTGCTTGACCATGCCTGAGCGGCTCCGTAGAATGGGCCGCGGCGAACCGTCAGATTTATTGATGGTAGGGCTCCCGATTGACGCTGGGCCAGGGACGATCGCGGCGCCCACCAGGATCCCGGCAAGCGCTGTCGGAGAGAGCCACGGCGAGTAACTGGCCGCTGTCCCGTACTGCCCGTGGTAGGAAACGTACCGCCGCAGTCGAGAGGATGGAGGGAACGGCGATGGCGCTCACCAAGGAGGAGACCGACCGCTTCGTAGAGGTGAACGGGATCAACATCCACTACAACGAGGCCGGCCGCGGCCCGGCGCTCATCTGCACGCATGGCGGCGGGCCCGGCGCCAACGCCTGGGACAACACCCGCTGGTGCTTCGATCAGCTCGCGGAGCACTTCCGGGTCATCTTGATGGATATGCCCGGCTTTGGCGAGTCGCAGAAGGGCGTCAGCCGGGAGGGCGTGCCCATGGATGTCTTCTGCGCGCGCCTGAAGCTGGGCCTGATGGACAAGCTGGGCATTGACCGCGCGCATCTGTACGGGTCGTCGGCGTTCAGCCCGGCCGCCCTGCGCTTTGGCATCGAGTACCCGGACCGGGTGGGCAAGATCATCATCCAGGCGTTCGCCCCGGGCGCGCCGCACACGCCGACCGAGGGCCTGAAGTCGCTCGCCACGTTCGCCCAGAATCCCACCCGCGAGAACATGGAGGCCATGATCGGCATGTTCATCCCGCGGGAGGAGCGGCGCCCCGCTGACTTCGTGGAGGCGCGGTTGAAGATGGCACTGGTGCCCGGCCACCTGGAGAGCCGCCGCGAGATGTCGGCGGCCTCGAACAGCGATCTGACCCCTGACCTGCACAGGCTGCGGACCGAAACCCTCATGGTGTGGGGCGACGCGGACCGCATGATCCCGGTCGAGGACGTGCTGGAGGGGCTGAAGCGCATCCCCAACGTGCGGGCCTACATCTGGGGCGACACCACGGGACACTTCGTGGCCTACGAGCACCCCGAAGAGTTCGCGCGCGTGGTGATCGAATTCCTCTCCCACTAATGCGATCGGACCTCCGCCGTGCCGCGGCGCGTGGCTGGCTCGCCGGGCTCACCGGCCTGGTGCTCGCCATGGCGGCGTGCGCGTCGGCGCCCGCGGGGCGCTCGGCTGACCGCGCCGCGACTCCCGCGTCGTCGCCCCACGGGGACGAGACGGCAGCGAATCAGGAATGGAACGCCCTCGTGGCCGCTGCTCAGCGGGAGGGCACGGTCGCCGTCCTGGGTCCACCCACGCCGGAGCTGCGGCGGCGCGCCCCCGAGGCGTTCCAACAGCGCTTCGGTATCACGCTGGAATACGTGGGGCAGGCGAGCGGCGATTACGGGCCACGGCTCGCCAGCGAGCGCAGCGCGGGCGTCTATTCCGCCGACGTGGTCGTCGCCGGGGCCAACACGATGTACGAGGTGCTCGCGGGCAGCGGGCAGATCGAGAACGGGGTCATGGGCATGCTCGCGCCGCTGCGCCCCGCGCTCATCTTGCCCGAGGTGCTCGACCCCTCGAACTACCGGACCGGCAAGCTGCTCTTCATGGACCCCGCCGAGCAGTACGTCCTGCGCACGGCCAATTACACGAGCAACGACGTGGCGATCAACACCGACTACGTCAAGCCCGGGGAGCTCCAGACCTGGCAAGACCTGCTAAAGCCGGAGTACCGCGGCAAGATCGTCGCCTATGACCCGACGATCCCGGGCGCGGGCATCAGCGCGACCGTCTACAAGTACGAGCGCCTGGGGCCAGAGTACGTCAAACGGCTATTCGTCGACCAGGAGGTGGTCTTCACGCGCGACCACCGCCAGACCGCCGACATGCTAGCGCGTGGCAGCCGGCCCATTGCCCTGCACCTGCAGGAACAGGCCGTTGGCGATCTGCAGGAGCAGGGCTTCCCGGTGACGGCGCTGGCCCACCTGGAAGGGCTGGCGCCGACCGTAACCGGCGGCTTCTCCTACATCGGTCTGGTGGACCACGCCCCCCATCCGAACGCCGCCAAGCTGTTCGTGAACTGGATGACGTCGCGCGCCGGCCAGCAGGTGTGGCAGGATGCCCAACTGCAGGCCTCGACCCGCAACGATCTCGACGAGTCGCGCTATCCGGCCTGGTTCAAAGCGAGCGTGCCCGACCCCGGCGTCCAATACTTCGACAACCAGAACTGGGAGTTCGTCCTCGATACGACGCCGCGCGTCGTGCCGGAGCTCCGGCAGCTCCTCGGAACGCGCTGATACTCGGGAGTACGGCTCATGCACCTGGCGCTACTGCGTCCGGCCCTGGTCCCTGCCTTGCTCGCGCTCCTGCTCGGAGCTTGCGGTCCCGCCGCGCCGTCCTCGCCGCCCCCGGCTGCGCCGGCGGGTGGGGCCTCGGCCCCGAGCGGGACGGCCGCCAGCCCGAGTAGCGACTGGGAGCAGCAATGGAACGCGCTCAAGGCGGCCGCCCAGCAGGAGGGGACGGTCGTCGTGCTGGGCCCGCCCACGCCGGACCTGCGGCGTCGCCTGCCCGAGGCATTTCAGCAGCGCTTCGGCATTACGGTCGAATACACCGGCCAGGCGAGCGGCGACTACGCCGCCCGGCTCGCCAGCGAGCGCAGCGCCGGCATCTACTCGGCGGACGTGGTGATCTCGGGCTCGAACTCCATGTACGAGGTGCTCGCCGGCCGCGGGGAGATCCAAAATGGGGCCATGGGGATGCTGGCGCCGCTGCGCCACGCGCTCATCTTGCCCGAAGTGCTCGACACCTCCAAGTACCGGTTCGGCAAGCTGATCTTCATGGACCCCGCCGAGCAGTACGTCTACCGCATGAACAACACCGTGAACCGGACGATCACTCTGAACACCGACTACGTGCGGCCAAGCGACATCCGTAGCTGGAATGACCTGCTGAAGCCGGAGTACCGCGGCCGCATCTCCACGTACGACCCGACGGTTGCGGGCGCGGCCACGAACCAGTCCGCGGCGCTGTACAAAAACCTCGGGGCGGACTACGTGCGGCGGCTGTACGTGGACCAGGAGCCGTTCGTGACGCGCGACCATCGCCAGACCGCCGACCTGCTCGCGCGTGGGACTTACCCGATCGCGCTGTCGCTCCAGCAGCAAGAGGTCGGGCGGCTGGCCGACGAGGGCTTCTCGGTGCGCCCCATCAAGAACCCGCCCGAGTCGCCCGATAGTGTGTCGGCCGGGTTCGGGCACCTGGGGCTGCTCGACCGCGCGCCCCACCCGAACGCCGCCAAGCTGTTCGTGAACTGGCTGCTGACGCGGGAAGGGCAGCAGATCTGGGAAAACGCGCAGCGCCAGGTGTCCGTCCGCAACGACCTCGACGACAGCGCCCTTCCTGCCGAATGGGTCCCCCAGCCGGGCGAGGACTACTTCGATGAGAATGCGTGGGATTTCACGCTCGAGGTCCAGCCGAAGATCCGTGAGGACATTCGGGCGATGATGGGACGATGACGGGCCGCTGCTGACGGCGCCGCGGGGCGTTCGGCGCGGCCACCGCCCGGGCGGTCGCCCCTACGGATAGCGCTCGCCGCTGAAGTCGGGCTCGGGCACGCCCGGCTCGGGGTCGCCCGTGCGGGCGTGCGCCTCGATGTACTTGCGCAGGCCAACGATGGAGCTATCCGGGCGGAAGAGCTGCTCCGGCGCGTCGTACTCGAGCTGGGCGATCACCTTTTCGTCCTGACCGTTGAACCACATGTGGAACACCCAGCGGTGCCACAGCCAGTACTGCGCCTTGAACGCCGCGGCCCGCGCCCCATCGTAGGGACCGACGAGCGCCTGAAAGGTGCGGCTGGTGTGTGCGTCCACCGGCACCGCCCAGCGGACGTGGTGGTAGTACGTGTAGCGATTGCGGATGATGCAGGGCAGCCGAAACTCGTTGGTCTGGATCGACGGGCGCGTCTGGCGCTCGCCGAGCTTGGCGAGCGCCTTGCGCAGCCTGGTGTGCCGTGGCCAGCGGCCCACCCGCGGATACTCGGCCTCGTAGCCGCGCTCGCCTCCCCGCGTCTGCCGGAGGTACTTCCCCTCCACCACGCTCTGGACGTAGCCGCCCCACGCCGGCTGCAAGCGCATGGCGGTGCGCCAGCGCAGGCTGTCGCGGTGGATGTAGGGGGCGTGGGCGGCGTCGTAGCCGTTCTCGATCCCGGCCCGCCAGTTGCTGTGCCACAGGGACACGACGACCGAGAAGGTGTAGTCGGGGCTCAGCATCTCCTCCGGCACGTCCGCCTCGAGCGGCGGCGGGTTGGCGTCGCCCATGTAGACGTAGATGATGCCGTTGCGCTCCTCCACCGGGTAGGAGCGCACCCGCTTCCCGATCTTGCCGACGACGGCCGACTGCGGGCCGTCGGTGAGCGCCGCCACGAGGTCGCCATTGGCCACGTCGAACGTCCAGCCGTGGTACGGACAGGTGATCGTGCCCGCCGACAGGCAGGTGCCCGCGGAGAGCGGCATGCCGCGATGGGCGCAGCGATCGTAGAGCGCGTAGGGCCGTCCCGCCTCGCCCCGCACAAATACCAGGTCCTCGCCCAGCATCTTGATCGTCTGTGGCTTCTTCCCCAGGTGCCGCGACAGCAGCGCCGGGTACCAGTAGTGGCGGAAGCCGAGCACGGCCGCCTCGTAGCGCGGCCCGCGCGTGCTCCGCAGCCGCGGCTCTGCGCCTCGCTCGGTAGAGCGTACCTGGGGATGCTCAACCGCCACCATCGGTCACTCCTTCCTCCTGTCGGCGCCACGGCTGCTGGAGCCGGTCAAGCAAGACGGCAGGCCGCCACCATGAGTCGTTGGGCGAGATTGTACCACCTGCCGTGGCGCCGCCGAAATGCGCTAGCGCCGGCTCGGCGGCGCGGCGTAGAGGCTCGCATCCGGGTCGGCGATGCGCAGGAAGCGGCGGCCGGCCACCACTAGCAGTATGGCCAGCAGGGCCAGGACGACCCACCGCTCTCGACTCCTCATAGCTTCTACCTCTCTGCTCGCGAGCCAGACGCCCCCGGCTCGAAGTGTACCGTGCCCGGCGCCGCGGCGCGGTGTCGCCGCGCCAGGCCCAGACCTATAATCACGCTCAGACTCGCGACCCCCTCACGGGAGTGGCACACGATGAAGAAGGCGCTGATATTCACGGGGCTTGGCCTGCTCCTGGCGCCCGCTGTGGTGGTTGCCGGCTACCTGGGGCTGCAGGCCTATCTGGACTGGCTCATCGCCGGGGCCAAGCGTCCGCTAACCGGGCCGCAGCGCCCGCGGGCGTTTGGGGGCCCTGGCCTATCCGGCCCGCCCGACGCGCGGACGCGCTGAGTTCCCCTCGACTCCCTCGCTTGACGCTTCCCGAGGGTGCCAGTAGAATCGCCGTGCGTTGAATCGTCAGGCGAATTGATCATAAGCCGGGCTCCAGCGCGTGGGCCAGCGACCGAGGCGGCCGCCGCGGCGATGGCGGCAAGCGCCCGGCCCCAACCGCGTGCGGCCAGGAAGGCAGGTAGTCGCATGAGCGCCGCCCAGCCCAGCCAGCAGGCAGCTACCAGGCTGCGGCTCAGCATGTCCCTGGTGCCAGGGCCCCTCACGCAGCCGGTGCTCGCCGGCGACGTGGTGCCCGCGGGGACCGACGTCGCCGTCACCGCGGGCAAGTCGGTGGACGGCAACTCGCGCCAGATGCTGAACCTCGCCTTCGACGTCGCGGAGATGTCGCTGGCGACCTTCCTGAAGGCGCGCGAGCAGGGAACCCCCTTGATCGGGCTGCCCATCTTCACCGGCCGTCGCTTCCTGCAGCCGTGCGTGCTCGTCTCCACGCGCGCCGGCATCGAGAGGCCGTCGGACCTCGCCGGCAAGCGGGTCGGGCTGCCGCAATTCTGGATGACCTCGTCGCTGTGGCATCGCGGCATCCTGGAGCAACAGCACGGCGTCGCCCAGGACGCGGTCGCCTGGCACACCATTACGGAAGAGCGGTTCGCCGGCCTGGAGATGCCGCCATACGTGACGCTGCGGCGCGGCGCGGCCGAGGGCAGCGGCCCGCCCGATGGATTCTTGCAGGAGCTGCTGCTCGCCGGCGAGCTAGACGCCACGATGACCCCCCGGCCGGGCGACGAGCTGGCCCGCCGCGACAGCCGCGTGCGGCAGCTCTACCGCGACGTGGTGCAAACGCAGCGCGAGTATTACCTGTCCACCGGCGTCTTCCCCATCATGCACTTCGTAGTGATGCGCGCCGAGCTAGACGCCCAGCATCCCTGGCTGGCGGAGAGCCTCTGCGCGGCGTTCGCGGCCGCGAAGGCGCGGGCGCGCGCCGCCGGGGCCGGCCCCGAGCCGCCCATCGCGGGCATGGCGCCCGCGGAGGTGGTTGCCGTCTTCGGCGAGGATTCCTGGCCGTATGGCCTCGAGCGCAACCGCCGCACGCTGGAGACGTTCGTGGGGTTCGCCACGCGCCAGGGGCTCCTGCACCAGCCGATTCCGGTCGACGAGCTGTTCGCGCCGAGCACACGCCACCTCTTCGAGTAGCGTGGACGCCGACGGCACCGCCGGCGCTTAGCGTGGCCGCGGGCGCCGCGCCCCCACGGCGTGAGCACGCGCGGGCCGCCGTCAGCCCCGCTGCGGCAGGGGCATGAGGACCGGATCGAGCCCTTTCGCGCGGCACTCGGCGTAGAAGGCCTCGCGGATCGCCGGGTCCTCCAGCTCGTACTTCAGCAGCTCAGCCATGTGCGCCTCGGCACCGCCCTCGCCCGCGCCGTACATCGACGTGCCGCCGCGGAAGGCGAGCTGGCGCAGCGGCTCGGGGTTCGGGTTCACATGCTGGTGGTAGATCATGTTGCCGGGCGAGATGATCGCGCCTGGCCGCAGCTCGAAGCGCTCGCGCGGCCCGCCGGCCTTGAACATCAGCTCATAGCCGCTGCCCGAGAGGACCAGGATCATCGCGCCCGCCTGGTGCCGGTGCGCCTGCACGTAGGTGACCGGTGCCAGCTCGTGGATGTGGCAGCCGTAGGCGCCCTCGGCCATCACGAACCGCATGTGGTGCGCCCCGGCGCCCTTCTCGTTCCACTGGTCGAGCAGGAACTCGTTGACGTTCCGCACGAAGTTGGTCTCCCAGCTCCGCACGCCCCACGAGTGCCCCGGCCGTGAGAAGTAATCGCGGTCGTCGGTGCGGAAGCGGTCGTGGAACACCCACGGATTGTCGAAGACGAAGTCCTCGCTGTGGTACTGGTTGAGCGCCCGCGGCGCGGTCGTCGCCGCCAGCAGGCGTGCGGGCTCGGAGCCCGAGCCGTTGAAGAAGCGGTGGTGGGCGTTCAGCGGAATGGCGAACAGGGCGCCCGCCGTCCACTCGAAGGTGTGCGGCTCCTCGTTCGGCTGCCACACTTGCGTCAGGCCCGTCCCGCTCAGCACGTAGACGATCTTCTCGAACAGGTGGCGCTCGGGGTTCAGCGCGCTGCCGGGCGGGATCTCGACAACGTAGCCGTCGGTCTGCTGCTGATTCGCCAGGTTGATGTACGCGCCGCGGCTGCCAAGGCGCTTCCAGTCGCCCAGCGGCAGCGTGTACACATTCTCCACGTAGTTGCCCCGGTAGACGGGGATGCCCTCCTTCTCCAGGAACCAGTCGTAGTAGCTCTGTCGGACCGCATTGTCCCGCCAGCTAGTCCCGGTTGTCGTCTGCGCCATACGTGCCTCTCCCGGTGGGCGGGCGGCCCCGCGGTGGGCCGCCACGAATTCGCGGAACGCGCCCGGCTCGTGCAATCTGGCGGGCGTCCCTCGGAGCCAAATATCGCGGAGTCTGGCCACGCGGCCGGGCGGCGTCAAACACCCATGGCCGCCGCCCGCGCGGGAGCGGGCCGCCGAGCAGGGAGACCGCCTACTCCCGCGGTACGTAGTCCCAGCGCGCCAGCTTGCGCGCGTAGTACGCGAAGATCGGCGGGAGCCGCTCGGGCGGCACGGCATGAAGCTGCTTGGTCGGCGCCTCCTCGTCGGGCGTGTAGAGCGCCGGCTGGCCATCCTGCTCCGCCAGGAGCTGGACGCGCGCCGCGTAATCGAGCATGATCGCCGCCACGCAGGCGTTCTCCACCGTGGGGCCTCGCACGGCGATGCCGTGGTTTAGCATGAACACGCCCTGGGCGTCGCCCAGCGCCTCCGACACCCACTTGCCCTCTTCGTGCGTCAGAATCAGGTCGGTCTTGCGGTCGAACACCGGCACGCCCGGCGGGCAGAAGTAGCTGCCCTCGTGGCCGACCGGCCGCAGCGGCCGGCCCCGGGCCGCAAACGCCACGGAGTAGGCGGGGTGGGTGTGCACCACGGCCAGCACGTCCGGGCGAGCGCGCATGATCTCCGAATGGATGGGGTACTCGGCGTGGCGGCGGTGGCGGCCCTCCAGCACCTTGCCATCCAGACTGATGAGCACCAGGTCGTCCACCGTGATCTCTTCCAGGCCGAAGGTCGCGGGCTTCATCCAGTAGCGGTCCCAGCCCGGCAAGCGTGCCGACATGTGCCCCAGGATCGTGTTGCTCTGGCCTTCCATGGCCAGGATGTGGCACGCCTGGACCAACGTCTCCTTCAGCGTGCGCTCATCGTCGTGGCTCGCCATGCGTCGTCGTCTCCTCCGACAGAGCCCCTGCAACTCGGACAACTGCGCCGGTCGGTCGTCACCACCACGCCTTCACACAGCCGGCATCGAAGCCGCTGCGACTCGGCGAGCAGGCTCCTCCTGCTGGGGGCCGGCCGACGTTAGGGTAGCGCATCCCCGGCCCCCGCGCCAGCAGGTCATCGGCGACGCGCCCCGCTAGAAGCTCTCGGGGACGCTCGGGGTAGGGCGGCGCGCCAGCGGGCCGCCTCGGCGGTCGAGCGCGTCGCGGTCGAGCGCGATGTGCAGCTCCTCGCCCACCTGGAGCTGGTCCAGCGTGTCGCGGTAGGTGTTGTCGTCGGCATCGTGCACCGAGCTATGGCGGACCTGCGACATTTCCTTTCTTTCTCTACGGCGCGCTGTCCTGCCTTCCCTCAATAGCGCTCGACTATCCCGCGCCGGCCTGCGTCCGCGCTATCGCGCGCTCGACCGCGCTCGGCAGGCGCGTCTCGAAGTCCAGAATGCCGACCCAGTCCGGCTGGATGAAGATGCGCGACATGCGCGGATACAGCGGCGCCGACTTCTCTACCAGCGCCCGCCCGCCTTCCTCGCCCAGCGACCGGTAGGCCGCCGCCGCCCACTCCGGCGCGATGCCCTCGACCGTGTCGACGCGCACCGTCCCCCGCACGAGCAACACCTTCGGTAGCGCCCCATCGCCCTCGATCGTCAGCGCCACCTTGGCCCCGTCCGTCAGCGCCTTCATCTTCGGGGCATCGGGCGCGGTCGCTAGCACAATCTCCTGGCCGTTCCAGTGGAACCCGATCGGCACGACGCGGGGCGTGCCGTCGCGCCAGGTGTACGCCAGATGCGCGGGTGCCTTCGACTGTAATAGCTCCTGCGCGACCGGGTCGTGAATCAGGCTAACGTCGCCTTGCTTGGTGGGCACCGTGACCTCCATTGTGTTGTGGAGTCGGACGGCGCTCGGCACTCTCCCGCCGGAGACCTACTGCATTTCCCGGGCCGCCATCGGTCCACCACCCGCTCAGTGCGCCGCCACCGCGATCTCGTAGTCGGTGATTGGCAGGCCGGCGATCTCGCGCAGCGCGCGGCGAACGTAGACCTCGACCATGCGGCGGCGCCAGGAGTTCGTGAGATCCGTGTTGTCGAGCGGGCGGGCGCCGAGCCGCGCGGCCTTCGCGGCCTGGTCAATCACCTCGGCAGTCAGCGGCTGGCCCACGAGTGCCGCGCTCGCCTCGGCGGCCAGCACCGGCGCCGAGGTGACGGCGCCCAGCACGACGCGCGCCTCGCGCACGGTGCCGCCGTCGCGGCGCACGACCGCCGCCACGCCGAGGATCGGGAAGTCGAACGAGTCGCGCCGCCGCAGCTTCCAGTAGCTCATCTCCAGCCCCTCTGCCGGGGGCAGGATCACCTCGGTCAGGATCTCGTCGGGCTGCTTGGTCAGGTAGTTGATGCCGTCGTTGCGGTACAGCGCCTCGGCGGGGATGACGCGCTCGCCGCGGGCGCTCACCAGCCGCACCTTGGCGTCGAGCGCCACCATGACCGGCGCCGTGTCGGACGACGAGACGGCCCAGCAGCGCGGGCTGGATGTGGCGACCCAGCAGATGTCGCCGTCCTTCTTCTTGCAGAAGCCCAGCGCCTCGCGCCACTCGTAGTTCTGGTCATAGTAGTTGCAGCGGGTGTCCAGGCAGAGGTTGCCGCCGAGCGTGCCCATGTTGCGCAGGTGGACGGTGGACACCTTGCCGGTGGCCCGGGCGACGGCGGGGTAGGCGAGGGCGAGGCGCGCGTCGTTCGCCACCTCGGTGAGTGTCTGGTTGGCGCGCACGGTGAGGCCCTGCCGCGTATCGCCGCTGACGCCGCGCAGCTCGTCGATCGCGCGCAGCCCGATGACCACCTTCGGCTCGACCTGGCGGCGCTTCATGTTGGGATACAGGTCGGTGCCGCCCGCGACGAGGGCGGCCTGCGGCCCGTGGTTGGCGAGCAGGCTCGCCGCCTCGGCGACCGTGCGCGGCGCGACGTACTGGAACGCGGGGAGCCGCATCATAGCCCGCTGCCTCCGACGTAGGTGGTGTAGCTGGCGACGGGGGGATAAGCGTCGGGCGCGGGGATGCCGTCGCGCCACTCGGGCGGCACCTCGGGCCGGATCGGCGGCGGGAACTGCACCGGCGGCACACGCTCGGGGCCGACGCGCGGCTCCTTGCCCTCGGCGGCGCGGTCGAGCGCCTTCAGCACCTTCTCGGGTGTGATCGGCGTCTCGTCCACGCGCACGCCCACCGCGTCGAACACCGCGTTGGCGACCGCGGGCGGGACGGGCAGCAGCGGCCCCTGGCCGGCCTCCTTGGCGCCGAACGGCCCCTCGGGGTCGGGCCGCTCGATCAGGATGACTTCGATCTCGGGCGTCTCCAGCGTGGTCGGGCTCTTGTACTCCAGGAGCGACGGGAACTTGTGCAGGCCGCGGCGGAAGGTCTGCTCCTCCATCAAGACCTCGCCGATCGCCATGTACACGCTGCCCTCGGTCTGGCCCTGCACGTTCAGCGGGTTAATGGCGCGGCCCACGTCGTGCGCGATCCAGATCTTGTCCACGCGCGTCTCGCCCGTGTCGGGGTCGGTGGTCACCTCGGCCACGCAGGCGGCGAAGCTCAGCGCCGGGCTGGGGCCGACGGTGGAGGCCTTATAGGGCGCGTAGATCTTCGGCGGCGTGTAGCTGCCGGCGGCCGAGAGCTGGCCGTAGCGCGCCTCGGCAAGCTGCACCGCCTGGTCGAAGGGGACCGAGCGGGTGAGGTCGTCGCGCACGAAGATGTGGCGGTTCGCGGCATCCAGGCGCTCGACGGGCACCTCGAGCTGCTGGGCCACCACCTCGAACAGGATCGCGCGCAGTTTGCGGGCGGCCTCCAGCACGGCGTTGCCCATCATGAAGGTGACGCGGCTGCTGTAGCTGCCCAGGTCCACGGGCGTGAGGTCGGTGTCGGCGGCGTGGAGCTGGATGTCCTCGGGGCGCACGCCGAGCACCTCGGCGGCGAGGTAGACCATCGTCGAGTCGGAGCCTTGCCCGATATCGGTGGCGCCCATCAGCAGCGCCACGCCGCCGCTGCGGTCGAGCTTGATGAGCGCCGAGCTGTGGGGCATCGGGTTCCAGTAGATCGCCGTGCCGGCGCCGCACATGTAGGCGCTCGTCGCCAGCCCGATGCCCTTGCCGAAGGGCAGCTTGCCGTGCTTCTCGCGGAAGCCCGACGCGCGCACCACGGCCTCCACGCACTCGGGGAGCGCGCAGCTCGTGATGCGGCGGTAGTTCACGGTCCGGCTCATCGGCGGCACCGTCTGGCGCAGCTTCATGTCGATCAGGTCAAGCCCGAGATCCTTCGCGATCTTGTCGAAGTGGATCTCCAGGGCGTAGCGCGGCTGCGGCAGGCCATGGCCGCGCTTCGGGCCGCAGGGCGGCTTGTTCGTGAAGACGCGCACCGCCTCGCACTTGTAGCGCGGGATCTGCTGCACCACGGTGTTCAGCGTGACCGTGTAGTACACCGAGGCCACGCCGAAGCTGCCGTAGGCGCCACCATCCACGAACGACTGGAAGTGCATGGCGGTGATCGTGCCGTCGCGCTTCACGCCGGTCTTCACCTTCATCAGCACGGGATGCCGGCCGCGATGGGCGTAGAACACCTCCTCGCGGTTGAGGGCGATCTTCACGGGGCGTCCTGTTACCATGCTCAGCTTGGCGGCGGCCACCTCGTGGTTGAACAGCTCGCTCTTGCCGCCGAAGCCGCCGCCCACGGGCGCGGCGATGATGCGGATGCGCGACGGCGGCATCTGGAGCGCGCCCGCTAGCTCGCGATGGACGTAGTGCGGCGTCTGGGTGCTGCTCCAGACCGTCAGCTTGCCATCCTTGGCGTAGTGGGCCAGGGTGGCGTGCTGCTCGATGGGCAGGTGCGTGTTGCCCTGGTAGAAGAAGGTGTCCTCGCGGATGTGGTCCGCCTGCGCGAAGCCCTCCTCCACGTCGCCGAACTCGTAGCTGACGAACTTGTGGATGTTGCGGCCGTCGCCGTAGTCCTGGATCGCCTCGCCCTCTTTGGTGAGCGCCTCGTCAATCGTCATGTAGGCGGGCAGCCGCTCGTAGACGACCTTGATGCGGCGGCAGGCCTCCTCGGCGGTCTCCTCGTCCACCGCCGCGACGGCGGCCACCGGCTCGCCCACGTAGCGCACCTTCTCCACGGCCAGCGCCGTCTCGTCCTGGCTGACGGGCATGATGCCGTACTTGTGGGGCAGGTCGCGCCCGGTGATGGCGGCGTAGACGCCCGGCAGGGCCAGCGCCTCGCTGAGGTCAATGTCCACGATACGGGCGTGCGGGTGCGGACTGCGCAGCAGACGACCGTAGGCCATGCGCGGCAGCCTCATGTCGTCGGCGAACTGCGTCTCGCCGGAGGTCTTGGCGAGCGCGTCCACCTTCGGCAGCGGGCGGCCGACGACGTGCAGCGCCGGGCTGGGCGGCGCCCCCGTCTCGGGCGCGGGGGGCGGCGCGAGCGGCGCATCCACGCGCGGCGGCGTCTCGATCGCCAGGCGCGCTCCCCCATCGCGCCCGACGGCCCCCGGCGATGCAGGGGCAGCGCTCTCGATGCGCGTCTCGATAGCCATCAGCGCACCTCCGTCTCGGCCGGCGCCTCGCCCCGCAGGTGGGCCGCGGCCAGATCAACAGCGTCCAGGATCTTCACGTAGCCGGTGCAGCGACAGAGGTTGCCGCTGAGCGCTTCCTTCACCTCGTCGCGCGTGGGGCGGAGGTTGTGGTCGAGCAGCGCCTTCGCGGTGACGAGGATGCCGGGCGTGCAGTAGCCGCACTGGGCGGCGCCGAGCGCGCTAAACGCCTCTTGCAGCGGGTGGGGCTGGCCGTTCCGCGCGAGCCCTTCCACGGTCAGGATGTCGCGCCCCTGGAGCTCGATCGGCAGCGCCAGGCAGGCGAGCTGCGGCACGCCGTCCACGAGTACGGTGCAGGCGCCGCACTCGCCCAACTCGCAGCCGTGCTTGGTGCCCGTCAGCGCCAGCTCCTCGCGTAGCACCTCCAGCAGCGTGTGGTGCGCGGGCGCCAGGATGTCGTAGTCTTCGCCGTTCACCCGCAGGTGTAGCGGCACCTTGCCTGCCTCGCTCATGGTGCTCTCCCCGCCTGTGCGCGTGTGCCGGTTATAGCGATCGCTCCGGCCATTGGGGTAGGGCGGGGGCTGGTCCCCCGCCGCCTCGTGCGCGTTCGACGCCGGGCGGCCGGGGGGGCGACGCGGAATACTGCAAGCGTCGCTGCCCCTGCCCTACGTCTTGCTCCTTGGCCGGGCGGCAGAGGACGAGCCCCTGCCCCACCTTACTATTGCTATTTCTCTGTAGCATGCGTCCCGATCGCGCGCCTACGTGGCGCCGGAGTCGCGGCCTCGGCGGCCGCCGCGGGGGCACGAGACCCCCGTGCTACGTTCCGGGGCGTGCTCGTAGGGCGCGCTCCATGTGTCAAGCACCTTGTCCTTCGTTATGTCCGTTGGCGCGCCCGTTCGGCGCGGTGGCGGCTGGCGCGGCGCCGAGCCGCCAGGAGATCTGGCGCGCGGCGTCGGCGACGGCGGCGGCCAGCTCGGCCAGGCGCTCTTCGCTGATGCGCGTGCTGAAGCCGACGACGGTGAGCGCGGCGACGGCGCCGGGCGCGCTGCCGCGAATCGGCGCGCTGGCCGCGCGGACGCCATCCAGGTACTCCTCGTCGTCGAGCGCGTAGCCCTGGCGCGCCACCGCCACCAGCATCGCCCGATACGCGGCCGGGTCCGTCACCGAACGGGCGGTGAAGCGCCGCGGCGGGTGCTCGGCCAGCCAGCGGTCGCGCGCGGCGGGCTCCATCGCGGCCAGCAGCACCTTGCCGATCGAGCCCGCGTACAGCGGCAGCCGCCGGCCGATCGGCGCCGAGATCTTCAGATCAGTCGGCGGCTCTTCCTTGTCGAGGATCAGCACGCGGTCGCCGTCCAGCAGCGCGAGTAGGCTCGTCTCGCCGGTGCGCTCGGCCAGCGCGCGCAGGAACGGGCGGGCGACGGCGACGAGGTCGGTGCCGTCGCGCAGCGCGCCGGCGAAGGCGTAGAGTCCGTAACCAAGGCGGAAGCGAGTGGTAGCCGCGTCGCGCTCGACCAGCCCGTGGTGCTCCAGCGTCAGCAGGATGTCGCGCACGGTTGCCTTGTTCAACCCGAGCGTGCGCGCCAGCTCCGAGATGCCCCACAGCCGCGCCTCGCCGCGCAGCAGGTGCAGGATGCGCACGGCGCGGTCCACCGCCGGCACGAGATGCGCCGTGGCGGGCTGGGTGGGCGCGACCGCAGGGCCGGGCATCCTCTCGCCTCGCAGCGCCGTATCGTAGAGCATACGCTGTGCTCTCTAGGATACCCGGTACGCTGACGAGCGAGCAAACAGCCCGACGTGCCTCGTACCAAATCCGGCTGCGGGCGCATGTACGACGCGCTGCTGTGCCTGGCAGGAAGTTGGGCATGTCCGGGGGGCTAGCGGTAAGACACCCAGCCCTGAGGACCGAACTGGTAGAGTCGGTTGGGCAGTGGCAACCCTTGCTGCACGAATGCGTCAATCTCTTGCGCGGCCAGCGGCGCCAGTACCTTCGGTACCTGGTCAATCACGAGGATGCCGGCGTGGGAGCGCGACACGCCCCAGAGCTGCCAGGCGCGGTGAAGCATGCGGAAGTCGCGCGCGTTCTGCGTGACCAGCGTCCAGCCGCGTTGCGCGGCGAGCCAGAGATGCTCCTCATCTGGCGCACCTTTCACGCTCTCTGCCTGGGAGGTGGTCGCGGCATGGCCGAGGCGGAACAGTTCGGTTGCGAGGTCGAGAGCGACGCCGTCGTCCAGATAGAAGGTCGCCACCGTGGCTAGGCAGCGTTCGCGGCGATCCGCGCGGCGATCACAGCTTCGTGGCGCCGGTAGTACGCAAGCGCGGCCTGAACGGCCTCCGCGGGGAGATGGTAGTCGCGGGCGACTCGCTCAAGATCGCCGTCAGCCGCCCGCCAGTAATTGACGAGCGCCCACACGGGCACGGCAGCGCGCCGCAGCCGCACGTCGGCCGGCCCCGGGTGGTGCGGGTTCTCTTCGATGTACTCCCGAATGAGGGCATCTTCGTCGGCTGCGCCCATGACGCTCCTCCCGCCGGCGTGTAGCACGCCGTGTGCCCGTGCCCTCAGAATAAGCGGCTGTCCACGTGCGTGCAAGGGCTGCGGGCGTGGCCGGGCGGTATGGCCCGCGGGGCGCGGCCCACCAATACTGA
>Ga0070741_10010806_pt1 | contig 17092 bp, 7 predicted proteins | sample Coa_R1_4_FD_66440 | JGI IMG/M metagenome (GOLD analysis project Ga0070741, IMG submission 66440) | Surface soil microbial communities from Centralia Pennsylvania, which are recovering from an underground coalmine fire - Coalmine... | ecosystem: Environmental > Terrestrial > Soil > Unclassified ...
GCGCCACGCGCCGCGTGCGTACGCTGCGCGGCCGCTATCTGTGGGTGCGGGTGGAGCTCCTCGGCGATGGGCGATCGACGCCCGAGCTGGCTGCGCTGCGCGCCTACGGCAGCCGGTTCTCGTACGTCGAGCACTACCTGCCAGAGCTCTATCGCGAGACGGTCTTCGGCCCCGATGCTGACGCGCTGCTGGCCGCCGAGGGCCCGCAGACGAGCACGCCGGCCGACTTCCTGGAGCGCTTCGTCGATAACGTCGAAGGGTTTCTCACCCTCCTCGAGGATCGGATTGCCAGTGCCTATCTGCTGACCGATCCACGCACGGTGCCGGACGAGGCGCTGGAGTGGCTGGGGGGCTGGATCGGCGTGAGCTTCGATCCGGCGTATCCGCCGGCCCGCCAGCGCGGCCTGATCGAGGCGGCGCCGCAGCTCTTCCGCCGGCGCGGCACGCTGGATGGCCTCCGCCTGGCTCTCGACCTGGCCACCGATGGCGCGGTGCGCCGCGGCCAGATCGTGATCCTGGAAGACTTCCGGCTCCGGCGCACCTTCGCCACCATCCTTGGCGCCGACCTGGCCGACGAGGATGACCCGCTGACGGCCGGGCTCGCAGCCAGCGGCAACTCGTTCGTCGGCGACACACTCTTCCTGGGAGACGAGACCAGCAAAGAGTTTCTGGCCATCTTCGGCGCCGACCTGGAGGTGAGCCCCACCGAGGCCGCGGCGATCGAGGCGCTCTTCGACCGGCTGGCCTACCGCGTGACGGTGCTGGTGCACGAAGAGGTCACGCCTCAGGACCTGGGGCTCATCCGGCGCGTGGTGGCGCTCGAGACCCCCGCGCATGTGCTGGCGCGCGTGGTCACGGCCAGCGTGCCGTTCATGGTGGGTATGGCCTCGCTGGTTGGCATCGATACCTTTCTTGCCTCCAAGCCGGAGCGGCAGGCGGCACGTCTCGATGAGAGCCAGGTGGGCGTGCGCGACTACCTGCTGGGGCTGCCCAGCCTCGATCCACGCCTGGAGCGCGATGGCGCGGCAGCCGTCTGGCAGGGCGTCGAGCGGCCGGTTGCCGACGCAGGGCCAGGCCGCTCGGTGGACGAAGGCACAGCGTTCGTGCTCGATGGGAGCCGCTCATGGTCGCCGAGCGGCGAGCGCATCGTGCGCTATCGCTGGACGCGACTCCAATGATCCGCGAGAGAGGCCCGAACCGGAGCAGCAGCTTGCCAGCACAGGGAAAGCACTTCACCAAATCGCGACGAGCGCGACGTTCAAAGCAACAGTATGTAGGGAGGTAACGACATGCCGGTCTTCCAGGTAGGGCAGACCATCACCACGCAGCAGCCGGAGGTCGAGGTCACCGTCAGTCCGGACAATCCCTTGCCCGTCGGCAAGCTCCTGTTCCAGCTGGTTGTCGACGACGAGGCCGGCAACTCCTCGAAGCCGGCGGTGGTCGAGGTCATCGTGCGTGACTCGCAGGCGCCGACGGCAGTCATCGACGCGCCGTCGGCGGTTGAGTTTGGCCAGACCTTCAAGCTCTCCGGCGCGCGATCGAGCGACGTGCCGCCGGGCAAGGTCGTGGCCTACCACTGGACGCTCCTGCCGGCGCCGACGCCGATTCCGGTGCCCTCGCCGCTGCCGACGCCGATCCCGTCGCCGCTGCCCTCGCCGGTGCCGTCGCCGGTTCCGACACCGCCCCAGTAGCCCCGCGAGGATGGCAGGAGACCCATGGCCGTCTTTACGCCCAACACGCCGATCACCACCCGCGTGCCAGAGGTGGCCGTGGAGAACAAGCTGGCTCCGGGGCGATATCGCTTTCAGCTCGTCGTCGAGGACGAGCAGGGGAACCTGAGCCAGCCGGCGATCCAAGTAGTCACCGTGATCAGGCCGCTGGTGCCGGTGGAGAGCAGCGGTGGGACCGGCGTCCTTCCCATGCCGGCCCCGGCGCCGGTGCTGCCCCGCGACGTGCCGGGCAGCCCAAGCCGATCATCGCGAGCCGGCCGGCAGCGCGCCGCCCGCCCGCCGGCCGGCTCGCCTGCAGGAGCCGGGCGATGAGCGTCGTCGCTGCGTGGCCCCAGCTGCCCGGTGCAGCAGGCACATCAGGCTCGCCGGAGGGAGATGTCCCATGAGCACCGTAACCGACCCGCTCCTCGATACCGTCAATCTCGACCGGGTCTTCTACGCCACCGGTGTACTGCTGGCCGCCGATGACTTTTCGGCGGAGCAGAGCTACCACCGTGGCCGGCTGGCGCGGGCCCTGGCCTCTCTCTTCGGCAGCGGCACGGTCGCCGGGCTGCGGGTCGACTGGAAGCCCGCGCTGCCGCCCAGTACCGAGCTACCCGATGGCCAGGAGGAGCACCTGCAGGTCAATCCGGGGCTAGCGATCGACCGCATCGGCCGCCTCATCGAGGTCCCGCGCGCCGCCTGCCTGCGGCTGGGCCGCTGGTACGATGGCCAGGACCCGGGAGAGCTCGCCGCGGGCCTGCATCCAGCTCCCTGGGACGGAGTGGTGGCCGATGTCTTCATTCGCTTCGTCGCCTGCGAGCGCGGCAAGACGCCGGCCTTTGCCAGCGGGCCCTTCGATGCGCTCGATGCGGTGGTGCCGTCGCGCCTGCGCGATGGGTACGAGCTGGAGCTGATCATCCGCAAGGAGGCGACCGAGCAGCTGCCAAATCTGCTTCCTCAGGACCGCTGGCCGCGCGCGCCGGCCGATCCGGCCGCCCGCCTGCGCGCGGTGCAGGATGCCATCTTCGATTCCTGGCCCAAGGACGCCGAGAACCCGCGCAGCCCCGAGCCGCTGCTGGAGTACACGCCCGGCCAGGACCAAACCTCGGTCTTCCTGGCACGAGTGGTCATTCCGGCCACGGCGCCGGAGACGGCCGGCGCGCGGCCGGCGCGCCGACCGGAGGATGTAACGGTCGACAACTATCACCGCCTCTTCGCCTACCCGGCGCGCGCGCTCGCCGCCCGCGCCGGGCTGTAGGAGGGGTGAGAGGGAGACGAGTGCCATGTTGAATGCTGTCCAGGGACCGGCACGGGAGCGCCTGTCGGCCCGCGAGCAGATGGACCAGGCGGAGGTCGCGCGGCTCCGAGCCGCGGGCCTGCTCGTCGTCGACGACCGGCGCCGCCGGCCGCTCTACTTCGACGGCCGCTTTCTCGCCGCCCGTGACCTCACCCGCGATCAGACGTACTTTCTGACCCGCCAGGCCGATCTAGGGCGGGCGAGCGGTGCCGGAGTCGTTCATGGCCTGCAGGTCACCCGCGGAACCGGCGCCTCGGCGCTCCAGATCTCGCCGGGGCACGGCATCACGCCTTCCGGCGAGCTGGTGATCCTGCGCCAGCCGGCGACGGTCGCCCTGGACGACGTACCGCTGATGCAGCGCCTCGACGCCGCCTTTGGCCTGCTGCCCGTGCCGCGCGAGCCGTCCAGGACACGCACCGGCCTCTACGTGCTGGCGCTGCGGCCGGTGGAGTTCAGCGCGAACCCCATCGCCTCCTACCCGACGCAGATCAACGGCCAGCGGAGTGTGGAAGACGGCGACATCGTCGAGGCGACGGCAATCACGCTGCTGCCCGTGGGCGACTCTGGCTCGCCGGCCGAGCTCGACCAGCGCCGCGCCCGGCTGGCCCGCGAGATCTTTGTTGCCGGCAGCAGCCGTGCCTTCCCGGACGGCGCCCTGCCCCTGGCCGTCGTTGCGCTGCAGCGCAACGTGATCGAGTGGATCGATCCGTTCCTGGTGCGGCGCGAGGCCGGCGCAGGCGGCGGCGACCTGCTGCGCTTTGCGTCGGCGCCGCGCGCAGCGCGCGAGGCCTTCCTGCTGCAGTACGAGCAGCACCTGCAGGACGTGCTGCGCCAGCGGGATCAGGCCAACCGCGGGCGCCGCTTTGCCGCCACCGAGCATTTCCTCGCCTTGCCGCCGGGCGGGCGCATGCCGTCGGCCGCGATCGATCCGGCCGATTTCACGCAGACCTTCTTCCCGGCCGAGGTGCAGGTCGATCTCACCATCGTGCCAGACGACGAGATCCTGCCCATCATCGAGGAGAGCTTCTACCTGCCGCCAATCGACCTCACGTTGGCCGGCGAGCAGCAGGAGTCGACCGCCGTGCTGGCCATGGTCCCCATACCCCGTGCCGGCTTCCGGCTGATGAGCAGCCGGCTGGCCGGTGGCGGCACCGCGGCGCCGGTAGCGCGCCGCCTGCAGCCGGCGGCGCCGGGGCTCGTCGCCAGCCGAAAGCCGCTGCAGGCATTGCAGCTGCTGACGTTCCCCCGTCTCCCCGTTCCGGCGCTGCCGCCGGCCGACCCGGTGGCTGCTGCCTGGCGCGAGGCGCTGGCCGGGACCGATCTGCTCTGGTACGTGCGCCGGCGCAATCTGCCATACCGGGCCGACGTCGCCGGCGAGGCAGCGCGCATGCTGGGCGATGAGACGCCGGCCGAGCGTGAGGTGGCCACGCGTGTTCAAGATGCGGGGCTTACCCCCACGCTCGACGCCATCCGCAGCAAGGCGACCGCCGGCGCGAATGCTGATCTGCTGCAGGTGCTGGCCACACCGGCCGTGAGCGGCTCGCCGGCACTCATGCACGACCTCGTGACCCGTCTCAGCCAGCTGCCGACGATCGACCGCGCGGCCGTGGCGGCGGCCGCGCAGCCGGTGACCGATCCACAGGTCGTCGAAGGGATCAAGCGCGTCGAGGCCGTAGCCCCAGAGCTCACCCAAGACCCGCAGGCTCTAAGCACCCTGGTGAGCGCCGGCGCCGTCGATAAGCTCGGCACGCTGGGCGCGCGCCTTACCGACGACCAGCTGAAGCCGCTGGCCGGCAGCCTGCTGGATGCCGCCAGGCGCGGTGACACGCAGGCCGTGGCCACGCTCGTCAGCCAGCCACTGGAGGGGATCACCCGATGAAGGTCTACCCCATCGTCGCGCCACTGCCCGATGAAGGCATCGCGGCGGTGCAGCCGGTGCTTTCGCCAACGGCCGATGCCGGCTGGCACCGCCGCCTCAATCTGTTTACTGGCCGGGCGCTCAGCGACACCGCGCTTTCGGCCGAGCAGGCCGGCCGCGCCGGCCGCCTGGCGACGAGCGGGCAGGCGCTCTCGCCCGGGGTGGTGGCCGGTCTCGAGGCCGGGATCGAGCGGGCGCTGCAAGGAGACGCTCCGGTGTTCTACTACCACCTCTCGCCCGGCATGGGGCTCGCCGCCAGTGGCGAGGACGTGGTGCTGGCGCAGCCGCTGCGCGTGGCGGTGCGGGACGTGCCGGTCTACGCGCCGGCAGTGGTGCTGGGCACAGCAGGTGGCGGAGGCGAGGGGAGCGGCGCCGGCGAGCCGGCGAGCGGCGAAGGCGGCCCCTCCGGGCCATTGCTGCGCCGGATCGGCCCCTCCCTGGGCCAGCTGATCGAGCAGGGCGTGGCGCTGCCGCCAGTGGGCGTGCTGCTGCTCCAGCCGGTGGCGACGGAGCTGATCGGCGCGCTCGACCCGCAGGATCCGTGCGAGCTCGATCCGCAGAACGATGCCTTTGCCGACTGGCAGCTCGCCGATGCCTGCCGCCTGATCTGGTACGCCTGGCCGGAGGAGCTGGTGCCGCTGCCAGCGCCGGGCGACCGGTGGCGCAACCGCCTGGCCTACGCCATCTTTGGCGCCGAGCAGGCCCTCAGCGCGGATGACGTGCTGCCGTGGGAGGTGGTGGGCGTGCCGGTGGCGCTGGTGGGCTTCGACTCCGCCTGGACACCGCTCTTCGCCGATCGCTACGCCGTCGTGCGCGCCGGTGGATGGCGCCGGCGGCGCGCGAGTCTCGTGCCCGCAGCCGGCAGCCCATCGCTGTGGCAGGCGCGCATCCAGCAGTTCGCCGAGCAGCTGGCAGCGCCCGAGCTGGCCGGCGCCGCAGTGGCCGACCTGGCCGTCCAGTTCAGCTTCCTGCCACCATGCGGCCTCCTGCCCAAGGACGCGCTCGAGCCCCGTGCTGGGCGCGACCACTTCTTCCCTCCGGCGTACGTCGTCGAGGCGGCGCCGGTGCCGCTCGAGCAGCTCGACGCCGTGATCGCCGCGAGCGCCGGCCTGGCACCGTTCTACGTCTCGGCGCCCGACCAGGTGCGCGTGGCAGTGCCGGTACCGCAGATCTTCTACGAGCCGCGCCTGCTCGTCCAGGAGACGGTCGATCCCGCGTTCCAGCAGGCGATCGACTCACTCGTCCAGCAGCGTACCGGCTGGCTGCAGCGCCGCCTGGACGTGCGCACCAAGGTGAGCGCCATCCACCAGGCCATCACGGGTTCACCGGCGACGTATCCCACTCCGGATCCAGACCAGCTCGAAGATGAAGGGGAGGTGGCCGGAGCACCGCCGACGCCTGAGCCGGACTTTGGCACCACGCGAGACGAGGCCGGCACGGTGCGCGTGACGGCCTTCGAGCAGCTCAAGTCGAGCCTCGGCGCCGAGGGATCGCCGGTGCGCGCCGAGGTCGTGCGCCTCGACGCCCAGGGCCAGGTCACGGGCAATACGCTCGATGATCTGGGGATCCAGGGCTTCATCGGCATGCTGCAGAGCAAGATCGACCAGGCCGACGATCGCATCAACTTTGGCTTCTTGCGGGTGCAGACCGACATCTATCGCATTCGCCAGCTGATGCTGGGCAACGTGGCCGGCACGCGCCTGGCGACATCACCGGCGCTCGCCTCGATTGCGCAGGGGCAGACGGCGGCGGCGACGCAGGAGCAGCTGGCCAGCTTCTACCAGCAGCTCAAGGGCGCCCCGACTACCGGGCCGAGCGCGCCGCGCGACGTGGCCCCCGCGCCGGCTGCATCGACCGGCGACGGCGAGCGAGCAGCACCAGCGAGCACGTCTGGGACACGCGCCACCGGCCTGCTGGCCTCGACAGTGCTGAGCACGGCAACACTGAGCGCCACCGGCGCCGGTGCGGCCGGCGCGGAGAGCCGCCTGGGGGTCACCGGCGGTACGGTCGGTCCCGCCGGTCTCGGCGGCGTGAGCGGTGCTCCCGGCGGCATCAGCGCGGCCGACGCGCTCGGCCCGGCCGCCGGGAGTATCACCTCCTCGCTGACCGTGGCGCGGCTCATCGAGGACCAATCCGCTGGCGGCGCGCTCCTCGGCGGCGCGGCGCGCGTGCCGACGCCAGACGATGTCACCGGCCAGGTGCCCATCGCTGGCAAGCCGACGATTCGCACCGTGACCATTGCCGAGCGGCTCGAGGAGCCGAAGGCGCCGGAGGCCAAGAACTTCACCGCCGCCACCAAGTATGACGTGGTCAAGAGCCTCGCTACGCTCCCCATCTCGCTGGAAGGGCTGGCCGTCCCGGGCATGGTTGCCGTCGATGCCAGCCAGCAGCCGATCTTCGACCCGAAGACCGGCCAGCCGCAGCGCACGGCGACACAGCCGCTCAAGGACTTCGCCGACCCGGCGACGCTGGGCAAGCTCCTGGCTGATCCAGACCCGCAGAATGGCGACGAGGCAGCGTTCTTTGCTTCCGGCGTCGATGTGCTCGACCATACCATTGCCACGCTGCGGCTGGTGGAAGGGCGTGTCCAGGCCTACCGTGCCGCGATCGATACCTGCCGCCAGACGCTGGCCACGCTGCAGACGCTCGAGAGCAGCGCCAACGCGCGTCTCTCGGAGATCGGGCAGGGGCTGGCGCAGGCGCGCCACGACGTCTCGGTCGCTCGGGCGCTGCTGGCCGAGGAGCAGGCTCGCATCGACGGCATCAACCAGCGCCGCGACCAGATCATCGCCGAGCAGGTGCCCTTCCTGGCGTTCTACCGCCCTCGAGCGACCGACCTACTGGCCACGCCGCCGGTACGGGCGATCGACCCGGGACTTGGCGAGGCGCCGGTGCCGGCCTGCCTGGCGCACGACGTGGTGGCACCGCCGGAGCTGGCGGCGATGGTCGATCTGCTGCGCGATTCGCCGGCGCGCTGGTTCACGGCGATCCCGCCGCTCCTCGACCGGCTGGACCGGATCGATCTCCTGCAGCGCGCTGCGCTCAGCGCCAAGCTACGGGCCCAGGTGCGTGCGCAGGCGCTGCCGGTGCTGAGTGCCGGCTTGCTCGCCGCCAGCGGCGCCGCGGCGCTCGACGCCGCCGCGGCGGCCACGCCGTCCAGCGCAGCGCGTACGCTGGGCTTTGGCGCGGCCATCGCCAAGGTGGTCACCGCGCAGCGGGGCGTGCTGGCGCAGCAGCTTCTGCAGGCGGCGCAGCTCGATCTCTCCGGCATCGCCGCGCAGACGTGGCAGCTCGCACGCGACCAGCTGCGGCAGGTGCTCACCCTTGGTGATGTGATCGAGGGCAGCCACGGCAAGAGCGACGTGGCGCAGCAGGCGGCGCGAGAGCTCGACAGCATCACACGGGTAGCCGCCTGCCTCTACGCGCACTTCGGCCAGGTGCTGCCGGTGATCCGTCTCGCCTGGGCGGAGCGCCTGAGCGAGTATGATGCGCCGGTGAGCCTGCGCAATCTTGGCTCGCTGCCGCGCTGGAGCGAGATCGATGTGCTGGCGCGTCGTGAGCTACAGCAGCTTGTGGACTGGCTCTACCAGCAGGTCGATCCACAGCAGCCCGGTGCCGTGGGGCTCATCAGCGATCTGGTGCGGGTCTGCATGCTTCTGGCCAGCCACGCTCCGGTGGACCAGATCATCGCCGGCCACGTGGCCAAGCCGGTGACGGTTGGCCCTGGCAGCCGCGTGCCGGTAGCTATCGATCCATCACGGGTTCGGATCGGCATGCAGGTACTGCTCTACGCCGGCACCACGGTGGCGGCGCAAGGCGTGGTCGAGGACCTGGCGCAGGGCATGGCCACCACACGCATCGTGCAGGCAGCCGGGGGCAGCGTACGCCTGGATCAGGGCGCCCGCGCTCACTTCGTCGAGCAGCAGGCGGCCACGCACCTAGGTCTCTTCGCTGCCGTGACCTGATGGGAGACCGATGGCTGTGCCAGTTCGCCGCGTCCGCAAGCTCGCGCTCCGCGCCCCCCGGGAGGAGCTAGTGCGGCGCGGCGTCCTGCTGCTCGAGGACGCGCTGCACACTGCGTCGCTGCCCGATCCGGGCGGCGGCTGCTCATCATCCGCTCGCTGGACGTGGGTACCATTCGCGGCTCGCAGAGCGCGGCGAGTGTCGCCCTAGCCGTCGAGCAACGCATGGCGGCGCTGGCCCCCAGCGCGGTGCACGCGGCAGCGCCGGAGGCTGAGTGGGCTCCCGCGGTGTACTTTCGCGACGCGGTCGAGCCGTACGTGCTGCTCGCGCAGCGCCTGGCATGGCATGGGCGCGCCGGGGGCTGGTTCTGGCCGTTGGTGGTTCCAGGCTGGCGGCCGGCACTGGCGCGCGACGACGGGCTGCGGCTGGCGCTGGCCGGCGCAGTGCAGGCCGGTCCCGGGGCCGCAGGGGTGGTGGCGCTGGTGAGCGAGCTACATCAGCAGGCATTGCTCGATCCGCTCCTGGCCGCGCTCCGCCCCTCCGACGGGTCGTGGCTGCTCCGTAGCGCCGGCTGGTCGATGCCGGCTCCGCGCTCGGACAGGGCGCCGCCGGCTGCCGGCTCCGCGCCCTCGGGTGAGGCGGGGCCGGCATGGCCGGCGGCCTGGATGGGCCTGCTCGCCCGATGGGTGGCCCGGTGGGGGAGCCAGGATGCACGCGCGCACTGGCTGGCGGCGATTGCGCTCGTCGCCGAGCAGCCGGCGAGGCTGATGGATCACCGACTCCCGGCGCGGGCCGCGGGCGTTCTGCGGCAGATCATCGCCAGCCACGCATCGGAGCCGCCGGCCGCGCTCGCTCCATCCCTACCGCCCCTACCGCGCTCCGGCGCGCCGCCGCGCCACGCCGCAGGGTCGGCGGGCGTGGATGAGCCGGCACCACCACGCCGGACAGGCGCCGCGAGCGCTACCCGGCCCCTTGAGAGCGAGAAGGAGGCCGGCCGGTCGGCTGGCGAGCAGACGCCGTGGAATGGTGGCCGGCCATTGCCGGGGAGTCCAGGGGAGCAGCGCCTGGAGATGCCGCCGGTGCCGGGGCCACCGGATGGACTGGAGCCTCACCTTCAGGAGTCGGAGCCTCGCCGGCAATGGAGCGGGCTGGTGGTCGAGCAGCAGCCATCAGCCTATGCCGGCTTCTGGCTGCTGGTGCCTGCGCTCCTGCGTCTTGGCATGGGCCCATTTCTCGCAGCGGCACCCGATCTGGTCGACACCGGATTTCCGGCCTGCCTGCTGCGCTACGCCGCGCGGCGGCTGCGCCTGCCGCCGGCCGACCCGACGCTCGAGCCGCTCCAGGCGATGGCAGCCCCCGAGCCGGCCGGCCAAGACGCGCCATCAGCGCCGGCGGAGTTCATCGCGCCGCCGTCCTGGCTCGTGCTCGGTGAGCCTGAGGCGCTGGCCATCCATCGCCTGCGCGCGGCGCCGGGCGTACGGGTGCTGACCGATGGCACCGAGCAGCTCTACCTGGCGCTCTGGCGAGGCCATCCGCCGGAGCGCCTGCGGGAGCTGGTACGCGGCCGGGCGTTGCGCCGCGGCCGGCCGCTGCCGCCGGCCCCAGGCCTGGAGCTGCTGCTGCGGGCCTGGCTTGCTGCCGCCGGCCGCTACTGCTGGCGCTTTGCCGGCCTGGGTCTGGCCGAGCTGGTGGCCCGGCCGGGCCGGATCAGCGCCACGCGCACCCACATCGATATCTTCTTCCAGCTGAGCCAGGCCGACATTCGCGTGCGCAAAGCCGGCCTCGACGCCGACCCCGGCTGGGTGCCCTGGCTCGGCCGCGTGGTGCTCTTCCACTACCTTGACGAGGAGCAGGCGAGTGAGAACCTCCTACTCGACGAAGGCCGCCGGTGACGACCGGCCGAGCCTGCCGCTGCCTTTGCCAGGAGCAGCCTGGTGACGGCGGCTGAGCCGAAGCTGGCATGGCCGGCGAATGGCGAGACGGTGCTGCGCGCGGCGGTGCCGGCGGCGCCTATGCTTCCGGCCGGCGGCGCGCCGGCACCGGTGACGCTACGGACGCTCGCGCTGGCGGCGGTGGCCTCGTGCCTGCCGCGGCTACCGGAGCCGGCGACGGCCGAGCGCGAAGCGACTCCCGCTGAGGCTCGCTATCTGCAGGCCCACCGGCAGGCTATCTCGGAGCAGCGGAGCGGCTGGTCGGGCGCGCTCGAGCGCTGCCTGCGGGAGCCAGCGCCGGGCGACGCCCCGCTCGTGGCGCTGGCCGGCTCGCTGGGCCTGACGGCGCTGGAGCTGATGGCGGTGGCGCTGGCTGCTGCAGTGGAGGCCGAGGCCATGGTCGGGCGTGCGCTGGCGTTCCTTCAAGCGCCGGTGGGGGGCTCGCGGCCGACGCTGGGGCTCCTCGCCACGGCGTTTGGGATGGGGCCGGGCGAGCCGGCCGAGCACGCCATCGATCTGCTAATCGCCGGCGCGGCGGTGCGCAGTGGCCTGCTCGAGCTCACGAGCGACGGCGCGCCGTTGCCCGAGCGGGCGGTGCGTCTGCCGGTCCACCTGGCGCTGGCGCTGGCCGGCCACGACGGCGCCGTGGCCGGGGCGACGGTGGGCATGGGGAGCTTCCCTGAGGTGCCGCTGGCGCCGAGTGTAGCCGCCGAGGCGCGCCGCCACGCCGCTGCGCTGGCCGCTGCGCCGCAGCGCGCGCTCGTGCTCCGCACCGGCTCACCGGCGGAAGGGCGTGCTGTGGCCGCGGCGATCGCGGCCGCGCTCGACCGGCGCCCCGTCTTCCTGGAGGCGGAGCAGATCGCCGGCCTGGCGCCTTGGCTGATTCTGCGCCGGCTGCTGCCGGTCTTCTGCCTTGAGCTGGGGCCAGGTGAGCGCAAGGTACTCCCGGCGATCGCGCCATACACCGGGCCGGTACTGGTGTTGTGCGGACCCGACGGCAGCGTGAGCACGGCCGGTGGTGCTGCACTGAGCTGGGCGCTCCCGGTACCGCCGCGCGACGAGCGCCACCGGCTCTGGGCGCTTGCGATCGGCGACGACGCGCTCGCCGGCGAGCTGGCTCGCCATCACCGGCACGGCAGCGGGCGCATCGCGCATCTCGGCCGCCTGGCGCACCATCGCAGCCGCCTGCGAGGGAGCGAGCGGCCGGCGCTCGAGGACATCGTCGCCGCCTCGTGGACGGGTGAGGGAGCCGGGCTCGAGTCGCTGGCTGAGCCGCTACCCGATGCGATTCCTGACGAGGCACTGGTGCTCACACCCAGCCTGCGGGCCGAGCTGCGCCTGCTCCTGCTGCGCTGCCGCGCGCGCGATCGTCTGGTGGAAGGGCTTGGCGCCTCGGCCACGGCCCGCTACCGCCCGGGCGTGCGCGCGCTCTTCGTTGGCCCGTCGGGAACCGGCAAGACGCTCGCGGCCGGCTGGCTGGCAACGCGGCTGGGGCTCCCGCTCTACCGGGTGGACCTGGCGGCGATCACCAGCAAGTACATCGGCGAGACGGAGAAGAACCTGGCGCAGCTCCTCGCTCGGGCCGAGCAGTCGGAGGTGGTGCTCCTCTTCGACGAAGCCGATTCGCTCTTTGGCAAGCGCACCGAGGTCAAGGAGGCCAATGATCGCTTTGCGAACGCGCAGACGAATTATCTGCTGCAGCGCATCGAGACCTTCGATGGCATTGCCATCCTGACCAGCAACAGTCGCAACCGCTTCGACTCGGCGTTCTCGCGCCGGCTGGACGTGATCGTCGAGTTCGCGCTGCCCGGTCCCGAGGAGCGGCGGATGCTGTGGGGCTCACACCTGGGGGCGAACCACGTGCTGAGCCAGCGGGAGATCAACCAGCTGGCCGCCACAGCCGACGTTGCCGGCGGCCACATTCGCAACGCCGTGCTGGCCGCGGCGGTGCTGGCGCAGGAGGAAGGCCGGCCAATCACGTATGCCGACATCATCCAGGGGCTAGCGGGAGAGTACCGCAAGCTGGGCCGGCAGCTGCCGGCGGAGCTAACCCGTGCCACGTGATCCTCTGGCACACCGGCGATGGGAGCGATGGGCTCAGGAGAGGGTCCTCCTGGGCCAGGCTATGCACGTGCCATCTGGCGGCCCCTTGGTACCGCCGAGTGAGCAGCGCGCCTTGTGAGCCACCGATGGAAGCCGCGGTAGTCACGAAAGCGGAAGAGCAGCGGCATACCGCGCCGGCACCCGATGCGGCGAGCGAGCCACAGCCGGTGGAAGGCAGTGCTCTCGGTGCCACCGCCGGGCTACCACTCTTTCTGCAACGGCTCGGCATCCAGACGAAGCTCACCGTCGGCGCGCCGGACGACGTATTCGAGCATGAGGCTGACCGCATTGCCGAGGCATCTGCCCGCCACGCCGTGACCGGCGCTCCCGAGCGAGTGCCGGTCACGGACCAGGCTGCGGCAGACCGTCTCCAGCGCTCGTGTGCAGCGTGCGGCGAGCAGTCTGAGCCTGTTCGCTGGCCGCTGGACAATGGGCTTCTCCAGCGGCAGCCGGTAGCGCCGGCAGGCGGGGCTCCAGCGACGGCACCGGTACACCTTCCCGACCAGGGAGCGCCGCTCCCCAGCCGGACTCGCCGGGCAGTGGAGCCCGTGCTTGGGGTCGACCTGGGACATGTCCGGGTGCATGCAGGGCCAGAGGCCAGTGAAGCGGCGCGGGCGCTGCGCGCCAAGGCCTTCACCCACAAGCATCACATCTGGCTCGGAGCCGGCCAGGACCCTGGCGACATCGAGCTGATGGCCCATGAGGCCAGCCACGTCGTTCAGCAGACGACCGGCTCGGCACCGGTGCCGGCGATCCAGCGCGCTCCTGACGGCTCCGCTGGCCCGCTGGTCACGGAGGATGGTGAGGCCGTCCGCCGGCGCATGCAGCAGCGCATTGACGAAGCAGTGGGTCGCCCGCAAAGCGCTGCCGGAGAGGCAGCTGCCGGTGGAGGAGGAGCGGCTGGTCAGCCGGTGGCCGGTGCACCGGTGAGCGCGACCGCTGTACCGGAGGCGAATGGGCGACCGGCGGCCAGAACAGCAGCCGCGCCGAGCCGCCGGCCGCCGGCCGATCCCCAGGCGCGGCAGGCGGCGACCCAGATCGATCCGGCCGAGCGGCGCCGCCAGAAGGGGGAGCTCCTTCCTGAGGCAAAGCCGCCGGTCGACCGCGTCGCGGAGGAGAAGCCACGGGTCGACCAGGCCGCGCAGACGGCGAGACAGGTGATCGAGCAACCGCCAGTGCCGCAGCCGGGCGGCGTCATTGCCGGCCTGCCGGCCGGCCGCGCTGGAGCACCCGGCCCGGCACCGGCGGCTGCAGGAGCAACTGGCCCGGCCGTCGCGGGAGCGGAGGGCGCGGCGCCGGCCGGCACTGCCCCAGGTGCCGCCGAGGCTGTGCCGGAGGGTACAGGCGCTGGCAAGGGCCCCGCCGCACCTGGAGGGGCGAAGGCCGCCGGCGTCGCGCCGGCGGCGAGCGAGGCACAACGGGCCGCCAACCTGGCCGACCAGGCGTTCTCCATCGCCGCTTCGCTGCCAATGCCTGAGCTCCCACCCCAGGTGACGCCACCCGAGCCAGTGACACCGGTCGATGCCAAGGGCATGCCCCTCCCGGGCAATCCAGAGGCGGATGCTCAGGTGATCGGCCTGGCAGCGCAGGCCCAGGTGCTGCGGTCGCAGGGCCAGAACCTGCGCGAGCGGGCTGCCGAGGCACGGAGCAACGCGGAGATCCTGCGCGGGAACCTGGCCCTCGTCCGGCGCGGGGTCGCGCAGTCGGAACAAGGCGTGCAGACGGCCGAAGGACACCTTGCCTTTCGTCGCGATCTGGCGATGAAGGCGGAGCAGGCGCTGCAGGCGTCGGAGCAGAAGGCGGAGACGGTCGCGCAGCAGGCGCCCGAGGGGGTCGAGAAAGCTGCTGAAGGCAAGCAGCAGACGGGGCCTATGGCCGGTGACGCCCGGCAGCTGGCGGCTGAGAACAGCGCCAATACGCCCGACGACGACGAAGCGGCCGAGAACGCCCGCGAGCAGGGCGACAAGCTCAACCGCGTGAGCTCTGATACCGGCACCGTCGACGACGCAGTGACCCAGGCGCAGAACGCGGCTGGCACGCTCGTCCAGGATGCCGCTCATGCCAAGCAGGTCAATACGCAGACACGCGGGCGGCTGGACGGCGTGCACCAGACGCTCGAGCAGACCGGGGAGCGCCTGGGCGAGATGCAGGGCCAGAACGCGCAGGCACAGGCGCAGGTGGAAACCCTGGAGGACCAGCCCGACGCGTTTGCCGCGCAGGCCGAGCAGCTCGATGCCGAGGGGCAGGCACTGATCCAGTCGTCGATGGAGATCGAGGCGCGGCTCCAGCAGATACAGCAGGACTACGCTGCGGGGATGAAGAGCGTACCCGGCGTCGAGCTGCCGCCCGAGGGCGGCGGCGCGCCGGGCGCCGAGCTCTTCGTGCAGCGGGCCGTAGCCGAGGCGGCGCCGCCGTCGACCATCAACCTTGCCGAGGGCCTGCCATCGTGGCTGACGGGCGAGCCCGAGCAGACAGCCCAGCAGCGGCGAGAGGCGCAGGACCGCGAGGAGCAGCGCCGCCAGGCAGCGATCCAGGAGATCTACGACCGGGCTGGCGGCGACTTCTCGCGGCTCAGCGCGGCCGACAAGATCGATATTGCCCTGCAGCAGACGGGGCGCAACCTCTTCGGTGGCATCAGCAACATCTCGTGGCCGGGCTGGGGCGGCATTGCCCGCGGCGCCGGCCACCTCGCCGCCGGCCTGATCGACCCGCGCGGCCCGATGATGGGCGTGGTCAGCGGACTCAACATGATCGTCAATGGCGTGGCGAGCTTCGTTCGCGCACCTTCGTGGGGCGGTTTGCTCAAGATGGCGGCCGACATTGCCACCGGCCTCACCATCATCCTGGGCTCGATCACCGCCTTGGCCGGCGTGATCATCGCCATCATGACCGCGATCACCATTCTCTCGTTCGGCACCGCGGCGCCGGTTACTGGCCCCATCATTGCCTTCTGCGCGACGGTGATGTCCACCGTTGGTGGCTGGACGATCGCTGTCGGCGAGGTGGCGCTCCTGCTGCAGGAGCTGGTCTTCCTCAAGAACCTGTATGAAGCCGCGACGGCGCAGACGGCCGAGGAGCTCCAGCGCCAATCCGACAACATGACCGCCGATGCACGCGCCGCGGGCAACGTGGTGCTGCAGATGGGGATGGCCAAGCTGGCGCAGGTCGGTGGGCGCAATCTCCAGAGTGCTGTGGCTAGAGAGGGCGGCGGGGTGGCCTTTGCCCGCACGCTCGGCAGCGAAGGCCTTCCGGCTCAGATCCGCAGCGGCATCCGCGAAGCGGGCGGCGTGCGGGCCTACGCGGGCGAGGCACTTGCCGGCGCGCGCGGTGCCGTTGCCGAAGCGGGAGGCGTGGGGCGGTACGCGCTGGGCGCCGGTGGCCGGTTCGTCACCGGCGCCGGCCGCACGATTAGGAGCACCGTGCGTGAGCTAACCGGGGAGGCGCCGGCCGGACTTTCGGCCAGGCAAGGATTCTCGCGCGAGTTTCTGGTTGGAGAAGGCCGCCCGCCTGGAGGCGCAGCGCTGGCCGCTGAGCCTCGCGCTCCGGTGGTAGCAGAGGCACCGCGCGTTGCCGAGCCGGCGCCGCCTCCACGACCGGCCGAAGCCGCGCCGCCACCACCCGAGCGCCTGCAGGGTGGAGCACCCGTCGATCCTGCCGAGTCGCAACTCCTCCAGGGCACGCGCGCCAAGAGTGGGGCGCAGCTCAGCCCGCAGGAGGTCAGGAGTGAGCTAGGTGTCGCCCAGCGCGCACGCGGCCGGCCAATCCACGAGGGTCCCTACGTCGAGGAGGTGACGCTTCCCAACGGCCACAACTGGCGGCGCACGGAGGAGGGCGTGTGGTGCCGCTTTTCGCCCGGGCCGCCCGACTGCTTCGGCCTGGGGCCCAGTGGCCCGGCGCCTGTCGCCGAGCCAGCACCGCCGGCTGCTCCCAAGCCCGCGCCACCAGGCCAGCAGGCCACCCCGACGACGGTAACGACCGAGCCGCCCACGGCGCCGCGCCCGGCCGAGCCTGACCTACCGCCGGCGGCCGCGCAGCGTGCGGCGCCGCGCCCGGCCGAGCGCTTTACCGTTTCGAGTCAGGCAGAGGTTCAGCGCCTGCGCGCGAATCCACCGCAGCGACCAGCCAATCTCGACGTCGAGGGGCAGCAGCTCTGGGAGGACTACTTCCG
>Ga0070741_10010807_pt1 | contig 17092 bp, 15 predicted proteins | sample Coa_R1_4_FD_66440 | JGI IMG/M metagenome (GOLD analysis project Ga0070741, IMG submission 66440) | Surface soil microbial communities from Centralia Pennsylvania, which are recovering from an underground coalmine fire - Coalmine... | ecosystem: Environmental > Terrestrial > Soil > Unclassified ...
GTCTGCGTTGCCGGCCTCGAGCGCATGCGGTTGAGCCACGTTCCTAGACTAGCCAGCCATGGCCGTGGGCCCGCTCGCCGTCCGCTGGCACGACTGGGCGCTCGACGACGTGCAGGCGGGCGCGGTGACGTTCGCGCACGTCAGCCTCGAGAACGCGGGCACCGTTCGCTGGAACGACGAGATCCGGCTCGCGTACCACTGGCTCGACGACCGCGGGAACCCGATCGTGTGGGACGGCGAGCGCACGCGCGTCCCGCACCTCGCCCCCGGCGAGCGGGCCGAGGTTCGCGCGCGCGTGCGCGGCCCGATCCCGCCCGGCCGCTACGGCTTCGCGTTCGACCTCGTCGCCGAGTTCCGTGCGTGGTTCAAGGAGCTCGGCGGCGACGACCTGCGTGCGACGGTCGACGTCGCGCCGCGCGAGGAGCCGGCGGCCGCGCAGCTGCCGTCGTGGGTCGAGCCCGGCGACGGCTGGCTCGAGCGCGTGACGGCGACGCACGCGGAGGGCTACGCGGTCGTCGCGGGCGCGATCGACTGGGACGGCGGCGCGTTCCAGCCGCGTCCGCGCGCGCTCGCGCCGTACGAGCCGGGGCCGGGCCGCATCCCGGGCTTCCCGCATCCCCTCGTCTGTCCGTCCGTCGTCGAGAGCGTCGAGCTCGAACGGCTCGACGACGTCGCCGGGCTGCCGGCGTTCGCGGCGCCGACGTCGGACCCGTGGATCTACGACGGGCGCATCGTGCTCAGAGCTCGAGCGCGATCCGGTCGTCGATCCGCCTGAAGAAGAACGCGCCCACGGCGAGCGCGACGACGGCGGCGACGACCAGGTAGACGACGTCCGCCGCGCGCGGCGGGTCGCCGAGCCAGAGCGCGTCGCGCACGGCGTAGATCGGCGGCGCGACGAAGTTGCCCCAGCGCAGGATCTCGAGGAGCGTGTGGTGGCGCTGCGCCTTCGCCGGCAGGTCGGCGAACCGCCAGAGGATCGGCGTGACGAAGAACCAGGGCAGCAACACGGCCGCGAGGATGTGCTCGACGTCGCGGTAGAGCACGTTCACGCATGCGACGACGAGCGCCACGCCCGTGACGAGCGCGGCGAACAGCACGCCAAGCGGAAGGGCGAGCCAGACGGTCGTGCGGGCAGAGGGGATGAACACGAGCGAGAGCACGATCAGGATCACGAGCATCAGCGCGAACGTGACGAGCTGCGTCGCCACCACCGAGAACGCGACGAGCTGGCGCGGGAAGCGCACCTTCTTGATCAGCTCGGCGTTGTCGAGCAGCGACCGCGCACCCGCCTGCACCGACGTCGCGAAGAAGATCCAGCAGGCGAGCCCCGCGAGGAGATAGAGCGGGTAGTGCGGAATGCTGTTCGCGAAGAGGACGCTGAACACGAGCAGGTAGACGCCCATCAACGCGAGCGGGTTCACGAGCGACCATGCGATCCCCAGCACCGAGCCGCGGTAGCGCGCCTGGAAGTTCCGCCGGAAGAGGTTCGCGAACAGCTCGCGGTACCGGAAGAGATCCGCGTAGACCGCCATCTGCGCTGAATTCTAGAGTGCTTCACAAGGTGCTTACGGCCGTCCGTTACGCTCCGAGCCTGTGAGCACCGCCCTCGCGCTCGTCGCCCTCCCCGCGTCGGCCGCCGCGATCTGGGTGCTTCTCCGCTCGCCGCTCGCGCACCGCCTCGTGGCGCTGCCGACCGGTGACCGGTGGCACCGGACGGCGACGCCGCTCCTCGGCGGGCCCGGCATCTTCATCGGCTTCACCGCCGCGTTCTGGCTCGCGGCGGCGGCCGGTGCGTTCACGGTCGACCGCGCGATCGTCGGGATCTGGTGCGGCTGCGCGCTGCTCTTCCTCGCGGGCTTCGTCGACGACCTCTACTCGCTGCCGCCGGCCGCCAAGCTCGCCGCGCAGGTCGCCGCCGCGGCGATCGTGCTCGCGACGGGGACGAAGGTGCACGTGGTCGGCAACGACGTGCTCGCGGCCGCGATCGCGATCGTGTGGCTCGTCGGCGTCACGAACGCGTTCAACCTCCTCGACAACATGGACGGCCTCGCGGCGACGATGGCGGCGATCGCGTTCGCCTTCTTCGCGGTCGACGCGGTGACGATCCACCCGAACCACTTCACGCTCGTGTACGCCGGCGCGGGCGCGCTCGCGTGCATCGGGTTCCTGCCGTTCAACCTGCGGCCGCGCGGTCGCGCGCTCTCGTTCATGGGCGACTCGGGCAGCCAGTTCGTGGGCTTCGCGCTGGCGGCGATCGGGCTCGCGTCGAGCTGGCGCGTCGCAGGGACGACGGTCGCGACGCTGATCCTGCCCATCCTCGTGCTCGCGATCCCGATCCTCGACACCGCGCTCGTGACGATCGCGCGTCTGCTCGAGGGCCGCCCGATCTACCAGGGCGGACGAGACCACACCTCGCACCGGCTCGTGCGCTTCGGCCTCTCGGAGCGGCATGCAGTCGCCCTCCTCGCGCTGATCGCGACGTGCGTCGGCGGCTCGAGCCTCGCCTACAACGTGCTCGGGAACACGCGCTACACGGTCGTCGGCGTCGTGCTGACGTTCGTCCTGCTCGTCCAGTTCGCGAGCTTCCTCGCCGACATCGACCGCCGGCCCGCCTACGGAGCGGAGAGCGTGGCACTCTCGCAGGCGTTCGCCGTGCACTGGCGGCGGATCGTCGAGGTCGTCGTCGACTGTGTCGTCATCAGCGGCTCGTTCTTCGCGGCGTACCTGATCGAGTTCGGCTGGCCGGGCTCGCAGAGCGAGCGCTTCGTCGCGGGCTTGACGCTGCCCGTGCTGCTCGCGGCGCGCTACCTCGCCTTCATCCCGTTCGGCCTCTACCGCTCGATCTGGCGCTACGCCGGCGTCCGTGACGCCGCCGCGATCGCGTGCGCGGTCGTGATCTCGGAGGTCGTGACGCTCGCGTTCATGGACCTCACGCAGGACATGCGCGACTTCTGGCGCTCGGTCTTCATCGTCGACGCGCTCATCTGCATGGTCGCGATCGCCGCCTCGCGGTTCGCCGAGCGAGCGATCGTGACCGGCGCCGCCTCGGTCCGAGACCGTTCCGGCCGGCGGTCGCTGATCGTCGGCGCCGGCAGGACGGGGCGCAGCCTGATGCGCGAGCTGCGCGAGACCGCGGGCGAGCGCGTCGTCGGGTTCGTCGACGACAACCCGCGGCTGCGCCGGCGGCGCGTGCACGGAGTGCCGGTCGTGGGGACGACGTACGAGGTGGCGAGGCTGCTCGAGCGCACGCGCCCGGACATCGTCCTGATCACGATCCCCGACGCGCCGCGGGAGCGGCTGGACGCGGTCGTCGGCGCCTGCACCGAGGCGGAGGTCGACTGCCGCTTCGTCCGCCGGGAGATCGACCTCGATCCGCGGGTCGTGCTCGGCTCCGTCGCGGAATGAGCGCCGCCTCGGCGGACGCCGCCGCGGCCGCGCGCCCGCGCGAGCCCGTCCTCCTCGACCGTGTCCTCGCGGCGGTGCCGGTCGCTTTCGCGGCGGTCGCGGTGCTCGGCCTCTACTTCGCGGAAGCGTGGCTGCGGAAGACGCCGTGGGTGTTCACCGACGAGCTCGAGTGGACGCAGATCTCGCGCGCGATCGCGTCGACCGGTCACGCCGCCCGCCGCGGCGAGCCGATCAACTTCAAGTCGCTGTACGCGTTCCTGATCGCGCCGGCGTGGTGGATCCACTCGACGAGCACCGCGTACGCGGTGATCAAGTACCTGAACGCTGCGGTGATGGTGTCGGCGGCGATCCCGACGTACCTGCTCGCGCGGATGCTCGTGACCCGCCGGGCGGCGGTGATCGTCGCGCTGCTCGCGGTGCTGATCCCCGGCACGACGTACGCCACGTCGATCGTGCCGGAGGTGGTCGCGTATCCCTGGTACGCGCTCTGCTCGTGGCTGATCGTCCGCGCGCTGACGACGAAGAGCCGATCTGCGATCGTGCTCGCGCTCGCGGCATCCGTCGTCGCCGTGCTCGTCCGCGCGCCGCAGTTCGCGACCGTGCCCGCCTCGTTCGCGCTCGCCGCCGCGGGCCTGTGGGTGACCGGCCCGCGCGGTCGCGCCTTCCGCGCGGGCTGGACGCGCGGAGAGACGTTCGGCGCGATCGTCCTCCTCGCGGGCGTGTTCATCGTGTTCAACCGCGTCGTGCTGCAGCACGTGCACGAGTGGCAGGTGGCGACCGAGTTCTGGAAGAACCGGATGGTCGACCTCGGGCTGAAAGCCGGGCTCGCACTGACGGTCGGGATGGGGATCCTCCCTGTGATCGGCGGCTTCGCGTCGCTGCGGCTGCCGGAGCGCCGCGGCGACCCCCGCTACCGCGCCTTCGCCGCCTACCTCGGCGCCTCGATCCTGTGCGTCTCGCTCTACACCGGGGTGAAGGCCGCGGTGCTCTCGACCGTCTTCGCGACGCTCACCGAGGAGCGGAACATGATCTACCTCGCGCCGCTCCTCCTCCTCGGCACCGCGCTCGTCTTCGAATCGCGGCGAATCGACGCGCGCATCGTCGCCGCCGCCTCCGCGTTCGTGCTCTTCCTCGTCTGGGCGAAGCCGCCGAACCTGCTCTTCCCCTACTTCGAAGCGCCGGGCTTCGGGATCCTCGACGTCGCGAACCGCAACTTCCGCTGGGACGTGACCGACCTTCGCCTCGCGCTCCTCGTCGTGCTCGCGGTCTCGCTCGCCATGCTCGCGCTCCGGCGGACCCCTGCCGTCGCCGCGCTCGCGGTCGTCGTCGGGGCCGCCTGGATGCTGACGTCGCAGATCGCGACGACGAGCGGCGAGATCCGCTTCGCGAACCGGTTCCGCGCGCACCTGCCGACGCACCTCGACTGGGTCGACCGCACGACGGGCGGGAAGCCGACGACGTACCTCGGCCAGGAGATCGTCGACCCGAACGGCCTCTGGCTGACCGAGTGGTGGAACCGCTCGATCAAGCACGTCGACAGCCTCGACGGCTCCGCGCCCGGGCCCGGACCGACGTTCATGCCGAACCTCCTGCGCCCGGACGGCCTCCTGTCGGGGCTCGACGACGCCGACTACGTCGTCGCCGACAACGGCGTCAAGCTCCAGGCGCCGATCGCCGCGTACGGACGGCCGACGCAGCTCGTCCTCTACCGGCGGAACGGCCCGTGGCGGCTGCTCGACGAGTACCAGCAGGTCTACAACGACGGCTGGGTGCCCGGCTGGTCGACGTACACGTACTTCAAGCCCGGGCAGCGCGGGACTGTCGTCGTCCACATCGGGCGGCGCGGCTTCAACGGCGGCGCGAAGCCGGGCCGCGTCACGATCTCGGTCGGAAGGGTGAGCGTCGGCAACGGCGTGCCGAAGCTCGCGCGCGTCGAGCTCCGCCGGCACACGATCGTGCGCGACGGCTCGTTCCAGACGGTGAGGATCCCCGTGGCGCGCACCCCGGTGCGGGTCGTCCTCTCGATCACGCCGACGTTCCGCGCGCCACCCGATCCGCGCAACCTCGGCGCGCAGGTCTCGTTCGCGTTCGAGCCCGCGAAGCGCTGATGCCGCGGGCGGTCGAGGTCGCGCGGACGTTCGCGGACGTCGAGCGGCTCGCTGCGCGCTGGGACGCGGCCGGCTGGACGCGCGAGGAGGCGGAGCGTCCGATGCTCGTCGCACGCACGAAGTCACGGCCGGAGGCGGTCGCGCCCTTCGGCGTCGTCGTGAGCGACGGAGACGAGACCGCGGGTGCCCTTGCGGCGCGCATCGACCGGCGGAAGCTCGCGGCCAGCTTCGGCTACAAGACGGTCGTCGCGCCGCAGGTGCGGCTGCTGCACGTGATCGACGGCGGCATCTGGCTCCCGGACGCCGCGGCCGTCGATGCCGCGGTGGGCGCGGTCCGCGAGGCGCTCGAGCGGCGGGAGATCGACGCGGTCGCGCTCCCATACCTGCCGGTCGACTCCCCCGTGCTCGCGGCCTTCGAGCGGATCGGCGGCCCGTTCCAGCGGCAGCGGCGGACGCGGCCGCACCGGCGGTGGCGGCTCGACCTCCCGGCGTCGTTCGACGAATTCCTCGCCTCACGCAGCCCGAACACGCGCTGGCGACTTCGCCGCGACGCGCGGCGGCTCGAAGCCGCGTTCGGCGACGAGCTGCGGGTCGAGGTCCTACGGGAGCCGGGGGATCTCGAGCGCCTCTTCGCCGACGTCGAGCGCGTCGCACGGACGACGTACCAGCGTGCGCTCGGCAGGGGCTTCGCGGACACGCCCGAGCGGCGGGCGGTGACGCGGGTCGGCCTCGAGCACGGCTGGGTCCGCACGTACCTCCTCTACCGCGGCGCCGCGCCCGTCGCGTTCTGGGTGTGCTCGCTCTACCGCGGCACGCTGCTCGTCCGGCAGACGGGCTACGACCAGCAGTACGCGGACCTGCGCGTCGGCCTGTACCTGCTCACGCGCGCGATCGAGCGTGCGGTCGACGATCCCGAGATCACGGTGGTCGACTTCGGCCAGGGCGAGGCGGCGTACAAGCAGCAGCTCGGCGGCGAGAGCTGGGAGGAGCGCGACCTGCTCGTCTTCGCACCGACACCGCGCGCCGTCCGGATCAACGTCACCCGCAACGCCGTCCTCGCCGCCGCCGACGTCACCCGGCGGGCACTCGACGCGGTGCAGCTGACCGACCGCATCCGGTCGGGCTGGCGCGGGCGCCTGCGCTCGCCTTCGTAGAATCGCGGGATGGAGGTGCGCAGGCTGATGCGGCTCGCACCTCGCATGGTCCGCCGCTTGCCGAAGATCGCCCGCAACGCCGTGCGCGACCTCCGGTACGGCGGCTTCCTCGGCGGGACTGTGAAGACGCGCTACGGCCACCTCGGCGCGCACGACGTCGGCAACGTCGAGTACGAGGACCTGCCGCCGCTCTTCGAGCCGGCGAACGTGCAGCCGGACGACGTGATCGTCGACGTCGGCGCGGGCAAGGGCCGGTCGATCAACTGGCTGCTCGAGCGGTACCCCGAGAACCGCATCGTCGGGATCGAGCTCGACCCAGAGATCGCGACGAAGACGGCGAAGCGGCTGCGGCGCTTCCCGAACGTGACGATCGTCGCCGGCGATGCGACCGAGCTCCTGCCGCCCGACGGGACGGTCTTCTACCTCTTCAACCCGTTCGACGCGAGCGTGATGCGGCGCTTCATCGACGCGTTCGCCGCCGACGGGATGCACCCGCAGCGGCGAATCGTCTACCACAACTGCAAGGACGTCGAGCTCTTCCGCGCAGACCCGCGGTTCGACGTGCGGGAGATCACGCTTCCGTCGGGCAGCTTCCGCGCCGCCCTCGTCACGCTGCGATGATCGCCGCGCGCGGCCGCAGCCGCGGCAGCAGCGCGCACCAGACGGCCGCGTGCACGGCCGACGAGATCGTCACCGCCGCCGCCGCCCCCGTCACGCCCCACTTCCATCCGAAGAGGACGATCAGCGGCAGCAGCACCGCCGACTCGATCCCGTGCGCGATGAGACGCAGCCCCGGCCGTCCGACCGTGACCGCGAACGACTTCGACCACCCGACCACGAGCTGGATCGCCGCCGCGCCGACGACGAGGCGCGCGGCGTCGGTGGCGGGGAGGTACTCGTGGCCGAGGAAGAGCCGGACGAGCCACGGCATCGCCCACAGGAGCGGCGGCAGCAACACCACCATCGCGACGGCCGAGTACGCCATGTAGCGCCGCACGCCCGCGAACACCTTCTCGATCCGCTGGTGCTCCCAGTCGCGCGTCTGCTCCGTGAGCAGGATCATCCGCACCGGCGACGACAGCGCCGCGAACGCCGTCTGCGGCGCCTGCGCGCCGCGGAAGAGACCGACGTCGACCGCGTTGCGGACGATCCCCAGCGTGAGCGGCGCGATCCACGTCCGGAACGAGACGAGTCCGGTGTCGAGCGAGCTCTGCGCGACGAAGGCGAGGATCGGCCGCCGGTCGTCGCCGAGCGGCGACGGCGCCGCCGCCGGGAACCGGCGCAGCGCGACCGCGCCGGCCGTCGCCATCGCCGCCGTCGTCACCACCTGCGCGGCGAGGACGCCGAGCACGGTCGCGGTCACCCCGTGCTGCGACCCCACGGCCAGCCCCGTCAGCCGGAGCGCCATCGACCCGGTCAGCGCGAGCCCGCGGAGGTCGTACCGGCCGCGCAGGATCAGCGCCGCCGCCCCCATCGCCTCGACCGCTTCGAGCGCCGGCAGCGGCGCCGCCGCGAGCATCGCCGTCTCGAGGCCGCGGGCGCCGTGGAAGATCGACTCCACGAACGGCGCCAGCGCCGCGATCAGCGCGCCCGACACGATCGCCGCCGCGAGCTCGAACGAGAACGCGAGCCGCACGAGCCGGTGGAAGCGTCCCCAGTCGTCGCGCGCCGCGTAGCGGAAGCCGTACTTCACGAGCGCCTCGTCGCTCGTCAGCTCGAGGAGCAGCGAGACGAACCCGACCGCTCCCATCACGATCGAGTAGCGCCCCGCGCCCGCGGGGCCGAGCACGCGGAAGACGACGAGCGACCCTGCGATGCCGAGCGCCGTCGAGGCGTAGACGCCGAACGCCGCGGTGAGGCGCCGCCGCGGCAGGCCGGTCAGAAGGCGGCGCAGAAGAAGCTCCCGTGGCGTCGCAGGACGAGCCGGGCCGGCGGCCCGCTCGCTTCGAGCGCCCGGACGGCGGTCCGCAGCGGGCGGGGCAGCGTCCGGCTCTGCGGCAGGAGGAACGGCCGCAGCTCCACGTGCTCGAACCCCGCGCGGCGGAGCTCGCCCGCGATCTCACGGACGTCGTACACCTGCGGCCGCACGTCGAAGACGAGCTTGCCGAGCGTGTAGCTGCGCACGCGCGCGAAGAACGCCGCCCGGTCGCGCGCGTAGTAGAACGCCCGCAGGCAGATCGTGCAGTCGACCGGGCCCGGCGGCTCGTACGCGTCGAGCTCTGCGACGGCGAACGCGACGCCGGGGTTGCGCCTGCGCGCGGCGTCGATCATCGCGTCGCTCCGGTCGACGCCGCTGTACCGAAGGCCGTGCGCGGCGAGCGGCGCGGCCATCACGCCGTCGCCGCACGCGAGGTCGAGCACGCTCTGCCCGCGGCGAAGCGGCGGCCCGAGCTGCGCGATCACCTCCGCGCGCCGACGCGCGTATCCGGCGGGATCGGCGTAGTCGCGCTCCGAGAAGCCCTCCGCCAGGCGGTCGTACTTCGTCTCCGCGCTCACGAGGGCCGGTTCCGCTGCTCCGCCTCCCGTGCGTGCGCATCGGCGGCGGCGTCCGGCCGGGCCGCGATGAACACGGTCGGCGCGAACGCCGAGAGCGCCCGCGGGACCGTGTGCGGCACGACCTCCTCGACCACGAGCCCGGCGCGCTCCACGAGGTACCGGGCGGTCTCGAGCGTGAACTGGTAGTGGTGGACGTCCGCGTCGAAGAAGCCGCGCCCCGCGAACGCACGCCGCGCGAGGCGCGAGCGCGGCAGCACCGTCATGTACAGCACGAGCCGCCCGCTCGGCTTCAGCTTCGGCGCGAGACGGCGGATCAGCGGCCGCGGAGCGTCGAGGTGCTCGAGGATGTCCGAGATCCAGATCGCGTCGAAGCTCGCGTCCTCGAGCTCCGCGCCGCCAGCCTCGACGTCGGCGAGCCGCGCGTCGAGCCCGAGCGAGCGGCAGAACGCGACGTGCTCCGGGACGTTGTCGAGCCCGACGGAGCCGGGCCCGAAGTGGACGAGGCAGTGGCCGAAGGAGCAGCCGACGTCGAGCACCCGCTGCTCGGCGAGCGGCCAGTGCTCGAGCGCGCGCTGCAGGCGGCGCGGCAGCGTCCGGAACCGCCGCCTGATCACGTCCTCCACCTGCTCGGGCGGCAGGGTGCTCCTCGCGCGGACGAGCGACTGGATCTCGTCGATCGACCGGATCACAGCGCCCTCAGCCGCTCCGGGTGCTTGCGCACGAACCGCAGGATGCCCGCCCAGTGCCACAGCGTGCGTCGCGTCAGCCACCGGCGGTCCGTCACCGCCTGGTGGACGTGGCGGACGACGGCATCGGGGACGTACCACCGTTCCCACCCCGCGCGCATGGCGCGGTACTGCAGGTCGATGTCCTCCCCGTACAGGCGGAAGCCCTCGTCGAAGCCGCCGAGCTCCTCGAGCATCGACCGGCGGATGAGGAGGAAGCCGCCGAGCATCCAGTCGGCCTGGACCGGCTCGGTCGGCTGCGGCTCGCCCTCGTGGAAGTGCCGCCGCTGCGGCAGCACCCGCCGGAGCGGCGTCCTCCGCACGACCGTGCCGGTCACGGTCGGGAACCGCCGCCGGGACGGCTGCGGGCTCCCGTCCGGGAACGTCATGCGCGGGCCGGCGACGCCGCAGCGGTCGTGCGCGGCCATGAAGTCGCGGAGCGCGCCGACGGCGCCCGGCTCTGCGACCGCGTCAGGGTTCACCGCGAGCAGCGCCTCGCCGCTCGTGCGGGCGAGGCCGAGGTTGAGGTTCGCCGCGTACCCGAGCGGCCGTTCGTTCTCGAGCGCGGCGACGCCGGGCGGCACCGACCCGGGCACGTTCGAGATCACGAGCAGCTCGTCGACCTGCGGCGCGAGCGCCGGCAGCGACGACTCGAGCTCGCGTGCGCCCTCGTGCGAGACGACGACCGCGGAGACCCTCATCGTCCGAGCACCCGCCGGTACACGTCCGCCGTCCGCCGTGCCGTCTCCTCCCACGAGAACCCGCGTGCGCGCGCGATTCCCGCAGCCGCGAGCCGCTCGCGGTTCTCGAGCGCGTCCTGCACGCTCGCGGCGGCGGCATCGCCCGCGACCTCGCGCAGCGCCGGGTCGTCGGAGATGACGACCGGCGTCCCCGACGCCATCGCCTCGAGCACCGGCAGGCCGAAGCCCTCGAAGCGCGACGGCAGGATCACGGCCGCCGCCCGCCGGTAGAGCTCGGCGAGCTCGACCTTCTCGACGTAGCCGCGGAGGTCGGCGCCGCCCGCGCGCAGCCGCGCGGCGAGCTCGCGGTCCGTCTCGGGGCCGGCGACAACGAGCGGCAAGCCCGCCGCGCGCGCCGCGGCGAGCGCCGCGAGCGGGTCCTTCCGCCGGTGGATCGCACCGACGAAGAGCAGGTAGCCGTCGCGGCCGTCGCCCGGAGCGAACACGGGGTCGACGCCGTGGGGCGTGACCGTCACCTTCGCCGGCGGGACGCCGTAGCGGGAGACGAGGTCGTCGCGCGTGCGCTCCGACACGGCGAGCACGTGGTCGGCGCGGCGCACCGCGCGCGGGACGACGGTGCGGAAGACCAGGCGGTCGACCGGGCCCATCCCGGCGGCGTCGCTCTCGAACGACAGGTCGTGGACCGTGACGACCGCCGCGCCGCCGTAGCCGAGCGGCAGCGCGTGCTGGAAGTGGGCGAGCTCGGGCCGGAGCCGGCGCAGGAGGCGCGGCAGCGTCAGCGCCATGCGCACCTCCTGGAACCTCGTCGAGAGCACGATCGGCTCGACGCCGTCGGGGACCAGCTCCGGGTGGCGCGTCACCGCCGCGAGCTGCAGCTCCGGCGCGACGCGCGGCAGCTCGCGCAGCAGGTTCGACACGTACGTCTCGTCGCCGGTGCGCGCACGGCCGAGCACGTCGGCGTCGACGACGATCACGCGGCCTCCTCGTACACGCGCTCGGTTGCGCGCGCGACGTCCGTCCACCGGGCGACCGCCCGCGGCGCCGGCGGCCGCGCCCGCTCGATGCCGGCGCGGATCGCGCCGACGTCGGTGGGATCGACGTAGACCGCGTCCGCGCCGGCGAGCTCGGCCATCGCGCTGTCCTCGCTGGTGACGATCGCGCATCCGCACGCGAGCGCTTCGGCGACGGGGAGCCCGAACCCCTCGTAGAGCGACGCGTAGACGAGGCACCGTGCGCCGCGATAGAGGCGTGCCAGCTCCTCGTCGCTCACCTCCCCGAGCCACGTCACGTTCGCCGGCGGCTCGACGCCGCCCCAGCCGCGGGCGCCGACGACGCGCAGCTCGCCGTCGACCGCGGCCGCGATCCGGTGCAGGTTCTTGCGCGGCTCGAGCGTGCCGACCGCGAGCACGTAGTCGCCGTCGGCACGCGGCCCGTCGGGCGTGAACACGTCCTCCACCGCGTTCGGCACGACGCGGATCTTGCGCTCGTCGGTCCCGAGGAGCGCGACGAGCTCGTGCTTCGTGAACTCGGAGACGGTGATGACGCGTGTCGCCGCCGCGACGACGCGCGGGACGGCGAACCGCGAGTACGTCCGCGTCCAGCGGTTGAACCAGGCCGGCTCGCGCAACACGCCGAGGTCGTGCACGGTCACGACGAGCGGCACGCGCGACGAGAACGGGCCGCGGAACGTCGGGCAGTGCAGCAGGTCGACCCCCGTCGGCCGGAGGCGCGGGTACCAGAGAGCGTCGGCGACGGCGGTGCGCGCTCGAGAGGTCGCGGGGAACGCCACCTCGCGGACCTGCACGTCGAGGTGGCCGAGCAGCCCGCGGAGGTAGCGGGCGGTGCCCGCGCGCGTCTGCCGGAGCGGCGTCGTGTCGATCGCTACGCGAATCGCCGGTACCCCTCGAGGAAGGTCGCGCCGGTGCGCTCCCAGCTGAAGCCGGCCGCGTGCGCGAGCCCCCTCGCGCGAAGCTCGTCGCGGCGCTCGAGCGCATCGCGAATCGCCGCTGCGAACGACTCGGCGCTCTCGGGATCGGCGCGGACCGCGGCGTCGCCGCAGGCCTCGTCGAGCGACGGATGCGACGACGCGACCACCGGTGTGCCCGAGGCCATCGCCTCCGTGATCGGCATCCCGAAGCCCTCGAACCGCGACGGGTAGACGACCGCCGCCGCCCCGCGGTAGAAGCGGGCGAGCTCCTCGTCCGAGACGCGGCCGAGCCTGACCACCCCCGGCCGGTCGAGCTGCGGCTGCTCGCCCCATCCCTGCCCGCCCGCGACCGCGAGCGCGATCTCCTCCTCACCGAGGAGCGCGTACGCGTCGACGAGCGTCGCGAGGTTCTTGCGCGGCTCGAGCGTCGCGACGGTCAGCAGGTACGGCCGTCCGAGGTCGGCGGCCTCGCCGTGCGGGTGGAACTCGGCGCCGATCCCCGGATGCGCGACGACGACGCGGTCGCGCGCGAACCCGAGCGTCGCTGCGACGTCGTCGGCGGTGAAGGCGGAGTTCGCGAAGATCACGTCGCACGTACGGGCGGCGTTCGCGTACTTGCGCGAATGCATGGCGCGCGTGCGCGGCGTCACCCACTCGGGAAAGTGGAGCGGGACGAGGTCGTGGACCGTCGTCGCCCGCAGGCCGTGCCGCTGCGGCGGGTACATCCAGTCGGTGAAGTGGAGGACGTCGAAGCGGCCGAGCCACCACTCCGCCGGCGGCCAGGCGAGGCGCGACCACGCCGTTCGCCAGCCGTGCGCGCCGATGAGCGTCTTCAGCCGAAGGTCGACGCGGATGCCCTCGAGCGTCTCCGGGATCACGCGCCGCCCCTCCGGCGACGTCGGCGCGAAGGCGACGACCGTGTCGCCTTCCCGTGCGGCGGCGTCCGCGAGGCCCGCGAGCGATCCGCGAATGTAGTTGTTGACGCCCGTCCGTTCGTGCGACAGCGGCGAGACGTCGAACGCGATCCTCACCGTTCGTAGTCGAACGAGAGGAAATGCACGCCGAGCGCGCGCTCGTCGCCGTGGCCGGGGACCTTCGTGTGCGGGACGGCGAACGCGACCGTGCAGACACCCCGTCCGGTCGGCCTGAGGGGCAGCGAGGCCGTCGTCGTGCCCGTGGGCGGCACGACGATGCGGCGGTCGCCCGTGACCACGACCTGCGGGCGAGGGAAGAGCGTCGCGTCGCTCCCGAGCGTCACGTTCAGCGTGCCGCCGGTGCACGGCCTGCGGACGTACGTGACGTGCCTTCCCGACCAGCTGTCGGGATAGACGCCGGTGACGCGCGTCGGCACGATCAACGGCCCGTCGACCCGGAACAGCGTGACGCCGATCGCGGGGTCGGCGGCGACGGGCGTGCCGACGACGTCGTGCGCGAGCGCGTAGTCCACGTGCTGTCCCGCCAGGCGGCTCTCGGGGAGGGGATCCGGGACGCGCCCGACGCCGTGGAAGAGCACGGTCCGGACGCTGCGGTTGAAGAACTCGTTCTCCCACACCGTCTCGTCGGTCGTCGACGCGTCGCGGAGGATCGCCACCGACGCGTGCGGCCCGACCGCGCGGTCGATCCAGTTCGCGTGCGGGTCGCGGATGCCGGCCCAGAGCTTGCCGAGCGAGGCCTGGTGGATGCCGTGCCGGCCGTTCTCGACGACGAGCGTCGTCAGCACGAAGTAGACGGCGACGAGCACCGGGAGGGCGAGCAGGTACCGCGCCGGCCAGACCACGAACGCCGCGGCGGCGGCGAGCGACACCGCGAGCGCGGCCCAGCGCACCTGCCCGATCGTGATCCAGTGGTCCTGCACCCACCACCAGGGGAGCAGGGCGAACGTGTCGGCGACCGCGGCGGTGTTGATGAAGCGCGGGAAGTCCACGAAGACGGGAAGGACACCCGCGACCGCGCCCGCGGCGAGCGTGGCCCGCCGCGGACGCGGCAGCATGAAGAGAGCGACGAGCGCGAGCGGCGCGACGTAGAAGAGGTTCCGCTCCTCGATCTTGTCGACCGACGTCTGCGAGGCGAACGCGGCCACCTCGAGCAGGAAGAACACGAACACGGCGAGCGTCGCGGCCGCGAACGCACGCGCGCGTCCCGGCGCGAGCCACAACGCGACGAGCGCGGCGAACGGCAGCACGCCGAGGTAGAGGTCGATCTCGGCGAGGTGGTAGAGGACGAAGTGAAGGACGCCGCCGACCGAGTAGGAGCCGGAGACGGCAGCGCGATACGCACCGAGGAGGCTGAGCGGCGAACGGCCGCGGGCGAGCGTCGCGACGAGCGCGAGCAGGACGCCGCCGGCGACGACGCCGTAGAGCACCGCGAACGACCGCAGCCGGCGCGGCGCGTAGAGGAGCGGCGCGCACAGCGCGGCGGGGACGAGTGCGATCGCCTGCTGGCGGGTCACGTACGCGAGCGCGCACAGGCCGAGCAGCACCAGCTGCCTCGGCGCCGTCGGGCGCTCGAGCACGAGCACGAGCGCGAGCACGCACGTCACGAAGAGCGGATAGAACGCGTTCTCCGTCATCAACGTGCCGGTGTAGAGCATCGACGGCACCATCACCGTCAGCGCGGCGGCGACCAGCGAGCTCGCGGGCTGGAGCACGCGCCGCGCGAGGAAGTACGCGGGCACCGCCGCGAGCGACATGACGACGCTGTTGATCGCCTTCGCCGCTGCGTAGGCGTCGGGAACCGACTCGAACAGCCGCCACGCGGGTGCGATCAGCACCGGGTAGACGAAGCCGTAGCCGTGACTCGGGACGCCGCGGACGAGGAAGCTGCCGTGTGCCGCGAACGACTTCGCGAGCTCCGAGTAGACGAGCTCGTCCACCATGATCCACGGCGCCACCAGCCGGTGCGCGAGCGCGATCCGCACGGTCGCGGAGGCGACCACGATCCCGGCGAGCCACACCCACGCCGGAATCGCGACGGCGCGGGTGCGCACGGCGGTCACCGCTGCGCTCACGCGATGCCGGCGGCGCGCGCGGCGCGGGCGAGCTCGGCCGGGTCGTCGACGCCGACCTCCGCCGCCGCCTCCGCGATCCGCATCAGCACCGCGTCCGACACCGCGCCGCCGCCGGCGGCGGCGGCGAGCGCGTCCGCGTAGCGGTCGGCGCTGCGACCGAGGTCGTGCTCGCGGCGGACGTACGCGCGCGCCGCCTCCCCGAGCTCCGCTGCGTGATCCGCGGCGAGCTCGAGGGCGGCCGCGATCGTCGGCACCTCGTACTCGTCGACCGGGATCTTCAGCGCCACGTCGTCCGGCAGCTCCGCGAACCAGCCGACGTCCGAGACGAGCATCGGCTTCCCCTCGCCGAGGCCGCGGATGACCGAGCCGGACGTCTCGCCCATCGTCGGCGAGCGCAGGTTCACGAGCACGTCGCAGGCGGCGAGCAGCGACCACAGGCGCTCCTCCGGCACGTAGTCCTCGTGCCGGATCGCGTCGCCGCCGAGGCCGAGGCGCTCGAGGCGCCGCCCCAGGTCGAATCGCTCGCCGGTCGCTCCGACGAGGAGCAGCCGCGCGCCGGGCCGGCGCCTGCGCAGCAGCGCGAACGCCTCGAGGAGCTGCGGGATCCGCTTGTTGACGTTCAGGTAGCCGAAACAGCCGATGAGCGGCTCCCCGCTCACCTCCGCCGGCTCCGCGCGCACCTCGGGCCACGCCGGGTGCGGGATGCGGTGGATCGGCCCCGCGAAGCCCGCCGAGCGCGCACGCTCCTCGACGTAGCGCGAGTGGACGATCAGCGCCTGCGCCAGGTCGAGGACGGCGCCGGCGAGCGGGAACCGCTCCGGCTGCGTCTCCCACACGAGCGGGAGCAGGTTGTCGGCGACCCCGAGCGCGAGCAGGCGGCCGACGACGCCGAAGTCGCGCTCCATCGCCTCGAAGTAGCCGCGCGCGTCGCCGCGCCCGAGCGTGATGCCCGAGATCAGGTGGTGGAGCACGAACTCGTGCAGGACGACGACGCCAGGCCGCCGGCGGAGCGCGTCGACGATCCAGCCGTGGGCGTCCGGATCGTTGCCGACGTGGTAGAGCCCGACGTCCGCATCCGGTGCACGCATGCGCGGCGCCGCGACGACGACGTGCTCGACACGCTCGCGCAGCGCGGGCAGGAGGAGCGCAGAGTAGTCCGCGATCCCGGACCGGGACGGCGGCATCGGCGAGTAGTACGCGACCTTCACGCGGCGCTCACTCGAGGAGGGCGTCGATGCATGCATCCCACGTGACGCGCTCCGCAACCGCCTTCCCCGCGCGCCCCCACGCCTTCGCCTGCTCGCGGTCGCGTGCCACCTCTGCGCACGCGGTCGCGAGCTCGCGGGGGCTCGGCTCGACGACGAGCCCCGTGACGCGGTCGTGGACGACCTCGAGCGGCCCGCCCGAGTCGCGCGTCGTGATCACCGGCTTCTCCGACAGGAACGCCTCGTACGGAACCATCCCGAAGTCCTCGTCGACGGGTGCGTAGTAGACGGCGAGGCAGCGCGCGTAGAGATCCGCGAGCCGCTCGTCGTCGACGCGCCCCGCGAACTCGACCTGACCGTTCAA
>Ga0070741_10010808_pt1 | contig 17090 bp, 13 predicted proteins | sample Coa_R1_4_FD_66440 | JGI IMG/M metagenome (GOLD analysis project Ga0070741, IMG submission 66440) | Surface soil microbial communities from Centralia Pennsylvania, which are recovering from an underground coalmine fire - Coalmine... | ecosystem: Environmental > Terrestrial > Soil > Unclassified ...
ACGCGATCCGTTTCGGCCGCATTCGGATTGATGGTGGGGTCGGGGTCGTCGTAATTGCGCCGCACGAAGCCCGCGCCCCATTGGAACGTCCATGGATATTGCGCCTGCCATAGCGGGTTGTTGAAGGTCCAGGCGAAACCGCCCGACACCGCCATCTCCCAGTCGGTATAGAAGTCGGCCTTGGCGTCCTCGCGCTGGGCGTAGGCTTGCGTGGTGATCACGAAGCCGGGCGAGAGATAATAAGAGTAGGTCGCGCCGAGCCGGGTCTGCCAGCCGGTGCGGAGCGAATTGGTGGGAAGGTCGGAGGTGTCGTTGAACTGGCGGTCGCGCGTCTCGAGCCTGGCGTCGAGCACGCTTTGCGGGGCGGCGAAGGAGAGGAAGCGGACGCCGGCGCCGGGCGCGCCGAAATAGTAGTCGTAGCCGAGATAAGCGAGGTCGCCGATGGCGTAGATGTAGCCGCGCGAGTTGTCGATGCCGAAGCGCCGCAAATTGAAGCTCGGGCCGATCGTCGCCTCGAAGAAGTCTAGGCTGATGTCGCTCAGCGAATTGTCGAAATAGGCGGTCGAATAAGCGAGCGCGTCGACCTCGATGCGGTCGCCCTGCTTCAAGTTCCAGTTGTAGTGCAGCGTGCCGATGTTGAGCGCGCTCCAGCCCTCGTGGCCGACGGTCTGACTGTCGATGGTGAAGTCGATGCCGTTCAGCGTCACGCTCTGCGTGCCGGGGCCGGAATTGGCGTTGCTCTCCCACCGGATGGCCGAGAAGATGGTGGCCGAGAAGGGGGGCGGGTCCTGGGTGAGCGACATCTGCGCGAGGTACATCTTGATCTGATTTGCGACCTCGGGCGGAACTTTCGGGTTGGCCAGCGCTTGTGCGAAGTAGGAGCGGGAGACCTCGTAGGCGCCGATCTTGTAATAGAGCGCACCGAGCTCGAGCTGGAGGCGAGGGGTGTTCGGCGCATAGATCAGCATGCGCTCGAGCGTCGAGATGGCGCCCTCGTAGTCGCCGGCTTCGGAGGAGAGCTTGGCATATTCGAAGGCGAGGTCGAGATCGTTCGGCCGCGCCAGCATCTGCTTGAGCAGGGCCTCGCGCTGGGCATCGAAACCTGTCGCTTGAGCAAGTGCCATAGACGGCGCGGTCGCGGTCGCGACCAGAGCCGCGATCGCAAGCGCGATCGCGCACTTCATCCACCCCGTCATTTCGCCGCTCGGCCTTTCTTGAGGCATCCCAGGAACCGATTCCCAAGATGCCGCCCTTCCCGGCCAGACGTTAGCCAGTTAACCCTTTGCCAGCAAGGGCTGGACGGCGTTTTCTGAATATTTTCAAAGGTCCTGTGGCAGAGTAAGCACGCGATTCGTCAAGCATGGTTAACGCTATGACCGGGGTGCAAGAGGACCAGGGCAAGGTATTGGAATTCCTCGCTCTGCCTAAGGCCTATCCCGATCGGCCGAGGACCGTGGAACGGATCGAGACCCACGCCTCGGTCGTGTTTCTTGCCGGCGACTTCGCCTACAAGGTGAAGCGCGCGGTCAAATACCCGTTTCTCGATTTTTCCACCCTCGAGAAACGGAGGCTGGCCGCCGAGAACGAGCTCCGCATCAACCGGCGGACGGCGCCCGGCCTCTATCTCGACGTCCTCCCCGTTACTCTCGGGCCTCAAGGCCGCCTTGCCCTCGGTGGCACGGGCGAGGTGGTGGAGTGGGTGCTCCGCATGCGGCGTTTCGATCAGCGGTGCCTCTATGAGCGCATGGCGGAGGAGGGCCGGCTCGAGCTTGCCGCGATGCGTCCGCTTGCCGAGGCGATCGCCGCCTTCCATGCCGATGCCGCTCGCTCTCTTACCGTTGGGCAGTGGATGCGTCAGCTCGGCGGCATTCTCGATGAGCACGAGAGGATGCTCGGCGCCCGTCCCGATCTCTTCCCAGCCGAGGAGGCGAAGGGCCTCATTGCGGCGAGCCGGGCCGCATTTGCCGACCTTTTGCCGCTAATTGAGTCGCGTTCGCGGGGCGGTTTCGTGCGCCATTGCCACGGCGATCTTCACTTGCGCAACATCGTCGAGATCGAAGCAAAACCCGTCCTGTTCGATGCCATCGAATTCGACGATGCGCTCGCCACGATCGACGTCCTCTACGACCTCGCCTTCCTCGTCATGGACCTCGGCAAGCGGAAGCTTGCGGGCCATGCCAACGCCGTGCTCAACGCTTATCTCGATGCCGACGGAAGCTCCGGCAATCTCTTGGGGCTCGCGGCTCTTCCGCTCTTCCTCTCGCTGCGGGCGATGATCAGGGCGAAGGTCGAGACGCTGCGTGCGGGTGCGGCCGAAGAGGCGAGGGACGAGGCCGAGGGTGAGGCGCGCAACTATTTCGCGCTTGCCCGGGCGTTTCTACAAGTCCCGGATAGGCCTAAGCTTATCGCCATCGGCGGGTTGTCGGGCTCGGGCAAGTCGGCGGTGGCGGCGGCGATTTCCCCTCGTCTTGGCGCCTTCCCGGGGGCGGTGCATGTGCGGAGCGACGTCGAGCGCAAGCGCCTGTTCGGGGTTTCTCCCGAGGTCCGCCTCCCGGCCGAAGCCTACCTCGCGGGAATTTCCGACGAGGTCTATGCCATCTGCCGCAAGCGCGCGCGGTTTGCGCTCCGCTCAGGCCGCACGGTGATCGTCGATGCCGTCCATGCCAAACCCGAGGAGCGGGCGGCGATCGAGGCCCTCGCCGCCGAGGAGGGCGTTCCGTTCACGGGGCTCTGGCTCGAAGCCCCGCGCGAGGTCATGCGGGCGCGGGTGGCGAAGCGTCTCCATGATGCATCCGACGCCACGCCTTCCGTGGTCGACGAGCAGCTCCGTTACGAGATCGGCCCGCAAAACTTCGAACTGATCGACGCCGGGCTTCCGCTTGCACAAGTTGCTCACGCCGCGCTCGAGGCCATCGGCGCCGCGCCTAACCGGACGGCCTAGCTTCACCCTTTGCTAACCCACCTTGGCTGAGAGTGGCCGTGGCGCGCCTTTTCATGGACCCGGGCCTCCATAGCAGGCCGTCCGGCGCCTTGGGCATGCCCTGTCGGGGGGCCTGACATTGAGTGAAGTGGCTGGGCGTAGCCCCGCTCCTGAAGCGGGTGGCGCAGGCGCGTTCGCGACTTCTGTCGAGGGGCGGCGAACGCACCTCCTCATTGCGCTCGCGCTCGCGGCAAGCCTCGGAGCGGTACTTGCGGCCTGCGGGGGCAACGGGCCGCAGCTTGGCGAGCGCGTCATTCCGCTCGGCCAGCCGGTGCCCAAGGGCGGCGGCGTGTACATGGTCGGCAAGCCCTATCAGATCGGCGGCATCTGGTACACGCCGCGCGAAGATCCGACCTATAACCGCGTCGGGCGGGCGTCTTGGTACGGCGAGTTGTTCCACGGCCGCCGTACCGCAAATGGCGAGATCTACGACATGGATCGGCTGTCGGCGGCGAGCCCCATCCTGCCGCTTCCCGTCTATGTGCAGGTGACCAATCTCGAGAATGGACGGACGATCGTGGTGCGGGTCAACGATCGCGGTCCTTACGCCAATGACCGCATCCTCGACCTGTCCCGCCGCTCGGCCGAGGTGCTCGGCTTCCGTGGAAGCGGAACGGCGCTCGTGCGCGTCAAATATCTCGGCCGCGCGCCGTTGAGCGGGGACGACCGCTACGAGCAGAAATTCCTTGCGAGCCAAAGCTTCATGCAGGTGGCCGCCAAGGGCTCGCGCAAAGGCAAGGCCCCCAAGGCCGACATCGTAAGCCTCCCGCCCGAGAACCCCGAAAACCTCGAGACGCCGTGGAAGGAGGCGCCACCGCAGCCGGCCGCAACGGCTGGTACAGAGGAGACGGTGCGCCGGGCGTCCTTGCCGCCGGCCAAGAAGGGTCAACCCGCGCAGGATCAAGCGGTATCCTACGGTTGGACCATCGTCGCGCCGCCGAAGGAGGCGGAAGCCATCCCCTTCGACGGCCCGCTCTACTGGCAGGCAAGCCCGCGGGCTGCCCAGGTGTCGCAACCGTCGGCGACCGGATCGCTGCCGCAAGCTGCCGGCCCAGGAGGAGGCTTCCTGATCCAGGCGGGGTCCTTCAAGAACCGGGAAAATGCCGACCGAGCGCGCGCAGCGCTCTCGCCGATCGGGCCGGTCGAATTGGCGGAAACAGGCGCTGCCGGCAACCTCTATTTCCGGGTGAGACTCGGCCCTTTTGCCGATCGAGGGGCGGCCGAGGCCGCGCTTTCCAAGGTCGCACAAGCCGGCTATCAAGGCGCCACGATTGTCGCCAAGAAATAGCGCGCTCTCGCTCGCGCGAGTTGCTTTTTTGCCTTAGTCGCTCGATATTTCCTGTTGGGGATCGGCATGGTGGCCGTCCGCGTATCCAATTCAACCTTGCCACGGCAGAGCGTGCACGCGTTGCGACTTGATAGGTGGATCAAGCTCACGGCGGCGGTGGCGTTCGCGGTGATGGCCGCGGCGCCCGTCGCAGCCTTGGGACGCGATGCCGCCGCTCCCTCGGGGCCGATCGAGACCAAGGCCAAGCATGCCCTGCTCATGGACGCCGACGCCAATCTCGTCCTGTTCGAGAAGGATGCCGACGCGCTCGTGCCGCCCGCCAGCATGAGCAAGCTGATGACGCTCGCGATCGTGTTTCGCGAGCTCAAGGCGGGGCACATCACGCTCGATACCGAATTTCCCGTGAGCGAACATGCCTGGCGCACCGGCGGCGCCCCGTCTGGCTCATCCGCCATGTTCGCGCCGCTCAACAGCAAGGTCACGGTGTCGGACCTCATCCAGGGGATCACCGTGCAGTCGGCGAACGACGCGGCCATCATCCTCGCCGAGGGCATCTCGGGCACAGAGGACGCATTCGCCAAGGAAATGAATAAATTCGCCCGCGAAATTGGCCTCACCAAGTCGACCTTCGTGAATGCCACCGGGCTACCGGCCGAAGGTCATCTGATGACGGCGCGCGAGCTCGGCATTCTCGCCCGCTATCTGATCTACACCTACCCCGAATACTACCACTTCTTCGGTGAGCCCGAGTTCAAGTATCGCGAGAAGTTCGTATTCCGGAACCGCAATCCGCTGATCGGCTCCGACCTCGGCGTCGACGGGCTCAAGACCGGGTTCATCGAAGAGGCGGGGTATGGTCTCGTCGCGAGCGCCAAGCGCGGCGACCAGCGCCTGATCCTCGTCGTCAACGGCCTCGACAGCAAACAGGACCGCGAGGGCGAGCCGCGCAGGCTGCTCGAGTGGGGATTCAAGAACTTCAGGCCGTTCAGGCTGTTCGACCAAGGCCAGAAAGTGAGCGACGCTCTCGTATGGGGTGGCACCCAGCATTACGTGCCGCTCGTCGGCGCCGGCAATATCGACATCATCCTGCCGATCAATTCCAGCGGCAAGGTGTCGGCGTCGGTCGTTTATCAAGGGCCGATCAAGGCGCCGATCCGCAAGGGCGACAAGGTGGCGGTGCTGCGCGTGACCTCGACCGAATCCTCGGCGACCAACGAGATCCCGCTTTATGCCGGCGACGACATCGCCCAAAGCAACTTCGCCATGCGCGGGCTGGACTCTTTATTCGTGCTGGCATTCGGCTGGCTGCTATAATTTCTCATCATGATGCAGCGCGCAGCGGTCGAAACCGGCCGATTCATAACGTTCGAAGGCGGGGAGGGCAGCGGCAAGTCGACCCAGGCCGGCATCCTCGCCAACCGGCTGACGCGCGCCGGCCGTCAGGTGTTCTCGACGCGTGAGCCCGGCGGCACACCCGCTGCCGAGGAAATCCGCGAAGCTCTGCTCTCGGGCAAGGTGTGGCAATACGGGCCTTTTGCCGAGGCCTTGATGTTCTCCGTGGCGCGCGCGGATCACGTCGAGAATGCGATCGGGCAAGCGCTGCTGTCCGGCAAATGGGTGGTGTGCGACCGCTTCCTCGATTCGACGCGAGCCTACCAGGGAGCGACGGCCGGCGTGCCGCGGGCCCTCATCAACGCGCTCGAACGTATTACGCTGTCAGGGCTTCTGCCCGACATCACCTTCATCCTCGACATTCCTCCCGAGGAGGGCCTCGCGCGCGCGGCCGAGCGCCGCGGCGTGCAGGTTCCCGACCGATTCGAAAGCCAGGAGCTGATGCTGCACGAGCGGGTGCGCCGCGCCTTCCTCGACATCGCCGAGGAGGAACCCGATCGCTGCGTGGTGATCGACGCGAGCCAGCCGGAGGCGATGGTCGCCGAGGACGTGTGGGAAGTCGTCCTCAATCGCTTGAGCCCATGAGCGCAGCGGCGGAGCGTCAGCGCGCCGCTCCCGCCGAGCCTGACCGGCTGGAAGGCTTCTCCTCTCCGCGCGAGGTCGATCGCGTATTCGGTCACGAGGCGGCAATCGCCGAGTTCGAGGACGCACTTCGCTCGGGCCGCATGCATCATGCGTGGCTTCTGACGGGGCCCGAGGGGATCGGCAAGGCGACGCTTGCCTATCGCTTCGCCCGCACCGTGCTTGCCCACGGCGGGCACTATGGCGAGGCTGAAGCGATCTTCCGCAAAGTCGCGGCGCTTTCCCACCCCAACCTTCTGCTGCTGCTCCGCGCCTATAATGAGAAGACGAAACGCTACGGCCAGTGGATCAGTGTCGACGAGGTGAGGCGCCTGCGCGCCTTTCTCGGCAACACCGCGGGCGAAAGCGGCTGGCGCGTGGTCATCGTCGACCGCGCCGACGAGCTCAATACCAACGCGGCGAATGCGCTTCTAAAGGCCTTGGAGGAACCCCCCGGGCAGACCCTCTTTCTGCTGATCTCGGCCGCCGAGGGGAGGCTTCCGGTCACCATCCGCTCGCGCGCACGCACGCTGCGCCTTTTCCCCCTCCAAGAGTCCGACGTCGAACGAGCCGTGCGCGCCGCCCTCGCGCGCGACGGATACGAGACCGATGAGGCGACGCTGGCGACGGCGCTTGCCCTCGCGCAAGGGAGCGTGCGCCGCGCGCTCGAATTGATCTCGAGCGAGGGGATCGGACTCTACGGCGAGATCATCGACACGTTCGCCAGGCTGCCCGAGCTCGACGCGACGCGCCTGCATAAGGTGGTGGACGGGCTTTCAAATGCGAGCGAAAGCGAGCGGCTCGAACTCTATTTCTCGCTCCTGCTCGGCCTCATCGAGCGGCTGATCCGCTTTGCGGCGACAGGAGAGGGGGCCACGGATCGCGAGCGGGAGCTTGGCTTGCGCCTTTTGTCGCGCGCCAATCTCGCTTATTGGGCGGGAGCCTGGGAGGCGATCGCCGAGGAAAGGTCGGAGGCTATCGCGCTCAACCTCGACAAGAGCCTGCTCGTACTCGACGCCTGGTTCCGCCTGCAGAAGCTTGCGCGCGAACACCCTGTTTAGCTCATTGCGCAGGCGCGCTTGCCTGTGCTTGCGACTAAGGGCTATTCAAGCCCCATGGCGGACACGGTTTCCTACTACATCACCACGGCCATCTCCTATCCGAACGATGCGCCCCATATCGGGCACGCCTACGAGGCGGTCGCCACGGACGCGCTCGCGCGCTTCCGGCGCCTCCAGGGCCGCGATGTCTTCTTCCTCACCGGCACCGACGAGCACGGCATCAAGATGCTCCAGACCGCCAAGGCGCAAGGCATCACCGCGGCCGAGCTCGCCGACCGCAACACGCCCAAGTTCCGCGACATGGCGCGCGTGCTCGAGTGCTCCAACGACGATTTCATCTCGACCCGTGAGGAGCGGCACAAGCGCGCCTGCCAGGAGCTGTGGCGGCGCATGCAGGCGGCAGGCGACATCTATCTCGGCAAATATGCGGGATGGTACTCAGTGCGCGATGAGGCCTATTACGACGAAAGCGAGCTGAAAGAGGGATCGGACGGCAAGAAGCTCTCGCCGCAGGGAACGCCGGTCGAGTGGGTCGAGGAGGAGAGCTATTTCTTCAGGCTCTCGGCCTATCAGGACAGGCTGCTCGCCTATTACGAATCCCATCCTCAGTTCATCGGGCCGGACACGCGCGCGAACGAAGTGAAGAGTTTCGTGCGCGGCGGCCTGCAAGACCTTTCCATCTCGCGCACGACCTTCGACTGGGGCATTCCCGTGCCGGGCGATCCCAAGCACATCATGTATGTGTGGGTCGATGCCCTCACCAATTACCTTACCGGCGTCGGCTTCCCCGACGAGAATTGCGAGACGTTCCGGCGTTATTGGCCGGCCGACGTGCATATCATCGGCAAGGACATCGTGCGCTTTCACGCCGTCTATTGGCCGGCTTTCCTCATGTCGGCGGGCGTTGAGCCTCCCGAGCGCGTGTTCGGCCACGGCTTCCTGTATAGCCGCGGCGAGAAGATGTCCAAATCGATCGGCAACGTGGTCGATCCCTTCGCGCTCACCAAGGAATTCGGCGCCGATCAGCTTCGCTACTTCCTCCTGCGCGAGGTCCCCTTCGGGCAGGACGGCAATTACAGCCGCGAGGCCATCATCCAGCGCATCAATGCCGACCTTGCCAACGATCTCGGCAATCTCGCCCAGCGGTCGCTGTCGATGATCGCCAAGAATTGCGGAGGTGTTGTGCCGAAGCCAGGCGCGTTCACACCGGCCGACCGAGCGATCCTTGCCTCCGCCGATGCGGCGCTCGCGCGCGTCGGCGCCGCGATCGACGAATTCGCCATCCACCGCGCGCTCGAGATCGTTTGGGCGCTGGTCGCCGACGCCAACCGCTACTTCGCCGGCGAGGAGCCGTGGGCGCACAAGAAGACGAATCCGGAGCGCATGGGAACGATCCTCTACGTCACGGCCGAGGTGACGCGGCAAATCGCCATTCTGGTGCAGCCGGCGATGCCGAAGAGCGCGGGGCTCCTGCTCGATCAGCTCGGCGTGGCCGAGGATGAGCGCGATTTTGCCGCGCTCGGCGTCAAGGGACGCCTCAAGCCTGGCGTGAAACTGCCGCAGCCTGCCCCCGTCTTTCCGCGTTATGTCGACACGGACAGCGAGGCCGCCGCGTCCTAGCGCCTGTTACCCGTGGCAGAGTTGCAAAATCCTCGCCTCGTCGACTCCCTCGACAAGGACGCCGCCGATTACGGTACGCGGGACGGCCGTGTCGCCAAACCGCCGTATCATGAGCGCTTGGACTTTTGGCGTCGTCGCATCGAGGATTCTGTAGCTGATGTGATTGCGGGCCAGGATTGCCCTGACCTGTCTGCAATAGGGGACACCACCACGCGTTATACAAAGTGACGCTCTTGCTACAGCCCGCTCCGACCGGTTCGGCGCTGATGACGGACAGCGTGACCGCGATGGCGGCAACTACGATCCCGCGATTGACAGCGAACATGCGCTTCGGCATCGACAAGCCCTTATTGCTCCGTTGGCCTATATGCGGCACATAGTGCTCCTGACCGGCCCTTAGCCTAGCAGCTTGAAGAATATCGGATCTTTCATTCTTCCGTGATGCTGATCGACAGCCACTGCCATCTCGATTTTCCCGAGCTTGCCGCCGACCTCGACGGCGTGCTTGCGCGCGCGCGGGGCGCCGGCGTCGATCTGATGCTCACCGTCTCGACCAGAGTCCGCCGCTTCGCGGCGATCAAGGCGATCGCAGAGGCGCATGAGAATGTGTTCTGCTCGGTCGGCACGCATCCGCACCACGCCGCTGAAGAAACCGACGTCACCGTCGAGGAGCTGATCGAGCTTGCGCGCCATGCCAAGGTCGTGGCGATCGGCGAGGCCGGCCTCGACTACCACTATGACTACAGTCCGCGCGGCGTTCAGGAGAAGAGCTTCCGCACCCACATCGCCGCCGCGCGCAAGACGGGCCTGCCGCTCATTATCCATGCCCGCGAAGCCGATGCCGATATCGCCCGCATTCTCGAGGAGGAGACGAAGGAGGGCGCCTTTTCCTTCGTACTGCATTGCTTCACGAGCGGCGCGGAGCTTGCGCGCGCCGGTCTTGCGCTCGGCGGCTATATCTCCTTCTCAGGCGTCGTCACGTTCAAGAACGCGGAGCATTTGCGCGAGATCGCGCTTTCCGCTCCGCGCGACCGCCTCCTGGTCGAGACCGACGCGCCCTATCTTGCCCCGGTGCCCATGCGGGGAAAGGTCAACGAGCCAGCCTTCGTCGCGCACACGGCGGCACGGCTCGCCGAGCTCCGGGGCGTGAGCGGCGAAGAGCTCGCGCGCACCACGAGCGCGAACTTCTTTCGCCTGTTCAACAAGGTGCCGCGCACGAGCCGGGCCAGCCCGCAAAGCGCCGCATGAGCCTCAAGGTCACCATCCTCGGCTGCGGCACGTCCGGCGGCGTGCCGCGCATCGGCAATGTGTGGGGGGCGTGCGACCCGTCGAACCCCAGGAATCGCCGGCGGCGCTGCGCGCTTCTGGTCCAGCGCGAGGGCGCGAAGGGGATGACCAATGTCCTGGTCGATACTCCGCCCGACCTACGCGAGGGACTACTCGACGCCAATGTCGGGCTGCTCGATGGGGTGCTCTATACCCACGACCACGCCGATCACACCCACGGCATCGATGACCTGCGGGTCGTCGTCTATAACGGTAACCAGCGCCTCAAGGTTTATTCCGACAAGACGACGTTAGAGGTGCTTCGCCAGCGCTTCGACTATTGCTTCGAAACGCCTGCGGGCAGCGACTATCCAGCGGTCCTTCTCGCCCAGGAAATCGTTGCCGGGCAGGCCGTGCCAATCGAGGGACGGGGCGGGGCGATCGAGGCGCTCGCCTTCCGGCAAATCCACGGGCGCGGCACGTCGCTCGGCTTCCGCTTCGGCGGTCTCGCCTATTCGCCCGATGTGAGCGATTTCCCGGAGGAATCGCTCGAGCTCCTGCGCGGGCTCGACATCTGGATCATCGATGCCCTTCGCTACACGTTTCACCCGAGCCATTTCTCGGTCGGCCAAGCTCTTGAGTGGATCGACAAGCTGAAGCCGAAGCGCGCGATCCTCACGCATATGCATATCGATCTCGATTACGCGACGCTTGCCCTCGAGCTGCCGCAGGGCGTCGAGCCCGCCTATGACGGCATGGTGCTCGAGGTCGCCGGGTGAGGAAACTCAAGACTCGATGATCTCGCCCGTCCTGGCGAAAGACGGCATGGCGAGCTCGACGAAAATCTCGGCGACCTGCTCCGGCGTGGGGAGGCTCGCCTGATCCTCGCCCGGATAGGCCTCGGCGCGCATGCGCGTCGCGGTCGCGCCCGGATCGACGATGTTGACCTTGATCGCGCTGTCGGCGGTCTCGTTGGCGTAGGTCCTGGCGAGCGTTTCGAGCGCGGCCTTCGACACGGAGTAGGGGGCCCAGTAAGCCTTGGCGGTGCGCGCGACGCTTGACGTCACGAAGATCACGCGGCCGGCATCGGAGCGGCGGAGCAGAGGATCGAGCGTACGGATGAGCCGCCAATTGGCGGTGACGTTGGTTGCCATGACGCGCTCCCAGTGCTCGGAGGCGATATGCGTGAGCGGGGAGAGGCGCCCGAGGATGGCGGCGTTGCCGACGAAAATATCGAGCCGGCCGAAGCGCTCATAGAGCGTGGGGCCGAGCGCGTCGACCCGCTTGCCGTCGGTCAGATTGAGCGGAATGAGCGAAGCCTTGCCGCCCGCCTCCTTGATCGCGTCGTCAACCTCTTCCAGAGCGGCCTGAGAGCGGGCGAGCAGGAGCACGTGCGCGCCCTCGCGCGCATAGGCGAAGGCCACGGCCCGGCCGATGCCGCGCGAGGCGCCGGTGATGAGCGCGATGCGATCCTTGAGTCGTGGTTCTGTCACAGGAGATTAGTGTCATTGCGCGCGTGCGCGGGCAATCCGGTATTCGGCGGAGTGGCGGAAATGCTATCATTCGCCTCGCGCTCTGCCGGAGAGCGTAAGGTGCGGGGACAGGTGTTGTGTTCCGGCGGTAGCCTGAGGCCAATTTGACCTTCCAGCCAAGCATCAGAAATTGGGAGCCCGCGATGAAACTTGCGAGAGTCACACTGCCGTTCGTTGTTGCAGCGTCTTTTCTCATGCCGGTGCAGGCCTCGGCGGCCCCCGCTTACGCCTGTCAGCTCGCCGAGATCTTCGAATGCACGGCCGCGGCCGGCTGTCAGAGGGTGTCGGCGCAGCAGGCCAATCTGCCACCCGCCGTCACGCTCAATGTGAAAGAGAGGACCCTGTTCTCGGGACTGTTCGGCGGGCAGGGACTATTCGATCCGGGCGATGCTTACGAGGATGAGAACGTTCTCATCCTGCATGGCAGGCACCAGCTTCTGACCTGGACCGCCGTGGTCGCCAAGAGCACGGGTCAAATGTCGATGTCGATCGCCAATATCGGCCGGACCTACGCGGAATTCGGAACCTGCACGCCCCAAGAGTAGGGGCCGGAAGGCTGAACTGAATGCGCGACGCCTTTGGGCGATGTGGCTAACCGACCTCGGCGAGGAAGGAAAGCTGCTTCTGCGCGGGCGGGCCTTCGCGGTCCCTGAGGCGGGTCGGATATTCGCCGGTGAAGCAGTGATCGGTGAATTGCGGATGGGCGGCGTCGCGGCCCTCATAGCCCATCGCCTTATAGATGCCGTCGACCGAGAGGAAGGCGAGTGAATCGGCGCCGATGAAGGCGCGCATCTCCTCGAGCGTGCGGTTGGCGGCGAGCAGCTTGTCCTGGTCAGGCGTGTCGATGCCGTAGAAATCGGGATGAGTGATCGGCGGGCTCGAAATGCGCATATGCACTTCCTTGGCGCCCGCCTCGCGCATCATCTGCACGATCTTCACCGAGGTCGTGCCGCGCACCACGCTGTCGTCGATGAGGACAATGCGCTTGCCTTTGACCAGACCTTCATTGGCGCTGTGCTTGAGCTTGACGCCGAGCTGGCGGATGCGCTGCTCGGGCTCGATGAAAGTGCGGCCCACATAGTGATTGCGGATGATGCCGTACTCGAAGGGGAGTCCCGATTCTTGCGAGTAGCCGATGGCGGCGGGCACGCCCGAATCCGGAATGGGGACCACGATGTCCACGTCGGCAGGGGCCTCGCGCGCGAGCTGCCGGCCCATCTCCTTCCTGACCTCGTAGACCGAGCGGCCGCCGACGATGGAGTCGGGACGAGCGAAGTAGATATATTCGAAGATGCAGAGCCGCGCGGGGTATTTGGGCACGAATCTGTGGCTCTCGATGCCGTCGTGCGAGATGATCACGACCTCGCCGTTCTCCACCTCGCGCACGAACTCGGCGCCGATGATGTCGAGCGCGCAGGTCTCCGACGCGAGCACCCAGGCTTCGCCGAGCTTGCCGAGAACGAGCGGCCTGATGCCGTAAGGATCGCGCGCGCCGATCAGCTTCTTGTTGGTGAGACCGACAAAGGCGTAGGCGCCTTCGACCTGGAGCAGCGCCTCGATGAACTTCTCGACGAAGCGCCGCTTCTCGCTGCGCGCAACGAGGTGAAGGATCACCTCGGTGTCGGTGGTCGACTGGCAGATGGCCCCCTTCTTGATCAGCCATTCGCGCAAGGTGAGCGCATTGGTGAGATTGCCGTTATGGGCGAGTGCGAAGCCGCCCGAGTCGAGATCGACGAACAGGGGTTGGACGTTGCGCAAAACCGGATCGCCGCAGGTCGAATAGCGCACGTGGCCGATGGCAACTTTGCCGGCAAGCCGCTCGATCACCGGGCGCGAGGTGAAGTGGTCGCCGACGAGACCCAAGCGCCGTTCGGTATGGAAATGGGCGCCGTCGAAGGTGACGATGCCCGCCGCCTCTTGGCCGCGATGCTGGAGAGCATGCAGACCAAGCGCAGTCAGCGCGGCGGCGTCGGGGTGGTTGAAGATGCCGAAGACGCCGCATTCTTCATGCAGCCGGTCCTCTTCGAGCCAGCTCAAACCGGGGTCGTTAACGTCAGTATGCTCGGTCACGGGCGTCCGCCTCCATGCTGTAAATAGGCGCCCTCAAAAGCGCTTCAATGGCTAAAGACCGTTACACACTCCTTACTGACGCGTTTCCTCAGGACTTCTGACCGGGCTGGGCAGGGGCGCCTTCATTGGGCGTTGGCGTCTCCGGCTGCTGGCCCTCTGGTTGCGTTTCAGGTTGCGTTCCGCCGCCCTGGTCTTGACCGCCCGGCAAATACTGCTCGGGGTTCATCGGCAGCAGCGACTCGATCGCGACCTGAGTCTGCTGGAGAATGGAGTAGGAGCGGGCGTTGCGCACCCAGTCTGGCTGGTCGCGCGCAAGCGCCGTGAAGAGAATGAACACGATGGCCACGAGCAAAAAGCCGCGGGCGAGGCCAAAAATGAACCCCAGCGTGCGGTCAAGCGCGCCGACCCGGCTGTCCAGCACCTTGTCGGAGATGCGGAAGGTGATCAGGCTGACAATGATCAGCGAAATCACGAAGACGGCGGCGGCAAAGACGATCTGAGCGATGCTCGGCTTGTCGATATAGGGCTGCAGCACCGTGTAGTATTTCGGGGTCAGATAAAGGGCGGCGACGGCGGCCACGGCCCAGGAGAAGACCGAAAGCACTTCGCGGGTGAAGCCGCGCACCATGGCGAGAAAGCCCGAGATGAGCATGATGACGATGAGAATGATATCGAGCCAGGAGACGGGCATGGCGCGAGGGCTCCTCAGACGGGCGAGCGGACACTATCACGATTCCCGGCGATGAAGCACAAATGGCCCGCCTCGCGCAATGGCGCCGCGCCTTCGCCCGTCGCATTGTCGCAGGGCTTTTTTGGGGCGCCTCCGGTGGCTTAGAGCGGCTCGCCGGACGGGGCTCCGAACCAGGTTACGAGCGTGTCCAGCTCCGACATGGGCCAAAGTCTCGGCCCATCGGCACTGCCATTCCCGTCGCCAACCGCGGCAGGAACCGCGGCGCGGGTGAAGCCGAGTTTTTTCGCCTCCTTAAGCCTCTGATCCGTATGGCCAACCGTCCGCACCGACCCGGTCAAGCTGACCTCGCCGAAATAGACGGTATCCTCCGGCGCCGCCCGCCCGGTGAAGGAGGACAGAAGGGCCGCCGCTGCCGCAAGATCGGCCGCCGGCTCGGTCAATCTGAGCCCGCCCGCCACATTCAGGTACACGTCGTGGGCCGCGAGCCTCACCCCACAGCGGGCTTCGAGCACAGCAAGCAGCATGGCAAGCCGGTTTGGGTCCCAGCCAACGACGGCCCTGCGTGGGGTCCCAAGCGCGGTCGGGGCAACGAGGGCCTGGATCTCAACAAGAATCGGACGAGTGCCCTCCATCCCTGCAAACACCGCAGTGCCTGGAGCGCCCCGGTCGCGGTCGTTCAGGAACAGCGCCGAAGGGTTCTCCACCTCCTTGAGCCCCTCCTGGCGCATCTCGAACACGCCGATCTCGTCGGTGGGACCGAAGCGATTCTTCACTGCCCGGAGCACGCGGAACTGGTGCCCGCTGAGGCCCTCGAAATAGAGCACGGTGTCGACCATGTGCTCGATGACCTTGGGGCCTGCGATCTGGCCGTCCTTGGTGACATGGCCGACGAGCACGAGGGTCGAACCGGTCGTCTTGGCGTGGCTGATGAGGGCAGACGCGCACCCTCTAAGTTGTGAGATCGTGCCGGGCGCCGCCTCGATCGCCTCGGACCAAAGCGTCTGCACCGAGTCGATGACGACGAGGGCCGGCGGCGCCGCCGAAGCCAGCGTGGCGATGATGTTGGCGAGGTTGGTCTCGGTGCCGAGAGCGACCGGCGCCTGTTCGAGACCTAGGCGCTTCGCCCGCATGCGCACCTGGGCGGTCGCCTCTTCGCCCGAGAGATAAACGACCGGCGCGCCCGTCCCCGCCAGCTTGGCCGAAGCTTCGAGCAGAAGAGTAGACTTGCCGATGCCGGGATCGCCGCCGACGAGCACGGCGGAGCCGGGAACAAGACCGCCGCCGAGCACGCGGTCGAGTTCGGCGATGCCGGTCGGAAGTCTCGGCGCATCGAGCGTCGCTTCGGAGAGCGTCTCGAAGGAGGCTACCCTTGCCGCGTTCCGGCCCTTGCCGCCTTTGATGGCGACGAGGGCAGGGGAGCTTGAAGGCGCCTCCTCGATGATCGAGTTCCATTCGCCGCACGAGGCGCATTTGCCCGACCAGCGGGCGGTGACCGCGCCGCAGGCTTGGCAGACGAAGGCTCGCGAGGTCTTGGCCATGGGCTCTAGCCGCCGATATAGCGCCGAAGCGCGCGGGCGCCGAGGTTGGTGAGAACCTCGTAGTCGATGGTGCCGGCGTGGTGGGCGAGCATCTCCGCGCTGACATGCGGGCCGATCAGCTCGACCCACCCCCCGCGGGCCGAGAGCGCCTCGGGAACGTCCGTCACATCGATGGTGATCAGGTCCATGGAGACGCGGCCCAGAATCGGCGCGGCGTGGTTGCCGGCATAGGCGGTAAAACCGGTCATCCCCTCCTTGGACGAGAGCGAACGGAAGAAACCGTCGGCGTAGCCCACCGAGACGGTGGCGATGCGCGATGGGCGGGCAAGCGTTCGCGTCGCGCCGTAGCCAACAGTTTCGCCGGGGCCGGCGGTGCGCGCCTGGAGGATGCGGCCCTTGAGATGCACGACGGGCGCGAAGGAGTGCCGGCAGCTCTTCTGTGGGGTCCCGCCATAAAGCGCGATGCCGGGCCGCACGAGGTCATATAGATAAGAGTGGCCGAGAAGCATGCCGGGGGAATTGGCGAGGCTCGCCGGCGCCTTGGGCAGCCGCGCGCGGAGCGCGTCGAAGAGCCTCCGCTGCGTCTCGTTCTTCGGATGATCGGGCTCGTCGGCGCAAGCGAGATGGCTCATCACCAGCGAGAGCGTGAAGGCTCCCCACACATCGCGTGCGGCGGCGATCGCTTCGACTTCGGCGGCGGAAAGGCCGAGGCGGTTCATGCCGCTGTCGATATGGACGGCGCAGGGAAGCGCCTCGCCGGCCGTCATGGCGTAGTTGGCCCATTCCCTGATCTCCTCGGCGCTGTTCAGCACCGGACGGAGGCCATGCCTGCGGAATATGCCGGCCGTGCCCGGCATGAGGCCGGCGAGCACGTAGATCACGGCCTGCGGCAGGAGCCTGCGCAGAGCCTCGGCCTCGGCCGGCGTCGCCACGAAGAAGGTCTTGCAGCCCTGGCGCCACAGAACGGGCGCCACCTCGGCCATGCCGAGCCCGTAGGCGTCGGCCTTCACGACGGCCGCGCATTCGGCAGG
>Ga0070741_10010809_pt1 | contig 17089 bp, 18 predicted proteins | sample Coa_R1_4_FD_66440 | JGI IMG/M metagenome (GOLD analysis project Ga0070741, IMG submission 66440) | Surface soil microbial communities from Centralia Pennsylvania, which are recovering from an underground coalmine fire - Coalmine... | ecosystem: Environmental > Terrestrial > Soil > Unclassified ...
CCGGAACTGGAGCTGACCGAGCCCGCCCACGCCCTGGAATGGCAGGACTCCTTCCCGCACCGGGGGTTGGAGCTGCTGCCCGTGACCTGGAAGGCACCGTGTTAGGGAGACGGCGATGACGCTGCTGGAGGACAAGATCGCGATCATCACCGGGGCGGCCCGGGGACTCGGCGCGGCCACGGCGCGGATCTTCGTCCGGGAGGGTGCCACGGTCGTTCTCACCGACGTGCTCGACACCGAGGGCAAGGAGCTCGCCGACCGGCTCGGTGAGCGGGCGTCCTTCGCCACCCTGGACGTGACCGACGAGTCCGCCTGGTCGGAGCTGGTCGCCGGGGTCGCCGACCGGCACGGGCGGATCGACGTGCTGGTCAACAACGCCGGGGTGCAGGGCGTGTACCCGCTGGCCGACAGCCCGCCGTCCCGCTACGACCGGATCGTCTCGATCATCCAGACCGGCACCTACCTGGGCATGCGTGCCGTGCTGCCGCGGATGGTCGAGGCCGCGCGCGGCGTCGTGGTCAACATCGGCTCCACCCAGGGCGTCGACGGTCTGGCGAACGCCAGCGCCTACACCGCCGCCAAGCACGGGGTGATCGGGATGACCAAGGCGCTGGCCCTGGAGGTCGCCCCGGCCGGAGTTCGGGTGATGGCCGTCTGTCCGGGCGCGATGCGCACGCCGATGCTGTCCGAGGCCTTCGGCGAGCAGATGGAGGCCTTCGCCGGCGGCATCCCGCTGGGCCGGCTCTCCGACCCGGCCGAGGTCGGCGAGGTGGTCGCGTTCGCGGCCTCCGACCGGGCGTCCTACTGCACCGGCGCGGTCTGGATGGCCGACGGCGGACTCACCACCGGCTGACCCATCCCCGAGGAGCCCCGTGACCACATCCAAGCCCGAGAAGTTCACCGTCCACTTCCCCGACGAGGCCCTGGACGACCTGAAGCGGCGGCTGACCCACACCCGGTGGTCGCCGGAGATCGCCAACGCCGACTGGGACTACGGGGTCAACGGGAGCTACCTGCGCGAGGTCGTCGAGTACTGGCGCGACACGTTCGACTGGCGCGAGCAGGAAGCCGAGATCAACCGGTTCGACCACTACCGCATCGAGCTCGGCGAGGGCGTGCCGGTGCACTACATCCACCAGGAGGGCAAGGGCCCGAACCCACTGCCGATCATCCTCAGCCACGGCTGGCCGTGGACGTTCTGGGACTGGCACGCGGTGATCGGCCCGCTCACCGACCCCGCCGCGCACGGCGGCGACCCGGCGGACGCGTTCGAGGTGATCGTGCCGTCGGTGCCCGGGTTCGGACTGTCGGTGCCGCTGCGTCGCCAGGGCATCACCGCCCCGGTCGTGGCGGACCTGTGGGCGAGGCTGATGGGTGAGGTGCTCGGGTTCGAGCGGTTCGCCGCCGCCGGCGGCGACTGGGGCAGCTTCGTCACCTGGGAGCTCGGCACCCGCTACGTACCCCGGATGGTCGGGGTGTACCTGAGTTTCCCGCCGATCTGGCACGCCGGTGGCGTGGAAGGGCTCAGCCCGGAGCAGTACTCGGCCGACGAGGCCGGGTGGTACGAGAAGACGCTCAAGAAGTGGAACGACACCGCTGTCTCCCACCTCACCGTGCACTCCAAGGACCACCAGACGCTGGCCTGGGCGCTGGCCGACTCCCCCGTCGGCCTCGCCGCATGGCTGCTGGAGCGCCGCCGGAACTGGAGCGACTGCGGCGGTGACGTCGAGAGCCGGTTCACCCGCGACTTCCTGCTCACCCAGGTGACGCTGTACTGGCTGACCGAGTCCATCGCCTCGTCCATGCAGCTCTACGCCGAGCAGTACCGGGCCGGGGCGGCCGCCGCTGACAACTACACCGGCCCGATGAAGCCCGCCCGGATCGAGGCCCCGACCGGGATCGGAGTGTTCCCCGAGGACGTCGCGCTGCTGCCGCGGTCGGTGTGCGAGGAGGCGGCCAACCTGCGGCACTGGTCGGTGCAGCCCGAGGGCGGCCACTTCGCCCCGTCCGAGGTGCCGGCGGCCTACGTCGAGGAGCTGCGCACCTTCTTCCGGCCCCTGCGCTGAGCACCACATCGACGCGGTGGAGGAGTGGGGTCGGAACACCCGCCGCGCACGACCTCTGATCCGGCCCTATGCGGGCGGCCCGCATGCGACGCTCCGGACGAGTTGGTCGACGAGGGCGCGTTGGAATGCCACTGATGTGGTGTCCCGGCCGTCGTGCCATCGGGCCAGTGTCGTGACCAGGACGCCACCGAGGATCGCATGTGCGGCATCCCTCGCATCGTCGATGGCGAACGCGCCAGATGCCGCTCCCCCCTCCAGGATGATCCGCAGCGGTGTGGCCAGCACAGCCTCCTTCAGGGAGTGGATATCTCGCGCGCGCTCGGGGTGCCCGGCGAACGCCAACAGACCGGCGACCACGCCCGGTCGTTCACCGAGATACGCGACCAGCGCCGCCAGCGCCGCATCGAGCTGGACGGCCGGAGGTCGGGCCGGTTCGGATGCACCTCCGAGAGCATCGCCAGCCGCACTCAGATGTTGTTCGAGCAAGAAGCCGACCAAGGCGTCGCGGCCGGAGAAGTAGTAGTACAAGGTGGCTCGAGGTGAGCCGATCAGTGCCGCGACGTCCTCGAGTCGGAGGCCTCGGTCCGGGCACAGCACCACCCCGGTCGCGTCGAGCAGTCGACGGGCGAGTTCCGGCGGTGGTGGCCTCACCCTGACAGATCCTAGGAGATCGGGCCGCACGATGATTAGACTGCATTCTAGATTGGAATCTAATCTGCGACCGGAGGCGATCATGAGCGCCAAGGCTGACCTCCCACCAGCCATGCTGAGATTCTCCCGTCTCCCCGTGCGGCTCCTACGCTGGGGAGTTCCCCTCGGCCAGGCCTACCTGCTCGAAACCCCAGGCAGGAGAACCGGACGACCACACCAGATACCCATCGCGGTGTACCGCCACGACGGCCACCGCTGGCTGGTCTCGATATTCGGCGAAACGGGTTGGGTGGCGAATATCCGGGCGGCCGGCGTCGGAGCGCTGCGACGCGGTCACCGCACCGAACACATCACCGTCACCGAGATCACCGACCAGCGACGCGCCGAGGTCGCCATGCACCTGCGACGCTCGCTCTACCGCGTCAACCCCTTCGTCCGGAACGCGTTCACAGCCGGGCCACGCGACAACCTCGCGGCATTCGAAGCGGAGGCCCACCGCCATCCCGTCTTCCTCATCCGGGAGGCGTCCGACTGACTCGCCGTGGTCTCCACGCGGCCGGCCCGTCTGTCGCCGCCGGTCAGCGGCACGTCACCCCGGGATAGTCGGGCAGCTCGACGCCGTTGATCGCGCGCTCGACCAGCTCCATGAGGGCCTCCATGTCAGGCTCCACGTCCGGCTCGGGAGCCTGGAGGCTCTGCACGTGCATCCGGCCGATCTCCTGGTTGGCCTCGACGAACGGACGCATGCGCGCCTCGTAGCCGGCGAACCCGGTCTCCGGATCCCACCCGGCGGCGGCCAGCTCTCCGGCCAGGAGGTAGGCGCCGACCAGCGCCAGCCCGGTGCCGCCCCCGGACATCGGCGACGAGCTGAACGCCGCGTCCCCGAGCAGTCCCACCCGTCCGCGCGACCAGCGGTCCATCACCACCTGGGCGACCTGGTCGAGGTAGAAGTCCGGGGTGTCGTCCAGGTGCGCGAGGATGCGGGGGGTCAACCAGCCCAGGCCGGTCACCCGCTGGCGCAGCAGGCGCTTCTGGGCCGCGACATCGCGGAAGTCGACGTCGAAGTCGGGCGAGGGGAAGGAGAACATGGCCATCGCCCGGGTGGCGTCCTGGATGGGACGCAGCAGGGCGGAGCGCCCGGACTCCCGGTGCTGGTAGTCGATCATCCAGCGGTCCAGCCCGAACTCGTTGGGCACGCTGTAGAAGGCCAGGACGAGCCCGAGATGGCGCACGAACCGCTCGGGTGGCCCGAACACCGTCGTGCGCGTCGCCGAGTGCAACCCGTCCGCCCCGATCAGCAGGTCGAACCGCCGCCGGTCGCCGCCCGCGAAGGTCACGTCGACCCCGTCCGCGTCCTGCGTGAGCTCGGAGATCCGGTCGCCGAAGACGTACTCGACGCCGTGCCGGGTGTCGTCGTAGAGCACCTGGGAGAGGTCTCCGCGCAGGATCTCGATCTCCGCGATATACCCGTCGCCGCCGTGGTCCTCCGCGCGGTAGGTCTCCAGCACGTTCCCGTCCGCGTCCACGGTGTGCGCGCCGGCGGTGTCGGTGCGGGCCGCGCGCACCGCCACGTCCAGCCCCATGCGCCGGATGACCTCCTTGGCCACGCCGCGGGCGTCGACCGCCTGCCCACCTGGACGGAGCTCGGGAGCCCGCTCCACCACGGTCACCTCGGCCCCCCGGCGCACCAGCCAATGAGCCAGTGCGGGACCGGCGATGCTCGCTCCCGCCACCAACACCCTGATACCGCTCACTGGTCCCCTTTTCCTTCGCCCGGATCACGGTCCGTGATCCATGGTGGCCCGCGGTCTCGCCGCTGCTGGCCGCCGACGGTGCATTATGCGAGCAGGGGCGAGAGGCGTTCGGCATGCCGGCGCATGACCGCGTTCAACCAGCGCCATGTTGCGGCATACCTTCGGTATGGGGAATGCTGCCCGTATGTCGCCACTCGTCATCCCGTGGACCGACGGACCCGCCCGTCGCCACCACGGACCGGCGGTCGTCAGCGTGACCCACTTCGCGCTCGACGCATGGCGCCATTACCCGGCCGTCGTGCGCACCGGCCTGCGGCTGCGGCTGGGCTGGTATGCCATGCCGGGCGCGATCGGGCTATGGCTCTGGACGCTGCCGTTCACGACCACGACCGGTTCGATCTCGGTCTGGACCGACCAACGGGCCCTGCGGGACTTCGTCGGCCTTCCGTTGCACCGCGACGTGATGCGGCGCAACCGCGATCGCGGCACCCTCAGATCCACCAGCTGGACGGTCGAGCGCTTCGACGCCCGAGAACAACGTGAGCGGGCCTGCCGGTGGATCCTCAGCGGGGACTGACCGTCACTCCCCCCGGCTGCGCGTCCCGTCTCCCGCGAACACTCGGCGCCCGAGCCTACAGATACCCGGACTCCCGGGCCCGGATGATGCCGGCGAGAGTACGGGTCGTCGGGGTGTCCACCCCGTACTTCTCCCCCAGGACCGCCACCTGCCCGACGATCGCCTCGACCTCACCCCGCCGCTTGAGGTCGAAGTCCAGGAGCATCGACGGGCGGGCGTTCGGGATCTTGCTGCCCAGGGCACGGATGTGCTCGATGGGATCTCCGACCTCGAGCCGGATCCCCGCGGCCCGGGCCACCGCCACGGCCTCATTGGCACAGGCCTCGGCCACCGGCCAGGCGTCGGGGTCAGCCATGACCTCGCCGATCGTCAACCCGGTGGCACAGGTGGTGCCGGAGAAGGCGACGTTCATGATGAACTTCTCCCACACCATCTGGTCGGTGTCGTCGAAGAGCTTCACGGTGAACCCCGAGGACGTCCAGACCTCGCTGGATGCCTCGAGATCCGGTCGCGGCAACTCGTCGAAGGACCCGAAGCGGATCATCTCCATGCCGTTGTGGTGCACGAGGCCGGGCTCGGGTACCGAGGCGCCGAAACCGCCCACCACGCCGATGGCCAGCCGCGCGGGTCCGAGGATCGCGGCGACCCGCTCCGGAGAGCCGAGGCCGTTCTGGATGGTCTGCACGACGGTGGCGGGTCCCAGCAACGAACGGCTGGACTCGGCGGCGACCTCCACGTCGAACGCTTTCGTGGCGATGATGACGAGGTCGCAGACGCCGATGTGGTCGGTGCTGGAAGCCATGGAGGCGAGGTGGACGGTGTGGTCGCCGCTCGCGCCGGTGACCCGCAGGCCCCGGGCATTGACCGCCGCGACGTGGTCGGCCCACAGGCAGACACCGTGGACCTCGTGTCCGGCCCGTTGCATCAGGCCGGCGTAGACCGAGCCCATCGCGCCACAGCCGACGATGGCAACCTTGGCCATGCCGCGTCTCTTCCTCTTCATGCCTCGACAGGTCCAGCTCGCCAGACCACCCGCTGGGAGCAGCCGCCGTGGTGGGCGATCAGGTTCGTGGTGGTCTCGACATTCTTCACGATCCTCATGTGGGACCGCGAACGCTTCCACCGCTCCTGCCGTGGCCGAGCCGCCGGCTCCGGTACGTTGCCTGACCGTGCGGCCCTCCACCATCGGCTTCTTCGTCGCAACCGCGTTCTTCCTGGCCGCGTGCGGCGGTCCGGACGTGCCCCACGGCTACGTCTCCCGGGCGGACCTGGGGGATCGATGGCCCCTGACCGTTCCCTCGGGTGTGCTCGGCTGCCAGGGCAACAGCATCAGCTTCACCTCGGGAAGCACCACGTACGCGATCAACGGCACCGCGAAAAACCTGCACCCCGAGTGGCCCGACATCGAGGCGATCTGGGCCTTCAGGCCGGACTCCCCCGGGATCAGGATGGACATCGGTCCGCTGCTCGAGCGCGGACGGAAACTCTGCTAGTCCACCCTGCTGGTCCACTCGGCCGGTCGACACTGCGGGAATGAAGACCAGGCGCCTCTTTCCTCTGATCAGGAGACCCCAATGAGCAAGCGCAATACGGGCAAGAAGCGGATCGCCGTCATCGCCGGAGACGGCATCGGCAAGGAGGTGATGCCCGAGGGCCTGCGGGTGCTGGAGGCGGCCGCCGACCGCTTCAGCCTCGACCTGCAGTTCGACCACTTCGACTTCTCGTGCTGGGACTACTGCGAGAAGCACGGCTCGTACCTACCCGACGACTGGCGCGACCAGATCGGCGGCCACGACGCGATCTACTACGGCGCCGTGGGCTGGCCGGAGAAGATCGCCGACCATCTGTCGCTGTGGGGGTCGCTGCTGCTGTTCCGGCGTGAGTTCGACCAGTACGTCAACCTGCGCCCGGCACGCCTGATGCCCGGCATCACCGCCCCCGTGGTGCGTCGCGACGGCACGCCGCGCCAGCCCGGCGAGATCGACATGTACATCGTGCGCGAGAACACCGAAGGCGAGTACTCCAGCATCGGTGGCCGCATGTACGAAGGCACGCCGCGCGAGATCGTGATGCAGGAGACGGTCATGTCGCGCCATGGAGTGGACCGCGTGCTGAAGTTCGCCTTCGAGCTGGCGCGGTCACGCCCCGAGAAGCACCTCACCAGCGCCACCAAGAGCAACGGTATCTCGATCACCATGCCCTACTGGGACGAGCGGGTGGCCGAGATGGGCAAGAACTACCCGGACGTGAACCTGGACAAGTTCCACATCGACATCCTGACGGCCCACTTCGTGCAGCGCCCGGACTTCTTCGACGTGGTGGTGGCCGGCAACCTGTTCGGCGACATCCTGTCGGACCTCGGCCCGGCCTGTACCGGCACCATCGGCATCGCCCCCAGCGCGAACCTCAACCCCGAACGCACCACGCCCTCGCTGTTCGAGCCCGTGCACGGATCGGCCCCCGACATCGCGGGCAAGGGCATCGCCAATCCCATCGGCCAGATCTGGTGCGGCGCGATGATGCTGGACTTCCTGGGCCACAAGGAGGCGCACGACGCCATCCTGAGCACGATCGAGGGTGTGCTGGCATCGGGCCGGGATGCCCCGCTCACACCGGACATCGGGGGTACCGCGAGCACCTCCGACCTGGGCAGGGCCATCGCACAGGCGCTCTGATCGAAGGTTGCGTGCGTCCGGCTCGGAAGAGTCAAGAGCGGCGCCGCGAGACATCCCAACGGCGGCCGTTTCCGACTGCGTGTCAAATAGGGTACCATTATCTGCTTCAAAACATGATCTTGTCGTGCGTTGGCGTACGGCGGGTCGGGGAGGTCTCACCAGCGGACCGGCACCTAGGATCCGGGCGACGTAGGCGCGGGCACGTCGGCTTCCGAGAGACCGGCGACGGCTGGAAGGACGGCGGGCGGTGAGCCCAACCGAACAAAGCCCTCCCAAGCTCGCCGCGCAGATCGCCCGCCGGATCGAGTCCGACGTCGTCGCGGCCGGATGGCCGGTCGGCACCGTCGTCGGCTCGGAGCCCGCTCTGCAGGAACGCTACGGGGTCAGCAGGGCGGTGCTGCGCGAAGCGGTCCGCATCGTCGAACACCATCAGGTGGCACGAATGCGCCGGGGACGATCCGGAGGGCTCATCGTCTCGGCTCCTGAGGTCACAGCCTTCGCCCAGGCTCTCGCGGTCTACCTGACCAGCGTTCGGACCACCGAGTCACAGGTCATGCAGGCACGGCTGCTACTCGAACCCACCGCGGCCGGCATGGCCGCGAAGGCCATCACCGAGGAAGGCATCTCCGAGCTGCGTGCGGCCCTCTCCAGGGAGGGCCCGCAATCATCCGCCGGGTCGGACGCGGTCCGGAACGGCCTGCACGTCGCACTCGGCCGCCTGTCGGGCAATCCCGCGATCGCGGTGTTCATCGAGGTGCTCAACCTGTTGTCGTGGCACCGCATCGACGAGCACGTCGCCGTCCAGCCGAAGAAGCCCAAGTTGTACGCCGAGGCACACGAGGCCCACCGGCGGATCGCGGACGCGGTGATCGCGGGCGACACCGCGCTGGCGGAGACGCGGGTCGCCAAGCACCTCCGCGCGCTGGCGACCTGGTTCGAGAACACCGAGCGACGCCGCCGTAAGCCGGTGTTGACGACCACACGCCGGCTGAACGACACGACCACGGACAAGATCGCCGAGGTCTCGGCCCATCAGATCTTCGAGGACATCGTCGCGGATGGCCTACCCGAGGGGACCCTCCTCGGTGCCGAGCCCGAGCTCCTGAAGCGCTACGGCCTCAGCAGATCCGCGTTCCGCGAGGCGGTGCGGCTACTGGAGTACCACTCGGTCGCCCGTATGCAGCGTGGCCGCGGCGGCGGGCTCGTCGTGAGCCGTCCGGACCCGCGCGCGAGCGTGGAGGCGATGGCGCTCTACCTCGAGTACCGGGGGATCGACTACGAGTCGCTGCGGGCCGTCCGCGACATCTTCGAGCTGGGCTGCATCGAGATCGTGACCACTCGACGCGATGAGCCTGAGGTGCGACGACGCCTCACCGCGGCACTCCAGGTCGGCCCCGAGACAGCGCCGGCGGACCTCGAACCGCTCTCCCGACTGTTCCACGTCGAGTTCGTGGCGCTCACCGAGAACCCGGTTCTGGTCCTACTCCAGGACATCCTGATGACCCTGTCGAACCGCCACATCGCGGGTCCGAACACGGGGCCGGGTCGGTACAACAACAAGGCGGCGGCGCTCGACATCGCCAAGGTGCACGGCGGAATCGCGGAGGCGATCCTGGACGGCGACGCGGGACTGGCCAAGCATCGCATGCGCCGCCACCTCGAGGCGCTGACCAAGGAGTGATGGCACAACCAGCCGGTCCGGTCGCTCGCGCCCGGCCCGAGAATCTACGCCAACGCGGCGGCGAATTCGACGAGCTCGGCGGCCCGATCCAGCCGGCGGTTCAGCTGATCCACGTCTGCGCCCAGCACCGTTGCCAGGACCTGGTCGGCACCAGCCTCCCGGTAGCGCCCCACGGTGGTCTGGTCACATGGCAGGAAGTACGGGCAGACGATCACATCCAATGAGGCCGGATCCCGGCCCTGTTCTTGCAGCAGGGGCTCGAGTTGCGCCAGGCGGTCGGCCACTTCCTCCGGGGTGAGCGCAAACGCATACCACCCGTGCCCGAACTCGGCGACGCGCCGGAACGCGGCGGGGTTGTCGCCGCCCACGTACACCGGAATGCGGCCGCCGTGCACCTCGGGCCGTTCCGTCGGCAGGGGGTTCATCCTGGCCCGGGAGACCCGGTAGAACTCCGAGTCATGGGAGGTGACCGGCTCGTTCCACAGCTTTGAGATCAGCGAGAGATAGTCGCTGCAACGCCGCCCGCGACCGCGCCACGGCACGCCCAGCGCCTCGTACTCGTCCTCCGACCAGCCGAGCCCGACGCCGAAGTCGAACCGTCCCTCGGTCAGCCAGTCCAGGCTGCCCGCCTCCTTCGCGGTGAGCAGCGGATTGCGGATCGGCAGGATGGAGATCCCGGTGCCCAGCCGGATCCGCTCGGTCCGGGCGGCCAGGAAGGCGAGCGTGGTGAACTGCTCCGGAAGACCGGAGTCCTCGCCGACCTTCGGCATCTTCCCGTCCGAGGAGTACGGGTACGGCGAGCGGTTCTCGTCGAAGGTGACGACGTGCTCGCCGAACCACAACGAGTGGAAGCCGAGCTGCTCTGACCGATCCCCCAGCGTGATCAGATACCTGCGGTTCGCCTGCGGCGTGACCAGCGGCGTGAACAAGCCGACCTTCAAGGTGTCCTCCCCGGCTCGACGTAGCTCCATCTGGGCCGCTTCCTGTGGCCGCACCTCGCGCAGCCGCTCGGCGGCGTCCTTCGCGGCGGCCCTCGTGATGGTGCCGCTCAAATAGTGTGCTCAAATATATGAGCCTTTGTCGAGCATCGACGCTGGAGGTGGGCGTGGCTGATCGGCCGTTGGAGATCAAGCTGGAGGATCGGGTCGCGGTGGTGACCGGGGGCGGTGCCGGACTCGGGCGGAACTCCGACTGATGCGACTGTCGACCGGGCTCATGGCCCGAGGCCGGATGGGGCAGTCGGACCTGCTGACCACCATCGGGCGGAGCGCCGAAGCCGCCGGGCTGCACCGGGTCTGGTTCGGCGACCACGTCGTCTACCCGGTGGAGTACGCGCCGAACTACCCCTTCGGGAACGGCCGGCTGCACTACAACCCCGCCTCACCACAGCTTGATGTGGTCGTGGCGATGTCGTGGCTGCTCTCCAGGACCGAACGGATCGGGGTGGGCACGCTGGTCATGGTCATCGGGATGCGCCAGCCGGTCTGGTTGGCCAAGCAGCTCGCCTCCCTCGATCAGCTCAGCGGCGGACGGCTGACCCTGGGGGTCGGGGTGGGCTGGATGCGTGAGGAGTACGAGGCGCTCGGGGTCGACCCGGCGCGCCGCGGTGCGCGGACCGACGACTACGTCCAGGTGCTGCGCAAGCTGTGGTCGGAAGAGACGCCGTCCCATGACAGTGAGTTCGCCTCATTCCCCCCGCTGTACTGCAACCCGAAACCCACCGGCGCGGGCGGGATTCCGGTCTGGATCGGCGGCAGCGGTCCCGCCGCGTGGGATCGGGTGGCCCGCCTGGGCGACGGCTGGCTCGGGTTCGGCTCGACGGTCGAGCAGATCGCGGAGGCCCGTACGGAGATCGCTCGCCGCGCCGAGGTCCTCGGCCGCGACCCCGCCGGCATCGGGACCGCCACCACCGTCACCGGTTCCGGCCGCGCCGAGGTCGTCGACCGGCTGAACCAGCTGCGGGACGCCGGTCTGACCGAAGCGATCATCCCGGTGGAGGGGAAGTCCCCCGAGGCCGCCGCGGACTGGATCCAAGCGATTCCAGACCTTCTGAGAGGTTGAGATGACCGAGTCGAACAACCCCGTCCTCGTCACCGGCGGCACGGGCCTCATCGGCGGGAACGTCTGCCGGATCCTGGCGGAGCAAGGCCGGCCGGTGCGGGCTCTGGTGCGCGCGCCACAGAACGCCGCCCCACTGTCGGACCTCGGCGTGGAGCTCGTCACCGGAGACATCACCGACGCGGCCTCGGTACGTGCGGCCATCGGCGGTTGCTCGGCCGTGGTGCACGCGGCCGCGGTGCTGGGCGGGACGTCGCAGGACATCGGGGTGTACCGCGAGGTGAACGCCGCCGGCACAGCGGCGGTGTTCGACGCGGCGGCCGAGGAGGGGCAGCGCGTCGTGTTCACCGCCTCCCTGGTGGTCTTCGACGAGACGAGGACGCTCACCGAACGCAGCGCGGTCCAGTTCGACGCCGCTGACCCGTACACGGTCACGAAGCGTGAGGCTTTCCTGGATGCCCGGAAGCGGGCCGAGAACGGCCAGGACGTGGTGGTGGTCCTGCCCGGCGCCACGTACGGGCCGGCCCCGGTCACCGTCAATGCCATGAGCGCCACGAGCTTCAACCGGATCATCCGCGGCGCGGTGAACGGCAAGCTGAAGGACTACCCGTCGAGCATCACCATGCCGTTCTCCTACTCCGAGGACGTGGCGGCCGCGCTAGTGTCCGCGATCGACAACGGTAGGGCCGGCGACTTCTACCTGGCGTTCGGCCACGAGGACGCCCTGCCCGGGGTCGACTTCTTCAACCTCGCCTGCGAGTTCGCCGGCGTAGGGCACCGGCTCAACGCGGTCGAGCCGGACCCGGATGACCCCGAGGTGCAGGCGGCTTTCGGCGAGAGCATGGTCCGGCTCATGCGGCTGCGCAGGCCGACACCGGCCTTCGACAACACGCACACCCGCGAGGTTCTCGGGTACAGCCCCGTCCCGATCGAGACCGCCATGCGGCGCACCGTCGACTGGTTGCGGGCGGAAGGTCAGATCTCCTGATGGCCGCGCGCGGCAGGTGCCCGGGCTGTGCGGAGGCCGCACCAACCTTGAAATAGTGTGCTCTATATGGGAGGTTGCTCGCCGAGGCCTCGGCATGCGATGGAGCAGAACGATGACCCAGACAGCTCCTGGCACCCACTCGGTGCCGGTGCATGTGCCGCCTGACCTGGTGCGCGAGTTCGACCACCACGGGGAGCCGGCGAACGCACCGGACTGTTTCAGCCCGTTCGACCGCATCCAGGGCACCCGGATCTTCTGGAGTCCGTTGCACGGGGGCTTCTGGGTTCTGACCCGCGCCGAGGACATCGACGAAGCCCTGCACCGCCCCGAGATCTTCTCCAGCCACCCGGTCGGCATACCGGCGATGCAGGGCTACCCGCGCAAAATGATCCCGGAGGAGCTCGACCCGCCGGAGCACGGCAAGTACCGGCGGCCGCTCGCTGAGCCTTTCGCCCCCAGCGCCGTGGTCAAGATGGGTCAGGAGGTCGACGAGACCTGCCTGAAGCTGATCGAGCCGCTGGTCGCGCTCGGCGAGTGCGAATTCCTGGACGACTTCGCCAAGCCGTTCCCCACGATCATCTTCACCAAGATGCTCGGGCTGCCGGTCAGCGAGGCCGCGAAATTCATCGAGTGGACCCACCAGATCATCCACGTCATCGACCCGGAGGTCCGCCAGTCGGCGGGAGGGGCGACCACGATGTACCTGCTCGACTTGATCGCCGACCGGGCCGCCAACCCGAAGGGTGACCTGGTGAGCCACCTACTGGCGAGCGAGGTGGACGGGCGGCCGATGACGCACGAGGAGGTTCTGGACACCTGCTTCCTGCTGTTCATCGCCGGGTTGGACACCGTGACCGCCGCGCTGAGCTTCAGCTTCCGCTACATGGCGGAGAACCCGGACTTCCGCCGGCAACTCGTGAAGGATCGATCGCTGATCCGCCCCGGCATGGAGGAACTGCTCCGGCTGCACGCGTTCGTCAACTCGGGGCGTTACGTGACGCAGGAGGTCGAGTTCGCCGGCGTCGTGATGAAGCCGGGAGACGCGGTGCTGGTCAGCGGACCGCTGAGCACCCGTGACCCGGAGGAGTTCCCCAACCCCACGCTTCCGGACTTCACCCGTCGGCCGACCCACCAGGCGTTCGGCTCGGGACCGCACCGATGCCTCGGCTCGCATCTGGCTCGACGCGAGATGAACTCGGCGATCGCAACCTGGCTCGACCACATCCCGGACTTCTGGATCCCGGAGAACGCCCAGATCAAGGCACATGGCGGCAACGTGATGGGCATCGACCGGCTACCCCTGGCCTGGAAGTGAGCCGGCTGGGCTGACTCAGCCCGGTCGTGGTTCATCGTCTGCGACCTGATCGGGATTGGGGCGGCCTGGCGCCAGTCCCCCAGGCGCCAGACCGCCTGGTGACCTGACTGCTCAAGACACCAGCGGTGATCTTGCCATCGATCCGCCCACCAGGCTGGATGGAAGGCGGCTGGCCGGCGAGCACGGGGTGACCGAGCACCAGGCCCGGCGACTGCGGGCCGGGCGGAACGGGGCGTGAGGTAGCTCGAACGCGTGTCACAACTAGCACATCCGCACCACTAGCAACATACTGGACGCGGCAATGCCGGTCGGCCCCGTCGAGAGACGCCCCCCTTCCTCGGCGGGGTCGACACCCTGGGCAGCCGGGACCGCGCGCCAGAGGGACCGGGGCCACCCACAAGGCTGATGGGCCTCCGGCCTGATGCGTGGCGTGTCTTCCCGGGCTGGCGAGCCGCTCACAATGCCATGAGCGACGATCCCGGCGCTGGGGGTGGACTACGGATGACCTATATCCCGGAAGAACAACACGAACTGATGGCTGAGGCCGAAGCGCTCGGCGGTCGGGCATTCGCCCAGATGGTCCAGATTGGCGCCAGTATCGAAGCGTGCGAGCTCGTGCCGTGGGACGGCACCGGCGACGAACCACTCGAACGGCGGGAGGCATGGCTGTGGGCTGCACGGAGCATGGTCGACGCCCGCTGGGCGCTTCTCCAGGGCGAGAGGTAAGTGGCATTCGCCGTAGTTACGGCCCTTCCCTCTCAGTGTCCACACCACTCCACCGAGTGTCACTCCGAAGACTCACTTAGGCCTGTCTTGTCACTGCTTTTCTGGACTCCGCAGATCGGGCCGGAGTATGAATGCCCGTTGAGGTCGCGTGTCGCGTCCTCAACGTTATCCAGGGGGAGGCATCAAGATGGGCACCGCATCAGGTGGAACCGCGGCGATTGCTGTGGCGGCCGCAGGGTCCATATTGCTTGGAGGCGTCGCTTTCGCCGGCGCCTGTCATGACGATGGCTGCTGTGGCCCAGGTAGTAGCAGCAGTAGCGACAACCACCTCAACAATGTAGGTGGATCAGGCACCGGGGGCACCGCTACCAACAACTGTCTGAATGTGGGCGTTCCGATCCTGAGCGGAATCGGAATTGCCGGCACCGGCACCGCCAGCGGCGCGTCCTGCAACGCGACCGCCAACGGTTCCGGCGGAAACGCCTACTAGCCGTCTGATCCGTCAGCTGACAACGAGTGATGCAAGTCCCCGACGGAATCGGGGGCCTGCATCCCGTTAAGTGTTCAATTTCGGGTGACGTCGCGGACCCAGGTCGAGCCCTTGATGGCCTGCGGCCATCCGAGGGTCGTGATGGCGAGCAGCGCCACGTGTTCGAGTTCTGCCGTGCTCAGGCCATCGGCCAGGCCTCGACGGGTGTGTGAATGGGTGCCACCTTCGGACTGGGCCGCGATCGCGTAAGCGAGACCGACGAGGTGACGTTCGCGCTCGCTGAGCGGGCCGCCGGCACTCATCTGGCGGCCTAGTTCCTGGTACGCGGCCCACAGCTCGGGATGCTCGTCTGCGACGGTGCCCGCAGCGCCGGGCAGGTCCCCATCATCGATGCTCATCACCACTCCTCATCGCCGTGATTCACGGTGCCAGCTTCATGCCCGATCCGCTCGCTGGACAGAAGCGGCCGCGAGGGCAGAGCGACACGAGTGGAGGTCAGCCAGCCGAGCGAGGATCTCTTGGCGGCGCCTAGTAACATGCGTCATCGACGTGCGGAGCGGCGTTTCGGCAGCTCACGCTCCAAACCGGGGTACTAGCGGAGATCGATTCCGCTCCATCGGTGCCCGCCCGTGCGGAATCACCGACGCGGGCAGCCGCCGGGGACCCGTCGACGGGAACCACAGAGACCGAACGTGGCGAATGCGGCAGGAGGTGCAGGCCGAACGCCAGGCTGGCGCTGACCCCCGCACTCGCCGCGACGACCGCGGCCACCACCGCCAAGCCCTTCCGCCGGTCCGACGCAGCCCGCGTGGTCGTACCGGGCGATGCGCGCTCGGCGTGGACCGTCACGAGCGTCCGCTGCGTTACGGCCCCTCCGATACCAATCGGCTCCGTGGTATCGGACGCTCGGCCATGGACGCCACCGGGATTCGGCTGCCCGATATTCACTCCGGGCAGGCGCCCGCTGCGGGAGTGCTTCGGGGCCCTCGGTCGGGATGGATCATCGGCGACCAAACGCCCGATCGCCCTCGCCGCGCTCGGCCCGGCATGGTGCTTTCCCCTGGTTCCGCGCCCCTCCGACCTGCGCATGTTCAGCTTGGGCGCTGGCACAGGCATGTCTCCTGGTGACAACCCACTCACCCCCGTGACACTCGCCGGGCGCACCGATCCCGTGTAGCCCCAGATGATGACACGTACCCAACCAACCGCCGTCACCAGGCGCCTGGGAGGCTCCGATCGACGCTAGGCTGGCCGCGGCGGCCAGTTAGACGGCGACCATCCTGGGTTGGCTGTGTTGGGCGGGGCTGGCCAGTCTCTGCGCGGGGTCGTGGTCGATCTGGAAGCCGCTGTAGCCATCGGCGACCCTCTGCCTCACCTGCTCGCGGTACTGCACGGTGCCCCCCGCGTAGGGTATGAAGCCTTTCTTCTTTCCGGGGATGTTGGCGCCCATGTACCAGGATCCCGCCTGTGGGTAGAGCGTGCCCCGGCTGATCTCATCGACTTCCTGGGTCCAGGCCCGCGCCGCTTCCGGGAGGGCCTCGATCGTCCTCGCGCCAGCGGCTGCCAGCGCGGAGATCGTCTCGGCCATCCAGTCGATGTGGAACTCGATCGAAGGGATCATGTTCGACAGGACCGAGGGGCTGCCGGGGCCGGTGACGGTGAACAGGTTCGGGAACCCCGGGACCGCCAGCCCGAGGTAGGTGAGTGGCCCGTCGGCCCACGCCTCGGTCAGGGCCAACCCGTTACGTCCGCGGATGTTGGCCCGTAGCAGCGCTCCGGTCATGGCGTCGAACCCGGTCGCGAAGACGATGGTGTCCACCTCGACCGTGTCGCCGTTGCCCAGCACGATGCCATTCTCGGAGATCCGCTCGATCGGTGACTCGCTCAGATCGACGAGGGTGACGTTGTCGCGGTTGTACATTTCGAAGTATCCGATGTCGACACACAACCGTTTGGCCGCGAACGGGTAAGTCTTCGGAATGAGCTTCTCCGCGACCTTCGGGTCGTGCACCTTCTCGCGGATCTTCTGCCCGACGAACTCGGCCACCAGCTTGTTCGACTCCTCGTCGACAATGATGTCCGGGTAAGCCAGAGCCATCGTGTAGCCG